>OGCI01000310.1_pt1 | contig 60697 bp, 50 predicted proteins | sample 1570021 | NCBI WGS metagenome assembly OGCI01 (sample SAMN06264664, study PRJEB24512) | hot springs metagenome | isolation source: Hot spring water | place: South Africa: Tshipise | collected 2015-06-21
TCATTCTGGCGTTGTGCGCCATGCGCATGACCGTCTGAGGTGAACATAGCCCGCCCGCGGGAGGGTTTGGGAGGGCGCAGCCCTCCCAGGAACCAACCCGCCCGCGGGGAGGGTTTGGGAGGGCGCAGCCCTCCCAAGAACGATACTATTTTCATTCCGGCGTTGTGCGGCGCAGCCGCATGGACGACTGAGGTGAACATATGGGGAAACCGGGTTTCCCCATACCCCCTGCCGGTGGGGGGCGCCAGCCGCTCCCAACAGCGGTTGGGAAATGGGGAAACCGGGTTTCCCCATACCCCCGCCCGCGGCGAAGCGCAAGCCGTAGTCCTTCAATGGGCGCTGCGCGCTCCGCAGGGCGCGAAAACCAGGATGTTGCAGGCGCTCCTCTGGCGGACGACTCAACCGCGGCCTATCGTTGGCGGAGCCGGTTCAGGGTCGGGGGGCATAGCCGGGCAGAAGGGGGCAGGATTGGCGGGGGGCGCGGTGCCGAAGAAGGCCTGGAGCATCTGGGTAACTGCTGGCACGGCCATGGTTGACGAGCCGTCGTTGAGGTCGCCAACACCCTCTAGCAGCACCGCCGCCACCACCTGGGGGTCCTCATAGGGCGCGAAGCCAACGAACCAGGCATGGCTCTGGCGCACGAAGCGACCGTCGGCGCGCTCGATGAGAGGCCCGAACTCGGCGGTGCCCGTTTTGCCGGCAATGCGCAGGCCCGAGCATTCCTCCCGCGCGGCGATGTTCAGGCCGTTGGTTACCGACTCGCGCATGCCTTCGCGAATAACTTGCAGGAACGCCGGATCCACCGGCGCGCGACCGAGCGGTTCGGGGCCGATCTGCCGCACCACGGCCCCGCTGCCATCGGTGATCGCCGCAACGACGTGGGGGCGATAGATCGTCCCGTCGCGCGCGATGCTGCCCGCCGCTACCGCCAGTTGCAGCGGTGTAACCAGCATGTCGCCCTGTCCAATTGCGGTGTTGTAGGTGTCGCCGGTGGTCCAGACTTCGCGTTTGACCTGGGCCTTCCAGGTCTTGGTCGGCACCAGGCCCGGGGCTTCACCCGCCAGATCAATGCCGGTGACGCGCCCCAGGTTGAACCACTCCAACCCCTGCACCAGCCGGTCAATATCCAGCCCGCGGATGCGGAGCGCCCGCGCGTCGAGGTTGGTGGCCTGATCGTTGCCGCCGGCTACCGAGGCGAAAAACACGTTCGAGGAGAGGCGCAGGGCGTCTATCACCGTAAGTTCGCCATTGTCGCGGTTGCGAACCGAGTTCGGCAGCTCGAAGGGCGCGCCGTTGCGCTCGATCAACTTGAGCACACCCGGATCGCGCAGCCGCGTATCCGGGGCGATCACCCTCTCCTGGAGCGCGATCGCGCCCACAAACTGCTTGAGCGTCGAGCCTGGCGGATACTGCCCGCTGATGGCCCGGTTGGTCAGCGGCGCCTGCCGCAGCAACTCGGCCAGCGCCTCCGGGTCGCTGCGGGTGAGCAGGGCCAGCAGCTCCTCGCGGCGCGCCGGGTCAACCCAGATATTGTTATCATAAGCCGGCAGCGAGACCAGCGCCAGCACGCGCCCATCGCGCGGATCGAGCACCACGGCGGCGCCAGCGAAGATCGGGGCGTAGTCGAGTTTGTAAGCTTCACGCGCGTTCTGGCGACGCCGCTCGCCTTCGGCGATCCAGCGGCGCAGGATACGCTCCACCTCGGCCTGGTAGGCGGCGTCGATGGTGAGCACGAGGTTATGGCCGTGCTCCACCGGGCGCACGGTTTCTGCCGCGCTGCTGGGGCGTTGCAGCACATCAACCAGCAGGCTCTCGACCCCGGCGCGCCCGCGCAACTCGCTCTCGTAGGCCGCCTCCAGCCCGTCCTTCCCGATCCGGTCATCGAGCGCATACGGGGGAAAGCCGATGCTTGGCGGATCAATGGGTTTAACGATCAGCCCGCAGCGCCCCGCGTAGCCCAGTACGTCTACCAGCGCCGTGAGCCACGAACTGGCTGGATTGGCCGCCAGCAGCTCACATTCGTTGATCCGCCCGGTGTACCCGAGCAGGTGCGAGAGCGAAGGGATCGTCCCGCTCAGCGGGTAGCGCCGCCGGTACGCTTCGATGACTTCCACCCCGGGGAGGTAGTTGCTGTTTTCGCGGATCGCCAGCGCCAGTTCAGGGCTGATGTCTTCTTTGATCACTACTCCCTGGTAGCCTCGCAGGTCCTGCCGGGTGATCAGGTCTTCAATCGGGTTGCTCAGGGTGAGCACATCGCCGTAGGTCCGGCTGAGTTCCAGTGCCCGCAGGCTATCGTCCGGAGCCACGGTGAAGCTCAGTTCCGGCCCGGCGCCCGGCGCCGGGGCCTGCAGCTTGCTCAGAGCGGCACGCAGGGTGGGCCGTTCGGCCAGCACACTTGTGGGCGAAAGGGTGAGCGTGCTGGTCAGGCTTGCCACCTGGCTCAAGCGCGCAAGCACTGCGGCGCGCCGTTCCGGCTCAGTTGCGCGCGAGGGCAGGCGTCCGGGAACGACCGCCAGATTGTAGATCGGTACGCTCTCGGCGAGCAGGGTCCGGCCATCGGCGGCAAAGATCTCGCCCCGTCGCGGCGGTACCGTGATGTAGCGGCGCGTTGTCACGGCTACATCGGCGCTGTAGCGACGGCTCTCGTGGTCAGCCACCTGCACCATGTACAGGCGCCCCACCAGTACGGCAACCACCAGCATCAGCGCCACGCGCAGCACGGTCAAGCGTGACATAACCGGATCGGGAGGGCGCGAGAGGGCGCTACCCTCTCACGAACCTCGCTCAGGTGAATACAAGCTCGTAGATGTTTAAAGGTAGATAGAACATTTGTGGAATGCAACTTCTACCGCATTGGAACGCCCCCGCGCGCGGCGCTGGTCTCCCCTCTCCTACACGCGGGTTTAAGAGCGGACAGAACATCCGGGGCAACGTGGCTTGGACCGCATTGGAACGCCCCCGCGCGCGGCGCTGGTCTCCCCGCTTCGACAGGCTCAGCGCAGGCGCTCCAGCGAAGCTGGAGCGGGGGAGGGGGCGGGAGCCAACCAGCGCATCCCAACGCCATCACGCCTTCGGCGCCCATAGGTTCTGTCCGCCCCTGAATGCACGCGGGAGAGGGTCCGGGGGCGGGAGCCAACCAGCGCATCCCAACGCCATCACGCCTTCGGCGCCCATAGGTTCTGTCCGCCCCTGAAGCCGCTTGAGGGAGTACGGGGCTCTCTGCTTGCCCCGAAACCTCACCCCTGGCCGCGGAGCACCCGGCGCAGCATAAAGAACAGTGGCAGCGTCGGCGCCAGGGCAATCACCACACTGGGTAGCACCACCATCAACAGATAGCTGCGCCACTCGATTGCGCCCGGCTGCAAGAACAGAGCCAGTACTGTCTCGTAGATCAGCATCCCAACGAGCACGGCGAGCAGTGGCACGACTGGCCGCTCCACGCGCAACTGGCGCGTCAACGCGGCGACCACCAGAACCCCCAGGAGCAGGGCCAGCGCATGCGCTCCCAGCGGCGTGGCGCCAAACACATCGAGGGCCAGGCCCCCGTAGAGCGCCCAGCGCAGCGCCCGACCGAGGCCCACATCGGGAAAGGCGTCACTTACGCCGAGCAACGCCCTGCAGATCACCAGCACCGGCACCAGCGGCAGGGTGAAACCCGACGGCAGGCCGAGGAGGGTCACCTGCACGCAGGCCAGCGCAAACAGCCCGATAATCCGCCCCACCTCGTGGGCCAGGGCCACTTCTAATCTTCTTGGCTGAGGATCACCCACACGTAGCGCACCTGGTCGGGATCAACGAAGGGTCGCACCTCCGCGATCTGGTACTGGTCAATCACGCGCACCGCCTCCACACTCCCGATCGGGATATTCGGCGGAATAGCGGCCAGCTCGAAGGGCAACCGGAGCGCCGCGGTCAATCCGGCAGTGACCACCGTATCGCCGGGGGCCAGCTCCAGGGCGCGAGTAATCTGGCCGAGTCGCAGACGCGACCCACGTTGCCACTGGCCCTGCACCAGCCCCACTTCGGCGCGGCCCTGGTGGATCACCCGGCCGCTCACCTGGCTGGAGATATCGGTGATCAGCAGCACGTCGGCAGCGTGGGGACCGGTGGTCTCAATGATGCCGATTAGCGCCGCGGGCGTGCCGGGCAACTGGCTAATGACCGCCATCCCCGGCCGCAGCCCCTCGCGGCTGCCCCGCGCGATGGTGATCATGCGCCGGCCCGCGTCGGGCGAGCGCACCGTCACCTCGGCGCCGAGCAATGTCCAGGGATGCGCCTGCTGGATCGCCAGTTGCTGACGCAGGAAGGCATTCTCCACCTGAACCTGCTCCAGGCGCAGCACCTGATTGCGCAACTCGCCATTTTCGCGCTCAAGGGCGGCGATGCGCGCCTCGAGGGCGGCGGCGCCCCGCGGCGCAGTGATGAACGCGCCGGCCTCGTCGCGCAGGCTCGTGAGGCGTTGGGCCACAGGGGCCGTCAGCGATTGCACCGCCTGCCGGGCAGGGGTGATCACCCCGCGCCGATCGAGAAACACCAGCAGCCCCGCCAGCAGACACAGCCCTATCGCCAGCACGAACGGGCGCAGCGACCCGGGCACGGGTGAGCGCTCACGACGCAACTTGATGGGATGATCGTCAAGGAAATCGCGCATAGGCGTGGGGGCCGGCCAGAGCGGCTGCGTGGCGACGGTGGGCCTCACAAGGTTCCAGAGCCGGTGAAGTCTGCCCCTCCGGGGTTACAACCTGGCCCGGCGGGTATTCTGGCTGCGGGTCAGAATATCCTGGTAGACCTTATTCTGGCCGAAGTTCTCAACCATTTTCCCGGCGCCTCGGGCGACACACGACAGAGGGTCCTCGGCGATATGCACCGGCATCTTTGTTTCGGCGGCGATGCGCTTATCGAGACCGTGGAGCAGCGAGCCGCCCCCGGCCAGGGTAATGCCGTGCTCCATAACATCGGCGACCAGTTCGGGAGGCGTTTCCTCCAGGGCCAGACGCACCTCCTGCACAATCGCGTTCACCGGGCCGGCAATGCCCTCGCGGATCTCGACCGAGCTGACCTCAACCGCCTTGGGCAACCCGGTGAGCAGGTCGCGCCCGCGCAACACGACTTTGATCTCCTCTTCGAGCGGGTAGGCCGAGCCGGCGGCGATCTTGGCCCGTTCGGCCATGCGTTCGCCAATCAGCAGGTTATACTCGCGGCGGGCGAATTGAATGATCGCCTCGTCAATCTCATCGCCTGCGGTGCGAATGGAGTGGTTGATAACGATCCCGCCCAGGGAGATCACCGCGACTTCGGTGGTGCCACCGCCGATGTCAACGATCATGCTACCGATCGGCTCGTCCACCGGCAACCCGGCGCCGATTGCCGCCGCCATCGGCTCCTCAACCACATAGGCCTCGCGCGCCTTCGCGTTGAGGGTCGCATCGCGGGCGGCCCGCTTCTCCACCTCGGTCACGCCCGAGGGCACCCCTACCACCACACGCGGGCGCGGGTCCATCAGACGGACCGCGGAGTGGGCGTGTGCCTTCTTGATGAAGTAGGCGAGCATCTTCTCGACCACGTCGAAGTCGGCAATCACCCCATCTTTCAGCGGGCGCACGGCAATAATATTGGCAGGCGTCTTGCCCACCATCGCCTTGGCCTCGGCGCCTACCGCGTGAACCTGCTTGGTCTTGGCATCAATCGCCACCACCGAAGGTTCACTGATGACAATGCCCTTGCCACGGACGTGGACAAGCGTGTTTGCCGTGCCCAGGTCAATCCCCAGGTCACGGCTGAATGCTCCAAACAGCGAGTTAATCGGATTGAAACCCACAGAACTTCTCCGACGGCTCTCCGATGCTTCAGCCTGGCAGCGGGTCGTGCAAGGGACAGTTCCGGGAGCGCGTCACGCTCCTGGCGCTACGCTTCCCTGGCAACGCCTGCAAGCGAAATCGCCAGATGCGCCGCATTGCTTCGACAGGACTCACCTGCGCGTACTGTAGCCTCGACCACACCACGGTCCACCATGACAAGCGCATTATAGCACGAGCGCAAGCCGCTGCTCACGCCAGCGCCCGCGGGGGTATGTGTTCACACTTCTCCCGGGGTGCGCGGGCATCTTGCCCGCATCCAGGCCATTGCGGGCGGGACGCCCGCGCACCCGGGGTGACGCCTTACCCCAAATGTGAAGACGTACCTCGGGCCGGGCGCCACGGCCCGGGCGGGCAGGCCATCCCGGCAGGCGAGGGGTTGGGGAACCACGGGTTCCCCGATGCTCGGGTTGTTTGCCGATTTGACTTTTCCTCTGCCTTATGAGACAATACACCCCGGTATAGGCCCGGGGCATCACGTTGAGACGTGCGGGTGATCACGTGTCCGGTCGACTGCTACAGGCGCCTTGTGTCGTGGCTGTCTCCGCATAACAGAGCGTTGTCGCTAGAGCTTCTGGCTCGCCCTGGGCTGGAAGATTTTTATTGCCGTGACAATTTCCTCCCAACGCCCAATCTACCCATTCACCGCGATTGTTGGCCAGGAGCGGCTCAAGCGCGCCCTCATTCTCAACGCGATCAACTCGCGCATTGGCGGCGTGCTGATCCGTGGGGAGAAAGGCACAGCCAAATCCACGGCTGTGCGGGCGCTGGCGCGGCTCCTCCCGCCGATCACGGTGGTTGAAGGCTGTCCCTACTCCTGCCTGCCCGACCGCCCGGTCGGCCTGTGCCAGGTCTGCCAGAGTCGCGCCGCTACGGGTGAGCCGCTGCCCACCCTCGTGCGCCCCACGCGCCTGGTTGAGTTGCCGGTCTCGGCGTCGGAAGATCGGGTGGTCGGCGCGCTGGATCTGGAGCATGCGATCACCGAGGGGCAGCGGCGCTTCGAGCCGGGCCTGCTGGCCCAGGTTAACCGGGGCTTGCTCTATGTCGACGAGGTGAACCTGCTCGACGATCATCTGGTTGACCTGCTGCTCGACGCTGCCGCTATGGGTGTCAATACGGTTGAACGTGAAGGGGTGAGCATTTCGCATCCCGCGCGCTTTATTCTCGTGGGCACGATGAACCCTGAAGAGGGTGAACTGCGGCCCCAGTTGCTCGATCGCTTCGGCCTGGCCGTGGAGGTGACCGGGCTGACCGATGTCGCCTCGCGTGTGGCGGTGATCGAGCGGCGTATGGCCTATGAGGCCGACCCGCAGGGCTTCATCGCTCAGTGGCAACGGGAAGAGGACGAACTGGCCGCCCAGGTGGTGGCAGCTCGCGAGGTGCTGCCGGCCGTGCAGATCGACCGCAGCGATATGGCCGCCGTCGCCAGCCTGTGCCTGGAACTGGGCGTGGATGGCCACCGCGCCGATCTGACCATTCTCGAAACTGCCCGCACCCACGCCGCCTGGCGCAACCGCACCTGGGTGACGGTCGAAGACATCCGCATCGCCGCCGAGCTGGCCCTGCCCCACCGCATGCGCCGCCAGCCTTTCTCGGAGATCCAGCTCGACGAACAGCGCATCAGCCAGATCCTCGAACGCAGCGGCAAGACCGCGAACGGCAATGCTGCCGACGAGCTAAAAAAAAAGGCTGAGGGCGGCGAACCGCTTGACCACGGCGAGAGCGGCGACGACCCGGGTCAGGGCAATGGCTCGGTTGCCCCGGTGGGCAGCGCCAGCGGCGCCGATGCGAACCCGGCCCTATCGCAGACCAGCAGTGGCAAGCTGTACGAAGCCGGCGTCCTCTTTCGCCCTCGCCGGCTCGAAGGGGCCAGCGACAGGCAGATGCGCCGGGCCGCAGGCAAGCGCTCACGCACCCGTACCCCGCGCAAACAGGGGCGCTACATCAAAAGCCGGCGTGTCGAGCGAGTGACCGACCTGGCCTTCGACGCCACCCTCCGCGAGGCTGCCATTTACCAGCGCAAGCGCCGCGATGAGCTGAACCATACCATCGCTCTGCCCCGCCAGCGTCGGCCCAGGTTGCTCATCCGCAAAACCGATCTGCGCCAGAAGGTCCGTGTGCGCCGGACACGCAACGCCGTCTGTTTTGTGGTCGACGCGAGCTGGAGCATGGCTGCCGAAGAGCGAATGCAGGCCACCAAGGCCGCCGTGCTGTCTCTGCTGCGCGATGCCTACCAGCGTCGCGACCGGGTCGGGCTGGTGAGCTTCCAGCGCGATTTCGCGCGCGTGTTGCTGCCCCTCACCAGTAGCGTGGAACTGGCCCAGAAACGCCTGCAAACCATGCCCACCGGCGGGAAAACGCCCCTGGCGCGAGGCATGTTGACCGCGTTTGAACTGTTGGAGCGGGCGCGGCGCCAGGATGAAGAGATCCTGCCGCTCATGGTGCTGCTCACCGATGGGCAGGCCAACGTTGCCATCGGCAACCTGCCGCCGCAGCAAGAGGCCTATCAGATCGCCGATATGATCGCCGCCCACGCGATCCGCGCCATTGTCATTGATACCGAGCACCCCAATTTCGAGCGTGGTCTCTCGCGACGACTCGCCGAACATCTGAAGGGCGCCTACTACCGGTTAGAAGATCTGCGCGATGGAGGGCTGGTGCAGGCCGTTCGCCGCCAGATGCAAGTGTAAAACGGTTCCATACACCAGGAGGAAGGGAGCAGATGACCGATCAGGTACGTAGGGAAGAGTCCGCCGAGAGCGAGCTGCAACACCCGCTGCTCGACGCAGCGGACGCTCCGGCCGCTCAGAGCGAGGCTGCCACGCCGGAGCAGACGGCTGGGGCCGCCGCGCAGCCTACCCCTGAGACCACGGCTGGGGAGCCTGAGGCGGTGACGGTCGAGCCATCGGCAACGACACTGGCTGCGGCAGAGACGGCGACGCCCGTGCCCCCGGCGATGTCTGCGGAGGAGGTCGCCGGGGCGTCTGGCGCGAGTGATGCTGACTCGGCCACGGCAACCTCACCCGATGGGGTGGAGGCGCTGAATGCCCCGGAGAGCGCAACCGCGGAGGCTCCGGTCGCTCCGACTGCAGCGTCCCCGGATGGGGGCGAGACACCGGCGGAGGCAACTGCGGATGCCCCCGCAACCGAAACGGAAGAAGCTGCCGCTGGCGCCAGTTTTGTGCCTGTGGCCGAGGAAACTACCCGCCCGCGCAAGCTGAAGGATCTCCAGCCCGGCATGGAACTCGAGGGCCGTGTGACCTCGATCGCCCTCTATGGCATCTTCGTGGATATCGGCGTCGGGCGCGATGGGTTGGTGCACATCTCCGAGATGAGCGACACGCGCATTGATACCCCCTCGGACCTGGTGCAGATCGGCGATACGGTCAGGGTCCGGGTGAAGAGTGTCGATCTGGACGCCAAGCGTATCAGTCTGACAATGCGCACGGGTACGGGCGAGAAGGGCGAGGGCGCCCGCGGCGGACGTGGTCGCCCCAAGCGCGCCGAGGTTGACAAAGAGCGCCTGGCGTCGCTCAAGGTCGGCGATGTGGTTGAAGGGGTCATTACCGGCTATGCGCCCTTCGGCGCCTTTGCCGATATCGGCGTGGGCAAGGATGGCCTGATCCATGTCAGCGAACTGGCCGAGGGACGGGTCGAAAAGCCTGAGGACGCGGTGAAGGTTGGGGACCGCTTGCAGTTCAAGGTGCTTGAAGTTGACCCCGAAGGCACGCGCATCAGCCTGAGTCTGCGCCGCGCCCAGCGCAGCCAGAAAATGCAGAGCCTGGAGGTTGGTCAGATCCTCGAGGGCACGGTGAGCGGCATCGCCCCCTTCGGCGCGTTCGTTGACATCGGCGTTGGGCGTGATGGCCTGGTGCATATCTCCGCCCTCTCCAACACGCGGGTAAACCGGGTGGAGGATGTGGTCAAGGTTGGCGATAAGGTCAAGGTCAGGGTCCTCGAGGTTGACCCGCAAAGCAAGCGCATCAGTTTGACGATGCGTCTGGAGGAGGCCCCGCCCCCGGCTGAGGTCGAGGTGGAGGAAGCAAAAGCGCCACCTCCGGCGCCGCGTCCCCCCGCCCCCCCAGCGACCGCGCGCTTTGCCTCGGCAGCCGAGGCCCGCGCCGGTCGCGATCGTGACCGCGAGCGCCGCGAGCGCCGCGAGCGGGAGCGGCGCAATGTCTCGGCCCAATCCGAAACTTACGCATCCGAGGATTTTGAGGAAGAGTTCGTCGGCGATGCGACGCTGGAGGATCTGCTGACCAAGTTCGGCGGTCCTGCCACCGCGCGGCGTGACCGGCGCAGCAGCCGGCGCGACGACGACTTCGACGACGAGGGCGCCGAGGAACGTCACGAGCGCCGCCAGCGCGACGCCATCCGCCGGACCTTGCAGCAGGTCGGGCGCGACGAATAGGGGCCATCCACCGCGAGCGCGTAGCGCGGCCTCTCCAGGCCGTTGCTACGCGTTGCCATTTGACACTGCTTGAACCCGACGGGTATAATAAGCGGAGTTTGCTTGAAAATAGAGGAGCTACCCAATGCCGAAGCGTACATGGCAGCCGAAGCGCATTCCGCGCCGGCGAAAACATGGCTTCCTGGCGCGCATGAAGACGAAAGACGGCCGCGCCGTGCTGCGCCGTCGGCGCATCAAGGGCCGCTGGAAGTTGACCGTCAGTGACGAGCGTCGCCACGGGGCCCGCCGCGGGCATCGCTAGTCCGATTGCAGGTTGTGGATCTTTCATTTCGGGGGCGGCCCATCTGGACGCAGCGACCGTCGCGCCGGGTTGCGAACAGCGCGCCTGGCACTGTACCCGGGCGCCCCGCCTGCCGGGTAGAATCCCAGCGCCAGGTTCGTCCAGCGCCGGTACCCTGTTGAGGCTCTCCGTACCCCACCTGGTCATCCCGGTCCTCGACCTGCCAGGAAAGGGGACATCCGGTAAGGTGGGCAGGCAGAACGCATGAAGCGCGTGTATCGGCTGCGCCGCCCGGATCAGTTCCGGCGCGTCAGGCGCGAGGGGCGGAGTTACACCTCCCCGCACCTGATGCTGAACGTTGCGGCCGGTCGTCGCCAGCGCATCCGTTGCGGCTTTGTGGTCGGCAAACAGTTTGGCGCAGCGGTGCGGCGCAATCGGGCCAGGCGCCGGGTGCGTGAGGCGGTGCGCCTGGCACTGCCCTCTATCGTTTCAGGCTACGATCTGGTCTTCGTCATTCGAGGCGTGGCAGTGCTTAGCATGCCTTTTTCGATGCTCCAGCGCGAAGTCGAGCAATTGTTGCGCCGGGCGCGCCTCTGGTCCGAGGCTCCTGACGCTGAAGCGCTCGCCGACGCGCGCGCTCCTGAGCATGTTACACCGGGGGAAGGGGTTGGCCCTGATCCCGCATCATAAAGGATTGCACGTATGGGCGCCATCTGGTCCTCGTTCGTTGGCTTGCTTGAACTGGCGCTGATCTGGTTCTCGTCCATTACGGGCAATGTGGCCCTCGGCATTGTGCTGTTCACCATCGCCGCGCGCCTGGTGATCCTGCCGCTGACGCTCAGTTCCATTCGTTCCAGCCGGCGGATGCAAGAACTGCAACCGATGATCAAAGAGTTGCAGCGCAAGTATGGCAAGGATCCCCAGAAGCTCAACGAAGAGACCCTCAAGCTCTACCGCGAGTACAAGATCAATCCGCTCGGCGGGTGTTTGCCCCTGCTGCTGCAACTGCCGATCTTCTTCGGTGTCTACCAGGCGGTGTATCACCTCTTTGGCGGCGAGGCGGGGCGCCAGTTCCTCAGCGAGCGGGCCGCCGCGCGCCTTGCCGACCCGGCGATTGCCCAGATCTTTTCCCAGAAGCTGTTCGGGGTGATCGAGGTCGGTGGCGTGACCTTCGGGCCGAATGGCTTTGCGGGTATCGCCTACGTGGTGCTGCCCGTGCTTTCGATCCTGCTACAGTTGGTGCAGACGTTGATGGCCACGCCGCGGGTCCAGGATCCGCAGCAGAAGGCTATGACCCAGATGATGATGTTCATGCCCCTGGTGTTTGGCTACATCGCCTTCACTTTTCCTCAGGGGGCCGTGCTCTACTGGGTCGTGAGCAGCGTGGTGGGTATCGTGCAGCAGTACTTCACGTCGGGGTGGGGGTCGCTGGCTAACTATCTGAAGTTCCTGCCGCCCGATGGCAAGCCCTCGAGCCTGACGCCCGCGCTGGCTCCCGCGGCGGTGAGCGCCGAGGCGTCGGGTGTCACGACGGCGCCTGCGGGGCCGCGGGCCGATTTCTGGAGCGTGATGCGCCCGCTGACTGAGACGGTCGAAACGCCTGCGGAGGCGCCGGCGCCTGAACCGACCGTCCAGGCCGAAGCTGACGAAGCGCCTCCCGCAGCGCGCCAGCCTGCGCAGGTTGCCAATCCGCGGAAGCCGCGCCGGCGTAAATGAGGGTGCAACAGCTCAGGAACGGTGATCCTGGTAGGCGCAGCGGAAGGGCCAGGCCCTCTCTGGAATGATCCAGCTTGCACAACCAGGTTGTTGAGACGCTAGCCTGCACACGAGGAGCACTATGAAGAGCATCGAGATCAGCGCGCGCACCGTCGCCGAGGCTGTCGAGCTGGCGCTGGCCCAGCTCGGGAAGGATCGCGATGAGGTTGCGATCGCAGTGCTGGATGCGGGCGAGTCGGGCGATGAGGCCCTGGTGCGCGTGACCGTGGTTGACGACGATGAGGAGTCGTCCCCTGCCCCGGTCGGAACCGTCGCAGCTTCTGGTGGCGCCGAGGTGCAGGAAATCGCCCGTACCATCCTCGAGGAATTGCTGCAGCGCATGGACATCCATGCCTACGTTACGCCGGTGGTGACGCGCGTGCCAGGACAGAAGGGCGATGTCGAAGAGACGATTACGCTCCACGTCGAGGGCGCCGATGAGGAGGCGATGGGGCTGCTCATTGGCCGGCGCGGCGAAACGTTGCGCTCGCTCCAGTTCCTGCTCAACCTGCTGGTGAGCCGGCGCGTGCAGAAGTGGCCCCAGATTGTGGTTGATGTGGGCAATTATCGCCAGCGCCGCCAGGAGTCGCTGGAGGGCCTCGCCCGGCGTATGGCCGAGCGCGTGCGCCAGACCGGTCGCCCGATTATGCTCGAGCCGATGGCGGCCTACGAGCGGCGTATCGTCCACCTGGCGCTCCGCGAGGATAAGACGATCTATACCGAGAGCACCGGCGAGGGCGAGAACCGCAAGATCGTGATCTATCCCGCCAAACAGTGAGCGCTTGACGGCCGGCGCTCTGAAACCGATTCAGTACCTTGCGATCGGGCACGTCACCCGCGATTGCCTGCCTGAAGGCGGGTATGCGCCTGGAGGTACGGCCCTGTACGCCACGGCTACGGCTGCCCGCCTCGGCGCGCGCGCGGCGCTCCTCACCACGGCCCACCCTTCCCACCTTCCCGCGCGGCTGCCCCGGGTTGCCATCGCCGGAGCGGCCAGTACTGTTACCACCACCTTCGAGAACCGCTACGACCCCGCCGGGCGGCGCCAGTGGCTGCACGCTCTTGCGCCGCCGGTACGCCTCGATTGGCTGCCCCCGGCCTGGCGCGCCGCCCTGGTGGTGCACCTCGCCCCGGTTGCCGGCGAGGTCCCCCTGGCCTGGGCCGCGGCCTTTCCCCACGCCCTGGTCGGGGTTACTCCCCAGGGCTGGTTGCGCGCCTGGGATGCGCCGCTGCCGGCCCTGGTGCGCCCGGCGCCGTGGCGACCCGCGGCTGCGCTGTTGCGCCACGTGGACCTGATCGTTCTGAGTATCGAGGATGTGGGTGGCGATGAGGACCTGGCCAGGCACTATGCCCGGTGCTGTCCGCTGGTAGCTGTGACGCGCGGCGCAGCAGGCGCGACGCTCTACGTGGCCGGCGCGCCGCGATCCGTGCCGCCCTTCCCCGCTGTGGAACGCGACCCGACCGGCGCTGGCGATGTCTTCGCCGCCGCGCTGTTGCTGCGCCTGTGGGAAACCGGCGATGCCCTGGCTGCGGCAACCTACGCCAGCGCAGCCGCCGCCTGCGCCGTCGAGGGCTCTGGCCTCGCCGCGCTGCCCGATCGTCTCACGGTGGAGCAGCGCCTGCTCCGTGGCTATCGCTCCAGCCGGTAAGGCACACTGGTCACCACCGTGCCCTTCTGGTACATCAGCGCGGTTTTGATCAGCCAGCCGGTCTGGTTGTGCAGCAAGTGCTCCCACCAGCGAGCAGGCACGAACTCCGGCAAAATCACCGTAACCATGCCGTCCTTGTAGTGTGACTGCACCTCGGCGATGTAGCTCCGCAACGGCCTGAGCAAGGAGCGGAAGGGCGACTCCAGCACCACCAGCGGCACATCGCAGCCCCACTCGCGCCAGCGCACCCGCAGCCGCTCGGTCTGGTCGGGGTCGAGGTTGACGTACACGGCGGTAACATTGTCGGGGGCAATCGAGCGGGCGTACTGGAGCGCGGGAAGCACACCCTTGTGGATGCCGCTGACCAGGATGATCGCCGTATGGCGGCGCAGATCGGGGGGCTTGACCGCGGTGGAGAGGGAGAGTTGCTCAGCCACGCGCAGGTAGTGTTGATGAATGGCCTGGAAGACCAGCACGAGCACCGGGATGAGGGTCAGCACGATCCAGGCGCCGTGGGTAAACTTCGTGATCGCCAGGATGACCAGGACGATTGCGGTGAGTACCGTGCCGACCGCGCTGATCAGCGCCCCCCGTTCCCACCCCGGCTCGCGCATTCGCAACTGACGCCGCACCATACCGGCCTGCGAGAGGGTAAACGAGATGAATACGCCCACGGCGTAGAGGGGCAGCATTGCGATCTCGTTGGCCTGGAAGATCACCACGAGCAGCGCCGAGAAAAAGCCCAGGGCCAGAATGCCGTTCGAGAAAACCAGGCGGTCACCCCGCGAGGCGAACTGCCGGGGCATGAACCGGTCGCGGGAGAGGAACGATGCCAGGCGTGGAAAATCGGCGAAGGCAGTGTTGGCTGCCAGCACCAGAATGAGCGCCGTCGCGACCTGGATGCCGAAGTAGGCCGGGCCGGCGCCAACCACGGTGCGCGCAATCTGCGAGACAACCGTCTCGTGGGTGATCTCATTCGGTACGGCCTGGTGCAGGTGGGCCAGCCAGGTGATCCCCAGGAACATGGAGATCAGCAGCGCGGCCATGAGCGTGAGGGTAGCGGCGGCATTCTTCGCCTCGGGGGGCTTGAAGGCCTGCACCCCGTCGCTGATCGCCTCAATCCCGGTGAGCGCAGTGCAGCCGGCGGCAAAGGCGCGGAGGATGAGCCAGAGGCCCAGAGCCTCGCCCACTTCGGGCACGGGCGGGGGAACCGGGTGGGTCACCGGTGTGGCCCCGTAGAACATATCTTTGACGAGCGCGAACGTGATCAGGCCCAGGATGCTCACCACGAAGGCGTAGGTGGGCACAGCGAAGATCGCCCCGCTCTCCTTGACCCCCCGCAGGTTCGCCAGGGTAACCAGGGCAATACACAGCAGGGCGATCTCCACCGCGGCGTGCTTCAGCCCCGGGTAGCCCCAGGTGCTCGCGAGTGAGGTAATCGCCGCCACACCGGCCGAGATACTGACCGCAACCGTTAACACATAGTCGATCAGCAGCGCCGCCGCGGCAACCAGCCCCGCCGTGTCGCCCAGGTTGTCGCGGCTGACGATGTAGCCGCCTCCGCCCCGTGGATAGGCGTGAATGGTCTGCCGGTAGGAAAAGGCGACAATCGCGAGCAACGCAGCGATTGCCCCGCCGATCGGCAGCGCCAGCCCCAGGGCGTGCGTGCCGGCAAGGATGAGTACGGTTAAAATAGCCTCAGTGGCATAGGCCACGGAAGAGAGCGCATCGGAAGAGAACACAGCCAGCGCCGTCGTGCGTGTAAGACGTTCTTGATGCTGTTGTTCGGTGGCAATGGGCTTGCCGACCAGAAAGCGCTTGATCTGTGATGCCATACCGTTCAGCCCTTCAAGCCGGTCACCGGAAACCGGTTGTGCGTCGAGCGCAAAGAAAAAACCTGACTACCGCAGCAGTCGGGTTCTTCCTGTCGGACCGTGCGAGCGGAGGTGGTCCTTGTCCATTGAATAGTCATAGTCGGTGTGCCAGCACTATAGCAGATTGTGAGCCATTGCACGTCAATGTTTCTCGCCACTGCGTGATGATCCTTCAACTCGCAACCAACGTAAAATCGGAGCAACCGGGTTGCCCCGCGCCCCTGCCCGGCGAGGGCATGGGAAAACCCGGTTTTCCCCATGCGGCTGCGCCGCACAAGCCAGAATAAACATATTTGTTCTTGGGAGGGCTTCGCCCTCCCCAACCCTCCCCGCGGGCGGGTTGGTTCCTGGGAGGGCTTCGCCCTCCCCAACCCTCCCGCGCGCGGGCTATGTTCACATTAGAGTGCGGCAAAGCCGCGTCGGCGACTGGTGTAGAATATGATAACTCCGGTTTCCAGAGCACAGGACCGACACGAACCATGACAGACCTGGCAATTGTGGCCCGCGGATTGCGCAAACACTACGGCCTGGTGATCGCGGTTGACGGGATCGACCTGGCGGTTCCTCGCGGGACAATTTACGCTCTACTGGGGCCGAATGGAGCAGGCAAGACTACGACGATCAATATGCTCACCACCCTGGCTTCGCCCACGGCGGGCGAGGCGGCTGTGTGTGGCTACGACGTGGTGCGGCAGGCCGACCGCGTGCGCGCATGCATCGGAGTGACCTTTCAGGACATCGTGCTCGACTCCGACCTGACGGGCCGCGAAGTGCTCGATATCCACGGCCGGCTCTACCGACAGCCTGCCGCACTGCGGCGCCAGCGCATAGCTGAACTGGTAGACCTGGTGCAACTGGGCGAGGCGATCGACCGGCGCGTGCGCACCTACTCGGGCGGGATGAAGCGCCGTCTGGAACTGGCCCGCGGGCTGATGACCGACCCTCAGGTGCTCTTTCTTGACGAGCCAACCCAGGGGCTTGACCCCCAGAATCGCGTGGGGATCTGGAGCTACATCAGGGCCTTGAACCGCGAGCGTGGCCTGACGCTGCTGCTCACCACCCACTACATGGACGAGGCGGAAGCCCTCGCCAGCCGCGTAGGCATCGTTGACCGGGGGCGTCTGGTGGCCGAAGGGGCGCCGGGCGATCTGGTGGCCACCCTGGGCGCCGACGTGATCCGGGTGCGTGGCTCCGGGAACCAGGCTCATTTCGTGTCGCAGGTTGCGGCGCTACCTTTCGTCGCGCGCGTCGAGACCGATGTGGAAGCGGCGATGGTGCTGGTCTACGTGGATAGCGGCAGCCGGCGCCTGGTCGAGGTCGTGGGCCTGGCCGGCGGTAACGGCTTTGTGGTCGAAGATGTTACCGTGGCGCGCCCGAGCCTGGGCGATGTGTTTCTGCACCATACCGGGCGGGCGCTCCGCGATTGACAACGGTCTCCCCGCCCTCCTCCCACCTGTGAAAGGTTCACACGTATGGATGCCACCCTGGTCATCTGGAACAAACACATGACCAAGTTTCTCCGCAGCACCGAAGAACTGCTGGGGCTGATGCTGCAATCGGTGCTCTGGGTCGTCCTCTTCGGCGTGGGCATGCGCGGCATGATCGGCGAAGTGGACGGCAGTGATTATATGTCGTACATCTTACCGGGGATCATCGCTCTGAGCGCGCTGGGTGGGGCGGTGGGCGGCGGCATGGTGCTCCTCGACGAGCGGTTGCGCGGCATTCTGAAGGAGTACCTGGCCGCGCCCATTCCCCGTCTGAGCATTCTCCTGGGCAGCGCCACGAGTACGGCAACCAAGGCGTTGATCCAGGCCCTGATCATGCTGGTCGTGGGAGTGCTGATGGGCGCCCGGCTTGCTCCCAACCCCTTCGGGTGGCTGGCCTCCCTGCTCTTGCTGGCGGTCTTCGCGGTGGGGTTCAGCGGGATGGCCCTGGCTGTGGCCGCCGTCTCGCGCTCGATCGCCGGCTACCACGGGATGATTTTCCTCTTCAACCTGCCCCTGCTCTTCGCATCCAATGCCCTCTATCCCCTGGCTGTGCTGCCGGGATGGATGCTGACCATCGTCCTGCTCAATCCGACCACCTACCTGATTGACGCGGTGCGTGGACTGGCCTTCGGCGCGCCCTTCACCCTCCCGCTGCCCCTCAGTGTGGCGGTGGTCGCTCTGTTTGCGGTTGCCTGTACCTGGCTGGCGCTGAGTGTCTTCCGGCGCTCCATCCGGGGCTGAAAGTTGGGGAAAGCGGGGGGGTCCCCAACCTCCCTGTCCGCCGGGGTGGCAAGCCCTCCGCGTGGGCCTGAAGGCCCTGGCTACGGCTGCGAAGCCCGCCTTCACGAGCTAGAGTAGATGTGTTGCTCAAAGGCCCTTCCAGCCTCCTCGATCAACAGCCCACCAGAGCCGTCGGATCGATATTCACCCCGCTGCGCCAGACTTGATAATCCAGGTGTGGGCCGCTGGCCATACCGCTCTCGCCCATCAACCCGATCTGCTCGCCGGCGCGCACAAACTGCCCGCTCACCACGGTGATCAGCGCCAGGTGCCCGTAGCCGGTGCGCCAGATGCCGCCAGGGTCCTGCAAGGAAACATAATTGCCGCCGGGGTAGCTGTTGGGCGTGACGGTGGCAAAGCCGTCGTGCGTGGCGACAATCGGCGCGTACCAGCTTGCCCAAGCTTCGGCGAAGCCATCGCCATCGCCGTCCACGGCAAGGTCAATTGCTCCCCAGATCTCGGCGGGGGCGTGGGTGCCCACACCGTAGCCCTGGGTCATCACCACGCGCCCGCGGGTGGGCGCAACCGGGCAGCCGATGGGACCGGCGTCGCTCATGCGAAAGGTTGGGATGCTTTCGATGGTAGGCAGGGGCGCAGGGGCGACGTGCGCGGCCGGTGGCGGGCCGGCCAGCAGGGCGGGGCTGATGACCACGGGGAGCGTGGTTGGAGCAGGACGGAGTGGAGGCGCGGGGCGAGCCTGTGGGGGCAGGGGAGCAGCAGCGGGCGGCGCAGCCGGAGGGTTCAGCGCTGCGGCGCCGGGGGTGGCGCCGATCTCCGCGTCGCGCGCCAGCGCGCCAGCGCGTGGTGGGGCGCTGTCTGCGCGCGTGGCCGGTTGTACCGCAACGCTCCAGCGGAGCAGATCGAGTTCGGGCAGGACGGCGACCCCGCTGGTGACCAGCGAGGCAGCCACAGTCAACGTGGCAAGAATCTGCAAGACGCGTTGCTCGCCGGGAGGGGCGGTGGCCACCGCGGCGCCGCTCAGGCGCCGGTGCTGCCCGGTGAAATCGGTCGGGCGCAGGCCGAGGATGCGCGCCACACGCTCGCGCTGCTCGGGGCTGAGTCGGCGCAGACCATACTCAATTTCGGCGATCTGGCGCGCGGGAATACCGGAGCGGGCGGCGAGATCCAGCAACGAAAGAGCGTGACGGGAACGGAGGCTTCGGAGGGTCTCCATGGTGCTGTCTCCTGAGCAGGTTACGATGTGGCCCCAGCCTAGCACAGGGGAGGCCGGGCAGCGCAGGCTCAGGATGACAGAAGCATAAATGCCAGATTACGGTTCACCAACGTGCAAACAGGCCGCGCGGGAGGATGCGGGCGGGCGCAGCCCTCCCAGAAAACAACCCCCGGCGCGGAGAGTGTGGGCGGGCGCAGCCCTCCCAGGAACACGTATGCTCATTCGGGCGTTATGCAGCGCAGCCGCATAGGGGTCCAGTACTCGTGACGAGAAACAACCTCACGCTTCGGCTGCTTCACGTTGAATGGCCTCAGCTTCGAGTTCGGCGAGTTTGCGCCGGTACTCGCGGCGTTCGAGACGGTTGAGGGTAACGTACCCGCCGAGGACCGCCACGAACATCCCTGGCCAGAACAACCAGGCAAAGTGGATCTTGATACTGAAGATGAACACGGCGGTCAGGATCACCAGAAACACGATCCCGGCGGCCATGTACGGCTCGAAGCCCGTACTGTTCAGGTACGCTTCGTCGCGGGGACTGAACCGACGACTTTCCTGTGCCATACGAACCCCCTTGCAGTGATGCGCGCGCGTCGTGATACCAATTACCGTTGATAATGCCGCATTGCTTAAAGCGGTTTCAGGCGTTGTGCTGCCCAGCGCGGCAATCCACAATCCAAAATCTAAAATGGTATGACCGGCTAGCCTGTATCCTAGCACAGGGGGCGCATTTTCGCTAGAGGAAAAGGGTTTTGCATAAATGTTGCAAAGGTGGGCAACCCCGGGGTTACCCACCTCTGATAAGCTTCTCGAAGCGCGCCGGAGGCGACTGAGGGGGAATGTGCAAGGCCAGAGCGCTTGACAGTTGCCCTGGCCCGTGGGGGAGGGGTGGTGCGGGGTAAGGGGCAGCCCCTCACCTTCGCACACCCGTGGAAGATGCAGCGCGAGGACCTACGTCTCAATATCAATCCGCTGGGAGCGAGGCACAGTGCTGGTGGTGCCGCCGAAGAGCGCGGCCATACTCGGCGGCGGCCCCTCGATGGCCTGGCGCAGGCGCTCGAGCTGGATACGCATATCCAGGCTGGCCAGAAGGCGCCCGATGCCAACCACAAAGACCCGCAGGCCCGGATTCGGCACCTCGTACTCGACGCGATTCTGCACCACGGTACGATTACCATCGGCGAACCAGCGCCACAGCTCGCTGCCCTCCCAGAGCCCTTCGATCTTCATCAGAATCCGGCCCGAGTCGCGCTCGACCACCGTATAATCCGCACCAGCCAGGCCGAGCGGTTTGAGCCGCATTTTATGGATACTCCCCGGGGTCATCAACTCACCCTGAATCGGCTCAAGCACGACCTGAGGCGAGCGCCACTGGTTCATCAACTCGGGCGATGTCAAATAGCGTTCGACCACATCGGGGGTGGTGTTGATAGAGACCCACTCTTCCTGCACAATCATTACGCTACTCCCGGGGCGCGCGCCCCCTTGTGCCGCCAGGGTTGCGGCGCGTGACACCTCACCCTGTTATGGCGCGAGCGAACTTTCGAGCATCGCGCGGTAGTACTGTTCGACGCCCTGTTTCAAAAGCACTGCCGGGTAACCGATGACGGGCATGCCCAGGGGGTTGCCCACGGCATAGTTATGGCCAAGTGAGACCAGTTCACCCAGCACGAGAGGTTCGTAGGTACGCGGGGGCCGGCCCTCCACTTCCGCAAGCAGCGTCTCGGCGAGGTGCTCGCCCTGGCGCATCGCAAAACTGGCCGTTGCCGGGACGGTGGCGCCATCAGGGCGCATGGGAATAGCGGCGCAGTCACCCGCAGCGAAGATCAGCGCCTGATCGCGCACCCGCAGGTAGCGATCCACCAGCACGCGCCCGGCGGCATCAACCGGCAGCCCTGAAGCGCGCAGGAGCGGCGGCCCCTGGATGCCACCGGCCCAGACGATGGTGCCGGCCCGGAGGACGCGGCCCCCGGCGATGCGCAGGAGGCCTGGCTCCACTGCCTCCACAACCGTGTTGAGGTAGACGCTGACCCCCTGTTGATCGAGGATGCGCTCGGCAGTGCGGGTGGCCCATTCGCCGAACTGGCTCAGCAGGAGCGCGGTGCGCTCCACGAGGGCGATGCGCACCTCGCGGCGCGGCGCGCCGGTCTGCGCGCAGAGATCGTCCACCCACTCGGCCAGTTCGCCGGCGAACTGGCATCCGGTGTAGCCGCCCCCGACGATGGCAGTGGTCAGGAGGATGCGTTGTTCACGGGGATCGCTGGTCTGCGCAGCGGCCTGGAACTGTGCGACGAGATGGTCGCGGAGACGCAGGGCATGGGTGTAGGTGTGCAGGGGCAGCGTATGCTCACGCGCACCGGGCACGTTGCCATAGGCCGTTTCGGCGCCCAGGGCAATGACCAGGCGGTTGTAGCTCAGTGTGCGACCATCATCCAGGCAGACGATGCGCTGGAGCGGCACAATTTCGCGAACGGCGCCCTGCACGAAGGTAATAGCGTGGTTGTGCAGCAGCGCCTTCAAGTCGTAGATCGCCGCGTCGGGCGGCATGGCCGCGGCTGCGACCCGATGGATCACCTGTATCAACTGATGGTAGCTGTGCTGGTCAACGAGCGTGACCTGGTCGGAATGGCCCCGCTCACGCAGCAGGCGGTCGAGGTCAAGAGCGGCGCGAAGGCCGGCGTAACCGGCGCCCAGGATAACGATATGCATATATCTGCCCAGAGGCCGCAAAGGATCGCCCAGGTATTCCTCTCCTTACTTAGAATACCACGCTTTTCGCGAGAGGAATCACAAAAAACCGCCCCACTGCTTCGTGATGCATCTGGCAGGTTCCGTTGCAGGCACAGCCGGGAAGGCGGGTTGCCGGGAGGCCGCGCCCTCCCGGCCTCTCCCGTTCCTGAACGTGCCGGACCGCGTGCGTACAGGGTTGCGCAGATCCGTTTCAGGAGCAAGGCGGGTGTTCACCCCTCTCCCGGGTGTGCGGGCATCTGGCCTGCATCCAGGCCAGTGCGGACGGGACGCCCGCGCACCACGGGTGGCGCCGTACCCCGGATGGAAGCAGGTACGTCGGAAGGGTGGAACAGCAGAAAACGTTGCTCTTCGGGCCACTGCTACCGTCTAGTTGCCTCCGGAGCGTCGAGCCCGGGTGACGCAGAAGCGCAGGAACCACCACCAGTGGCATCGAACCGGCATTCAGCCAGTTGATCCCACCGTGCGGTTCCCGCGCTTCCGCGCGCTCTCGCCCGTGCGCTCCCGCTGCTGCCGTCCGCGCGAACCCTCTATGCGGAGGGGGTCTGCGGCGGTCGTTCGACCCACTCGTCCACCTTCGCGGCAGTGCGCTCGACCTGGTCGGCGGCCCGGCCGGCGGCACGCCCGAGGCTCGCGCCGAACTCATCGGTGGCACGCGCCAGGCGCTCGGTGAATGCCCGGGCGCGATCGGTAAGCTGCTGCGGGCTTGGCAGGCTCGGCCCGGACACGCCGGTCCCGGAGAACAGGTCATCAACCACACGCTCCGAGACAGCGGTGAGTTCCTTGGGTAGCGCGACGGCTGCGAGGGCGAATTCGGCCATAGCGCGCCGGGCGCGCCGGCGCGAGTTCTTCGGCAGCAGGATCAGAGGGATGGCAGCGATCGACAGGCCCACGCGGGTAAGCCCGCCGACGAGCACGGCAGTGAGTTCAAACAGGCCCTCTCGGTCGGTGCGCGTGATGGTCGTGGTTCCGGTGTCGCTCATAGAAGTACTCCTTATACTGGTGCGACAACGTATCGCGCCGGTTGTACCTGGCGGTTGGCCAACTGCCCGTGGTTTGCCCGTAGCCATTGGGGCCCACCAGGTCCGCCAGGTGTTGCTGACAGGCTCCTAGTTTGCCGACACCTCATCCTTGGGAGCCCTGGTGTGACCTGCCTCGAGCGCTGGCGTTTCGGCAGCCCAGGCTTCGATGACCTGGCCCGCGGTCTCTGCAAAGTCGCGCGGCAGCGTCGCAAAGGCGTACATCAACTCTTTGGTCCCGTTCCGTATATGGGTGCGTGTTTCGACGGGCAGAATCCCTATGGGAAGCATAATGAGCGAGAAGCCCAGGCGGAAGATGCCACCGCCAAACTCCACCACCGACTCAACCAGGCTGTCGCTTCTGCGCGCGGGAAGGGTCCGCACCCGCACCTCACCTGTGGTTTCCGTCATGGTCGACCTCCCTTGTCTTATCTCAGAGCGCTGCTGCTGGGTCAGGCTACACGCCAGACACCCGTGTTTGACTCGTCGTTCGCGTGCTTCCCCCCTCAGGGAGGGGCGTGAAGAAACCCGGTTTCCCCATGTCCCAACCGCTGGTGGGAGCGGCTGGCCCCCCACAGGCAGGGGTGCGGTTCGACAGGCTCACCGCAGGTGGGGAAACCCGGTTTCCCTATTTTCACCTCAGCCGAAGTAGCCACCTACCATAAGAGCCGACACGATCTGGATGAGTACTACAAACGGATTACTTGTAACCAGATAGCGCAAGTAATTCTTCTGGTTTGGCTCGTAGTACAACCGGACCTGATTGCGAATCGGCGCCACAATCGCGAACAGGATGAGCGCAGCCACCCAGTAGTAACCCCAGAGGATCGCCAGTGCCAGCAGGAGCACCTGGGAAAGGTTAATCGTCAGGAACGCGATAATCAACGTCTTCTGCACGCCGATGACCACGGTCAATGACTGCAATCCATGGAGCCGGTCGCCCTCGACACTCTTGATGTCATTCAGGAACAGCATTCCCGAAGCCAGGGCGCCATTAATCAACGCAACAAGCACACTTTCCCATGTAAGCGGCGCAAAGATCAGGTGGCCCACCATCCAGCTCATGCCCACATAGCCCAGGCCAACCGCAGGGGGGCCGAGAAAAAAATGTTTCTTCAGCTTGACCGGCGGCATGCTGTAGAGCACCGAGAGGATGATTCCCAGCACTGCCAGCAGCGAGATCAACGGGTTCCCGAAGATCAGCGACACCAGGAAGGTTGCCGACCCGAGCACGATCCAGTTCAAGCGCGCTTCGCTGAGCGTTATCAATCCGGCCGGAATGGGCCGCTCCGGATCGTTGATCGCGTCAATGTCGCGGTCGAAGTAGTCGTTGATGCTCTGGCTAAACCCGGTACCCAACGGGCCACACACAAGCGCCCCCAGGAGAGCCATAGCCCAGTCGCGCCCGCTGGTCCACTGAAAGCCCGCTTCTTGCCCCGAGGCGAGTGCGCCGAAGAGGGTAACAATTGCGGGAGAGATCCACGTTACCGGATCGGCGAGTTCGATGTGCGCGCGGATCTTCTTACCAAGCGGGACCTGCTTTTCGGAGGTTGTAATCATCGACGTATCGGTTCTCTCTCACTCGCGACCGGGTTACATCTCTCGAAGTGGTCGCGCACTGTCCGGCAAGCGTGCTGCCCCGTTCCTTATCCTGATACTGCTCCTACAACTTCACGGCCTGGTAGAGCACGTGGTCATACGCTTCGTCGAAGCTGATCTCGCCAAAGCCCACTTCCCGCAGCACGTCGGGATAGATCGCGTGATCTTTAAACTCCAGCACCGAAAAGTCCATGCCGATGCTGCACACGTAGTGGGTAAGGTAGTCGTAGTTCGGGCGCTGCGGGTCGCTGATATTCATGTCGAGGATAATCACGCGCCCGCCGGTGGGCAGGGCATCATAGGCTTTCTTCAGCAGCATCGCCGAGAACTGCCGGTTCATCGGGTACAGAATGCGCGCGAAGAGCACTGCATCGCCCTGGGGGTACGGCTCGCGGTACATATCTACTGCCACCGGCGTGACCCGTTCGCTCAGGCCCCGCGCGGCCATGTTCTCGCGTACCAGATCCAGGGCGCTGGGCAGATTCAGCAGGGTGACGCGCAATTCGGGGTATTTGTCGCACAGGGCAGCCGCGATGTCGCCGATCCCTCCTCCCACATCGATCAGGTGCTGGACGCCCTCGAGCCGGGCCTTATCGCGCAGCAGCTTGTTCACGAAATGGATGTTGGAGCGGTGGATGTTCTCGTAAAAGGCGCTGTCCTCAGGCGTGCGCGGCGGATGCGGCACCTGGCTGGTAAAGTCGAGCTTGCCGCGGGTCACATCGGCGAGGTTAGCAAAGAAGCTCTGGACGAGATCGACCATGAAGCTCACGAACGGCACCATCGTCATATTGCGGTGCTGCTCGGGAGCCGTGAAGAACTGCTCGGCGAAGGGTGTCAAGGCCCAGTGCTCACCGGTGTTGCGGGCCAGACCGACCTGCTCCATTGCGGTCAGCAGGCGCCCGAGGCGCACCGGTACGCTTCCGGTGACCTCGGCAAGGGTTGCGAGGGACTGCGGACCGCCGGCCATAGCCTCAAACAGACCCAGTTCAGAGGCGGCTTTAATGACAAAGAAATCCACCGTCCCCTTAAAGACCATCTCGTATGCCCGCTCTGCGCCACGCGCGAGCTCCTCATCGTCGTGCATACAACGGCACTCAGGGAAACAGCGAAACTGCGTCTGCGAACTGGTCATAGCCGTCGGTCCTTTGTCTAGACAATCACCGCAACTGACCGGAGGGCAACCGAAACCGCCCTGCCGCCAGCGTTGCTCCCATGTCATCGAAGCGTCGGACGCCAGCGCCCCCACGTCTCCTGAGAGGAGTCAGGCAACGTCACCAACCCCGCTATGCACAATGCTGAGCGGCGTCAATCCCCGCTTCCTTTGTATTATAATACAAACGAAAGACATTTCAAACAACTTGCGACTCTGTTAAGGCTTCTTTCCTCAACACGCGCCCCCAGCGTGCCAGGCCGTCCCGATCGCCGTACCATGGGCGACCGTGAAGCGGCGAGTGGCTTACACCGTCTACCACCAGGTATTCCCCGCCCTGCAACGCCCCGCAGTGCAGGGTCGTAATCCCATCGCCCCAGGCGCGCTCGTGTTCCGTTCCCGAAACCATCCTGTAGCTCCGGCAAGCCATACGCTCGCGCAGAGAACCCCGCGGGTGACCTTGAATGGCCCGTCCCACCACCGAGACATAGCGGATATCGTCGTAGAAGGCGCCCGGGTACTCGCGGTTGACGAACCCGACCGAGCGACGCGTCCAGTACTCCTGGCTGTGGTGCGGGGTACCGAGCATCACCAGGATACGCACGTAGCGCCGTCCGCCGTAGACCTGGCCGAGGTAGGGCTGCTCACCGAGGTACATCCGCGCCACGGTACCGCCGACGCTGTGAGCGAGCACATCCACCCTCTCGGCGCCAGTCTCCTCCAACGCTCGCGCGACGGTAGCGCGCAGAATCTCCAGCACGGGCCGGAAATCCCAGTCGCGGGTCAGCACCCAGCGCAGCCGGCCAATGGGGGCCACGAAGACCCGATAGCCATACGGCGGTTGTTCGAGAGCCGTCACCAGGCCGGTGAAGTCACCGGGACCGGTCAGGTAGCCGCCGATCAGAACCAGTGGGCGCATGGTATCTCTACAGGGAAACCGGGTTTCCCCACCCTCCCTTCGAGGTGTTCGCGGGAGGGCGCAGCCCTCCCAAACCCTCCCGGCCAGGAGTGGTGTGGGGCAACCGGGTTTCCCCACACCCCCTTCGAGGTGTTTGTAGGAGGGCGATGCCTCTCTCCTGCCGCAGCTTCTGGTGGGAAGCGATCAGGCTGGAACAGCGACCTCCTCAAACCACAGCGGAATGACTTCGGGGGCGCCGTACCATGTGCGGGGGGCGTTGTAGGGGGCGTGGCGCGCTCCCTCCAGGATGATATTGTCGGCGCCCTCCAGGTAGCAGGCGTGTGTCGGTACGATCCCATCGCCGATCTGATTGCCGTCGCCGAAGGATACCTCGTAGGATCGGAAGGCGATGATCTCCTCCACTGTGCCGAAGCGCCGCCCACGCACGCTCCGCCCTGCAACGGAGCGATAACTGATGTGTGGGTAGAACGCGCCAGGGTAGCGCTCATTCACCAGCCCGGCAAAGCTCTTGACCCACACTTCGTAGGTGGTATGAGCGGTGCCCAGCGTGGTCAGGGTGGCGACAAAGCGCTGCCCGTCGTAGAGCCGGTCGTTGTAGGGCAGGTGTCCGAGGTAGGCGCGAGCGATGCGTCCGCCGGCGCTGTGGCCAATCAGGTCAATCCGATCGGCGCCGGTTTCGGCAAGCGCTAGTTCGACCGTGCCCGCCAGCACATCGAGCACGGGGGTGAAGTCGGGATCGCGCAGCGACGCCCACGCAATGCGTCCGAAATCGGTGATATAGACGATACGACCGTAGGGGGGTCTGGCCAGCGTGTGGGCCATGCGAAAGTAGTCACCCGGTGATGAGAGCCATCCCCCCACAATCACGATCGGCCGCTGCTGCATACGCCTCCCTCAAATGCGTCCCCGTGCCCGGCGCGATGTTCGAAGGGAAAACCGCTCCCCTTCTCCCCGGCAGGGGTTTAAGGGCGGACAGAACATCCGAGCCAACGTGGCCTGTACCGCATTGGAACGCCCCCGCGCACGGCTCTGGTCTCCCCGCTTCGACAGGCTCAGCGCAGGCTCTCCAGCGAAGCTGGAGCGGGGGAGGGGGCGGGAGCCAACCAGCGCATCCCAACGCCATAACGCCCGTCGGCGCTCATACGTTCTGTCCGCCCTTAAACTCCCCGGCAGAGGCGAGGGTGCCGATCAACCCTGTTTGCCCGACTGGTCGGCGGCTTTCCTGGCAGCCTCGGCGGCCTTCTCCGCCGCCCCAGTGGCCTTCTGCGCGGCCTGCTCAGCCGTCTTGCCAGCGCTCGCAGCGGCGCTCGAGGCCGCCCCGGCAGCAGTCTCGGCGGCTTTGCCGGTAGCCTCAGCGGCCTTCTGCGCGGTCTGCTCGGCCGTCTTGCCAGCGCTCGCAGCGGCGCTCGAGGCCGCGCCGGCAGCAGTCTCGGCGGCTTTGCCGGTAGCCTCAGCGGCCTTCTGCGCGGTCTGCTCAGCCGTCTTGCCGGCAGTCGCGGTGGCGCTCGTCGCCGCGGTTGCGGCGCTGGCCGTTGGAGCGGGCGGTGCGTTGCGGACGGTCTTCTTTGCCTCGTCGGTGTCGTTGGTGGTGGTCACCCGGATGCGTCGGGGCTGGTCACGCCCGCCGTTGCCCCCTTCGAGGCTGCGGCCACGCTCCCCAAGCACCGCGTCGGTCAGTTCACGGCCCATACGGAACAGCTCATCGGTCTGGAAGCGCGTCCAGTAGCTGTAGAACTTCCAGACATCGGTGAAGGTGGCGCGGGCCTCGCGGGTAAACTGCTCCAGGCCCTGAGGTGGCAGGGCGCCACGAATATACGACCGGATCAGGTATCCGATCGGCTGCACCACACCCTCAACCGGAGGCAGTGGAGCGCTGGGGGTTACCGCCGTTTCCGGACGGGGCGTCGCCGGTGGGGGGGCGGATGCCTCGGAAGGCTTCCCTGCCGCGAAGGCCCGATAGGCGCCCGTTCCTCCGGGCGGGGTATAGGTGGGTGTGGGCGGCGTATAGCTCGGTCTAGAAGGGGTGTACCCCGCGGTGGGCGGAGCATAGCCGGGTGCAGGAGCGGCAGCGCCATAGGCCGGCGCAGCGGCGCCGTAAACCGGTGTCGGGCGGGCCGGCGGCGGCGCAAGCGGGGCGCCCACTTCAGCCCCTGGCCCGTAGTCGGGCACTTCTTCGTCGAGATTCAACCATTTCCGCACGAAGTCGGGCAGCCAACTGTATGAGCCGCTCGGAGAACCATACTTGTCGGCCATAGACGTTTCCTCTCATCTTGTGCGCAGGCACGCCTGCGCCTGGTCGGCCCAGACACTGCTAGCCCAGGGCGAAGATACTGCGGCGCTGGCGCAGATACGGCGCGAAGCAGAAATCAATGATCTGGCTCAAATCATCGCCAGGGTACCGCCGGTCAAGGGTTACAATCGCGTCGAGCACGTAGGCCACCTGGTCGGGCGGCGTTTGTGGACTACAGCGCACCAGGTTGCTGATCAGTTGGCGTCGCAGCTCCAGACTGTAGCGCAGCGACGTGACGGCCAGTTTATTAAGCAGCGCGTCGCGCCGGTCCAGATCATCGGTGGCGCGTCGGAGCCAGCGCGCCAGTCCCAGGCGTTCGCTCTTGTCCAGGTAGTAGTTGACCAGATCAACCAGGCCGACATCGTTGGTGATCTGCATCATCTCGTGCCAGCGTTTTTCGAAAGGCTGGTGGGTGAACGCCGGCAGGGCGCAGAGCTGGGCAACCAGGTTGCTGGCGGTGTAGTAGGGTTCACGCTCGAAGGTGCGGATCAGACCGGCTTCGCGTTCGGCGAGGAGCGACACCGCCTCGCGCACCACGCCATCGCTCTCGTCGTAGCCGCCGGCGCGCAGGTGCATCTCGTGGGCCAGCTCGTGCAGCGCGATACCAATGCTGCCGTCCTCGTCCCAGCGGCCCAGACTGACGAAGGAGCCGCTGCGAGGCGAAAAACTGCCGCTATCGGTCCACGGACCGGAAGGTTTAGCGCCTTCCAGGGCCTCGAAGGTCAGGCGCTCGTTCAGAATCTCGGGGGCCATTGCGGCGCCCCACATCTGCGTGGTGAGCCGGCGCACCTTCCGCGCCATCCGCGCAGGCTGATAGCGGTGCTCGCCAACCATCAGCACCTGATTGCCGGCTTGATCCATATCGATCGCCACCTGCTGGCCATTGGCTCGAAGTAGCAGTTGCATAGCCAATCTCCGCCTCTGCGCTACCGCGCTCCACGCAAAAAGAGCCGCATAATCTGGATGACCTGTTCGGGAAGTTCAAACAGGATCAGGTGCCCGCAGCGGGGCACCTCGAGGTACTGGCCGCTGGGGGCAAGCTGTATCAACTTGCGCCCCCCCGACGGGCGCATAATCGGGTCTCCTGCACCCGCGACGAGCAAGACGGGCCGGCGCACACTGCTGATTTGCTCCCCCACCGCCTCCAGCACCTCGCGGCGCGACAGTTCCCGCGCCGAGACACGCACCGCCTCCGGGTCGCAACAGCGCAGGCTCAGGGTCGCCAGTTTGACATCGCTGACCGGAGCGGTGTTCTTCGACAGCACGGCAAGGGCGTAGATGTAGGGGATCCACCACAGGCCCCGCCGCTCGATTGGACGCAACACGCGGTTGAAGACCGTATCGAGTATCCCGGGGATCAGTGCCGAGGCGACCTTGTTGTACTGGAAGAGGGCGAAGTTGAAGAAGGCCAGTGAGCGCACCCGGGCCGGAGCATGCGCCGCGTAGTGCAGGGCCACGAAGGCCCCCAGGGAGAAGGCCGCCACGTGGTGCGGGGGCAGATCCAGCACCTCGGTCAGCGCCTTCAGGTCGGCGCTGAAACCGGCCACGGTGTAATCGCGACCGGGGTCACTGTCCGAGAAGCCGTGGCCCTTCAGGTCATAGGCGATCACCCGGTAGCCCGCCTGGGCCAGCGGATCGACGACGTGATGCCACCAGTACGAGGAGCAATCCCAGCCGTGAATGAGCACCAGCGGTTCCCCATCCTTCGGACCGACGTCCATGTAATGATGGGTCACACCGCGCACGTCCACGAAGCGCGCCCGCTCCATGAGCCGGAGTTCGGCTTCGAGGCGTTTGCGCTCGCCAGCGCTGAGCTTGCCGGCAAGTTTTGCCTCCACCTCAGCTTTGTAGGTGGTGTACTTGGCGGTAGGCGCCACGTGTGACGTTACGCTCATGGCCGTCTCTCTCCGCACACGCCAGCCGGGGGCCGGCGAGGCGGCTCATTCCACCCAGAGCCGGAGGATTTCGCCTTCCACCCGCGCGCGCAGGCGCCCCCCCTCGGCGATACCCGGCAACAGGATGTGGCGGCGCTGCTCGCCCAGCCGCACCACCACCTCTTCGCTCACCAGGGCCAGGTCGAGGCTCTTGGGATCCATAAAAGGAATGTAGAGGCGCACTTCCCGTTCGCCCACGGGCGGGCGGGTCGGCGCGTGCGGGCTGTAGATATCGCCATCGCGGTAGAGAGCCGCGCCGCGCAGGGCCCAGGTATCGCGGTCGGTGGGGCGGGTGGGCAGCGGCCCCACCCGCAGATGGGGGCGCACGTTACCAGTCTCGGGCGAGAAATCGCGCCGTGAGGCCTCGTCAACCTCGCTCAGCTCACCGGCGACGATCAGGTCGTCCATCGCCAGGCCGTGGAAACCCAGGGCCATGAGCGCCTGGCGCACCGCCGGCAGGTGGAGTTCCTCGGGCGTGACCACCATGCGCACGCGCGTGCCGGTGACGCCGTCGAAGCGGGCGCGTTGCTCTTCGAGCATGACCCGCAGATCCTGAAGCGGGGCCAGCGCACTCGGCGCGATCAGCGTCGCCGGAATGAGCGATGTCTCCTGTGACAGTCGCGAGCGCCCGGGGCCGCGGTCAAGCCCGAAGACCAGCCGGATCAGCCAGCGCAGGCTATCGGGCAGAGCCATCGAGCGAATGAGCGTATCAGGGGTCGGGCCGTCGAAAATGAGCAGATCGAAGCGTCCGGTCTGCCGCGCCCGGTCGGCCACCAGCAGCGCGGCAGTGGCATCCATACCAGCGAAGGCCGGCAGCTCTTCGGGGCCGATCTCGCGCAGACGAGTGACGAAATTGCCGCGCAGGGCGCCGCGCACCTCGTCCCAGCGCCCACCGATCTCCTCGATCGGGTTGATCTCCATAGCCGCCAGGTGCGGCTCCAGTTCGAGGGGGCGCGGACCGAGGCTCTGCCCGAGCAGCGCGCCAACGATATGCCCGGGGCCGACCGAGGCCAGCAACACGCGCGCGCCGCGCCGCGCTGCGTGGCAGGCCGTAGCAAGCGCCGCAGCGCTCTGGAGAATGTTGTTATACGAGGTGAAGACCAGTATCCGCATTTGGGTGGTTGTCCACGACCCGCCGCCTGCCCTTGAGAATGAATCACGCGCGCCGGGCGGGCGTAGCTGGCGGCGCGCCGCGGCTGCGTGAGTGTCGGGTGGTCATACGACCGGTTAGGTGTGTGCGGAGCGACGCCTGACCCGCCCGGCCCAACCAGGCAGGCTAGGCGGCCTCGACCCGCACCTCGTCAGATCCCTCCACGAGCGGTTGGATGCGCTCCTCAACCGCTTCGCGGAACTCCAGGCGCAGCACCCCGTCTTCGTAGCGATGCTCGCCCAGCGTGCAGTTGTAGAGAATGCGGGGCAGGGCGATGGTGCGCTGAATGCGCCCCACCGACAGCGAGAGATCCGGCCCGCTGCGGGTCAGTTCGACCGTCTCTTCTTCATTGAGGAAGGGCAGGCGCATGCACAATTCGTACTGGCCGCGTTCCCCCTCGTTGTTCCACTGCTCCAGCCAGATCGGGCGCTCGTCGTAGAGCAGCGCGCCAGGATCGGCCGTTCCGAAGGTGGCCCGCCCGATGGCCTCGAGGGCTTTTACGCCGATGGGCTCCCCCTCCTGCAGCACGGTGCGGAAGATCGGCGTTGGCGCAAAACTGGCGTCAATCTCGCGCAGGTAGCCCTGTTGCAGGCGCACCCAGTAGTCGAAGTACGGGCCGAGATCGGCGCGCCGGGGCAGGATCTTGTTGACCATCACCGCGTCCACCAGCATGCCATAGAGATTGAGGAAGGTGTAGGCGCGGCGCGTCTCCAGCAGCGGCAGCCGTTCGGGATTAAGCACCAGGCGCAGCGAGATCTCCTGGCTGAGCAGGAAATTGGCCAGTTGCTCCATCTTTTCCAGCAGCGTCCCCACTTCCTGGAAGAAGCGATCATCGGGCAGGTCGCGCTTAAAGGTGCGCGCGACATTGGCCAGGCCGCGGTAGACGCGGAAGAACTTCTTCCCGGCATCCCCGCCGATGATCATCTCCGGATAGGCCAGCAGCCGCAGGGTATTGCCGGTAGGAGCTGTATCGAGCACAATCGCGTCCCAGCGACCGCTCTGGGCTTCCTGCATCACCCGTTGCAGGGCGAGGATTTCGTCGAGGCCAGGCTGATTGGCCAGTTCTGCTGCTGTCGAGCGATCGATGCCCCGGTTGGCATAAGTTGAGGCGACAAACTGCTGGAAGCCCCCCAGGTTATGGCGCCACTCGTAGATCGTATCCACCTCCAGGCCATACAGCCCGGGGATAATCGGAGTGGGGCGGTCGCGGCTGATGGTCGTGCCCAGGGCGTCGGCCAGGGAATGCGCCGGGTCGCTGGAGAGCACGAGCGTGCGGCGGCCCATGCGCGCCAGCAGCGTCGCCGTAGCCGCCGAGATGGTGGTCTTCCCGGTGCCGCCTTTCCCCGAGTAGATGATGACACGCGTCATACGTCCCCTGACGGTAGGTTGGCCCTACGGGTACGCTTCGCCCCAACGCCGGGGGCGAAGCGCGCGTGTGGCGTGCTTAACCGACCCTACTCCTCGTACTTCCCATTCGTGCTGACACTGGTCGTTTCTGAGTCGCGTTCGACCCGGCTCACGGCGATCCGGCGCACCGGCGCCACCCGTGGCGTTTCCTGCGCTGGCAGTTCGGCTGGCGGATCCTCCACCGGGTCGTCCGCCGGTGGCCCGGCCTCGGGCGGGGAGGCCTGGGGCTCAACGCGCCGCACGCTGATACTGCGTCGCACCGGCTCGGGGCGCGACGGCGGCTCATCGGCTCGCTCCACGTGGATCGGTTGGCGCGCATTGGTGGGCATCGGCTCGGCCGGGGCATTGGCGTTCACCCGGCGCACACTCGAGCGCACCTGGATGCGCCGGGCCTGCGGGCTCTCAGCCTGAGGCTCGTCCAGCGGCTCGGCGAAGCGCACCGCCGCGCGCACCACCGGCCCCACGGGGGCCAGCGGGCCGCCCTCGGCTTCGTGTTGCGCCGCCACGTGGTAGAGGCCACGCATGGCATTACGCCGCACCCGCGGATCCTGCAACCCGTTGACCAGTTCGGTCGCGCCACCCACGGCTTCGCTGGCCCGGCGCAGCCCGCGGGCCAGTTTGCGCGGCCCCTCGAGCATCAGGCGCAGCGAACGGCTAACCTCGTACATGCTCGGCTGCTCCGGCAGGGTTGGCAGCGGGCCTGCCGGGCCGGGCAGCGGCATCGCTGGCGTGCCGCTACCGGCGGCCGCGGCGTTGCGCTGGCTCTCGTAGGAGGCGATCAGATTACTCGGGGTCTTCGGCGGTGTCAGGCTGGAAGCCGACTCCTCACGCGAGCCGAACTGCCACCAGCGCCGGCGACGCGACGCACCGGCCTCTTCGCTCGGCGGGGGCGCGGTGGGCGGCAGCGGCTCGGGCGCAGTAAAGAACGGTTTGAGCGGCTGGCGCTCGACGACCGGAAAGCGCTCGACAAAGGCTGCCACCAGCTCCTCGCCGGCCAATCCGGCCACCACCTGGTCCCCCACCCAGCGCACCATTTCGGCAAGCATGCTGACATCATCGGAAGGCATGAAATCCAGGGTGTTGATCACCAGCCGCTCGCCGGAGCCAGGCTCCTCAAACGAACCGTTGATCGCCACCCGGCGCGTGCGCGGGGCCACCGGGGGCAGGCGGAAGGCCAGCGTAACCCGCCCGTGCCAGGGGTCCCAGGTTTCGACATCGACAACGTCAACGTCTTTCCACTCGAAGCCATCCACCGTATCATTGAAAAAGCCGCGTGCCCAGGTGACCACGCGCCGGTCCGTGAGCACGACGAAGTCCGACAGAGCCAGGCCGCCGACGCGGCGGCGCTGCTCGTCCAGCAACACGCCGTCGAAGAGCGCGAGGAGCGTCTCGCCCTCCTCGAGCAGCCCGCGGTAGCGCAGCTCCTCAACGCTGGCCGCATTGACATTGACGCCGAGATACGGGCGAGTGCTCATAATTGTTCCCTAGTCTACACTCGTTACGGGCTCCACCCGTCCACCAGAATTGGACGTGCGGCGCTCATCAGAAGTCGTGCGATCCTCGTGGCCAGCGTCACCGGAGCCGCTGCGGGCGATGGGAAGGGCCGGTGACGCGCCTGAGGCGGCGCCACGACGGCGCAGGGGAATATCGCGCCGGTCGGGGAACGTAGTCGGGGCGCTCGGGGATACCCGTAGCGGCGGTTCGTGGCGCGCCGCGGCAGGGCTGCTGGCCGACGCCGGCGCAGCCGCGGGGGCGCCCCGGCGCCGCAGCGGGATCTCATGGTAGGTACGAGGCGCAGCCGCCTGTGGCGCCGCGGCTGCTTCCGCAGGCGCGGCAGCAGGACGTTCCTTTGCCGCCGGAGCCTCGGCCGGCGCCGTAGGAGCGGCCGCTGGCGCAGCAGCCCCTGCCGCCCCCGTCTGGCGATTGATCAGACTCATCGCCATCTGCTGGGCCACAGGGTTACTTGCCACCGTCGTGATCAATTCGTTGATGGCGCGAACCGCATCAGCAAGATCACGCAGACTGGTGCTGTTGAGGGCGCTCAGATCAAACGGTAGATCAGCTTCACGCAACGAGCGGCGCAGCGTATCCCACGCCGAGCGGGCGAGACGGCCCGCAGCGTAGACCTGGCCGGGAGGAAGACTTGCCGGGTCCTGATAAAAGGCGGGGAGCGGAGCGCTGGGCGCACTCGCGGCGGCGCCGAGCCAGCGATAGGGCGCCTCACCGGGCCGTGGCCCGTCTGCGTGTCCGAAGATCTGCTCACTCAGCGCAGCGATCACTTCCGGGCCGGCGTCGCGCGCCTCGTACCCTGCTTCGAGCATTCCGCGGGCCGTTTCGCTGGCGGTGCGCAACAACTGCAGCGCGGCCTGCAGATCGGCCAGGGGCAGCAGGGTCAGGCTGAAACGCTGCTCGTCTTCATCGGGGGCGGCGAAGCGCAGGTGCACCTGGGCATGCAGCGGGTCGAGGCCGCTGCCCTGCACCTCGACGAGTTCGGCGAGGGGGAAGGCGCAGCAGAGGTGCCGCCCGTAGTCCCGCGCCCAGAGGACCACCCGCAGGCTGGTGAGCAGGCAGTAATCGTGCAACGTCGGCCCGCTCAGGCGCCGGCCGTTCTCATCGAGGAGAACCCCATCGAGGGCCACGAGGACGTGCTCGTCATACTCAAGGACATTGAGGGCCTCGAGTTCGGCCAGATGCGCCGGAACGATCGTATGGCTGTGGTAGAGCAGACTGATCATAGTGAGGTGCAAGGGAACTGGATACAGGATACCTGCTCACGCAGGACACCCTGTATCCAGGCCCCTACCCTCCTGCTACCGATTGAAGCGCGAACGAATGCGCTTCGGGCGGAAGCTGCCGACCTCGCGAGCGGTGTAGCCACTCTCGCCGCTGCCGCTGCGGGCGATGCCCGGATAGGCATTGCGGTTGATGTTCTCGACCGCGGCTGACGTCGCCTGCAGCGCGTTCGACACCCATTGCCAGTGGCCCTGGAACATGATGTCGCCGATCTGCGCGACCTGCGCCGACGACTCCGAGAACCAGCCTCGTGTCACGGCCATGCGTACACCTCCTTAACCTAAATGGACACCCTATAGGCCACGGGGCAGCGCCCCGATAACCCCAGCCTGAGCGCGAGCAAGAACGGGCGGACGCCCACGCTACCGCGTGACGCCCTACGATCTCACCCCGTTCGCCGCGTAAAACGGGACGATCAGCCAGTCGCCGTCCATCTCGGCCTGGCCGGCCTCCTGGCCCGCCAGGCTGGTAGGCAGCGTGAGCACCCGTCGAAAATCGCCGATCTGGATCACCAGTTCATCGCCGTTCTGGAACAGATCAAGCTGGTTAACATCCGCAAACGGCAGCTTCAGCTTCACCCGATAGGTGCCATCGTGCAGCTTGCTGATATCCATTGGCGCCTCGCGGTAGAGCACCGCGGTCGGGTCGCTGTCGCCGTAGATGTCCCGCCCCATAACGCGCAACTTCTCCAGCCCCACCACCTCTTCGGCGTAGTAGGGCACCCGCCGGATCGGCAGGGGCACGAATGACTGCTCGACGTCCTGGAGGTACCGTTGCTGGATCTCCTTCCAGTGGTTCAGGTAGCCACTGTCCTGATCCACGGGCAGGATCTTGTTCACGACGACCATATCAACGGTCATGCCGTACATGGACAGGTACGTCAGTGCCCGCTGGCTCTCCTTGATAACCATCTTCTCCGGGTTCATCACCAGGCGGATCGACGTCTCCAGGGGGTTCGCCAGCGTCTCGGTGACGCCCTCCATCTGCCGGAACAGATCATCCACCGCCTCGTACACCTCAGACGGCGCGACCATCTTGCTCAGGCCGGGGGTGATCCGGCTCATCGGGCGGATCAGGGGCTTGATCAGGTACTTCTCCGCGCCCCGCAGCATCCCGATCGCCCACTTGAAGCTCTCCGGAGCCGACAGCAGCCGCAGCGTCTCGCCCGTCGGCGCGCAGTCGATGACCAGCAGGTCGTAGTCGCCCGCGTCTTTGTGCTTCTTGATCCTGATGAGCGGGAAGGCTTCCTCCATGCCCGGGAGGATACTCATCTCATCCGCCAGGATGCCCTCAACCCCCTGTTCGGCCATCAACTGCGAGAAGTGCTGGCGCACGATCCCCCAGTTCGACTCGATGTCGTGATAAATACTGACTTCCAGGGCGTGGAGCGTGGGCGTGATCGGCACCGGATCCGGGCCGAGCGGGCCTTCCAGGTCCAGCGAATCGGCCAGGCTATGGGCCGGGTCGGTGCTCATCACAAGTGTGCGCAACCCCATATCGGCGGCGCGCAGGGCTGTGGCTGCGGCGACGCTTGTCTTGCCGACGCCGCCTTTGCCGGTGAAAATCAGGGTTCGCATCGTTGCCTTTCCAGGTCGGAGCGCTCGACGAGTTGACGCGGGCGAGTATCAGGGGATTGGCCCCATAGCCGGGACCAGGGTTTTTGCTTAAATGCCAAAAGTATGCGGCAATAAGTACGGCCAGACGTCTGCTTGCTGTGGTGCAATAGTACCATGTTTATCGGGCAGTGTCAACAAAAGTTGCTCATATGCATCAGGCCCGCCAAAGGCGCTCCCGGGGGCCAGATGGCGCACTAATGGCCTCTATCTTGCCCCTCTGCCCGGGTTGTGGCCGGCGCTCCTCCACGGTTGACCGGGGCCATGGCCCGCGCATACGCCGATGTTGGGAGCCAGCCGGCGCCGCTTCCGGCGCATGTCGCGATGCTGTCATTGTCTTATTTGCAACGAGTGCTGTATCACGATGATGGCGATCCGCCGACAGGTGGAGGCGTGAGAGGCGACACCCTGCTCGCCCTGTCCGTCACAACCTGGTTGCCGCCCCCGCGGCGCATACCTTTCATCTGGTCTTGTAACGACCGCAGCGACGAGGTTATCCGCTCGCTCGTCGCCGGCAGGTGTGCATGCACAGCGGGCCGATGCGACCCATGGTACACTACTCTGAGCAACCTTGGTAGATGTGCAGAGTTAAACCTACGCAACTCGAAATGAGCGACCGCCCTTCCATCTACGAGCAAATCGGTGGCGCCGCGACCATCCGGCGGATTGTTGATCGGTTCTACGCCCGCGTCGAGCGCGACCCGTTGCTGCGCCCGATGTTCCCCGCCGACCTCGAACCCGGCAAGGAGCACCAGTTCCTCTTTCTCTGCCAGTACTTCGGCGGCCCGGATGACTACAACCGGCTGCGAGGCCACCCGCGCCTGCGGATGCGGCACGCTCCCTTCCCGATTGACCAGGTTGCCCGTGACGCCTGGCTCGCCCATATGCTGGCCGCCCTCGATGAGGCCGGCGTGCCTGAACCGGCCCGCACGGCTATGCACCGCTACTTCGAGCAAGCCTCCACGGCCATGATCAACCAGGCGCCGCTGATCGAGCCATCCTGAACGCTGCGACCTGCACGGAGGGCTGCGCATCCCCGCCCCCGGGCAGGGACGTTTAAGGGTGGACAGCACATCCGCGCCGGGAGGGCGCAGCCCTCCCAGGAAACAACCCGCCAGCGGGGAGGGTTTGGGAGGGCGCAGCCCTCCCAGGAACAAATATGTTCATTCTGGCATTGTGCGGCGTAGCCCCATGGATGACCGAAAGGAGAGGGTGCAGGTGGGTGAGGACCAGCAGCTCAACCGAATCTCTTCGCTCGGTTACGAATTGATCACAGATCATTCAGATCGCCTAACCAGGGCCTGCAGCCGTTGATCTGCCCGCCCGGCCCATGCTATAATGCCCCAGACGCGCAAACTTGTGAAGAAACGCACGATATTCTCCTGCTGATGCTGACGCCGTAAGACGCCCCTGGAAAGTGAAAGGCCGTGCTCGCCCACATCCTCTTCTGGTTGATTGTGGTCGTCTTTGTCGCCGGTCAGGCCCTGCTGCTCCGCGCCGCCTGGCGCCTGCGGCGTCCCCGGGTTCAGCCCCCTGACCACGTTCCGCGGAGTGACCCGCGCAGCGATCTCGGCTGGACGCTGGTTACCGCCGCGGCCACTGCCGTGATGTTCTACGCCGCCTTTGCGGCGCTGCCGTAGCCGTGGCGCCTGTCGCCACGGCGATGGTCGGTTGTTTCGTCCGGAGCAGTTCGTTCCCCGCCCCGGCAGGTCTTGCCGTCTGAGAGTGGTAGTCTGGTATGCCTCACACTACTGTGCGCCGTCTGGCCCTTGCTGGAGCGACCGCCACGCTGCTGGCGATTGCTTCCGGTGGTCTCGTAACCGCCACGCTGAGCGGAGCCGCCTGCCCGGGCTGGCCGCTCTGCAGCGGCGGCCTGGATCTGCGCGCCGGGCCGGCTGTCTGGATCGCCGCCGGTCATCGGATCGCCGTGTTGCTCGCTGCGCTGCTTTCGCTCTGGGGTGCTGTCGTGGCCTGGCGCGCCCGCGCGCTTGAGACCTGGGCGCGCCTGCCGCTGCTGCTGGCCCCGCCGCTCGGCATGCTGCAAACACTCCTCGGCGCGCTGATCGTGCAGTTGGGACTCTTCGGCGCCGCCGATGTGTGGCACCTGGCGCTGGCGCTGCTCGTCCTGGCCTGCCAGGTGGTGCCGCTGGCCGTGCTGGCCCAACCCCGGGGTGAAGCGACCAGGCCGGGCGGGCGCGCCCTGCGCGAAGCCCGCCGTTTGCGCGCCCTGACCTGGTGGAGCGCTGGCGCAGCCGCGGTGCTGACCCTGGCCCTCAGCGCCCGGGCGGCTGCCGCCCCGATGACCAGCGCAGCCACCTTCCTGCCCGTAAACTCCTTCGGCGCGCTGGCTATGGCCGGCGTGCTGGCAAGCGGCACCTTCTGGCAAACCTGGCGCTCGCGGCGCGCCGATCGCCTGCTGGTTGGCATAGCGGCGCTCCTGGCCGGGCTGATCGCCGCAGAGAGCCTGTTGCTGCTCCTGCCACCCACTGCGGCCGGCCTGGGCGTGGGTCTCGGCGCCCTGGTGTGGAGCACGGCCCTGGTCCTTGCCGTGCTGGTGGCGCGCCGCCCACTGCCGGTTGGCGCCCCGGCGCCCGTGGTCGCAGCCCGATCCGAGCGTCCTTCCCTGCTCAGCGACTACCTCAGCCTCACCAAGCCCAAGGTGATCTCCCTGTTGCTGGTGACCACCCTGGCGGCGATGTACATCACCGAGGCCGGCGCGCCATCGCTCTGGCTGGTGCTCTGGACGATGGTCGGCGGCTATCTGGCCGCGGGCGGCGCGGGGGCGATCAACTGCGCGTTTGACCAGGACATTGACGTGAACATGGGCCGCACCAGCCGCCGTCCGGTGCCCAGCGGGCGCATCGCCCCGCGCAGCGCCTTCATCTTCGGGCTGGTTCTCAGCCTTCTGGCTGTCGTCGTGTTGCTCCTCTTCACCACCCCCCTGGCGGCGCTGTTCGCTACCCTGGGCATCGTCTATTACGCCCTGTTCTACACCCGCTGGCTCAAGCGCAGCACCTGGCAAAACATCATCATCGGCGGCGGCGCGGGCGCGCTCCCGCCCCTGGTCGGCTGGACAGCCGTTACCGGGAACCTGAGCCTGGCCGCGGTGGTGCTCTTCGCGATCATTTTCTACTGGACGCCGCCGCACTTCTGGGCGCTGGCCCTGGTCAAGCAGAAGGATTATGCGCGGGCGGGTGTACCGATGCTGCCGGTGGTGGCGGGCGAAGCCGAGACCCGCTGGCAGATCCTGGTCTACTCGGTGCTCATGGTGGCGCTGAGTGGTTTGCTCACCGCAATCGGCGCGATGGGCTGGGTGTACCTCGGCGCGGCAGCCCTGCTCGGAGCGCCGTTTCTGCGCTACGCCTGGAACACCTGGCGCCGGGGGGATCAGGCCAGCATCTGGGGGCTGTACAAGTACTCGTTGCTCTACCTGGCCCTGCTCTTCGCGGCCATGGTGCTGGATCGGGCGATCCTGAGGTGAAAATATGGGGAAACCGGGTTTCCCCACCTGCGGTGAGCCTGTCGAACCGCACCCCTGCCTGTGAGGGCGGCAAGCCCTCCCCACCGGGAGGGTCTGGGAGGGCGCAGCCCTCCCAGGAAACAACCCGCCAGCGGGGAGGGTTTGGGAGGGCGAAGCCCTCCCAAGAACAACAATAATATTTTCATTCTGGCGTTGTGCGCCCCGCGCATAGGGTCTGACGTGAAAGTATGGGGAAACCGGGTTTCCCCACCTGCGGTGAGCCTGTCGAACCGCACCCCTGCCTGTGAGGGCGGCAAGCCCTCCCCATCGGGAGGGTTTGGGAGGGCGCAGCCCTCCCAGGAAACAACCCGCCACCGGGGAGGGTTTGGGAGGGCATCGCCCTCCCAAGGAACAATAATATTTTCATTCTGGCGTTGTGCGGCGCAGCGCATGCATGGCTGAGGTGAATGGGGAAACCCGGTTTCCCCGCCCCCTGCCCGCCAGGCTGAGAATTGACCCCGGAGGCACTGGCCTTTCACGCCCCTGGCATGTTATACTAGGCGCAAAGAATCCCCTCCGGCACGGCCGGAGCGTGATGGGTTCGACGAGGAGGTAACCAGATATGACCACGATCGGGGACAATCTGATCGGCCTGCAACCGGCGACGGCTCAACCTATTTTGAGTGTCAGCGAGCTTGCATCATCGCGCTTGCTCATGATGATGCGCGAGAAGGGTCTCGAGGGCTACGCCCTGCGCGTCTTCGTGGCCGGGGGCGGTTGCTCGGGTTTGCAGTACGGGATGACGTTCGACGATGAGACCCGCGAGGGTGACAGCGAGTTCAGCACCGGTGGCTTGCGTGTGCTGGTTGATCCGATCAGCGCCGGATATCTGATGGGCGCCTCGATCGATTACGTTGATAGCCTGATGGGTGGCGGCTTTAAGATCGATAACCCCAACGCCGTTTCCAGTTGTGGCTGCGGCCACTCCTTCCGCACCTCCAACAGTGGCGATGCGGGCTCGAGTGGCGGCGGCTGTAGTTCCTGCGGCTAAGTGGCGCGGTCCGTTCGACGCCGATGGCTTCAGCGGGGAGGGTCATCCCTCCCCGCTGCGGTGAGCACAGCTTGTGAGCGGGAGGAGGGTGCAGCCCTTCCGCTCCTTCCACAACGGGCCTCTGGTAAAACCGGATTTCCCTACCCTGGATCGCGTTTCTGGATCCTCATCATGAGCGCCCGCTGATCCTGGCATGTACTCTCCTGCGTACCTCGAAGGCGTTCGCCTCTTCAACGCGGGTCACTACTGGCATGCCCACGAGCAGTGGGAAGCCTGCTGGCTCGCAGCCAGCGGCGATGATGCCCTCTTCTACAAGGCGATTATTCAGGCTGCTGCGGCTCTGGTCAAATGGCGCCAGGGTAACCCACGCGGCCTGGCGCGGAACTGGGCCAAGAGTCGGGCGCGTCTGGATGCGCTCCCCGACCGCTACCACGGCCTGGATCTGGCCGCCCTGCGCGCTCACCTCGATCTGATCTGCGCCGGCGTCAGCAACACGCCGCCCGTGTTGCGCCTCGATCCTGCGCCGCCGTGAGCAGCCTCGATCCTGTTGGGAAGGCGTAGCCCTCCTAAACTCTCCCGTTGGGGAAGGCCTGGCGCCCCGATGGGCGGGGGTATGGGAAAACCTGGTTTCCCCATATGTTCACACCAGGAGGGTGTAGCTCGCTCCCCCGTACACCTCTCTCCCACGAGGGGAAAGGTCGTAACGTCCCTCCAGTTTCCGCGAAATCGTACCCGAGACCTGCAACAGTTAATCAACAAAATCAAGAACTGATTGCTGCACGTGTGGTATAGTTACGCTGTGGAAGTGGATGTGCGGTATCCTTAGTAAGCCTGAGAACCGGAGTGCGTGGGCTGCGCTCGCTGCTGGCCGCTCATCGCAGGTCGCAGCGCGTGACAGGCGCTAGACGGTCATGTGGCTGCGCCGCACGCCGCGGGAATGAAAAGAGATTCTCTCGGGAGGGCTTATCACCCCGGCAGGCAGGGGGTTGGGGAAGGCTGATTTCCCCAGGATCATATCAGAGATGCCTCCGACGACAACCTGTCGGGTGTAGCGGCGCAGCTTGCAGGTAAGCCGGCAGCGGCCTGAGTTGTTGCACCCGACAGGTTTGTATCGAGACTTGCCGGATGCGCCGCGACATGGCTGAAGCGGCGCGCCGGAAAAGGGGATAGACGTGTCAGCAAAAATACTTGTAGTGGACGACGATCCGGCGATTGTCGATCTCCTGGTGCGCATCCTCAAGCGCGATGGGTACCAACCAATTACCGCGGAGAATGGCCGGCAAGCCCTTGATCTCGTTGAGCGAGAAGAGCCTGATCTTATCCTGCTTGATGTTACGATGCCCGTCCTTGATGGCTTCTCCGTCTGCAAGGAGTTGAAAGACAACGAGGCCACGGCGCTGATACCCGTAACCATGATCACCGGGCTGGACGATCGCGAGCACCGGCAGCGCGGTCTGGAGGTGGGCGCCGACGATTTTTTGACCAAGCCGTTTGAGCAGAGCCTGCTCCGGGCGCGTATCCGCTCGCAGTTGCGGATCAAACGCCTCACCGACCAGCTTGAGCGCACCGAGAATGTGATTTTTATGCTTGCCCTGGCGGTTGAGGCCAGAGATGCCTACACCGAAGGCCATCTCCGTCGCCTGTCGAGCTATAGCGAGCAACTGGCCCTGGCTATCGGTCTGGGCATGGCGCAGGTGCGCGCCATCCGTTTCGGCGGGTTGTTGCACGACATTGGTAAGATCTCTATTGACGACGCGATTCTACGCAAGCCGGGCAAACTGACCCCCGAAGAGTACGCGCAGATCAAACTGCATCCCGAGCACGGGGCGCGGATCGTCTCGCAGATGCGCTTTGCCCCCGATGTTTGCCCAATCATTCGTCATCATCACGAGCGCTGGGATGGTAGCGGTTATCCCTACGGGTTGCAAGGCGAGGCCATTCCCATCGGCGCGCGCATTGTCGCCATCGTTGACGCCTACGATGCCATGATGACCGACCGTCCCTACCGGCGCGCCCTGGGGCGCCCCGAAGCCCTGCGTCGTTTGCGTGAAGGCCGCGGGCGTGAATGGGATCCGGCGCTGCTTGATCGCTTCCAGGAGTTGATCGAAACCGGGCAACTGGTAGAACCCGTTGAGAGCGGGGTGCATACGTTTGATATGCTTCGTAAGCCGGAGGGGTAGGGTGCCGGCGCCAGGTGAATGATGTACGCTGAGGCGCTTGACTATCTCACATGCCCGCATCATCCTGTTGCGCCGCTCACGCTTGAAGCGGGCGAGCAGCGGGCCGAGGACGGAGAGATCGTCACGGGCGCGTTGCGCTGCCCGGTGTGTGCGGCACGCTACCCGGTTGCCGAGGGGATCGCCGATCTGCTCGGTCCGATCCGGTTCCCCGAGACGCTGACCCAGGCATTGAATCTGCTGCCGCTGACCGCGTGGGGCTACGAGCGCACCTGGCGTCCGAATGCGCTTACCGCGTTGACGGGCGAGCCGTTCGGGTACCAGCGCGAGTTGCCGCTGATCACCGGCATGGCCGCCCCGGAGCGCGGCGGCCTGATGGTTGATGTGGCCTGCTCGAACGGGTTGTACGCCCGGGCGCTCGATCACGCCCGTGGCAATGCGCCAGGCCATGTGGTGGGGATTGACTACGCCATGCCTATGCTGCAGCAGGCCCGTGCCTTCGCCCGCGCCGAAGGGCTGCGTATCAGTTACGTGCGCGCCAGAGCGGAGGCGCTGCCGTTTGGCGCAGGCACGGCGTCGGTGCTGGCGATGGGCGGTTCACTCAATGAGATCGGCAATTCGGCCCGGGCGCTGCGCGAGCTGCGACGGGTGCTGGCGCCTGCCGGGCGGGTGGCGCTTATGTGCCTCATCCGCGATGACCGCGCCCCCGGTCGCGCTGTGCAGTCCTTCCTCGGCCTGGCCGGGGTGAGCTTTCCAACCCTCGATCAACTGAACCGCGCCTTCGCGGCTGCCGGCCTGCGCCTGCGCGCCCAGTGGCGCTACCGGGTGGTGGTGTTCAGTTTGTTGACCGCCGACGCGGCCTGAGCGAACGTCGGGAAACGTGGGGTTCTTCGTCTTCCAGCGGGGGGAGGCTGAGAGGAGGGCGGAACGCTGCAGACCCTCCCTGTGAGAGGGGCGTGGGGAAACCTGGTTTCCTCGATGTGCATATCAGCCGTCCATGCGGCTACCCCGCACAACGCCAGAACAAACGTGATTTGTTCTTGGGAGCGCGCAGCCCTCCCAAACCCTCCCCGCCAGCGGTTGTTTCCTGAGAGGGCGCAGCCTTCATCCTCCCCACAGGCAGGGCCATGGGGAACCCCGGTTTCCCCGATCTGGTGAGTGTGCCGCACACAGGCGACCACAATGACAATCGGCTGACAGGCGACGTTTTCGCGTTGACGCCACCCAGACCCGGCAGGTATACTGAAGGCGTGCGACACTCGCTACAGGTTCAACTTGACCGACTTGCCAGCGACCGCTGGGCCCGACGGGGCGTCCGCACGCTGCTCCGCGCGACTGCGCTGGCGCTGACTCTGGTGTGCCTGGCCCTTGGCGCGCACCTGCTCACCGGCCAACCCCTGCGCTGGACGCTGGTCGGCGCCGCAGCGCTCACCTGCATTGCGCTGGGGGCGTTGCTGGTGTTGCGACCGCGCTTGCGGGCGGTTGAGGTAGCTCGCCGGCTCGACCGCCGTTTTCACCTTCACGAACAGTTGACCACGGCCCTTGAGGTTGGCCCGCAGGCCGCGGGTGCGGGAGCCTATCTCTACGATCAGGCCCGGCGCACCCTGGCCCAGATCCGGCGCCAGGTGGCGGCGCGCCAGCGCTTTCCCTGGTCGGAACTGGCGCTGGTGGTCTTCCTTGCCGTCCTTCTGGCAGGACTGGCGACCCTGGCCACGATCGAGGCCAATCCTCTCACGGCGCCCGCGGAAGCTCTACCGGCCTTGAACCGCCCCCCCGACCTGGCCGGGCGCTTTCCCGAGGAGCCGTTTCAGCCCCCACCCGGCGATCCCTCCGGCGGGCCAGGTGAGGCCCCGGCGCTGGCCCCCGGCCCGGCTGATGCTGCGGCGCTGGCAGCGCTGGCCGATGCGCTGCGCGACCAGAGTGTGACTCGCCCTGCCGCCGAAGCGCTCGATCAGGGCGATCCGGCGGGCGCCGCCCGGCAGTTGCGCGAACTGGCCGGGCAGGCAGGCCAGATGTCGGCTGAGGCGCGCGGCGATCTGAGCCAGGCCCTGCGCGAAGCCGCCAATCAACTGGCGCCAACCAACCCCGGCCTTGCTGACCAGGTGCAACGGATCGCCGATGACCTCGGCGCCGACAGCGCCCGGGCGGCCGGGGCGCTGGAGCGCCTGGCAGAGCTGGTAGAGCAGGCCGGCGCAGGGGCGCAGGCCGGACAGGTTCCGGCAGAGCAGACCGGCCAGCCCGGCGCGAGTCCCGGGGGCGCCGGGCAGGGTAACCTGCCCGGGGAGCAGCGTGAGCGCAGTCAGCGCCTTGGCGTTGACGGCGTGCCTCTGGAGCTGTCGGGCGCCGGCCCCGGTGACGTGCCGGATGCCGGCGCCGCCGGGCAGGCCGCGGGCGCTGGCGGTCCGGCAGGGGCGGGGGGCTTCACGCGTGGCAGCCCGAGCAGCGAGCGGATTACGGTTGATGCTGATCCGCTGCGCATTCCCGGGGATCTCCGTGATGTGGTTCAAGACTATTTTTCGCCGTAAGCCGATGGCGCCCCGCAAGCCCGGAAGCGCCGTTACGCGTTCCGACGGGCCGTTGTTCGATGAGGCGTTTCTGCGGCGGCTCGAGCGGATGAGCCTCCAGGCCCAGCGCACCTTGCGCGGCAACCCCTCCAGCGGTGAACATCCCAGCCGCCGCCGGCTGCCAACCACGATTTTTAGCGAACATCGCCCCTACACCCGTGGCGATGATGTGCGCTATGTTGACTGGAACGCCTATGCCCGCCAGGAGCACGTGCTGGTCAAGCTCGGCGAGGCCGAGCAGGATGTGCACGTGCACCTCTTGATTGATGCTTCGCGGAGCATGAGCGTGGGCCACCCGCTGCGCCTGCGGCTGGCCCAGCAACTGGTTGGCGCCCTTGGCTACCTGGCCCTGGCTCACAGCGACCGCCTGCACGTGGCGCCCTTCGGCCCCGAGGTGTTGCGCTCCTTTGGCCCGGCTCAGGGCAAAAGCCGCGTGATTGAGCTGTTCCGCTTCATTGAGGGCATCGCTCCCCAGCCCGACACCCGGGTAGCAGCGGTCCTGGCCGGCTACGCCCGGCAGCACCCGCAGGGCGGGTTGCTGGTGGTGTGCTCGGATCTGCTGGCGCCTGATGGACTGGAGGAGGGCTTGCGCCTCCTGGCGCCACCGCGCTGGCAGGTGCTGGTGCTGCACCTGCTCGACCAGCGCGATCTGGACCCGCGCCTCCAGGGGCCGTTGGAACTCGAAGATAGCGAAACCGGTCAGCGCCTGGCGCTGACGCTCGATGACGCCACCCTGCGCGCCTATGCCCGCGCCGCGCGCGAATGGCGGGAGGGGATTGCCCGGCTCTGCGCCCGCCGCGGGGTGCGCTATGCGCCGATACTGAGCCACTGGCCCCTCGAACGGCAGGTGATTCCCTACCTGCACGCGCGTCGTCTGCTGTCGTAAGCGGGGCCCAGGAGCATCCATGAGTTTGCTTGCCCCCCTCGGCTTACTGGCACTGCTCGCATTGCCGCTCATCGTCTTCCTCCATATGCTGCGCGAGCGGCGCCGGCGGGTGATCGTGCCCTCGCTGTTGCTCTGGCAACTGGTGCCCCAGAGCCGCGCCGCCCGCCAGCGCCGCCGCCTCTCCATCACGCTCCTGCTGCTGTTACACCTCCTCGTCGCGGCCCTGCTGGGGCTGGCCCTGGCGCGCCCGCAGTGGGATCTGATCAGCTTTGGAGGCCAGCGTCACCTGGCGCTGGTGATTGACACCTCGATCAGCATGGCCGCCCCGGCCCCCGGTGGCGGCAGCCGCCTCGAGGCCGCGCGCTCCCGCGCGCAGGCGCTGCTGGGCAGATCTGGCGCCGGGGGCAGCATCACGCTGATCACCGCCGGCCCGCAGGCGCGGGTGATTGACAGTGATCGTACCGGTAGCGCCCGGCTGGTCTCCGCCCTTGCCGGGCTGCAACCCGCCGGGGTGGGGAGCGATATCGCTGGCGCGCTGACTCTGGCCGAGGCCGTCTTGCAGGGTCGCCCGGGCGCGCAGATCGTGGTGCTGACCGATGCGGCCCTGCCGACGCTTGCCACCGAGCTCGGCGGACGCCGGCCAGCCGTTCCCATCCGCTGGGAGACGCTGGGCGGCGAGCTGGATAACCGCGCCATCGTTGCTTTCGCGGCGCGACCCCGCCCCGGCGCTGGCCCGGTCCAGGTCTATGCTCGAGTGGTAAACTACGGCAGTGGCGCGCTGCGCACAGTAGTGCGTCTGTACGGCGATGACACCCTGCTTGATACCCGTCCGGTGACGATGCAGCCCGACGGCGAGGTTGAGTTGACCTGGACCGTGCCGCGGAGCATCGAGTTCCTGCGCGCAGAGCTTGATGGCGACGATGCCCTGCCCGCCGATGATCGCGCGGAGCTTGGCCTGGCCGCGTATCGCCCCGTGCGCGCGTTACTGGTTTCGGAGCAGCCGGCGGCTCTGGAGCGCGCCCTGCGCGCCGTGCCCGGGCTAGAACTGACGGTTATGGCTCCCTCGGAGTATCGGGGTGCCGCTGCGGATCTGACCGTCTTTGACGGATTCCTGCCGGCGGCCTGGCCCTCCGGTGGGGTGCTGGCCATCCATCCACCACGCGACTCGGCCTTGCTGAGCGCCGGTGTGGCCGCTCCGCCTTCCGATGAGGTGACCTTCACTCCGGCAGGGGCGGCTCTGTTCGAAGGGATCAGCCTCGGGGCGGTGGAGTGGGGACCGGCGACGCCGGTGACTCCTCCTGCCGGGGCCACGACCCTGCTCAGCCGGGCCGGCCAGCCGCTGATCGTTCGCTGGCAGGCCCCCGGCAGCACGATCGCAGTCTGGGCCTTCGACCTGGCCCGGGGCAATCTGACGACGCGGCTGGCCTTCCCGCTGCTGGTGGCGCGCACCGTGCGCGATCTGACCCCGCCGGCCGTGCCGGCCTCGGCCCTGGCCGGGGCAACGCTGAGCCTGCGCACCGACCCCCGGGCAACGACGGTGGAGGTGACGGCGCCGGACGGTACCGCAACGCCCCTGGCGGTCGATCCGGGCGGCCAGGCGCTGGTCACGTTCGGCCAGCCCGGTCGCTACACCCTTGTGGAGCTGGCGGGTGGTGAGCGGCTGTACAGCGGGCAGGTCGGGGTGAATGCCGGGGCGGCGTTTGAGTCCGATCTGCGGCCCCGCCCGGTGCCCGAGACGGTGGCAGCGCCGCCCCCGCGCGGCGAGCGCGAGGAAGCGGCCCAGCCGCTCTGGCCCTGGTTGGTGGCGCTCGCGCTGGTAGTGATCCTCGGCGAGTGGGTGTATGTGCATGCCCGGCGCCTGCGTGGTTTTGCCGAGGGATAGACTTTCAGCGGGGCTGCGCTTCAGGTTGCCGTCTCGTGCCGCATACCCCGACCGCGGTCGGGGTCGTCTGGCGCCCCGACGGGCATGGGGAAACCGGGTTTCCCCGATGTTCACATCAGCCGCCTATGCGGCTGCGCTGCACACTACAGGAGTAAAAAGGGATTCTCCTGGGAGGGCTTGCTGCCCCCACAGGCAGGGGGATGGGGAAACCGGGTTTCCCCATATGTTCATATCAGTCATCAGGCGCGGGCCTGAACTGCTTGCGGCTACCCATAATGATGTTCCGTAACCCTCAGTTACTCTGGCTCCTGCTGACCCTGCCCGCCTTTGTGTTGTTCTGGCGCTGGCATGGCGTGCGTGTAGCGGCGGCAGCGCTGATGTTGCGCCTGTTGACCGTGACACTGTTGATCCTGGCCCTGGCTGATCCCCTCATCGCAACGGCCCTGCCTCCCGAGGGGGCGCTGGTTGTGCTCGTGGATCAGTCTGACAGTCTTTCGGAGGCGACACGCGCGGCGTTGCGAACGCAGGCTGGGGAGCTTGCGCGTACTGCTGGCGCTGAGGCGAAGGTGCTGTACGTTGGCGCGAACGTGATCGGCGCTGGGGAGCAGGAGGGCGCGGCTGTCGATCCGGGCGGCAGCGACCTCGCGGCAGGGTTGCGCGCGGCGCGGGCGCTCTTGCCCGGTGGTGGTCAGGTTATCCTGATCTCCGATGGCCTTGCCACCTCCCCCGACACCCTGGCCGAGGCCCGTCTGGCCGCGCAGGCGGGGATAAGCGTGGACGTGGCTCCGGTTGCTCCCGCCGAGGCGCCGGAGGTGGCGATCACCGGCTTGAACGTGCCGCGCACCCTGCGCCTGGGCGAAGCGTACCCGATCGAAATCAACGTGCGTGCTACCGGCGCGCCGGTAAGCGGGCGCCTGCGACTGTGGGAGGGTGAAGTCCTGCTGGGTGATGAGCAGGTGCTGCTGACCCCCGGCGAGGAGGTCTTTTCCTTCTCGCACACCGCCAGCGCGGTGGGCATCGTCCGGTTGCGCGCTGAGCTTGAGGCGTCTGCTGGCGATACCTTCAGCGCTAACAACCATGCGGCGGCCGTTGCCGAAGTGAACCCGCCGCCGCAGGTTCTCCTGGTAGCCGCCAGCGACGACGAGGCTGCTCTGCTGGGCGATGCGCTGCGACGCCAGGGGGTGGAGACGCGCCGGGTGCGGCCCGCGGAGATGCCCTCGCGCCTGGTTGACCTCGCAGAGTACGACGGCGTGGTGCTGGTTGATGTGCCGGCAGCGGCCCTGAGCCTCGACCAGATGGCCAGTGTGCGGGAACTGGTGCGTAGCGAAGGCCGCGGGCTGGTCGCGATTGGTGGGCGCAACTCCTTCACCCTGGGGGCCTACAAAGACACCCCGCTGGAGGAAACGCTGCCGGTGACGATGGAACCGCCGCCGCGCCCCCAGCGCACCGAGATCGCCCTGCTGCTGATTGTCGATCGCTCGGCGAGTATGACCGCTGCGGTGGGGGTAAGCAAGTTCGATATGGCCAAAGAAGCTGCCATCCTGGCGACCGAGAGTCTCAAGCCCGAGGATCGTATCGGGGTGCTGGCCTTTGATACCGGGCACCTCTGGGTGGTGCCTTTTCAGCAGGTGGGGCAGAGCGCTAACCTGGCGGCTATCCAGCAGGCCATTCTCGATCTGCCCAGCGGCGGCGGCACCGATATCGAGATGGCGCTGACCGAAGGCTTGCCCGCCCTGGCCCGCCAGCCCTCCAGTGTGCGCCATGCCGTCCTGCTTACTGATGGGCGCAGCTTTACCAACAATATGGCCAACTACGAGCGTCTGGTGCAGACGGCGCGCGATCAGCAGATCACCCTCTCGACGATCGCCATTGGCGAGGATGCTGATACCGCCTTGCTCGACCAGTTGGCCCGTTGGGGCGCCGGGCGCTACTACTTCGCCGATCGTCCGGAAGACATTCCCCGCCTTACTCTGCTGGAAAGTGAGATCGCCCGCTCGGCTCCGGTGGTCGAGGGGCCGGTGCAGCCCACCCTCGACCAGCCCCACCCGATTGTGCGCGACTTTGCTCCGGCTGAACTGCCTGATCTTGCCGGCTATGTGGCCGCCACCGCCCGTCCCGTGGCTGACGTGGTGCTGCGCACGCCCGATGACGACCCGCTGCTGGCCGCCTGGCAGTACGGGTTGGGTCGGGCAGTAGCCTGGACGCCGATGGCCGGCGAGCCATGGGCCGCAGCGTGGACGCGCTGGGAGGGGTTTGAACGCTTCTGGGCGCAGACCGTGCGCTATACGCTGCCCGAACCCGATAGCGGCCCGCTTCAGGTGCGCATCGAGGGGCGTCCCGACGGCGGCGCACGCCTGGTAGTGGACGTGTTGCAGCCGGGCGGTGCGCCGCTGGATCTGGCGACAGTCAATGCGCGGGTTACGTTGCCCGGCGGCGAGCAGCGCGCCTTCGACGTCCCGCAGACAGCCCCGGGTCGCTATACGCAGGATCTGGTGCTGGCTACGCCCGGGGCCTATCTGGTCTCGGTGGTGCTGCTGCACGAGGGTCGCTTGCAACAACGTGACGTGGGCTTTGTGCAGCCCGTCGCGCCGGAGTATCGCCAGCAGAGCGATCCTGCCAAGGGGCGGGCTTTGCTGGAGGCGATCGCCACGGCTACCGGAGGCAAGGTGCTGGCTGACCTGGAACAGGCGGGCCTGCCGGAGGCGGGGGTGCTCGAAACACCTGAGGGATTGTGGCCCTGGTTGCTGAGCCTGGCGCTTGGTCTCTGGGTTCTGGAGATCGCCGTGCGGCGCGGGGTGTTCGTGCGCGCGTGAGGGCCGTGATTGACAGTCTGATCGATCGGGCCATCGCCGGGCAGGTCTTTCCGGGGGCTGTGGTGCTGGTGGCCCGCGAGGGTGTGCCGCTGCACTACGCCGCCTACGGCGCCACCATGTACGCCGACCCGGGTTCACGACCCCTGACCCCGACAGACATCTTCGATATCGCCTCGCTCACCAAGGTCTTCACCGCCAGCGCCGCGCTGGCGCTGCACGACGCCGGGTTGCTCGATCTGGAGGCCCCGGTGCGTCGCTACCTGCCACGCCTGCGCGCGGAGCGCGTGCAGGTGCGCCATCTGCTGACGCACACCTCGGGCCTGGATGTGCGGCTCTCGGTGTTGCGCGCCCTGGGGCCGGCGGGCATTCGGGCCACAGTGTACGGGGCCACGCCGCTGCGTCCGCCGGGCAGCGCGGTGGCCTACACCAACATCAACAGCTTCCTGCTGGGAGAAGTGGTGAGCACGCTGGCCGGTATGCCCCTCGATGCGGCAATTCGCACACTGATTCTGGAGCCGCTGGGGATGGCCGAGACCGGCTATTGCCCGTCCCCGGCACTGCGCGCGCGCATTCCACCGACGGAGATCGAGCCTGAATGGCGCGGGCTGGTCCACGGGGTGGTGCACGACGAAAGCGCGTATGCCCTGGGGGGCGTGGCGGGCCACGCCGGGCTGTTCAGCACGGCACGCGATCTGGAGCGGCTGTTGCGCATGTGGCTCCAGGGCGGGGCGTGGGAGGGGCGCCAGGTGTTGCGCGAGGCCACGGTCGCGGCGGCGCTGCGCGACTACACCGCGGCGCTACCGGCGCTGAGCGGCGCGCCTGCCCGCACGGGTCTCGGCTGGATGCTCGACCGGGCAAACTTCATGGGCGCGGCGCCGACGGGGAGCTTCGGGCACACCGGTTTCACCGGGCCAGCAATGGTGGGTGTGCCCGCGCAGGGCCTGGCCCTGGTGATGCTCAGCAACCGTACCTTCCCCCGGCGAACGCCGCCGCCGTATCGGCATCATGCGGTAATGGCAGCGGTGCTTGAGGCCGCCCTGAGGTGAAAATAGCCCGCCCGCGGGAGGGTTTGGGAGGGCGACGCCCTCCCAGGAAACAACCCGCGCGCGGGTTGGTTTGGGAGGGTAAAGCCCTCCCAAGAACAACCCATGTTCATCTCGTCGTTGTGCGGCGCAGCCGCGTGGACGGCTGAGGTGAACATAGGGAACCCGGGGTTCCCCACGCCCCTGCTCGTGGTATCACCCAAAGCGCCCGGAGATATACTCCTCGGTACGCTTATCCTTCGGGTTCTGAAAAATATTGCTGGTCGTATCGTACTCGATCAACTGACCGGCGCGATCGTCCTTATCCATCAGAAAGAACGCGGTATAGTCAGAAGCGCGGGCAGCCTGCTGCATATTGTGCGTCACGATCACGATGGTGTAGTTCTGACGCAACTCGAACATCAGCTCTTCGATCTTGAGGGTAGAAATGGGATCGAGGGCCGAACAGGGTTCGTCCATCAAGATCATCTCAGGCTCAACCGCGAGGGCGCGAGCGATGCAGAGGCGCTGCTGCTGGCCGCCTGAGAGGGCCAGGCCGCTCTTCTTCAGATCATCCTTGACCTCATCCCAGAGGGCCGCGCCGCGGAGCGCGCGTTCAACAAGCTCGTCCATCTCCGCTTTGCTGCCCTTCCAGCCGTTGATGCGCGGGCCATAGGCAATGTTGTCGTAGATGCTCTTGGGGAAGGGGTTGGGCTTCTGGAAGACCATGCCGATCTCGCGCCGCACCTGCACCGCATCCACATCGGGGGCGTAGAGATTCTGCCCGTGGTAGAGCACCTCGCCTTCGGTCCGGGCGCCGGGAATAAGGTCATTCATCCGGTTGAACGAACGCAGCACGGTGGACTTACCGCAGCCGGAGGGACCAATGAGAGCGGTGATCTTATTCCGCTCGATCCCGAACGAGACATCCTTTACAGCGCGAAAGGCGCCGTAGTAGATGTGCATATTGCGCGTTTCGATTGCGTATTTCGTATCGTACGTCGCGCTTGTCATGTTGAGATCCTCTTGGAACGGAGATAATTACGCAGCATAATTGCTGCCGCATTCAGTGAAAGCAGCAGGATGAGCAGGACGATAATCGCCGCCGCGGCAATGGCCCGGAACTCCTCCTGGGGCCGCGAGGTCCAGTTGTAGATCTGGAGCGGCAGCACGGTAAACTTCGAAAACAGCCCGTCTGGATCGGTGACAATAAAGGTAGACGCGCCGATGACGATCAGCGGGGCGGTTTCGCCGATGGCGCGGGAGATCGCAAGAATGGTGCCGGTGAGAATACCAGGCAGGGCATTGGGCAGCACAATCTTCCAGACCGTCTGCCACTTGGTGGCGCCCAGGCCGTAACTGGCCTGGCGCAGCGAACTGGGAACGGCGCGAATGGCCTCTTGCGAGGCGATGATCACCACCGGCAGCACCAGGAGTGACATCGTGAGCGCGGCGGAGAGGATGGTGCGGCCATTCGCGGTCACTCCTTCAGTGGCGCCAAAGATGGCGCCGCTGGTGAACGGTTCGAGCGCGCGCACGAAGATCGCCAGGCCGAGGATGCCGTAAATGATCGAGGGCACGCCCGACAGGTTATAGATGTTCGTTTCGATCAAGCCGGCGGCGCGTTGAATAGTTCGGTTGAGCCAGCGACCGACTGGCGAGCGTTCATCGAAGGGCTTATCGGCATTGTACTCTTCGAGGTAGATCGCGGCGCCAATGCCCAGGGGGAAGGCGATCAGAACGGTGAGGAGGAGCAGAAAGAGCGTGCCGAGAATAGCGGTTCGAATGCCGGCCTGGGTCGGATTGCTCGACATCGGGCTGACAATGAAGTTCCAGTTGAGCCAGCTCTTGAACTGCAACTCGGCGCGCGGGAACGCCTCGGCCAGTTCGGCCTCGATAGCCGCGCGGTTAAAGAGAAACTCCGAGAGTGGATAGATGGCTACCACCTCGGGCTTGATAATTTCCTGATTGATAATATCAATTAATTCCCCTTCATCCCGCTCGGCGAGCGGGCGCTCGCGTTCGAGGTTACGCAGCACGCGCGAGCGCAGGTTCGCCTCCAGAATGGCGATCAGTTCCGGCTGGGAGAGGTCCTCTAACCGGCGACCGTCGGTCAGGTCTTCCTCTTCAACAACCGACTGCACGGCGATACCGCCAAAGGCATCGTTGACGATGTTGAAGGCGAGCATCACCAGGATCACGATGCCCACCACGGTGCTGGCAAACAGCACCACTTCCCAGACCCGGCCGCGGCGCTGGCGCTGGGCGACATTCTGGCGCACCGCCTCGCCCTGGGGGAGAGTACCGGTGGAACGCTCGCTCGATGCGTTGGTCTCTGCGCTCATCAGTCGTATACCTCCCGGAAGCGGCGAACGATCTGGCGGCTGGCGATATTGAGGCCAAGGGTTATGAAGAACAGCACCAGGCCAATCGCGAAGATGGACTTGTAGTCAATGCTGCCGTAGCTCAGATCACCGCCGGAAATGCGCGCAATGTGACCGGTCATGGTCTCGGCGGGCTCGAAGGGGTTCCAGGTGAGATTGGGGCTGGCGCCAGCCGCCAGGGCCACAACCATGGTCTCGCCAATGGCGCGTGACATCGCGACAATCGAGGCGGCCAGGATGCCCGAGAGGGCCGCGGGCACCACAATGCGAATGGCGGTTTCCCAGCGGGTAGCGCCCAGGCCAAAGCTGGCCTGGCGCAGCCGACCGGGCACAGCGCTCAGCGCATCCTCGCTGAGCGTGGCAACAATCGGGGTGATCAACACGCCCACCACCAGGCCGGCCGACATGACGTTGTACACCGAAACCACATCCTGGCCGAAAACGCCCCGCAGAATAGGGGTGACAAAGGTCAGGGCAAAGTAGCCATACACAACGGTGGGGATGCCGGCGAGCAGTTCTATGACCGGTTTCAGGATGGCCCGCGCGCGCTCCGAAGCGTACTCGCTCAAATAGATCGCCGTACCCAACCCGAGGGGAAGGGCCACACCCATCGCAATGAAGGCCACCATCAGGGTGGCGTTCACCAGCGGGAGAATGCCAAATTGCTCGATGCGCGGTTGCCAGACGGTGTTCGTGAAGAACTCTACCAGGGTGACTGCGGGATCGGCGAAGAAGGCGAGCGACTCCTCGAACAGCACGAACACGATCCCTATGGTGGTGAAAATCGAAATGAAACCACAAGCGAAAAGCGTTGTCTGAATGATCGACTCACCAATCCGCGGGCGTTTGCGTAGATCTACCACACGCTCGGCGCGCTGAGCAGCTATCGCCCGCTGTGCACTGGCCTGTACCTGATCCGCCATGAACCATTGCCCCTTTTTTAGTCCGAGTTCTGATATGAACATGGGAAAACCTGGTTTCCCCGCACCCCTGCCCATGAGGGCGCCCGGCAACCCGACCCGCTGGTGGGGTTGGGGGAAACCGGGTTTCTCCACGCCCCTGCCTGTGGGAGTATGGGGAAACCGGGTTTCCCCGCGCCCCTGCCCTGGGGAGAGTCTGGGAGGGCTGCGGCCCTCCCAGACAAACCGCTTTATTACCTTATCGGCGTGCGACGCAGCCGCGAGAGGGCTACGTTTCCTCCGTCCGCTGACCTGAGTGGAAGGCCCTGCCCCGGGCGCGAACCGGGCCTGAGAATGTTACCGCGATTGCGCATCGAGCCAGTTTTGCTTGGCCTCGTTCAGCGCCTCGACGCTTGCAGGGAAGTAGCCGACATCACGGATCTCGTCGTTGACGTTGGTGAGGTAGAAGTTGATGAAGGCAGCCACCTGCGGCTTCTCTGCCATAATGTTTGCGGCGGAGTAGATAAAGAGCGGGCGTGCCACCGAGTACGTGCCATTCTCGACGTTCTCTTCGGTGGCTTCGACCCCTTCGACCTTGAGAATCCGCAGCCGGTTGCGGTTCTCCTGGTAGTAGGCGTAGCCGAAGTAGCCAATGGCATATGGCGAAGCCTCGATACCGGCCACGAGGACATTATCGTCTTCGGAGAGCTGCGGATTGGCGCCCAGCAGAGGCGCGGGGTCCTTCTCAAAGAAGTGCTCGACGAAGTAGTCGAACGTGCCCGAGTCGGTGCCGGGGCTGAAGAGCTGGATGGGCTGATTCGGGAAGCTGGGATCGACTTCGTTCCAGGTCTTGGCCTTACCCGAGAAGATATCAGCGATCTGGGCTTCGGTCAGATCCTCGACGAAATCGTTTCGCGCGGATACGACAATGGCCAGGGCATCGGTGCCAACACGGAACTCGATTGCCGGGCGACCGCTGGCCTCACAGGCAGCCTTCTCCTTATCGTTGATCGGGCGCGAGGCGTTGGAGATGTCGGTCTCGGCGGCGGTGCAGAAGCGCTCGAAGCCTGCGCCAGTGCCGATGCTGTCGATCGTAATCTGGCCGGTGTATCCATCTTCCTTGAAGAGTTCAGCCATCCGCTCGGTGAGCGGGAAGACCGTACTTGATCCGGCGATGATAATGTTCCCGGTGACGGTAGCCGGATCAATTTCCGGAAGTGTGAGCGCCGCGCCTGCGCCGGCGGTCGGCGCCGGGGCCGCAGTCGGCGCGGTTGTGGGAGCAGGGGCCGCCGTGGGCGCTGCAGTAGGCGCGGGAGGCGCCGTGGGCGCCGGAGCTTCTGTAGCAGGAGCAGCGGGGGCGGTCGTCGGAGCAGTGGCGGCGCCACCGCCGCAGGCCGCCAGGATGGGCAGGAGCAGCGCAAACGTCAAGAGAGCCGCCAGCGTGCGGATACGTGTCATACAACTAACCTCCACTAAGCGTGCCGTTGCGGAACGCCCCACTGGCGTACCGCACCTGTCAGGTGAGCAAAACCTGAAGCGCCACAGTGACACCGAATCTTCGCAGACTGGTCCCGCGAGGAAAGCGGCGCCAGGGCCTCTCTGGAGTAGCGCTCACACTAACAGCGACATCTTAGCGGTTTTACGTTAAGTGCAGCACATGTAAATATTAATTAAATGTTAAATACCTTGCTCAATCAACGCCAGAAGGAACATGCTTGTTCCTGGGTGGGCGTAGAGGCGCGGCGCCGCCGCGCCTCTACGCCCAAACTCTCCCACCAGGGAGGGGGATGGGGAACCCCGGGTTCCCCATGTCCCAACCGCTGGTGGAAGCGGCTGGCGCCTCCACAGGCAGGGGCGCGGTTCGACAAGCTCACCACAGGTGGGGAAACCCGGTTTCCCCGTATATTCACATCAGTCATCCATGCGGCTGTGCTGCACAACGCCAGAATGAAAATATTTGTTCTTGGGAGGGCGCAGCCCTCCCAAACCCTCCCCGCTGGTGGGTTGTAAACCCTCCCGCGGGCGGGCTATGTTCACATCACACACCAACCACCGGCTCACCTGCGCCACTGCGGTAGGCATAGGCCATGCGGCGCGTGTTCCAGGCCAGGCCGGGCCTGCCATCGGGGGTCAGGACAATGCAGCCGCCAGTGCCGCCGGCGACGCGACGATTGAGGATGCGCACGGCGGCTTCAGCGGCGGACTGTGGCGCGAGCCCCCGTTCGAGCAAGTCAACGACGCGGCGGGCGAGGGCTACACGCACAATCGCTTCGCCCCACCCGGTGCAGACAGCAGCGCCGATCTGCGCATCGGCATACAGGCCACAGCCAATCAGCGGCGTGTCGCCGACCCGGCCAGGGAGCTTCAAAGGGGTGCCGCCGGTTGAGTTGGCAGCCACCAGGTTGCCGCTCTGGTCGAGAGCGATAGCGCCTACCGTATCGCGTCCTCCCAGGGTGTGCTGGAGGCCGCTGGCGGCGGTTGCGGTCTGGCTGGCGCGCCACTGTTCCCACAGCGCGCGCTCACGTTCGACCACCAGTTCGCTGTTCTCGCACAGGGCCATGCCCTGGGCGGCGGCGTAGCGTTCAGCCCCCTCGCCCACCAGGAAGGTGGCGGGGCCGTGCAGGAGACGATGCGCCAGGACAATCGGGTTGCGCACCCGCCGCAGACTGGCCACCGCGCCGTAGCGCAGGCTCTGCCCATCCATCATCGCGGCGTCGAGTTCAACCGATCCCGCGGCGGTGAGGTGCGAGCCGGTTCCGGCGTCGAAGGTCGGATCATCTTCCAGCAGGCGTACGGCGACCTCGCAGGCGTCACGCGCCGACCCTCCACTCTCCAGGACAGCCCAGCCAGCGGCAAGAGCGGCACGGCAGCCGGCCAGATGGGCCTCGACCTGATCATCGGGAATGGCCCAGGCGCCGCCGTGGACGATCATTGCTATACGCATGCGCTCGTACCTCAGATCTGCAGCGATACCCATCGCTTAATCTATCACAAGGGCCCGTGGGGCGCAAAGGGGAGCGTGTTCGGTATATGCAAAGAGCCGCCGCACAAGTATGCGACGGCTCTCGTTGTTCTGGTGGAGCCAAGCGGGCTCGAACCGCTGACCTCAACACTGCCAGTGTTGCGCTCTCCCAGCTGAGCTATGGCCCCCTGACCTGTGGACGCACGGGGATTCGAACCCCGGACCTCGACAGTGCGATTGTCGCGCTCTCCCAACTGAGCTATGCGCCCGCAACGTGAAAAAGTATACCACTACGATTGGGGGATGTCAAACAAGTTGTGTACGCGTTCACACTTCTCCCGGGAGCGCGGGCACCTTGCCCGCATCCAGACCCTTGCGGGCGAGACGCCTACGCTCCCTCCCGGGGTGACGCCTTACCTCACATGTGAACACGCACACAAGTTGTTGTCATTGGACACGACACCGGTGAACGTGTTACACTTCTTAACATGCTCTTTCGCCGGAGGCGGGAGAGCGACCCGATGTCCTCGGAGTTTCGTATCCGACAGTCATGCGGCTGCACCGCACGACGCTAGAAAGAACATCGTTGTTCCTGGAAGGGCGCAGCCCTCCCAGACCCTCCCGCCCGGGTTCAGAGGCGGACAGAACGTATGAGCGCCGACGGGCGTGATGGCGTTGGGATGCGCTGGTTGGCTCCCGCCCCCTCCCCCTCT
>OGCI01000312.1_pt1 | contig 60683 bp, 54 predicted proteins | sample 1570021 | NCBI WGS metagenome assembly OGCI01 (sample SAMN06264664, study PRJEB24512) | hot springs metagenome | isolation source: Hot spring water | place: South Africa: Tshipise | collected 2015-06-21
CATTTCAGATACGGAAAGCGTTAACATAGCACACTCCTTTGACACTCCTTTGGCGAACGTTCCTGATAAATCTGATAAATCAGAGAGAGCTGTCTCTCTCAACAAACCGCTTTCATCGGTGCGCAGCTTCAGGCGCGCAACCGCTCCCCTTTGGGATCAAACAAGACCGTGGGGGTGACCACCACCGCTTGTCGTCCCTCAATCAGATCCGCTTCGAACCGTTGACCCACTCGGGCCAGCTCGATCGGCAGGTAGGCATACAAAATGTTTTTGCCCACCGTGTATCCCCAACCGCCGCTGCGAACGCGTGAGATCACCTCTCCCCGATGATAAATCGCCTCGCCGCCATAAATTTGGGTGAAATCCTCGCGCTCCACCACCAAGGTGCATAACTTACGGCCAATCCCTTCGGTCTTCTGACAAAGCAGCGCCGCCTTGCCGATAAAGTCCGTCTTGTTCAAATCCACGCAGAATCCCAGGCCGGCCTCGTAGGGCGTCTCCAGTTGAGTCATATCCACGCTGTAGTAGCGGTATCCCTTCTCTAAGCGCAGCGAGTCCAACGCCTTGTAACCACCGACTTCGATCCCCACCTCCTGGCCGGCCTCCATCAGCAGATCCCACACCATGGTGGCACGATGGGCTGGGACGTACAATTCCCATCCCAGCTCGCCGGCATAACTCAGCCGCTGAGCATAGACCCGCACCCCGTTGATCTCGATCGGGCGAGTCAGCATGTAAGGATGGGCTTGGTTGGAGAGATCATCGGCGCTGATCTTGCTCAACACCTGACGAGCACACGGCCCCCACAGCGCCAAACAGGCCCACTCTTCGCTAATATCGCGCAGGAAGACCTCGCCATCGGCCAGATCGGCATGCATCTCGAGCCAGGCTTTATCGTTCCCGACGAACGCCGAGCCGGTGATCACCCAAAAGCGGTCTGGGCCGAGACGGGTGACGGTGAGATCGGCTTCGATACCCCCATTCAGGTTCAGGAACTGAGTGTACGTCGCCTTGCCAATCGGCGTGTTCATCTCGCTGTCGGCCAGCCGATTCAACAAAGACAACGCTCCGGGCCCGACAACTTCGATCTTGCCAAACGGCGTGAGATCAAAGAGCGTCACCCGTTCCCGAGTCGCTCGATGCTCCTGACCGACTCGCTCAAAGAACAGCGGCTTGATCCAACCACCCCACTGACGTTGATCCTCGCCCATACGTCGCCAGGGTTTTCCCGGCTCAAAGTAATTCACCCGCTCCCAGCCGAACTTCTCGCCGAATACGGCGCCCATTTCCTGCAAGCGATGGTGGAGCGGGCTAATCCGCCGAGGGCGCGCCCACTCATACTCGTCGTGTGGGAAACGCAGGCGATAGTAGTACTTGACGCATTCGCGCGTACGTTCGGCAGCATAGGAAGGATCGGCGTAGTAATGGCCGAAGCGGGTTGCTTTATAGGCGTACACATCGGTCGTGGGTTGGCCGCCGAGGATCCACTCGGCTATTAGCTTGCCCACGCCGCCGGCCCCGCCGAAGCCGTGGAGCGAGAAGCCGGCCGCCATCCAGAAACCGCGCACGCCGGCCATCGGCCCCAATAGGGGCTGACAGTCGGGGGTATAGGCGCCCGGATGGCAGATCAGGCGAATGATCCCGGCCCGTTCCAAGAAAGGAATGCGTCGGATGGCGCCTTCGAGCAACGGCTCAAAGCGCTCCATATCCGGGGGCAGCGAGGCGTTTCCGTGCTCCCACGGCGCGCCGTCGATCCAGCGCGCTCGAGGGTTAAGTTCATAACCTCCGATGATCAGGCCGCCGTGTTCGGGTCGCATATAGACCAAATTCTCCGGATCGCGCAGGCAAGGCGTATCGGCGTCGAATTCATGGCCCGGCACCGCTTGCAGGGCGACATGTTGGTGATCTACCGGCGTGGTGGGGATATGACGGCCGGCCATAGCCGCTACCCGCGGCGCCCACATGCCGGCGGCATTCACCACCATCTCGCAGCGGATTGTTCCCTTCTCGGTCACCACCTCACGCACCTCCCCCTTCGGTGAAAGTCGGATACCTGTCAGGCGCGTGTTGGTATACACTGCTACGCCCAGCGATTTCGCCAAGTGGACGATGGTGGTCGTTGTAATGTACGGATCGAGATAGCCATCCCGAGGCAGATAGATCGCCCCATACAAACCCTTCTTGCTGATCTGGGGTAGGATACGCGCCGCCTCGTCCGGCCCGATCACCTCGCACTCCAGCCCCAAGGCTTTGGCGCGGCTCACACTTCGCTGCAGCTCCAACAACGACTCGCGGCTGGAAGCCAAGCGCAAACTGCCCACATGGCGAAACAATCCCAACTCGCTGTACAGATCCACGCTGTACATGCGAAACTTTAGCATCGCTTGCGAGGTTGCAAACTGGGTCACCAAGCCGGCCGCATGAGATGACTCGCCGCTGGCGATCTCTCCCTTCTCCAACAAGACGACATCCGTCTGCCCCATCTTGGCCAGATGATAGGCGATCTGAGCGCCAACAATGCCTCCACCGATGATGACAATTTGCGCCTGGGTTTTCATGGGCTCCTTTGTAATGCCGGCATAGCCATCCGAACATTGACCGAATGCGCAGACAATTCTTCGCTGGCGATCGAATCGAACTTGTCATCCGTCACCAGCACATCGATCTCATCCACCGTTGCCACCTGGAAATTCGAGACCACACCCCATTTACTATGATCGGCTACCACGATAATCTCCCCCTTGGTGCGCTCGATCATCGTACGAACCACTTCCGCCTCAGCGTTGGTCGGCACCGTGCAACCGTGTTTGAGGCTGATCCCATCCACACCGATAATGGCTTTATCGGCATAGACTTGCCGAACGTTTTCAATCGCAAAACGTCCAGCGGAGGACTTTGAAACTGGTTGATACTCTCCGCCTAACACATACAACTCACATCCCCCGTTCCCGCTCTCCAGCACGGCCCGCAAGTTGTTGGTGAACACCACAATGCCGGCGTTGGGACGAATATGGTACAACACTTGAGCTGTGGTTGTACCACTGTTGATAAACACAATATCGCCATCTTCGATCAACGAAGCCGCTAAGGCGCCAATCGCCCGCTTCTCCTCCGGATGTCGTTGCAAACGTTGGAGATATTCCGGTTCGGTGATCAAACGCTGATTGAGGATCGCTCCCCCGCGGGTGCGCTCCAACACCCCTTCAGCTTCCAGCCATTCCAGGTCGCGGCGGACGGTCGCCTCCGACGCATTCAACAAAGCGCACAACTCGTCAATGCGAGCGATGCGGTGAATGGCCAGATATTCTTGGATTCGCTCTCGCCGCTGGGCTGGAATAAGCGATCGGCTCATTCAACCATCTGCTCAAACTTGAAAAGAATTGATGTTTTCTGGTGGATATTATAGGCGAATATGAAAAAAATTGCAAGCTTTTGAGTTTTTTATTATAATGCCCTTGCCGACGTGCATCATGCCCTCTCAGACACCCCGGCATTCCCAGCGATGGTCTCGATCTCAGCGCGCCGTTGGCACACCTGGCGGTATCCTAATGAGGAGGACGGCGGATGGCACAAACGACGATCGGAATGGGCCGGCAAAGCCAGGCCGAACGCGAAAAATTCGAACAAGAACTACAACGCATCCTAAAAGCCAGCGAAGAGGCCGGCATTCTGCTACGGGTGATCGGCTCGCTGGCTTTTCAAATGCACTGTCCCAGCTACGGCTATCTCCAAGCCGCACTAGGACGGGCGTACACCGATATTGACTTTGCCGCGTATAGCCGTCAGTCCAAGCCCATTCAAGAAATAATGACGGCCTTAGGATATCGCGAGAACCGCGAGGTGTTTATCGTCTCCGAAGGCAGCCGGGCCATCTTCGACAACCCTCAAACCGGCCTGCACGTGGACATCTTCTACGAAAAGCTCGACTTCTGCCACACCATCTGGTGGAAAGACCGGCTCGAAGTGGATTCGCTGACCATTCCACTGGCCGAACTCCTGCTCGAAAAAATGCAGATCGTCCAAATCAACGAGAAAGACATCATCGACACGATCATGCTCCTGCTTGAACATTCCCTCGGCGATACAGATCACGAGACCATCAACATTCAACGCGTGGCTGCGCTGTGTGCGGCCGACTGGGGCCTGTGGCGCACCACGACCATGAATCTGGAAAAGGTCCGTCAGATGGCACACACCTATCCCCAATTGACCGACGAACAAAAAGCCCGAGTTGAACAACAGGTACGGGAATGCCTGGCCCGCATCGAACGTGAACCGAAACCCCTGGCCTGGAGGCTGCGCGCTCGCGTCGGCGATCGGGTCAAGTGGTACAAAGACGTGGATGAAGTCGGATAAGGAGAACTGCTATGACCCAACTCGTTCGTGACCTGATGCACCGCGGTTTGATCACCTGCCCGCCGCACACCCGACTCGGCGAGGTGGCCGTGCTCCTCAACCAACACCACATCCACGCCCTGATCGTAACCGACCGCAGCGGCGCCCCGCTGGGCATCATCACCGACTTCGACCTGCTGGCCGGCGAATGGCTCTCTGCCACCCCTGAGAGCTTGACCGTGATGCGACGATTGACCGCGGCCGACCTGATGTCCTCGCCCATCGAATCAGTGGAGGCTGATCTTCCCCTTTCCGAGGCCGTGCACAACCTGCTCGAAAAAGAGATCAGCCGGCTGATGGTCACGGAGAACGGTCAGCCGGTTGGGGTCATTTCGATCTCCGACTTTGTGGCCAGCTTGGCGCGCCGCATTCCACCCAAGCGGGATACGGTGGGCGATGTGATGTCCGATGCGATGTTGGTCTGCCGCGATAAAACGCCGATCTACTCGGCGGCGCAAGCCATGACCGAGGCCGGCTATCGCTCGGTGTTGGTGGTTAATGAAAGGGGCACAGCCATTGGGATTGTCAGCGGGCGTAGCCTGTTGCCGTTCATCGAAAGTGGTCTGGATGAACATCTGACCGTGAGAGACGTGATGCATACCCCGATCACGATTGACATCAACGCCAGTCTGCGCGAGGCCGCTGACAAGATGATCCACCACCACCATCACCGCCTGGTGGTGGTGGACGATGCCAACCCGGAAAACTTTCCGCTAGGAATCATCTCCACATTTGACATTGTGGCAGCCATGGCACGGCCCGGCTCTGTTTGGCAAGAAGAACCCTAGCCTGCAACCGTTTCTGCGTTGACACCCTTCAAGGAGCATCTATGACAGACCTTCCCAAACATGCGCAAGCCGTGATCATCGGCGGCGGCGTAGGGGGATGTAGCATTGCCTATCACCTGGCCAAAATGGGTTGGAAGGACATCGTCCTGGTCGAGCGCCATGAGCTTACTGCCGGCTCCACCTGGCACTCGGCCGGCCTGGTGGGTCAGCTGCGCTCCGATGCCAACTTGACGCGCATGATGCACTACAGCACTGACTTGTATCGTCGCCTCAAAGACGAAACTGGCGTGGACACCGGCTGGCACGAAGTCGGCGGCATCCGTTTGGCTTCTTCAGCCGAACGAGTAGAAGAGCTCAAGCGCTTGGTGGGCATGGCCCGCTCGTTTGGCGTGCCGATGGAGCTGATCTCACCCAGACAAGCCCAGGAACTGTTCCCGCTGATGGACATCAAGGGAGTCCTGGCGGCCGCCTATACCCCAAACGATGGGGTCATCGATCCCACCGGCTTGACCAACGCCCTGGCGGCCGGCGCCAAGAAATATGGCGCACAAATCTTGACCGGCGTGAACGTGGAAGCGATTCGGGTCAGGAACGGTCGAGTTCGCGAGGTGGTCACCGAGCGAGGGGTGATCCAGAGCGAGGTGGTGGTCAACGCCGCTGGGATGTGGGGACGCGAGGTCGGCTTGATGGTGGGGCTTAAGTTGCCTGTGGTCCCCATGGCCCACTTGTACCTCCTGACCAAGCCCATTCCGGGAATCACCTCCAAATTGCCTACCCTGCGCGATCCCGATCTATTGGTCTATTGGCGGGAAGAAGTCGGTGGGTTAGTTACTGGCGGTTATGAGCGTCAGCCGGCGCCCTTCGGCCTGAACGGCATCCCGCGCGATTTCAAGTACCAGCTCTTGGCGCCCGATTGGGAGCGCTTCACCCCACTGATGGAAAACTCCATCCGACGCGTGCCGGCGATCGAAACCGCCGAGATCGTCAAGCTGATCAACGGCCCAGAAGGCTTCACCCCCGACGGAGAATTCCTGCTCGGCCCCACGTCCGTGAAGGGCTTTTGGGTAGCCTGTGCGTTCTGCGCCCATGGCCTGGCCGGCGCAGGCGGGATCGGCAAGGTGATGGCTGAGTGGATCATCGAAGGACAACCGGAATGGGATGTATGGCGTTTGGACGTGCGCCGCTTCGGCCCCAACTACGACAGCTTGGATTACACCCTAGCACGCACCATCGAGACCTATAGCCAATACTACGACATTCACTATCCGGGCGAAGAACGCCTGTCGCGCCGCGGCCAGCGCCTCTCCCCCACCTATTTCCGTCTGCGCGAGCTGCGTTGCTCCTTCGGCGAAAAATTTGGCTGGGAACGTCCCAACTGGTTTGCTATCTACGAAGAAAAAGCCTCTCACGGTCACGAACCGCGCGGTTGGGCGCGCCACAACTGGTCGCGCGCCATCGGCCACGAACACCTGATGACCCGCGAACACGCCGGCCTGTTCGACGAAACCTCGTTCAACAAGTTCGACGTGAGCGGACCAGGGGCGCTGAAGTTCCTCAACTACGTATGCGCCAACCAGATCGACGTGCCGATTGGCGCCATCGTCTACACTCAATGCCTGAACAAGCGCGGCGGCATTGAATGCGACTTCACCGTCACCCGGCTGGGCGAACAACACTTCCGCATCATCACTGGCACAGCCTTCGGCCAGCACGATCTCTCCTGGCTCTCGCTACACATGCCCGAAGATGGCTCGGTGACTCTCGAGGACGTCAGTTCGGCCTATGCCTGCATCGGTTTGTGGGGCCCCAAGGCACGCCTGATCCTACAAAAGGTGACGCGAGACGATGTTTCAAACCAAGCCTTCCCGTATATGACTGCCAAATTCATCACGGTCGGCGATGTTCCTGTGCTGGCTTGTCGCGTGACCTATGTGGGGGAATTGGGATGGGAGTTCTACTGCCCGATGGAATATGGCCTGCGCCTATGGGATACGCTGTGGGAAGCTGGCGTTGCGGAGGGCATGGTGGCAGCGGGGTACAAAGCGCTCGATTCGTTGCGGCTGGAGAAGGGCTATCGCTATTGGAGCAGCGAGATCGGCCCCGATTACAACCCCTTCGAAGCCGGCCTGGGCTTTGCCGTGAAGCTCGACAAACCAGACTTTCTCGGCAGGGATGCTCTGCTCAAGATCCAAGAAAACGGCCTGAAGCGCAAACTGGCTTGTCTACGCCTGGCCGATGATCGCGCCATCGCCCTGGGCAAGGAACCGATCTGGGCCGGCGATCATGTCGTCGGTTGGGTGGCTTCGGGCGGCTATGGGTATTCGATCAAGATGAGCATCGCCTACGCCTATCTCCCTATCGAATACACACGCCCAGGGATGAAGTTATCGGTTGAGTTTTTCGGGGAGCAAATCGAGGCCGAAGTGGTCTCCTCCCCGTTGTGGGATCCGAAGGGAGAGCGGATCCGAGCCTAACCATCCATCCGTCTATTGTCTTGAAAGGAGTCTGCCATGTCTATTGTCAATGCTAAAGAGATCATGATCGAAGCTGCCAAGAACGGCTATGCGATCGGCGCATTTAACATCACCGACCTGGTCCAGTTTGAAGCAGTGATCGATGCGGCGATTGAGAAACGATCCCCTGTAATCGTTCAGACCTCGGTGAAGCCTTCAAAATTCTTGGGGCGGCATGTGCTGGTAGCCATCTACCGAACGTTGGCTGAGTCGGCGCCAGTGCCGGTCTGCTTGCACCTCGATCACTGCACCGAGGTGGACTATTGCAAGCAATGCGCCGACGCCGGTTACACTAACATCATGATTGACGCTTCAAAGCTGCCTTTCGAGGAGAACATCCGCGTCACCAAGGAAGTGGTGGATTATTGCCACTCAGTGGGCAACATCTCGGTCGAGGGCGAACTGGGGACGATCGGCGGCGTCGAAGACGACATCAAGGTCGGAGATGAAGAATCACGCCTGGCCAATCCTCAACAGGCTGTGGAGTTCGTGGAACGCACCGGCGTGGACATCTTTGCCCCGGCGATCGGCACGGCGCACGGCGTCTACAAGACCAAAAACCCGCGCGTGGATTTTGAGCGCCTGGCCACCATCAATCGCTTGCTGAACGGCAACGGCATTCGGACCCCGCTGGTGGTTCACGGCGGCACCGGCTTGCCGGAGGACTACATCAAACGTCTCATCGAGGCCGGCGGAGCTAAGTTCAACGTCTCCACCGAGCTGAAGCACACCCTGATCGACACCAAGTACGAATACATCACCGCTCATCGCGACGAATACGACCCAGGCAAGATCGACTCTGCCGTCCGTGATGCCATTCGCAAGGTGGTGATGCATTGGATCGACATGCTCGGCTCGGCCGGCAAGGCATAACCGCCTCTCTTGCATCTCAGGTATCGGGAGCATATCAATGACCAAACCTATCGAAGAGTACTTTGCACCCTGGATTCGGGGCATCCCAATGTACGTCTCAGATCACATCGAACTGGCATGGCGCCAGCCCGAACTCCACCGCATGATGTCCAACGAGAACCCGCTGCCTCCCTCCGAGAAGGTCATGCAGGCGATCCTGAAATATGGCAAGATGGCCAATCGCTACCCCGATCAAGGGCTGGTGGTGCGTAGCAAAATCGCCGAGATCAACGGCCTGGACGGCCCGGAAAATGTGATGATCGGAAACGGCTCGAGCGAGGTGTATGATAATATCTTCCGAATGTTCATTATCCCCCAGCAGGATGAGATCATTCAGCATACCCCGTGCTTTGCCATTTACCAGTTGCGGGGCCGGCTGCTGGGCGCCAAGATGGTGGACGTGCCGATGATCTACAAGGACAACTACCTGCACTTCGACCCCGACGGCATTTTGAACGCCATCACCGAACGCACCAAGATCATCGTGATTGCCAACCCGAATAACCCCACTGGAAACTTCATGGCACCCGAGCATTTCGTCCGCATTGCCGAGACGGGGATCCCCTTTGTGATCGATGAGGCCTATGTCGAATATGCCGGCCTACAAATGTCCCAGGTCCCTCTGATCAGAAAATACAAAAACGTGATCATCACTCGCACCCTGTCAAAGGCCTACGGCCTGGCCGGCCTGCGCTTCGGCTACGCCCTCGGCCACAAAGACGTCATCGCCCAGATCTCAGCGGCCCTTCTCCCTTGGAATGTCGGAACGATCCCGATGTGGGTCGCCCTGGCCGCCCTGGAGGATCAAGACGCCCTGGCCGAACGTGTCCGCTTCAACAACGAAGAAGTAGACTACATCACCGAAGCCCTGAGCGACATCCCCGGCCTGGTGGTTTTCCCCTCCAAAGCCAACTATATCCTGTTTGACTGTGGCCCCACCGGCCACACCAACAAGGAGGTATTGGAGTTCGCCCTGAGTCGTGGCATTATCCTGCGCGGCGAGAGCAAGAAGTATGGGAGCGATGGTTGGTTCCGCGTCACCATCGGCACCCGTGAGGAGAATCGCCTGTTCGTCAAGACAATTCGCGAGTTCTTCGGCACGAAAGACTGACCCTGTGGAGAAGAGCAAAGGTCTCTCCTTCCTGGGCCGGCCCCTCTGCCCAGTCCGATGGAGGTAACGATGTCCAAAATCAAAGCTGTACTTTTCGATCAGGACGGCGTGATCATCGACACTGAGCGCGATGGTCACCGTGTCTCATTCAACCTGATGTTCAAAGAATTTGGCTTCACTGACGAGTGGGACGTGGACTACTACCACGAACTGCTGCAAATTGCCGGCGGCAAAGAGCGCATGAAACACCATTGGAAGACCCGAGGCTTCTCTCGGCCCTTCACTGAGGAAGAGATTGACGCTCTCATCCCCCAAATGCATAAGCGCAAAACAGCTATCTTTGTGGAACTGATCGAGTCCGGGAGTCTCCCTTTGCGGCCGGGTATTCGCCGGTTCATGAAAGAAGCCATGGAAGCAGGGCTGAAAATAGGTGTATGCACCACCTCCAACGAACAGGCTGCAAAAGCCATCACCGAAAAGATTCTGGCCGACATTCGCTTCGATATTGTGCTGGCCGGCGACGTGGTGAGCAAGAAAAAACCCGACCCAGAAATCTACAACCTAGCCCTTGCCCGTCTCGGCCTGAGCCCTGATGAAGCTTTCGTTGTGGAAGATTCACGCAACGGTGTGCTGGCCGCCAAAGCCGCCGGCCTGAAGACCTTGGTGACCACCAACTATTACACAGAGAAGGAGGACGTCAGCGGCGCTGACATTATTGTCACCTGCCTAGGCGACCCAGAAGGCGAGAAAGCCATCTTGCGCCAGGGCGAATTACCGGGCTTTGACGGCGTCGTTCACGCGAGCCAAGTGTTAGAAGTCTTCGGCAAGTAACCGCCCCACACATTCCAGGTCATCGAAGGCCAAACGTTGAGGCTTGCCGACGGTTGGCCTTCGATCAGAATAACAAGGCCCGTTGCAACAGCCAGTACGTGCTGGCGGCGATCAGGGCCGTGGCTGGAATCGTCAGAAACCAGGCAATTGCGATCTCCTGGGCCACCCCCCAGCGAATCTTATTCACCCGTTCGGCCGCACCCACGCCTATGATCGAAGAACTTACCACCTGAGTGGTGCTCACCGGTCCCCCCACCACAGAGGCCCCTACGATCACGACAGCCGAAGCCAGTTGCGAAGTAAAACCATCCACCGGCCGAATCTTGAAAAATTTATATCCCAAGGTGCGGATCAAACGCCACCCCCCCAAGGCCGTTCCCAACCCCATCATTGAAGCACAACTCAGAATCACCCAAAACGGCACGTAGAAGGTTGGCAAGTAGTTGCCGATCACCAGGGCCAGGGTGATAATGCCCATGGTCTTCTGAGCGTCATTCGTGCCATGGCTAAGCGAGAGCGCCGAAGCGGTCAACAACTGGCAGCGTCGAAACAGAGAATTCACGCGCGGGGTGGCTTTCCAGCACAGCAAGAGCGTGATGCGCAACACTACGTATCCCACCACAAACCCCAAAATCGGGGACGCGAATAAAGCGATCAACACCTTCTCCAAGCCGCTGATCCGGATCGCTCCCCAGCCGGCGCCCATCACCACAGCCCCTAAAAATCCCCCAATCAGGGTATGCGAGGAGCTGCTTGGAATGCCCAGATACCAGGTCAGCAAATTCCAACTGATGGCGCCTATTAGCGCCGCCAGAACCACCGCAACGTCAATCGCCTGAGCAGACACAATCTCCTCGCCGATGGTCTTCGCAACCGCCATCCCAAAGAGAAAGGGGCCGGCCAAATTGGCCAGAGCAGCCACGCTCAGCGCAGAGCGCGGCGCAAAGGCCTGCGAAGAGATCATCGTAGCCACGACATTGCTGGAATCGTGCATGCCGTTCAAGAAATTGAACAACAGCGCCAAGACAATCACAATCAGCGTCAACGGGTCCATTCTTGACCTATCACGTGCTCTTCACCACGATATTGGCGATGATATTGGCGGCCTCATCCCCCCGATCGGCGGCATTGCTCAAATGACGATAGACCTCGCGCAGTTTCAACATTCGAACCACCTGTTGAAGATCGTGCACATGACTAAACAAATCGGCCAGGGCTTCGCGATACACCCCTTCCACGCGATTTTCTAGCGCTTTTGCCCGTTGCGCATGCTCAGCAGCCACATTGGGATGACGTTCCAGGCGATCCACCGCCATCAACAGTTCATAGGCTGCATCTCGCAGCAAAGTGGCCATGCGTTGCATGTAAACGGTCGGCTCAACGTTGAGAATTTCCATTTCACTCACCGTGGTATAGGCATAGTCCACCACATCATCAATGCTGCGAGAAAGGGCAAACAAATCCTCGCGATCAAAAGGCGTGACAAAGGTACGGTTCAGCTCATCGATAAAAATACGACGCACTTCGTCGGCTTCTTTCTCCTTGCGAGTTACCTGCTCCGAAGCAGACTGATCATACGTTGCCAAATAGCGGCACAATGCATCCATGCCTTCTAAGGTGAGCGTTGCTTGCTCATGCAGCAATTCAATGAACTTATTATGACGTTTCTTCAGCCAAGACGGCATAGCCAGCTCCTTGAAGGGGTGCAACGGATTGTACACCAACCTAACGATAATGTTAAGGATGAATTCGATCGAACTACGTATAATCTTAAACGTGACGTTGGACTTCTTTGCAGCCATCCGAGCAGGCAATCGTCAAAAGGTCGAGCAACTGCTGCTGCTCGACCCGAGTCTGGTTCATGCCCGCGAGCGCGGCCTTACGCCGGTTTTGGTGGCCGCCTACCACTTTCACATGGATCTGGCTAACTTCCTGGCCGATAAAACGGTGGTGCTCAACATCTTCGAGGCCGCCGCCACCGGCCGCATCACCCACCTAGCTCGCATCCTGGCGCGCACCCCAGACCTGGTCAACACCTTCTCAGAAGATGGCCTTCATCCCCTGGCGCTGGCTTGTTTCTACGGACACGTTGATGCCGCCCTTTACTTGATTCGGGCCGGCGCATCGCTCAATGCACCGACTAACAACGCGTGGCAAGCCACAGCACTTCATTTAGCGACCATGAACCGGCATGCTGAGATCGTCAGGTTGCTGCTCGAGCACGGCGCCAATCCTAATGTCCGTCAACGCGGCGGCCTCACGCCCCTCCACCTTGCGGCCGCCAACAACGATGTCCAAATCATTCAAATGCTGATCCTCGGCGGGGCAGACCTACACATCCGATCCAACGACGGCAAACTGCCGGTAACTCTTGCGCGCGAGTTGGGCAATGAGCAGGCGATGGATCTCCTGCAGCGCGAAATCACCAAACGCTTGCGAATTGGCACCGGCAAGTAAGCACATCGTCGGCGCAGCACTTATTCAGCGTGGATCTACCTGAGCGATGGGGAGGATAACCTTAAAAACTCCGTTTTGCCTTACAATCATGTAGAGTAAAGGATTAAAATGGTTATATAATATCAACAAACCCAAAAACAATGTAAGGAGGAAATACGATGACTTCACTCATAGCAATTGAAGGAATCGGGGAGGTATACGCCAAAAAATTGGCTCAAGCCGGCATCCGCTCGACGGAGGCATTGCTCGCTCGGGCGGCCACGCGCAAAGACCGCAAAGCCCTTGCTCAAGAAACCGGCATCTCTGAGGAGAAAATTCTCGAATGGGTCAACCGCGCCGATCTATTCCGTGTCCCCGGCATTGGAGAGGAGTACAGCGATCTGCTGGAGAATGCCGGGGTGGACACGGTCGCAGAACTCAGCCGACGCAATGCAGAGAATCTGCACGAGGCGATGGTCAAGGTCAACGCAGAGAAGAATCTCGTCAACCGCATGCCTTCGGTCAAAATGGTCCAAGCCTGGATCCAGGCTGCCAAGTCGCTGCCGCGCCTGGTGGAATACTGAGGCCGGCCCTTCCACAGCTATCACCACTGTCTTTCCGCAAGCCAACAAAGCGCTTCCGGCAACAGCAAGAAGCGCTTTGTTTTTTCTTGGCACGCTGCGTGGCCTATTCTTTGGGGATCCCTATCTGAATCATCCCATCTACAACCCGCACCGGATAGGCCGGAATATCCACCACGGCCGGCATCTGCATCACCCGGCCAGTACGAATATCGAACTCAGCGCCGTGGCGCGGACAGATAATATGATAGCCCTCTATGTCCCCATCTCCTAGGGGGCCATCGTCGTGGGTGCAAATATCGCTAATAGCAAAATATTGGCCGGCAATATTGAACACAACGATTGAACGATCGCCTACGTTTACGAACAATCGCTCTCCATTGGGAAGCTCCAAAACTGGGGCGATATCCACGTAGTCGAGTTGATCGGCAGGATAGGTCGTATAGTTGAACATTGCTTCCTCGATCAAGAAATCGGTGAGGCAACAGCAGGTTCTCGGGATTACTCTACCAGCTCGTCGCCAGCTTCGCCCAGACCATAGGCGCCTGCCTTGAGCGCCTTGAGCGAGAGCAGGGCGCACTTCAGCCGCACTGGGCCAAGCTCAATGCCGAGCATGTCCAAGATGTCCTGTTTCGTCAGGCGCTTGATCTCTTCGAGCGACTTGCCGATGATCGACTCCATGAGCAAATCCGCCGAGGCCTGAGAGATGGCGCAGCCGCGGCCATCAAAGCGAGCGTCGGCTACTCGTCCATCTGAGTCCAGTCGCAGATACACCTCAATGTGATCACCGCATAGAGGGTTGCTGTCGGCAAAGAAAATATCGCACGGCTCGAGCTTTCCCCGATAGGAGGGATTTTTGTAGTGCTCGATGATCAGTTCACGGTAGAGATCATCCATGGAAGATCAGCCAAAGAGTTTTTTGACTTTGTAAATCCCGTCCACCAACAGATCGATCTCCTCGCAGGTATTGTATAAGTAGAACGAAGCGCGCGTGGTGGCCGGAATGCCAAATTTCTCATGCAGCGGCTGCGCACAATGATGCCCAGCGCGCACAGCAATACCCTCCCGATCGAGAATTTGCGCCACATCATGAGGATGGACACCATCCAGGACAAACGCTGCAACTCCACCTCTCTTCTCTGCCGGGGGACCAAAGACGCGCAAGCCGGGGATCTCCTCCAGGCGATCAAGGGCGTAGGCGATCATCTCGCGCTCATGGGCGGCAATCGCCGGCATGCCGATGCCAGACAAATAGTCCACCGCTGCGCCAAAGCCAACGGCCTCGGCGATGGCCGGCGTGCCGGCCTCGAATTTATGAGGCAGGACGTTGGGCCGGAAGGAGCGCAGTTTGACCTCCTTGATCATATCGCCGCCGCCTATGAAGGGAGGCATGGCCTCCAGAAGATGCGCCTTCCCATAAAGCACGCCGATGCCGGTAGGCCCACACATCTTATGCGCCGAGAAGACCAGAAAGTCGGCATCGAGCGCCTGCACATCCACTTGAAGATGAGGCACAGACTGGGCCCCATCCACCAGGGTCACTGCGCCGGCCTGATGCGCCAAACGGATGATCTCCTGGGCTGGGTTAATCGTCCCCAACACGTTCGAGACGTGGGTGAAGGCCACCAACTTTGGCATGCGTTCCAGGAGCGAGCGATAGGCATCTAGATCGAGGAGGCCATCTTCGGTGACGGGGATAAACGCCAACTCCAGACTGCGCTCAGCAGCCAGAATCTGCCACGGCACCAGGTTCGAATGGTGCTCCATCTCGGTGAGCACAACCAGATCGCCGGCCTTGAGTTGCGAACGTCCCCAAGCGTAAACCACGAGGTTGATCGCCTCTGTGGCATTGCGCGTGTAGATCACTTGGCGGGCCGAAGGAGCATTAATGAACCGGGCGATTTTCTCGCGCGCCTGTTCATAAAGCGCTGTCGACTCCTCAGCCAAGGTATGCACGCCGCGGTGAATGTTAGCGTTCGAACGACGATAGAAGTCGTTCATCGCCTCGATCACTGCCAGAGGCTTTTGCGAGGTGGCGGTCGAATCTAAGTAGACCAGCCGGGCACCACTGGCTACCTGACGGGCGAGGATCGGAAAATCGTTGCGGACTACTTGAACATCCAACATCGCACAAAGGGCCTAATCGGACACTAGTAATCGGGGATCTCTGTTTGCTTCTGCTTCTTAGCCGATTTCTTGCTGCTTGCCAGTCGAATGTGCTCCGAATTAATTGGATACCATAGAATGCGATCGGGAACCATCCAGCCGTCAGTCAAGAAGACATTGGAACGGAACTGAACCGCTACCAGTTTGTTATCTACCTGCACCACAATTCCTTTGACCCAGCCACGTACACGTTCACCGTTTTTCTCGTGATCGCAATAGACTTCCACCGCGTCGCCAACCTCAAACAAACACTCTGTCACTGGCGCGCGCATGTAGGAGATTTGGGAGGTCAAGCGCAGATCTCGGATCAATCGTCGCTCAGGAGGAGGGGTTGTGGATTTGGTAGGTTTGTTGTTCATTTTCATGACCCTATCTCTCTCGCAAGGTGGGATAAATAAAGATCAAACGACAGGTGGGTAACATCCTATCACCACAGGGTGAGAAACCCGCCAGAGCTGGGCGTTGATGTATTCCTTTCAAATTGTTCATTATATTACTAACTTGTCTCTTTGCAAACCTTTGCACTTGTGCAAAATTCGAAAGTTTGTCCTTAAGATCTGCTTGAGCGCACTTCAAAAGAGTTAGGCTCATGCTAGCCGAGGGGTGGGTGAGGCCCCCTCCTCCCACACAGGCCAGAGCTCGCCCTGGCCGGCATGAACACACCCCTCTGAGGAGCAGTCTCCTCTCCTTGCCGCTCCATGGCGATGTCTGGCGACATAGGAAGCGCAAAGGGGCATTCCCTCTCGAGGAGAGAGGGAATCCCCTTATCCGTAGAGAAAGCCGAGAATTCTCCACCGCTAACTCATCTTCCGCAAAATGGCCTCCTGGAAACGCTCGCGAACACCTTCAAAGGGGATGCGCTGCATGATGGGATCGAAGAACCCTTCGACCAGCAAGCGCTCTGCGTCGACTTGAGGGATGCCACGGCTGCGAAGATAGAACAGCGGTTCCTGCTCCAGCTTGCCCACTGTGGCGCCGTGGGTGCAGCGCACATCGTCGGCTTGAATCTCCAGGCCAGGGATGGAATCGGCGCGAGCCTCGTCGCTCAAGATCAGGTTACGGTTGGCTTGGTAACCATCGGTCTTCTGGGCGCCAGGAGCAACGTAGATCATGCCCTGCCAGACCGAGCGGCTCTTCCCTTTGAGGGCGCCCTTGAAGAGCAGGTCGCTGGTGGTATGCGGGGCCAGATGGTTTTGCTGGGTATCGTGGTCCAGGTGTTGGGTTCCATCGGTGAAGTAGAAGCCCGACATTCGTCCGGTGGCGCCCTCTCCGATCAGGTCTAGGTCGGAGAAGTTTTTGGTCAGGCGCGATCCCACAGCGCCGAAGATCCAGTCCAGGTTGGCATCGCGATCGACGCGCGCTCGCTCGTGACTGAAATTCCACACATGCCGGCCCCAGGATTGCAGTTCCACGAAACGCAGGTTAGCGTTCTTGCCGACGTAAATCTCCACGATGCCGGCATGGAGCGTATCGCCTTCCTCGTCGGGCGAGGCCGCTTCGTGGACGTAGGTGACCGACGCGCCGTCATCCACATAGACAATCAGGTGCGAGAAGTGGGCCAGATTCACGCCGGGACCCCAGAGCACAGAATGCAGCGGCTCCTCGACAATGACGTTCTTGGGGATGTAGAGCAGCACGCCGTTTTGCACCAGAGCCGAGGCCAGGGCGGCAAATTTGCCGTCCTCCGGGCGGACGACTCGGCCGATGAGGCGAGTTAGCAGGTCGGGGTGAGTCTGAAGCGCCGAGCGGAAATCGGTGAAGATCACGCCTCGGGCGGCTAGAGACTCCGATAGGAAGGATTGGGCTCCACCGGGCAGGAGGACGATCTGTCCGCCGTGCTGGTTTCCCACCAGGGGGTTGAGCAGTTCCTCCAGAACCGGCGGGAGGTCTTCGTAGGTGCCTTCCTGGGGCAGACGAAAGACTTCGGCCGGCATCAAGCGGATGTCGGTGCGGCGCCAGGCCTCGTCGTTGATTGAGGGAAAAGGCAAGCTCTGGTAGGCCGACCAGGCTGAGGTCCGAAAGGGAGCTAGACTGTCTTGGGGCAGATCGGCCAGGGTGAAGGAGAAGTCCTTGACGGCAAACTCCGGGCGGCGCCCGCGGGAAATAACGACTTTGGGTTTTTCTTGCATGAATCTCTCCGAAGCGACAGAGTTCAAACGTGGGATCAGCCGATCGAGCCTTCCATTTGCAGTTGGATTAGGCGGTTCATTTCTACGGCGTATTCCATCGGTAATTCTTTGACCAAGGGCTCAATGAAGCCGGAGACGACCATGGTCGTGGCTTCTTCTTCGCTCAGGCCGCGCGACATGAGATAGAAGAGCTGCTCCTCGCCGATCTTGCTCACCGAGGCCTCGTGACCGATGGTGACATCGTCTTCGTCGATCTCGATGTAGGGGTAGGTATCGGTCCGAGACTGAGGATCGAGCAGCAAGGCATCACACACCACGGTTGACTTGACGCTTTTGGCGCCCTTGTACACTTTGAGCAGGCCGCGATAGGAGGCACGGCCGCCGGCCTTGCTGATCGACTTGGAGGTGATCTTGCTGCTGGTGTAGGGCGCAAAGTGGATCATCTTGGAGCCGGCATCTTGGATCTGTCCAGGGCCGGCGAAGGCCATCGAGAGCATCTCACCGTGGGCGCCAGGCTCCATCAGATAGCAGGAGGGATACTTCATGGTGATCTTAGAACCGATGTTGGCGTCTACCCACTCGTGCACAGCATCTCCATAGACCTTGGCGCGCTGGGTCACCAGGTTATACACGTTGGTGCTCCAGTTCTGGATGGTGGTGTAGCGCGAGCGAGCGCCACGCTTGACCACGATCTCGATCACACCACTGTGGAAGGAGTCGGTGGAATAGATGGGGGCAGTACATCCTTCCACGTAGTGCACCTGGGCCCCTTCATCCACGATGATCAAGGTGCGCTCGAACTGACCGATGTTGGCCATGTTGAGGCGGAAGTAGGCCTGCAACGGCAGGTCTACCTTGACCCCCGGCGGCACGTACACGAACGAACCGCCCGACCAGACGGCCGAGTTCAATGCGGCAAACTTGTTGTCCTCAATCGGCACTACAGTGCCGAAGTATTCGCGGAACAAGTCGGGGTAACGCCGCAAACCCTCTTCGATCGAGACGAAGATCACGCCCTGCTCTTCCAGATGCTTATGGATGGAGTGATAGACCATCTCGGACTCATACTGTGCGCCCAAGCCAGCCAAGAACTTGCGTTCTGCTTCCGGAACGCCGAGGCGGTCAAACGTGCGCTTGATGTCTTCCGGCAGATCATCCCACGAGCGCCCTTCCTTCTCGGTGGGCTTAGCATAGTAATAAATGTCATCCAGGTTCAACTCCTTCAAGCTCGGCCCCCAGCTGGGCATGGGGCGCTTGAGGAAATGATCCAGGGCTTTCAGGCGAAACTCCAACATCCATTTGGGTTCGCCCTTCATGTAAGAAATCTGTTCGACCACTTCGCGATCTAGTCCTTTTCGGGCCTTGAAGACGTAGAAATCATCCCGATCGCGAAAACCGTAGCGGTATTCTCCTATGCCTTCCAAAATCTTGGCATCATCGGTCATGGCATACTCTCCGTATAAGTTATAGAAGAACCAAAAGCAATCAACACCTCTAAACTCAACCCCAAACGTTCATCAAGCGTTCTCTTCGGCCTTTTCGCGCAACCAGTGATATCCATGTTCTTCCAGATGCAGAGCCAGGTCGGGCCCACCCGACTCGACAATACGGCCGTCGAGCATTACGTGTACGAAATCGGGCTTGACGTAGTTCAGCAAGCGCTGATAGTGGGTGATCAGCAAAACGCCCAAATGAGGCCCCATCAGGGCGTTGACTCCTTCGGCCACGATCCGCAGGGCGTCAATGTCGAGGCCAGAGTCGGTCTCATCCAAGATGGCGATCTCCGGCTGCAGGGTGGCCAGTTGCAAGATCTCGGCGCGCTTTTTCTCGCCGCCCGAGAAGCCATCGTTCAAGTAGCGGCCGGCAAAGCTATGATCCATCTTCAGCAGGTCCATCTTCTCCTTGAGCATCTTGCGAAACTCAGGGATCGGAATGCCCTTATCTTCGGGATTCTCGGCGCGACGGCGAGCATTCATGGCCGAACGCAGGAAGTTGGCCACCGTCACTCCGGGGATGGCCACCGGATATTGGAAAGCCAGGAAGATGCCCAACCGAGCACGCTCATCGGGTTCCAGCTCCAAAATGTTTTGGCCCTTGAAGATCACCTCACCTTCGGTCACTGTGTAGGCCGGGTGCCCCATCAGGGTGTAGGCCAAGGTGGATTTTCCCGTGCCATTCGGGCCCATGATGGCATGGATCTCACCCTGTTTGACGGTCAAGGTCACCCCCTTGAGAATTTCTTTGTCTTCCACGCTCACATGCAGATTGCGGATCTCGAGTTGCGACATGCGTTCTTACTCCTGAGATAGAATACAAGTGATTTGGCCGGCCACCGATCCCATGGTTCGCATTCCGGCCCAAAATCGATCTTCTTTTTTGTGCGTTGGCATTATAGCAGGATTGAGGGAATATGTCAATATTTATGATATTTTTCTAGTAAATTCGAGACGTTTCTCCATAGCAACGCCCATTATCGTGCTCTCTGGGTCTCGGCATGAGCCCACGCCCCTCTGCTATGGACAAAAATCCCTCTGCCCGTTGCGTCGCGCGATTCGCCCACACCTCTCCTTACTGATCTCATCTCTCTCCCCAAACCTTGCCAGATCTCTTCTCAACCCATATAATGCCCTACATACCTGCTTGCTCTCCTCGAGGCGCTATCTTCGCTTCACGACGCAACGGTTGTCCCTATCTTGATCCGCTATGAACTTGAGCCTTGAACAACTCGAGAATCGCATTCGGCAAATAGTAGAGTTCCAAAACTTGCTCTCCGGCCAGCCGGGAGAAGGTGTGGTCATCAGGCGTCTGGCTGAACTCCTGCATCGCCAGGCTTCTGAGGGCGCGGCCGTTCCGAACGTATACACTTTGGTCACCCACCCTGATGATGCCGCTCGCTGGGAGATCCCAGAGCTACTTGAGATGTTACGCAATGCCATCCGCACCATCGGCGCCGAACTCGGGATCACATTCTCTGCCCCTCCACTGCTTTCGCTCGCCACCGACTTGCGTATCGCACCTGGAGAGATCCAGATCATCGTCTCCTACAACCCCCAACCGGTCGGTGACACCCATGCCATGCCCAGCTCCTCCCCGGCCAAGGAGGAAGAATCGCCGATTCCAGAGAACGCCTTTCTGGTCATCGAGGGCCGCCGGGTGTTTCCGCTAAACGCTCCTGTGATCAACATCGGCCGGCGCTTGGAAAATCACCTGGTGATTGACGATCCGCGGGTCTCGCGTCAACATGCCCAACTGCGGGCCATTCGCGGCCGCTACGTGATCTTTGACCTGAATTCCACCGGAGGAACCTTTGTCAATGGGCAACGAGTCAACCAGAGCATTCTTTACCCGGGCGATGTGATCTCCCTGGCCGGCGTCACCCTGATCTACGGACAAGACACCCCACCGCCGCGCACCGACCTGCGTGATACTGGGCCAATCGCCTCCCAAGGCAAAGATCGCGACACTGTCGTCTTCCGCCCATTCTCCGATCCCAACTCTTCCTCATGAGCGACATCCTGGTCCTTGTCCTACGCCTAGCGATGGCCATTGCCCTATACGCTTTCCTAGGATGGGCTTTGCTCCTCCTTTGGAAAGACCTCCAAGAACGCGGCATTGCCCTAGTCACTCGTCGCGCCCTTCCCCTAGAGCTCCTGGTTCACCAGCCGAACAGCAGCACGACGCGGCGCGCCTTCTATCAACGCGAGCTCCTGATCGGCCGCGACCCTACGTGCGACATCTCCCTGCAAGATGAGACGGTTTCCGCACGTCACGCTCGCATCAGCTATCACCATGGTCAATGGTGGCTAGAAGACCTAGGCTCCACCAACGGCACACAGCTCAACCGCCTTCGGCTAGACACGCCCACCGTGCTCACCAGCGGCGATGAAATCGAATGCGGGCGCGTCGCCTTGGTGGTGAGCATTGGCATACCTACCGACACCTCCCCCACCGTTCGCCTCTCCAACTCCTCGTGAATACCCCTTTGCGCTCTCGCCGTCTCTTTGGAGCCTCAGCGAGCTTCCTTGCCCTCTTTTCGCTGATCCTAACGCTCTCGCCGGCGGTGCGTGAGCGAACGTGGGAGGTGCCTCTGCGTTGGGATCACTGGTTTGGATTCGGCGTCTGGATCTTATGCTACCTATTGGCCCAACGCTTTAGCCGGCGCTTGCTCTCCGATCCCGATCCCTACCTCCTAGCCGGCGCTTTCTTCTTGAGCGGATGGGGATTGCTCACCGTGTGGCGTCTTGAGCCCACCTTTGGCGCTCGCCAAACCGTCTGGCTAGCAATCGCAACCCTGGCCCTGGTGTTTGCGCTCCGCTATCCGAGGAATCTGGCCCTGCTACAACGATACAAGTACCTGATCTTGCTGAGCGGCCTTCTACTCACCGCCCTGACATTGATCTTGGGCTCCAACCCGTCGGGCGCTGGGCCGCGCCTATGGATCGGTGGAGCCAACCTGTACTTCCAACCCTCCGAACCGCTCAAACTGCTGCTGGTGATCTACCTGGCCGCCTATTTTGCCGGCCGCCTGCCGGTGGAAACCTTCGAGTCCCAGCGCGCCCGCAACCTGCGCCAGATCCTATCCATCCCTCTGATCATCCCCACAGCCATCATGACCGGCTTGTCCTTGCTCATCTTGCTCATCCAGCGAGATCTAGGCACGGCCTCCCTGTTTCTACTCGTTTACTCCTTTATCCTGTTTCTTGCCACCGGTAAACGTCGCGTGCTGATCGTCACAGGGCTCGTACTGGCCTTCAGCGCGCTGATCGGCTACTTCTTCACGGAAGTGATTCAGGCCCGCCTCCAAGCCTGGCTCAACCCGTGGGACGATCCAAGTGGCCGCTCATACCAGATCATCCAATCCCTGCTAGCCGTTGCCAACGGCGGCGTCTTTGGGCGCGGCCCCGGCCTAGGGGCCCCCCGCTTGGTGCCAGTCGCCATCTCCGACTTCATCTTTGTGGCCATGGTCGAAGAAACCGGTCTGATCGGCGCCGTCGGCCTGCTGGCTTGGATCGGCCTGCTCTTGGCCCGCGGCCTGCGCGCTGCCCTGCTGGCCCCCGATCGCTTTCAGCGCCTGCTGGCCGGCGGATTGACCATCTACCTCGGCCTGCAGAGCCTGCTGATCTTGGGCGGCAACCTACGTCTGCTGCCTCTCACCGGCATCACCCTGCCCTTTGTCTCCTACGGCGGCTCGTCGCTGATGACCGCCTTTCTAGCCCTGGCCTTGCTGTTGCGCATCGGGAGCGATATCGAAGAAGAACCGGCCCCCCTGTCCAACCATCGCTCCTACACTCTGCTGGCCGGCCTCTTCTTCTTAGGCCTGTTCACCATCGCCCTGGGAGTTGGCTGGTGGACCATTGTGCGCGGTCCGGCCCTGCTGGCTCGGACCGACAACCCCCGTCGGTCGATCGCCGATCGCTACGTCCGTCGCGGTTCCCTGCTCGACCGCAACCACCAACCGATCACCGTGAGCGAACGGCAAGGGAGAGAATATACCCGCCTCTACCTCTACCCCGATCTAGCACCAATTATCGGCTACACCCACCCCATCTACGGCCAGGCCGGTCTCGAAGCCACTCTCGACAACTACCTTCGCGGCCTACAAGGCAACCCCACGCGCCTTCTGTGGTGGAACTTCCTGATCTACGGCACCCCGCCGCCTGGCCTGGACGTGCGCCTCAGCCTTGACCTGTCTCTGCAGCGCACCGCTGACCGCCTGTTGGGTGCGCGGGCCGGCGCGATCGTCCTGCTCAACGCCCAGAGCGGTGAAATCCTGGTCATGGCTTCCCATCCAACCTACGACCCGAACCTGCTGGACGAGACGGGTCCGCGCCTCCAAACCGATCCCAACGCCCCCTTGCTCAACCGCGCCGCCCAGGGCAGCTATCCCCCCGCCTCCTTCCTGGACCCCTTGCTGATAGCCCACTTCGGGCCAGATGCCTCTCCCTCGGCAGATCAACGGCGCGCCTTCCTCGACCAGCTCGGCCTCTACCGAGCTCCCAACCTGCATCTACCGGTGGCCCAGCCGGCGCGCCACGACACGCTGCGCGTCAGCCCGCTCCAGATGGCCTTGGCCTACGCTTGCCTGAGCAATCGGGGGACCCTGCCGGCCGGCCGCATCGTCCTGGCGGTGAACACACCCGCCCAGGGATGGGTGATCCTGCCGGCCCTCGACCAACCGCGCCCCGTTCTCGAAGCCGACAAGGCCCAACAGGCCGCTGAACAGTGGCAAGTGCCGGATCGCCCCTTCTGGAGGGTCAGCGCTCTCTCCCAAGAAAACCGCCGATCGTTCACCTGGCTTGCGATGGGCACCCTCCCCAACTGGCAAAGCGTCCCACTGACCCTGGTGGTCCTGCTGGAAGAATCCAACCTCCCCTTAGCAACCTGGATCGGTGAAACCCTGATGCATGAAACACTCAGGCCTCGCTTGTTCTCCCAGGCTCTACCCAATCACTAAGCGCAAGCCGAGCGCCCGCTGCAACACAGCGATCGCCGCCCACGCCATATTGCCCGTCTACCCATCTTGTGCTATAGTTACTTCACGCTAACCTAGAGAGGAGCTTTTCACATGACCATCTCCTTGATTCACCCCGTCAATGGTCCGATTACCCAAAAATTTGGTGAGAATCCAGAGTACTACTCCCAATGGGGCTTTCCGGGTCACAACGGCATTGACTTTGCCGTTCCGAATGGGACCCCAGTCGTAGCCGCAGCTGATGGGACGGTAGACAAGATCGCCTTCGAAAACGGCGGCTACGGCAACTACGTCCGTCTAAAGCACCTAGCTGGAACGAGTGTCTTTTATACCTATTATGCTCACTTGATGCACACTGTTGTTGCCGTCGGCCAATCGGTCAAAGCCGGCACTGTAATCGCCTACAGCGACGACACTGGCGCCAGCACGGGTCCTCATCTCCACTTTGGCCTACGCTCATCCAATCAAAGCGGTCCTTATAAAGGATACATGGACCCCCTCCCCCATCTATCCTCGCCCCAACCAACTCCACCCTCCTACGCCGACTTTCCCGGCTCCATCCCCTTATCCGACGTCAAATTTGAAGTCATCGTACACGAACTCAACGTACGCAACGGACCAGGAATTACGTACAGCATCGTAGACAAACTGAAACGGGGCACCGTGATCACCCCACGACGCATCCACTCCCAAAGCGCTTGGGTAGAAATCGCCAACGGGAAATGGTGTGCGATCACTTTCAGCGGGTCAGCCTTTGTGAAAATGGTGAAATAACACACCCTACAGCCGGCCCAGGATCGCAAGATTGCGACTCGGATACACACAAACATTACCGCCTCATAACCCGTGACCACCTGTGCAATCTGTGGCAAATCCGAGCAATCTGTGGCGAATCTGCGCACAGGCGCACAGAACCGCCCCCGCCCTTCGCCCTTTCTCTGGTATAATATCGATTTGTGACTGGTCCTGTCCTGCGGTTCCGGCTGCAGGCATGGAGACCTGCAAATCCCCGTTCATGAAAGGATAGCATACGTCATGCCACTTCTAAAAGAAATCAAGGAGCAAACCATCGCTGAATTTCAACGTCACGAGAGCGACACCGGCTCGCCAGAGGTGCAAATCGCGCTGCTCACCCAGCGCATTCACCAACTCACCGAGCACTTGCGCATCAACAAACATGACGAGTCATGTCGCCGCGGCTTGCTCAAATTGGTCGGGCAGCGTCGAAGGCTGTTGGCCTACCTGCGTCGGACAGATTACCTACGCTACCTGGCCCTGACCGAACGCTTGAAACTCCGCCAGAAATGATCTTCCTGCGAAGACCCTAAAGGCACCTCGGCCCGCACCCGAATTCACCTTTAGGGTCTTTTACAAGCCGCCTGTCAGGAATTGAATAGTGATGGCAAGCTGCTTGCCGCCGCTCTTCAGTCCCTGACATGGGCGGACAGGGTGCGGAGTACCCTCTAAACGATATTGTGGCCCGACGCGAACCCTCCAATCGCAAAGCCGCGGACTCCGTAAACCAAACAGGAGACAAGAATGAAACCGGAAGCAAAACGTTACCAAGCGACCATAGGGTCGCATACTATCATATTCGAGACAGGCCAACTGGCCTCCCAGGCCGGCGGAGCCGTCACCGTGCGCCTAGGCGATACGGTGGTCTTTGCTGCCGCCACCATGGGTGAAGCACGCCCCGAGACCGACTTCTTTCCCCTCTCAGTGGAATACGAAGAGCGCCTGTATGCCGGCGGAAAGATCCCAGGGTCCTTCTATCGACGCGAAGGCCGTCCCAGCACCGAAGCCATCCTCACCGCCCGCCTTACCGACCGACCCTTGCGCCCGCTCTTCCAACATGGCATGCGCAACGAGGTGCAGGTGATCATGTTCTCTCTCTCGGCTGACAACGAAAACCCGCTCGACATCCTGGCCATCAACGCCGCCTCAGCCGCCATAATGATCTCCGATATTCCCTGGGCCGGCCCGGTGGGAGCTGTGCGAGTCGGGCGCGTGGGCGGCCAGTTTGTGATCAACCCCACCTTCCAGGAGATGGAGCGCTCCGACCTCGACCTGCGCATCGCTGGCACCAAAGACGCCATCCTTATGGTGGAATGTGGCGCCAACGAGATCCCAGAAGACGTGATGGTGGCTGCGCTTGAATTCGGCCACCAGGCCCTGCAGCCCCTAGTAGACGTTCAACGCCAAATGGCGGCCGAGATCGGCAAGCCCAAGCGCCAGCCGACCCTGCTTTTGCCCTCGGAAGAGCTCAACCAGAAAGTGTTCGAGCGCGTTCAAGAGCCGATGAACGCCCTGCTCGAGCGGCCGCTTAGCAAAAACGAATTCAACGAGGGCATGGATGCCCTACTCCAACAACTGATCGCTGAACTGTGCGTAGAGGGCGACCCGAACGCCTCCCAGAAAACCGATGTCGAGATCGCTTTTCGCGAGGCCGAAAGCCGAGTCGTGCGTGAGCGCATCTTGCGCCTCGGCAAGCGCTCCGATGGCCGCAGTCCCACCGATATTCGACCGATCTGGTGCGAGGTAGACATCTCGCCGCGGGCCCACGGCTCTGGCCTGTTCACCCGCGGCGAAACCCAGGTGCTCAGCCTGGTCACGCTAGGCACCTTGGGCGAAGCTCAAGAACTCGACACCCTTACCCCGATCGAAACCAAACGCTACATGCACCACTACAACTTTCCGCCGTTCAGCACGGGCGAAGTCAAACCCCTTCGAGGCCAGAGCCGGCGCGAGGTCGGGCACGGCGCGCTGGCTGAACGCGCCCTGGATCCGGTGATCCCGCCCGAGGAGACCTTCCCCTACACCATCCGCGTGGTCTCTGAGGTGCTGTCCTCCAACGGTTCGACCTCGATGGGTTCGGTGTGCGGCTCCACCTTGGCGCTAATGGATGCCGGCGTCCCGATCAAGGCACCTGTGGCCGGCGTGGCTATGGGTCTGGTCACCGACTCCACTGGCCGCTACCAGATCCTGACCGACATCCAAGGCGCAGAAGACCACTTGGGCGATATGGACTTCAAGGTGGCCGGCACCGCCAAGGGCATTACTGCCCTGCAGATGGACATCAAGATCTCAGGCATCAGCGCCCAGATGATGCGAGAGGCCCTAGAGCAAGCCCGCCAAGCCCGAATGATCATCTTAGACCACATGCTGGCGGTGATCGATAAACCACGCCCCGACCTGAAACCCCATGCGCCGCGCATCACCACCGTGAAGATCCCAATCGACAAGATCGGCCTGCTGATCGGTCCGGGCGGCAAGAACATCCGCGCCCTGCAAGAGGAAACCGGCACTCAGATTGACGTGCGCGAGGACGGCACCGTCTACATCGCCTCAACCAACGGAGCAGGCGCCCGAATTGCCGAGGAGCGCATCCTTTCCCTGGGCGAGACAGCGGTGATCGGCAACATTTATACCGGCAAGGTGGTGCGCATCGAGCCATTTGGCGCCTTCGTCGAGATCCTGCCCGGCGTAGATGGCATGGTACATATCTCCCAGCTGGATACCGAGCGCGTAAAAAAGGTGGAAGATGTGGTCTCGGTGGGTGACGAGATCACAGTCATGGTGACCGATATTGATAGCCAGGGCAAGATCCGCCTCTCACGGCAAGCGGTTCTAGAAGGCTGGACCACTGAGGAGGCTCGCGAGCGCGATCAGCGCGGCGGATCCGCCTCTCGCAGCGGTTCACGCCCTGTGCGCAGCGATTCCGCTTCTTCTGGAAAACCGCCGGCCCACCGCGGCGATCGCAACCGTCGCAGCAGTGAGCGCGGACGAGGTGGACCACGCAAATAAACCGCAAGACGGGGTGGATCGCCCACCTCGTTTTTATCCCCCATCTTCGCCGTCCTCTCGTCCCCACCGGTTGGGATCACCCACTTCCGCCTAGGGGCATCTCTGCGCCACATCTGGCGGTCCAATTTTGCGAGAGCGAGCGGGCAACCGGCCGGCGTTGACCCTCTCGCAACCGCTGCACCCTGCCCAAGGCCATTCCCACAACAGCCTGAAGACCAGCTGCCGACCATCTGCGCCAACCGCCTGCCAAAGACAGCCGCCTAGCCCCTGCTCCATGCTGTCGAGCAACCCAGGCCTACCCCGCCCATCATCCTACCCTCTCCACCGCCCACGATCGCTCACCATCGGATGGCCTTCGGCGCACCGTTGCCAGAAGAACCTGGTCGAGATCGGCATCGAGTCCACCCTGGGCTGTGGCCGACAGGCAAGGCCGGCGCCTCAACCCTAAGACCTCTCAACCCACACCTTCCCCGAATCGTCCAGAGCGGCCGAACAAGCGATCGTCCGACATCGTGCCCCTCTCCAAAGACACTCACCCCTCCTCATACTTCCTCATCAACCCCTCCAACCGCGCCTTGATCGCCGGCCACTCGGCATCCACAATGCTATAAACAACCGAATGGCGCACCGTCCCATCGGGCAAAATCATGTGATTGCGCAACACCCCCTCCTTCACCGCCCCCAAGCGCTCAATCGCCTTCTGCGACCGGATATTGCGCACATCCGCCTTGAGCTGCACTCGGATAGCCCCTAGCGTCTCAAACGCATGGCGCAGCAGCAAATACTTGCTCTCGGTATTGACCACCGTCCGCTGAAACTCCACGCCGTACCACGTCCCGCCGATCTCCAAACCGCGGTCCATCGGGCTGATGTTCAAATAACGAGTAGCGCCGGCCGCCCGTCCCGAAGGAAGATGCACCACCACAAACGGCACATCGTTGACCCGCGCAAGAATCTTGCGCACCCAATGGCGCATATCCTCCTCGGACTTCATCTCGCCGTACAACATAAACTTCCAAAACGATTGCCCCACCCCGATCTCCGCCAAGGCCGGGATATGATCCTCTGTCATCGGCTCCAGGCGGACATAACGGCCGATCAGCGTGATCGGTGTTACCCAAGTCATCTTCCACCCCCGAACAACTCAGCGATGCGCCGGGCGCGATAATCGAAAATCTGCTCCAACCGCCGGTGGATCCACAAAGCGTGCACCACATCGCCCAGCCACGCAAAAGGTGGGATATACGTCACATGGTCGGTCATCCACACCCCATTCCCCTGGGGCCGAAAGCGATGCTCATGATACCAAAAGCGATAGGGTCCTAGGCGTTGCTCATCCACGAAATATTCGCCCGGACGCACATGGGCGATCTCAGTCAACCAGACAGAGCGCCACCCCGGAACGAACTGCACCCGATACTCGATAATCTGCCCCTCATACATCGGCTCATCGGCGCCAGCGATGATCTCGAAATGCAGATCGGGCGGCGTGATCTCATTCAGATTTTTGGGATTAGAAAAGTACGCCCACACCTCTTCGATCGATGCCGAAAGAAACTGTTTGCGATGCAGTCGGTAGATCATCCCGTACACCACTCCTCTTCAGGACGATCCTGAGTAGGAAGATAGGGCATAGCCGGCCCCGGCACACCGAGCAACTCGGCCAAAGCAGCCCGCATTGCAATGCGGTCATCCCATGAATACTCCACTGTTCCAAAACACATCGACTGCTCATGACCCTTCCCACAAGCCAACACGACATCGCCCGGCCGGGCCAGCCGAACCGCAAAGCGGATTGCCTCCCCCCGATCGGGGATGCGCCAGAACGTCTCGCCCTCGCGTCCGCCGTGCGATCGGATGCCTGTGGCCATGGTCTCCAAGATCTCGTTCAACGACTCAGTGCGCGGGTCCTCAGCAGTCAGCACGGTGTAATCGGCCAACTCCCCGGCCACCTCAGCCATCAAGCGGCGTTTCTCCCGATCCCGCAGGCCGGCCGAGCCAAACACCACAATCACCCGTCCCGCCGGCCGCCCTTCCGCTTGAGCATGGGCCATCTGCCGAGCAGTCTTCAAGGCCTGTTGCAAGGCGTTTGGCGTATGTGCAAAATCCACGATGGCGGTGAACGGCTGTCCCATGTCGATCCGCTCCATGCGGCCGGGGATACCCTCCAACGAAGCAATGCCGCGCGCCGCTGTCTGTGGATCCACGCTCAGACCGTAGACCGTTGCTGTCAGAGCGGCCAAACAATTCGAAACGTTATAAGCGCCCACCAGCGGGCTGGTCACACGAACCCGAAAATCGGACGAGACGGCAACAAACTCAATCCCCGCCGGCGCATAGGCCACCTGTTCCGCCCACACATCGGCGCCGGCCTGCAAACTGTAGCAACGCTGGCTGAGCGCCGGGCGTTGGCGCACCAGGTCAGACAAAAAGCCATACGACGAATCGTCACGGTTCAACACCGCCAAACGAGGCGGAGGCCGATCCACAAATTTCGGTTGCGTCCACTCCAGGCTCTCGAACAGCCGCGCTTTGGCAGCGCGGTAATTCTCATACGAACCATGCTCGTCCAAGTGTTCATGGGTGATGTTAGTGATCACCCCGACGTCGAACTCACAAGCATCCACCCGATGTTGCGACCAGCCATGCGAGGTAGTTTCCAACACCACATGGCTTAGGCCGGCGGCAACCATGCGCGCCAGATACGCCTGGACGTCATGGGCATCGGGGGTGGTGACGTGAAAGCCCGTATCCAACACCTGATCGCCGATCACAGCATGGACGGTGGAGATCATGCCGGCCCTCAAGCCGGCCTCCAGCAAGATGCGGTAGATCAGGTTGGTGGTGGTAGTCTTCCCGTCGGTGCCGGTCACACCGATCACGTTCAGGTGGCGGGCCGGCCAATCGTAAAAGGCCGCGGCCAGCCAGGTTAGAGCGCGACGCGTGTTCTCCAAGCGCAGGTAAGGCACTGTACCCAAGCGGGCCGGCAACGCCCGCTCCCCGATCGCCGCCGCCGCTCCATTGCGGATGGCCTGCTCGATATAATCATGCCCATCGGCAACGCCTCCCCTCATCGCCACAAACAAGTTGCCGGCTTGAACCCGACGGCTATCGATCGCGATGCCTGTGATCGTCACGTCAGGGATCTCGGAGGGAGGGGCATACGGAAAGTCAAGGAAGAGATGGGAAAGCGGTTTGTGCATCGTCTATTTCGCGCAGCACTCCGATCGGCCAATGTCCAGGCCAACGGCTTTCTTTAAAGAAAAAGAGGGTCTCGGCGATTCTACCAAAACCCTCCACTCCATGCGAATGGCCACTCTACTTCAAGCTCTGGCGCAAACTCTCCAGCTTGCCGGCTACCGAGCCATCGAGGACTTTATCGCCGACCCGGATCACCAGGCCGCCCAAAATATTCGGGTCCACACGGAACGTGATGGCCTGGGCGCCCACGCGGGCCAGCACATCCTGCTTGATCACCGCTTCTTCCTCGGGTGTCAGCGGAAGTGCGCTGGTGACGATGGCCGATTCACTCTTGAGATCAGAGTCTTCCAACACCACCACCTTGCCGCTCTTCACGCCCGAGAAGAACTCGTTGATCAGGGCATGCTGACGTCTCTCATCCAGGGCCTCGCCGATCAACTTTTGTGCTGCCGCAATGGCCAGAGCGGCCACTTGACCGCGCAGATCGGCCAGGATGCGATTACGCTCGCTTTCCACCTCAGCCAGAGCGGCATCACGGGCCTTGGCGACCTCGGCCTCAGCGGCGGTGCGGTACTCCTTAGCCACGGCTTCGGCGCGTTCCGTTGCCTCGCGCACGATGCGGGCTGCTTCAGCTTGGGCCTCAGCCAGGATCTTGGCTGCTTCCTCCTCGGCATTGGCGCGCGCTTCAGCAGCTACGCGCGCGTCCTCCAGGCTCTGGGCGATCTTCTGGCGACGATTTTCTAGGGCACGCACAATCGGCTTGTATGCCCAGGCATACAGCAAAATCGCCATAACGGTGAAATTGAAGATTTGGAACAGGAAAAACCCGAGGTTGATGCCTAGTTGTTCCATCCGGACTCCCTCTCGATCCTTATCCCACAAAGATGATGATCAGCGCCACAGCCAGGGCGTAGATAGCCACAGCCTCCGCAAAAGCCATACCCAGGATCATGTTGGTCTGAATAATCGAAGCTGCGTCTGGATTGCGTCCCATTGCCTGCACACCGCCGGCGGCCGCAATGCCAACGCCGGCGCCGGCGCCGATCGCGCCCAGCATGGCGATGCCTGCTCCCAAAAGTTTCATACCTTCAACAAAGAACTCATTGAACTCCATGTTTCTCTACTCCTTTACAGCAAGTTGGGTTCAGGGTTTGGTGAGATTTGGTTTAGTGATGCTCGTCATGGCCATGGGCTACGGTTGCCCCACTGAGGAAGATCGTCGCCAGCAGGAAGAACACGTAAGCCTGAATGACGCCGAAAAACAACTCAAACAAATAGAGGCCGGCTGGAACGGCCACTGCCGTCAGCGCACCGACGATCGAGAGCAGCAGGGTGCCGGCAAAGATGTTGCCGAAAAGACGGAAGCTGAACGACAAGATCTTGGCGAACTCCAGAATGATCTCCAGCAAACCAACACCGAAGTTGATGGCCCCAAAGGGTCCACCGCTAACCAGCTGACGGAACTGGAAGAACTTCTCAAAGTAGCGCGGCCCCAGCGCCCAAACACCGAACACCTGGGTTAGGAAGACGGTGGTGACGGCCAGGGCAAACGGGAAGTTAATATCGGTTGCTGTGCCGCGCAAGAAAGGCACCACTTCACAGGCATGGCAGGGCGCGCCATCGCCTTTGGCCGGATCTCCCTTGGCCGGCTCGCCCTTTGCTGCGCTCTCTTCGTTGTGATCCTCAACCTCTACCGGCTTTCCCTTATCGATCGTCCACAGCGTGAAATCGCCGATCTGCAGCAGAGGCATCGGAGCATAGCCAGTCCCGTGATGGATCTCCTTGATGCGTCCGATGCTCTCGAAGCCTGGGAGCAGCTTGATCAGGTTGGCGGTGAAGATCAGCAGGAAAATCGTGGCCACGATCGGCATGATGCGCATGGCCCACTTGCCGGCCGCATTCTGCACCGTATTCCACAAGAATTGCACGATGACTTCAAACGCGTTCAACAAGCCCTGAGGGACATCCTCGCGTTGCCGATAGAACCGGTAGGCCGAGAGAGCGATCAGGATCAGCACCAAATCGGTCAGCAGAGTAGCGGCAATGGTGTTCGTGATGGGAAAACCGAACACGCTCAAGCCGGTCTCCTCGGGCGGCAGGACCACCACCGGGCTGATCGGTCTCAAATACGTAGGGCCGAGAAACGCAGTGTAAATGCCCAGCCCAAACAGGATCAGGATCATCGTCGTTTTGACATGGAATCGCTTCTTCGGTTTTGCCTCGCTAGTCACTCTCGTTATCCTCCTTCTGACCAGATTGGGATGTGGAGGGGCGCGGCGGCGGTGGCAAATCCCGCACCGCCCGCATAGCAAGCTTAAACGTAAGGAACAGGGACAGGGGGCCGATAGCAATCACCAAGGCGATCAGAAAGGCGTGTCCGGTGCCGAACAGGCGATCCAACCATTGGCCACCGAACACCGCACCAAAGATCAGCAATAGGCTGACCCCGGCGATCTGCGCGGCCAAGCTTCCCATCCGATTGAACAGGGAGACTATCGAAAGGGGCTCGCGTTTCTCTGGTTCACTCATAACAGTTGGATTATATCAGAGGCTCCAAGCGACGTCTAGAAAAACGCCGCCGCAGCGCCTTCAGCCAGGCTGAACCATGGGCCAAAGACCGTGCCAAGCAAGAGAACGCCCAGCGCCAAAACGACCAGAGCGATGGCATACGGGCCGGGAATGGGCAGGGGTTGCCCCTCCAGCGCCTCGTTGCGATACAGGTAGACGTGCTTCAGAACGATCAAATAGTAGTACAAGCCAACGATCGAATTGAGCACACCCACCACAGCAAGCCAGATCAGGCCTACCTTGATGGCCGCAGCAAAGATCACCACCTTAGCGATGAAGCCGCCGAAGGGGGGCATGCCGGCCAGAGAGAGCAGGGCTGCCAGCAACGCCAATGCCAGCCAGGGATGCCGCCAACTCAGACCGTTGTAGGCCGGAATGTCATCCGAACCGACAACCCGATAATAGGTAATCACCACGCCGAAGGCCAAGAGGTTGGTCACCAAATAGACCAGCAAATAAAAAGCCACGCTGGAGATACTGAAGGCAAAGAATTCCCCTGACTCGGTCGAGATAGCTGCCACCCCGATCAACACATATCCCGCATGAGCGATCGACGAATAGGCCAGCAAGCGCTTGATGTTCTTTTGGGCCAGGGCCAGCAGGTTGCCCAGCGTCATGGTCAGCGCTGCCAGGATGGCCAACACCAAGGACCACTGCACCGCCTCCAGCGGGAAGAGAACCAAAAACACACGGAGCAGGACCACAAACGCAGCCGCTTTCGAAGCGGTGGATAGGAAGCCAGCAATCGGGGTCGGCGCGCCTTCATACACGTCCGGGGCCCAAAAGTGGAAGGGTACAGCCGCCACCTTGAAGCCAAAGCCCACCAACAACAACAGAATGACCCCGATGACCGAGAAGAGCGGCAAGCCCGACCGACGCAGCGCCTCCACCATGGCATACATATCGGTGGTACCACTAAACCCAACCAGGAGCGAGAAGCCATACAACATCACTGCCGAGGCCATCACCCCAAACAGCAGATACTTGAACCCCGCCTCGGTTGACTTATCGTCGGTGCGCAAGAAGCCGGCCAACACGTACAATGGAATGGACGTCGTTTCAATCGCCAGGTAAAGCATCACCAAGTTGGCCGAGCTCACCATCAAGTTCATGCCCAACAGTGAGGCCAAGAGCAACACATATACCTCACCGCGGCGGTTGATCTGCTCCACACCCATCAGGAAGAGCACCGTGGCTGCGCCGCCGAACAAGAAGAGCATCTTGAAGAAGAAGCCCAGCCAGTCAAAACGCAGCATCCCGCCCCAAACCAGCTCGGGGGCACTGGGCCGGCCGAACAGTAGACTCACCAAGGCGGTCAGCACCAATCCGCCGGCCGTCAACCAACCCAAGCCGTGCCGATCCTCGGGCTTCCAGAACGGTTCCACGATCAGGATCAAAATCCCGATCGCCAGGATCAAAATCTCAGGGAGTACGGAGATCAAGTTCACTTAGGCGCCTCCCAACAGGTTCAGGATGTGATCCACCCCTGTCTGGACCATGGGCACCATCAGGGATGGGAACAAGCCAAGACCAACCATGAACAGACAGAGAAAGACGATCGCCAATTCGTCCATAAAGGTGAGCGGCGGCAGATGACCATGGAACTTCTCGGGAATCTCGCCGAAGAACACCATGCGAACATTGCGCATAATGTAGCCGGCCGTGATCACGATCGAAATGCTGGTGATTACCGCCACGAACCATTGGGTCTTCCACACCCCCATAAAGATCGGGAACTCGGCCACGAACCCCGAAAAGCCGGGCATGCCCATCGATACCAGACCGCCAATGATAAAACCGATGCTAGCGAACGGCATCACCTTGTGCATGCCTTCCAGCTCTGGAATCTCACGAGTGTGAGCGCGGTCATACACCATACCCACCACAGCAAAGAACAGCGCCGTCATCACCCCATGGGAGAACATCTGAATACCCGAACCCAGCAACCCCTCGCGAGTCAGCGTCGAAAAACCAAGCATCACCAACCCCATGTGCGAGACCGAGGAGAAACCGACCATGTATTTGAAATCAGTCTGCACAAACGCAATGTACGCGCCGTAGACCACCCCGATCGCAGCGAGAGTCATGATCAACCAGGACCAATATTTGGCCCCTTCGGGGAGCAACATGATCCCCACTCGCAGGGCGGCAAACGCACCCAACTTCATCAACACGCCGGCATGGAACATCGAGACGGCGGTCGGAGCCGCAACATGACCATCCGGCGACCAGTTGTGGAACGGCCAGATGCCTCCCAACACCGCAAAGCCCAAGAACACCGGCAAGAACCAGAAGATTTGGAACTCCGTCGGGAAGTTGGCCTGCTCTAACAGGCGCATGTCGAACGTGTTCATTCCCGATTGGAAATACATAGCCAGCGCGCCGACCAGCGAGATCACCGATCCAATGAAGAGATACAGGGTGAGTTTCATGGCCGCATACTCGCGCGTCACCACCCATCCCCAAATGACGATCAACAAGTACATCGGAAAGACGGCGATCTCGTAGAAGAAGAACAGCATGAACAGGTCAAGCGACGCGAATACGCCAAACACGCCCGAGGCTAAGATGAACAAGAACGCAAAAAACTCGCGCGGCCGTTCCTGGATGCCCGTTGGGGTATGGGGATCGTCAATACCCCACGAGATCAACACCCCCGTAAACATAACGATGCCGGTCAGTAAGACCAACGGAGCGCTCATACCGTCTACGCCGAAGATCAACTTCAAACCCAGGGCCGGCAACCACTCGTACTCCTCAACAAATTGGTAACCGCTCAGACCGCGAATCAGATAGGTGGCATATATCCAAATCGAAAGCAGCAAGGCAAAGGTGGCCGCCGCCAAAGCCAGAGCGCGGGTTTCGTTGCGCTTCTCGGCCGGCATCAACAAGATTAACACCGCCGCCACCATCGGCGTAAAGACAATCAAGCTGAGAACAGGAAAGTTCATAATCACCTCAGGTTTGTCGGATAGCTGTCTGGTTCAGGACCTCACGCCAGCGCTGCCGAGAGCATCCGGACAAGTTTCTATCGTCGGCAAACGCACCCCATCCTACCAAGATCAGGAAGAAGGTGGTGAGCAGCGAGGGTGTGGCGGGCAGGGAGAGGATATGAAACTCTCCGCCCACCCCTACCCCACGACAGGACCAGCCATCAGAACAACATGTTCATCGCCTTGTTGATCACATCCAGAATCCAAACCGGATAGACGCCGATCCACAACAACAAGACCATCAGCGGCGCCATCACCAGCACCTCACGCGGATAAATATCGCTCAATCGGTGATCACCATGTGCCCAATGTTCGTTGAGTGGACCATGCAACACCTCGCGAATCGCCTTCAAAACGTAGGCGCCCGTGAACAGCAGGCCCAACATGGCCACCGCTGTGTAAACGGTTAAGATCGGCCAAGCGCCTCGCACCACCAAGAACTCGGAGACAAAGCCAGCCAATCCCGGCAAACCAAGCGACGCCATGGACGTGAAGATCAAAATGCTGCCGTACACTGGCACAATCGGAAAGATCCCTCCAAAGTCCTTCAAGTTGCGCGTGTGCGCTCGCTCATAAATCACACCCACTAAGAAGAACATACCGGCCGCCGACAAGCCATGGTTGAACATCTGCAAGACAGCGCCGTTCAAGGCAATGTTAGCATCCAGTGTGCCGGTCGCTTTAGCGGCCGCAGCAATCCCCAGCAACACAAACCCCATGTGGTTGACCGACGAATAAGCTACCAGGCGCTTGAAATCGGTTTGCCCATAGGCCGCAAACGCGCCGAAGACGATCGCCGCAACAGCCAAGAAGGCCAAGGCGCCGGCATATTCCTGCGCCTGCTGCGGATAGAGCGGCAACACCAGCCGCAGGAAACCGTAGGCGCCCAGTTTCAGCAGCACGCCGGCCAGGATCATCGAGCCGGCCGTCGGAGCCTCGGTATGCGCATCGGGCAACCAGGTGTGGAACGGCCAGACCGGCACCTTGATAGCAAAGGCCACCACAAACGCCCAGAAGATCACTCGCTTCACCGTCTCCACTGGAAGACCCAACAACAACCCCTCCACGTTGTTCCACTCGGTGACGATGATCTGCAAATCAAAGGTGCGGAAGAGCACACCCAGCAGCTGGATGCCCAACAACAAGCCGAGTGAGCCAGCCATGGTGTAAATCATGAACTTGATCGACGCATAGTTGCGATTGGCGCTGCCCCATTGATTGATCAAGAAATACATCGGCACCAAGCCGATCTCCCAAAACACAAAGAAGATCAACAAGTCCAGCGCCAGAAAGACCCCCAACATCCCTGTCTCTAGGAACAGGAACAGGATCATATACGCCTTAACCCGATCGGTGATGCTAAACGAGGCCAGGATCGCCAAGGGGGTCAACAACGTGGTCAACAACACCATCGTCAGCGATAAGCCATCCACCCCGAGGTGCACGGACGAACCGATCGCTTCATACCAAACATACTTCTCCACGAACTGGTGCCCTGGTTGATTCGGGTCAAAGTTAAACCAGAGCACCAACGAGAGCCCAAAGGGGATCAAACTGCTCAAGAAAGCCGTCCATCGAATCAGCTTGACCTGCTGAGCCGGGAAAAACAGCATCACCAACGCCGCAATCGACGGGACGAACAAGATCAGGCTCAGGAGGGGCAGACTCAGCACATCCATAGTTTCGCTCCTTAAGCCGCCATTTGGAAGAAGATGAAGAGCACCACGCTCACCAAGAGAAAAGCCAATATGGCCGAGATCATGTACTGTTGAATGCGTCCGGTCTGAATCGGAGTCATCTTGCGACCTGCCTTCTGGGTGCCATAGCCGACCAGATCGCCAAACCCGTTGACGATCCACACATCAATGTAGTAGCGAATTCGATCCCCAAGCCATTGCGTCGCTTGAGCCGAGAAGTGCAGGATGCCGTCAATCACGCTCTGATCTATCCAGCGATACACCAAGACCTCGGCCAACCAGTACGACGGACGGACAAACAGGAAGCCATATGCCTCATCGAAATACCACTTATTTTTGAGCACCGGCAGTTGCAAGGGATCCTCGGCCGGCGATTTCACATTGCGATACACCAACCAGCCGAGCAACAAGCCGCCCAACGCTACCCCAAACGAAGTCAGCAAGGGAACCCAACTGAATTCCGGCGCTTTGGGTACCTCAGGAAGGGTATGCCCGACAAAATCATGAAACCAGTTCGGCAACAGGCCGCCGATCAAGGGGAATTTCTCCGGAATACCAACCCAGCCATACCCTACCGCAAACACCGAGAGCACGATCAGCGGGATGGTCATCGTCCAGGGCGTCTCCTGCGCGTGACGGGCCTCCTCGGTGCGCGGCTCGCCCAGGAACACCAGCGTGATCTGCCGCATGGTGTAAAAGGCAGTCAGGAAAGCGGCCACAGCCAAGGTGATGAAGACAATATAGTGATGATGGGCCCAAGCATCGGCCAAGATCTCATCCTTCGACCAGAAGCCGGCCGTCACCAACGGGAACCCCGCCAGAGCAAAACCGCCGATCAAGAAGGTCCAGAACGTGATCGGCATGCGCTTGCGCAAACCGCCCATATTGAACATATCCTGCGGATCCATGTGGTGATTGCCGGTGTGTAACACGCCATGTTCCATCCCATGGATCACCGAACCGGAGCCCAGGAAGAGCAACGCCTTGAAAAAGGCATGAGTGATGAGATGGAACGCCGCCGCCACATAAGCGCCGATGCCCAGTGCGGCGATCATGAAGCCGAGTTGCGAGATCGTGGAATAAGCCAATACCCGCTTGATGTCGTTCTGGGCGACGGCGATCGTCGCTGCAAACAGCGCCGTGAACGTCCCAATAAAGGTCACAATCGCCATTGCGCCGCTATCCAAACTCAACAGCGGGAACATGCGCAACACCGCATACACACCGGCCGACACCATGGTGGCTGCATGGATCATGGCGCTGACCGGAGTGGGGCCCTCCATCGCATCCGGCAACCACACATGGAGCGGCCATTGTGCCGACTTACCGATGGTGCCGATGAACAATAGCACAGCAATCAGGCCGGCCGCTGAGAGACCCAAGATCGGCGTCGGAGTCGCTTCCAGAGCATGCAGCACCTTCTCGGTGAAGATCTCACGAAACGTCAACGTGCCCGTGGCCGAATACAGAAAGGCGATCCCTATCAACATGAACATATCGCCGATACGGGTGGTCATAAACGCCTTCACCGCCGCATCGCGCGCCGAGGGCTTACCATACCAGAACCCGATCAGCAAATACGAACACAAACCCATGATCTCCCAGCCGACGAAAAAGGTCAGCAAATTATCAGAAACCACCAGCAAATACATACCAAAAGCAAACAGGCCCAAAAAGGCAAAGAAGCGAGAATACATCGGCTCCACCGATGGGACCACATGCTTGTGCCCACGCTCATCGGTGACCGTCGCCCCATGGGGAGGCAGGCCAGGATGATCGTGATCGCCGGCCGGCTGACCGTAATTGTGATAACCGATGCTATACAGGAAGATCATCAAGATCGTCCACGCCACAAAGAACAAAGTTGCTGCCCCTAGCGGATCCACTAGCACCCCGATCCGCAGCCACGTTTCCCCGGTTGGCAACCACGGGAACGACATCTCAAACGGATGTTCACCGAGATGCTCCACCCCCAAGGCGCGGACAAACACCATCATGCTTCCCAACCACGAGAGGGCCACGGCGCCCACCGCCAACGTATGGCTTAACCCCTTGTTCTGGTTGGTGAAAACCACAATCAAGAAAAAGGCCAACAGGGGCGGCAAGGGCAGGAGCCAGATCAACGTCTCAGTCGCCATGAAGCCTCCATCCGTTACCATTTCATCAAATCAATCTCGTCAGCGATCACCGTCTTGCGGCGACGATAGACCGAGATCACCAACGCCAGACCCACGGCCACTTCAGCAGCTGCCACGGCAAACACAATCACGGCAAACACCTGGCCGTCCATGCGGGTCGGATCCAAATAACGCCAGAACGAGACCAGGTTAATATTCACCGCATTCATCATCAATTCCACGCCCAACAAGATAGCAATGGCGTTCTTACGCGCCAACACACCGAACAACCCAATGCTGAACAGCGCAGCGGACAAGATCAAATACCAGGAGAGCGGGATCATTCTTCTTTCCCCTTGCGTTGGAATGCAATATATACAGCACCGATCAGAGCAGCCAACAACAACACAGACGCCACCTCAAACGGCAAGACGAACGCCTCGGGCGAAACCAACGCCTGCCCCAAGGCCTGCACCGAATCAAACTCCGACGGATACGCGGGCGCAGCCGCCCAAAGGCCTTGCCATCCCCCCAACACCAACACCAGTCCGCTGAACATCAGCAACGCCAAGATCGCCGCTAACCACCAACCTGGATTCAACTGCGGCCCCCGATCGCGCAGCTCGCGACGCGTCAGCATCACTGCAAAAATAAAGAGGATAGCGATCGCACCGATATACACCACCACCTGGATCACCGCCATAAAGCCGGCCCTCAACATGGCGAACAAGACTGCAGCGCCGAACAACGTCACGATCAACCACAACGCCGCATGGATCAGATTGCGCGTGGTAACCACGCTCACGGCGGCAACCAACATCACCGCCGCCGTGACTAAAAACAAAATTTGCTCTGCTGTCATAACGCTATCTCCTCGGCAAAGTCCTAGCGATCAGGTTTTCTGCCCAGCGTTCACTGCGGCTCGAGCACCCTCAACGCGGCTCCGTTCCTGGCGTGCCTGGCGGCGCAAGATCTCCACCGTCACCCAACCGAAGACAACATTTGAGAGGAACATCCCCAAGACATACACCTCTGTCCCGCGTAACAACGAATGCATAAACGCCAGGAACATCAGCAAGGCAAAGGAGAAGGGAACCAAGAACTTCCAGTTTAAATCCAGCATCTTATCAATGCGAATGCGCGGCAACGTGTAGCGAATCCAACCAAACACCCAATACCCGATCAACGTCTTGACCAAGAACCACAACAACCCCAGCATCGGGTACTGATCCACCCACGGGCCGCGCCAACCGCCGAAGAAAAAGGCCGCAATAAAGCCGCCAAACGTAAAGGCATGCAACAATTCAGCGGCATAAAACAGTCCGAACTTCATGCCCGAATATTCAATGTGATGGCCGGCGATCAACTCCGATTCGGCTTCGGTCAGGTCAAACGGCGCACGTCCCATCTCGGCCAGAGCGCTGATCAAAAAGACCAAGCACGCCAACGGGGCCAGCACGATAAACCACGTGCTCTGGGCCTGCACGATCCCATTGATCCCCATCGTCCCGGCCAAGATAGTCGGGATCATCAACGAAACCACCATCGGAATCTCATACGAGATCATCACCGCCACCTGGCGGAACGCGCCCAAAAGCGCATACTTATTGTTCGACGACCAGCCGGCCATGATGATCGCCAGCGTGCCCAACGCCCCCACACCAACGATATACAGCACACCCACGTTCAAATCCACCCCAAACAAGATCGGCGAGAGCGGCAACACCGCCCACAACAGCAACACCGACATCATCATCAAGACCGGCGCCAAGTCATACACCACCTTATCTGCCCCCCTCGGATAAATATTCTCCTTGACGATCAGCTTGATGATGTCAGCAATCGGCTGGATCAACCCAAACGGCCCTAAGCGATTCGGGCCGAGGCGGTCCTGGAAGCGTGCCACGATCTTGCGCTCCATCCACACCAGAAAGATATCTAAAACCATCACCACCGAAATCAGCACCAGCACGGCAAGAAAGGCCGTCAGCACATGTGCTGCTTCTGGGGAAAGGCCCCAACTCACCAACAAGCCAGAGACCCAATCTGTGACCGGATTTCTCCAAAAATCCATGCGTCGCTCCTATCGTTTGGCTTCCCCATCTATGCGTCTGCGTGCCACAGTGGGGACCAGAATACAGATAACATAAAGAAAAGCTGAAAAGAACTCCTTTCAGCCTTTCGTGTCGATTTGGCTCCCTTATACCCACTCCAACATCCCTTTGCGCCAGGCATAGATCAGCCCTGCCAGGAGAATACCGATAAAGATCAGGCCCTCGACCACTACAAACACCCCCAACTGGTTTAGGGCCACTGCCCAAGGAAAGAGGAACACCACCTCCACATCGAACACCAGGAAGACCAGCGCAAAAATATAGTACTGGGCCTTAAACTGCACCCAGTTCTCCCCAACGGTTTCAACTCCACACTCATAGGTGCTTTCCTTGATTTGATTCGATTTCCGGGGAGAAAGAACTGCTGAAACGATAATCGCTGCTGCAGGGATGAGCGCGCCTACCACCAAAAATAGGCCAATATAGATCCACTCGTTCTGCATGGTTGCTCCGTCTATGAGGGTTCGCAAAGCGGTATGTGAATTGTACCACGAAGTCCCACGGCACAGAATGACACACGGTCAATTTTTCGGGTGATCATCGTCATATATCTCCGTATGCGCTCGAACGAATATATGCAAACCTCTCAAACGACGCCCCACAAACGCCATGACCGCCCCAGCCAGCATCCCGACCAGACCCCACATTCGCGCCTGCCGGCCCGTCCATCCCCACCACGATGTAGAGCGGATCACAACTGCTGGGGCGGCGATCACCTGCTGCCCCTCCTCCCCACCTGCAGCGTGAGAGGGCCGGCGTAGATACATCCACAGCCTTCCCCGCACCTCTTCAACAAAGTGCGGTTTCACCTCCCAATAAAACGACGCCCCTCGACCTTCTGCCAGCGTAGTGCTCACCGCCTCCGACGGGCGGACCTCGGTCAACGGCAGATCCAACCGAGCAGCGAGGACCATCGGCGTCGCCGCTTCCTTCTTTCCCTCAACGTGCAATTCCACGATCTGCGAATCCCCCGCTCGCATCGCCGGTTGAAACACGAAGCGAGCCGCAGACTGGATCGGCGCCTCCTCTGGCAAAGCCAACCCAACCACCTGGGTGTGTCTGGGCAACGGCCATACCCCCCAACCAAACAACGCTACCGATAGCGCGGTCCCGATCCAAGCAGCTCCCTCGACAGCCCACACCACCAATCGTCTAGTCGTGTACACCGGCCATCCACAACCCGATCTGCTCTCGCCTGGCGCTCTGTGCATCCACCTCGGCCACGATCTGCCCACGATACATCACGGCGATCCGATCGGCAAGCGCCATGATCTCATCCAGTTCGGCCGAGACCAGCAACACTGCTATCCCTTGATCGCGCATCGCCACGATCTCGCGGTGGATGTATTCGATCGAGCCGACATCCAAGCCGCGCGTCGGCTGGTTGGCGATCAACAGGCGGATCGGCCGGCTCAGCTCGCGCGCCACAACCACCTTCTGCTGATTGCCGCCCGAAAGCTTCGACGCGGCCACATAGGCTGAGGGTGTGCGGATGTCGAAGTCCTGGATCAAGCGGCCGGCGTAGCTGTCAATTGCTTTGGGCTGCAGCACCGAGCGCACGCCAAACGGCGGCTGATAATAGGTGCACAACACCAAGTTGTCGGCAACAGCGTAAGGGAGCACTAGGCCGTGTCGCTGGCGATCCTCGGGGATGTGGGCCGTGCCGGCTTCGAGGATGGCCCGCGGCGAGAGATCCTCCAGCTCGCGTCCAGCGATCAAGATCCGTCCAGCATGGGGAAGGCGCAGACCGGTCAGGGCCTCCACCAGTTCGGTTTGCCCGTTCCCCTGTACCCCGGCAATCCCCAGGATCTCCCCGGCGCGGATCGAAAACGACACCCCGCGCACCGCCTCCAACCCACGCGCATCGCGGATGCGCAACCCCTCGACGCGCAGCACCTCCTCGCCGGCTTGGGTTGGCTTCTTCTCCACCGTCAAGATCACATTCCGCCCGACCATCATCGAAGCTAGCTGCGCCTCATCGGTTGCCTGGGGTGTCACCGTCCCAACCACCCTGCCGGCCCGCATCACCGTGATCCGATCGGCAACCGCCATCACCTCCTTGAGCTTGTGAGTGATGAAGATGATCGAGACGCCGCGCTCCCGCAATTGATTCATAATGCGGAAGAGCTCTTCTGCTTCCTGGGGAGTGAGCACGGCGGTCGGTTCATCTAGGATGAGAATGTTTGCCTGGCGATAGAGAGCCTTGACGATCTCCACCCGCTGCTGAATGCCCACCGGCAGATCGCCAACCATCGCATCCGGATCGACATCCAATCCATATTGGTGCGATAGCTCGGCTATCTTCTTAGCCACTCCCTGTCGATCCAACACGTCCAGTTGGATAGTCTGCCACCAGCGTTGCCAGCCGGTCACAGGCATCCCTCCCATCTCTCGGTGCAAGGTCTCCGCACCGAGCATGATATTTTCGGTCACCGTGAAGACCGGCACCAGCATGAAATGCTGATGCACCATGCCGATACCCAGGCGGATCGAATCACGAGGGGAGTGCAGGGTGACCTGCCGGCCGTTCACCCATATCTCACCGGCATCCGGCCGATAGAGACCGTAGAGGATGTTCATCAAAGTCGTCTTCCCGGCGCCGTTTTCACCTAGCAGAGCATGGATTTCCCCTTTGCACAGATCGAAATCCACCCGATCGTTGGCCAAAACCCCTGGGAAGCGTTTGGTGATGCCTTTCGCCTGGAGGACAATCTCATCGGTCATGCAACTCTCTCCTATTTCTCATATGGCTGTCCATCGGCGGCCGGCGGGACGGTCTTGCCTACGATGCCGGTCAAAATGATCATGGTCAGGATATACGGCGCTAACCCCACCACATACGAGATCTGCAAAATGGCCAACTGAGGCGGGATCACCTCGCGGAAGAACTGCATGTTGATCTGCAACGCCTGGGCTGCGCCGAAGATAAGGGCGGCCGCCCAAGCCCCAAAGGGCGTCCAATTGCCGAAGATCATAGCCGCCAACGAGATGAACCCCCGGCCGTTGGTCATCAGCGGCTCAAACGAGGAGACCGACTCGAGGGTGAAATAGGCCCCTCCCAGGCCGGCCATCAAGCCCCCAATCACCACATTCATATAACGCACGCGCTCCACCGAAATCCCAACCGTATCCGCCGCTCGCGGATGCTCACCCACCGCCCGGGTGCGCAACCCCCAGCGGGTGTAGAACAGCACAAAATGCGTAACCATGACCAGCAGGATAGCGGCAAACGTGATCGGCTGTTGATCAAAAATGCGACCGACCACCGGAAAATCAGCCAGGATCGGGATAGCGATACGCGGCAGCGTGCCGGGAGCGTGAGGCACATCTCCGCCAAAAATGCTGCCTTCCTCGAAGAACAATTGCCGATTGAGAAAGCCGGTGATCCCTACCGCCAGGATGTTGATCACCGTACCGCCGATGATCTGATCCACCTTAAAGGTGACCGAGAGCAGAGCATGCAGCAGGGCAAACAGCCCGCCGGTCAGCACGGCAGCGACCACTCCGCCAATCAGGCTGGGTAGGGGGGCGAATTTATAGACGTGATTCAAGTAGATCGATGCTAGCCAGCCGAAAAACGCCGCAGCCAGCATCATGCCCTCGATGCCGATGTTGACCACGCCGGCCCGTTCGCAAAAAATGCCGGACAGGGCGCCCAATGTCAACGGCGTTGCCACGGCAATCGTGGTCGCCATCATGCTGGTCACGATCACGATCGGCGAGGTCTGCACCCGGCCGATAAGCACCATTACACTGAACAGAATAGCAATGATCAGAGCGATGAAACCAAACCGGCGCCAGTCCATCCTAACCTCCCCATCCGCGCGTGAGCACCACCCGCTCCTCTGCAACCCGAATACGATACAGGTAACGCACGATTCGGTCAGCAGCCACAAAGAGCAGAATCAAACCCTGGATGACCGAAATGATGTCGACTGGGATCTGGGTTAAGAATTGCATGCGCGTGGCGCCGTTTCTCATGGCGCCGAACAGGAGCGCCGCCAGCACCACGCCCAGGGGATGGGTCTTGCCCAACAGGGCGATGGCAATCGCGTCGAAACCGTATCCGATCGAAAATCCCAACTCATGCCGATAGTTCAAACCGGTGACCTCGATAGCGCCGGCCAGGCCGGCCAAGGCGCCCGAGAGGGCCATAGTTAACACCAAGATGCGCTTGACGCGAATGCCGGCGTAGCGCGCCGCCTCAATGTTTGTCCCCACGGTCCGGATCTCGAACCCGAGCGTTGTGCGCCACAACAACCACCACACCAAACAGGCGATCAGAAAAGCCAGCGGAAAGCCCCAGTGAATGCGCAACGGTTCAACGATCGGAGGAATGCGCGCATTTTCATCAATCAACGGCGTGCGTGCGATCACGTTGAGCGGGTCGGGATCCTTCATCGGGCCGTTGAGGAGATAACTCACCAGATTCAACGAGATGTAGTTCATCATGATGGTGTTGATCACCTCATGCCCGCCAGTATACGCTTTGAGCGCTCCCGGAATAGCCGCCCATATCGCCCCGACCACGATCCCCGCTCCGATCGCCAACGGCAAATGAACGATCGGAGGCAGCGAGAGGCCCAACACCTCCGGCAGGGCATAACCCACCCAAGCGGCGGCCACGGCACCAAAGGCTAGCTGTCCCTCAGCGCCGATGTTAAACAGACCGCCGCGAAAGGTCAGAGAAACCGCCAGGCCGGCGAAAATGTAAGGCGTGGACCAAACCGCCGTCTCGCTCAGTGCTCGCGCGGACCCAAATGCCCCCTGGAACAACCCGACATAGGCAGCGATCGGATTGCCCCCTGCCAGGGCGATCACCACGCCCCCAGTCAACATGGCTGTGAACACCGCCAACAAGGGGATTAGCATAGCCCGAAGCGCAGCGCGCACCGCGGAGAGAACTGATCTCCAGAACATACCCCGAGATTCGTTATCGAGCTGCATGAGAGTTCAACCCATGAAAGAGATGGTTTTCCATGGCACCGACAAGAAATGGCTTTCCTTGCAATGCAAGATTCTCGTTACTGGACTACCGAGCCATCCACAAGTCCATTCATTCTCTTCGGACAACTTTTGGCAAGGTTTTGAGATTATATCATGCGCCAATGAGCGGCCGTTTTCGGTTTTGGCAGCCTCTGTCCATGAAACAAACATGGGGAAAGGAAGACACCTTTCCCCATGATCACTGCTTAACGAACGGCCTACTCGGATGGCTTGGCAGGAAGCACGTTGGTCTGCAGGGTGCCATCCAGCAACATCCGATTGATCTCTTCCATCTTAGCCTTGACCTCTGCCGGCACTTCGTTTTCCAGCTCATGGAAGGGAGCGTAACCACACTTGCCCAGGTAGTTGCCGGCTGGGAAGGCGCCGACGCCGGCCTGGTCGTCCTTGGCAAACTTGATCAATTCAAAGGTGCCTGGGGTCAGCAACTTCATGGCGCTGGTAAGCAAGCGCGACGCAGCTTCAGGCAACGTATAGTACTGATCCGTATCCACGCCGATGGCGTAAATGCCGCGTTGAGCGGCTGCGATCACTGCACCGTTGCCGGTCTTGCCGCCGCCGCCGAAGATCACGTCAACGCCCTTGTCCACCATCGAGTTTGCTGTCTGAGCGCCCCATTCCGGATCAGTGAAGGTCTTATCGAAACCAACATCGTTGTGATAGACGATGAAGATCTCGACATTCGGATTGATATACAGGGCGCCGGCACGATAGCCTTCACCAAAGCGCCAGACAGGCGGCACGGCATCCGTGCCGAAGACGCCGCCGATCTTGCCGGTCTTGGTCATCATGGCAGCCAACGCGCCCACCAAGAAGCCCGCCTGATCCTCGGGGAAGATCAAGCCAGCCAGATTGGGCAAATCGTTCGTTGGATCGTCATCCACAGCCCAGGCTTGGAACTGATCTACACCGATGAAATACACGTTCGGATACTTCTTGGCGGCGGCAATCGACGCTTCGCCCAACCCAAACCCGACCGTCACAATCACATCGTAGCCAGCATCGACGAAGGTAGCGATGTTCTTATCGTAGTCCTTAGCGTCGGTGGTCTCAATGTAATTCACGATCGCTCCAAGCTCTTTCTCGGCTTGCTTCACACCGTCCCAGGTGGACTGGTTGAAGGACTTATCATCGATCTTGCCCACATCCGTTACCAAACCGACGCAGAACACCTCTGGCTTGGAACAATCCGGCGCCTGGGGGCCACAGGCTGACAGGATCAGCGCCATCGTCAACAAAACAGCAAGCAGAACTCGTGATATCTTCATATGTCAGTTCTCCTCAACAAAGGGTTAGGATGGAAAACGTACAGAGAAAAGGCCCTTCAAGACGATTTTTGCTAGGAAGCACTTCCTACAAGAACAGATAAAGTCAGTGTGATATCATAATACATATCAAGATTTTGACAAGGTTAAGTGTTGTTCCAAAGTTAGTAAAAGTGTGGTTAAATTGGCTGTGAGGCAGTCCGAAAACCACCTCACAACCCATGAAGAAAGGGGCACACTGAGATGCACCTAAACTTGATTTTACCAAAAGTTGAGCCGATTCAATATGAATTCCCAACACCGGGAGTGGCTAAATTATGGGTTGATAAACTGAAACACATGAGCGGGATAGTTCGGAAAACGCTGCTTGCGCCATGGACGGCAGTGGAAGCAGTACAGAAAAATCTTCCAGGCTGCCTTCCAGGCTTCTGGACCACGCGAAAAACCGCGCGAGCGTCGCGCCAGGCGAGCGAGATTCATGGCCTCGCTCTGCGTCCTTCCCTTCGGGGTCGGCCTGTGCTTGGGATCCGGCCTCCACTCCGCCGTGCAACGCGAGTCGCATGGGAACGCAATACGTAGACCACAGAGCCTCTCCGTGTCTTTGTGTCTCCGTGTGAAAAAATCCCCTTTTTATCCACTCCCCAAGCCCTACCTTAATGGGCTTGTTCAATAAGTCTCTTTGGATGGTACGAACTGTCTCAAAAAGAGCTGCAAGAAGGCCGTTTGACCCTTCAATCGGCGGTTGATTCCTCGCTGATTTCCCTCCCATGCCTGCTCTACCGGGCTTTCCTTGCGCGTCAAGGGTGCTTATTGAACAAGGCCTACCTTAATTGACGAACTTCTCTATCTTGTTTACAATTGAACAACCTTCCTTATCTTTATCTCTCCCTGAGAGGCTTCTCTATGCAAACCGTTTTCTGGGAAGATCAACAACTCAAGATGATCGATCAACGCCGTCTGCCGGCCAGCCTAGAAGTGGCGACCTTCGACCGCTACGAAGAAGTCGCTCAAGCCATCCGCTCTATGGTGGTGCGCGGCGCGCCGGCCATCGGCGTTGCTGCTGCCTTCGGCTTGGCTCTCGCCGCTCGACAATCCACCGCCTCCTCCCCAGCAGAGTTGCTCCAGGACCTTCAGGCGGCAGCCAACCTGCTCAAAGCCGCACGGCCCACCGCAGTCAACCTGGCCTGGGCTGTAGATCGCATCCTGCGCAGCATAGACTCAACCGCCTCAAACGCGGATGCTATACGCCAATCCATTCTCGACGAAGCCCAGCGGATAGCCGACGAGGATATGGAAGTCAACCGACGCATGGCCCAGCACGGCGCAGCTCTGATTGAGGACGGCGATACCATCATCCATCACTGCAACACCGGCGCCCTGGCGGCCGTGGATTGGGGCACCGCCCTTGGGGTGATCCGCATGGCCCACGAGCAGGGCAAGCGCGTTCATGTCCTGGTGGATGAAACCCGCCCTCGTCTGCAGGGGGCCCGCCTGACCGCCTGGGAGCTAGAACAGTACGGCATCCCTTATGAGATCATCAGCGACAATATGGCGGGATATTTCCTGCGCAGCGGCAAAGTCCAAAAAGTGCTCTTCGGCGCTGATCGGGTAGCCGCTAACGGCGACGTAGCCAACAAAATCGGGACCTACATGCTGGCCCTGGCCGCCTGGGACAATCACATCCCGGTCTACAGCGTTGTTCCCACTTCCACTATCGACCTTAGCCTTCAAGACGGCAGCCAAATCCCTATCGAGGAGCGCGACCCACAGGAGGTCCTTGGCATCCAATTCCAAGGTGAGCGCGTGGTGCCGGCCAACGCCCGGGCTCGCAACCCGGCCTTCGACGTCACCCCCCACCATCTGATCACAGCCATCGTGACCGAGAACGGTGTCGTCTATCCGCCTTTCCGCAGCAACTTACCCAAATACGTCCACCGCGCTGCATAAGATATACTAGTCCCAGACGCAACAATGCCGGCCCAGTCATGACCCCGCCTATCCGCTCGATCAGACCCGTCGGAGAACCGAAAGGCTAACGCCCTACCGGTTGAAAATCTCCCTTCACTCATTCAGCCCAGGAGAATCCCCATGCAAGAAACCGTTTCAATCGCTATCATCGGCGGCTCCGGCTTGTACCACATGGAACATCTGGAAAACATCCGGGAGTACGACCTGGACACGCCCTTCGGAAAACCCAGCGCGCCGATCGTGGCCGGCACTCTGGAAGGCATGCGCGTCGCCTTCTTAGCGCGTCACGGCATCGGCCACACTCTGACCCCCAGCGAAGTGCCCTATCGGGCCAACATCTACGCCCTGAAATCTCTCGGCGTGGAGCGGATCATCAGCGTGAGCGCCTGCGGTTCTCTGCGCGAGGAATACGCTCCGGGACACATTGTGATCCCCGATCAAATCTTTGATAACACGCGCAGCCGCATCCGTTCCTTCTTCGGCGACGGCCTGGTCGCTCACATCAGCACAGCAGACCCCTACTGCTCAGATCTCTCTGACCAACTCGAACAAGCCGTCCGCGCCGCCGGTGCCACCGTCCACCGCGGCGGCACCTTCGTAATTATTGAAGGGCCGCGCTTCTCGACCAAGGCCGAATCGCACCTGTACCGCTCGTGGGGCATGTCCATCATCGGCATGACCGCTGCCCCAGAAGCCTTCTTGGCCCGCGAAGCCGAAATCTGCTACGCCACTATGGCCCACGTCACCGACTACGATGTCTGGCATGTCAGCGAAGCACCGGTCACCGTAGAGATGGTGATTCGCATCCTGAATCAGAACACTCGCATCGCCCAGGATGCCATTCGTCACCTAGTGCGCCACCTCAAGGCGGAGCGCTCTTGCGAATGTGATCATGCCTTGGCTAACGCCCTGATCACCCAGCGCGAGCGCATTCCCCTCTCCACCTTGCGAACCTTGCGACCTTTGATCCAAAAATACCTCCCATCCTAATCCAAAAGCTGCCTGCTCGTCGTTCCTTAGCTCATTATGTTCGACCGCGATCCGAAGGTTATCTGATGTCTCCTGGCTCGAGGAGGGGCCCCACTTCATGCAAGCGCTCTGGTTGGAAAATCGGCAGATCGCTATTCACTCCATCCCTGATCCGCAAAGCGATCAGGAAGCGCTGATCCGCGTTCGTCTGGCCGGCATCTGCAGCACCGACCTGGAACTGGTTAAGGGATACTACCCTTACGCCGGCGTCTTGGGGCACGAGTTCGTCGGCGAGGTGGTGCAAGCCCCCGATCCGGCCTGGGTGGGCGCACGAGTGGCGGGAGAAATCAACGTTGTCTGTGGAGCCTGCGAACCCTGTCGGAACGGCTATCCTACTCACTGCGAACGCCGCACTGTGCTGGGCATTGTCAACCGCAATGGCACGTTTGCCGAATGGACCACCCTGCCTCTGGTCAACCTCCATCGCGTGCCGGCCTCGGTCCCCGACGAAGCGGCCGTCTTCACCGAACCACTGGCCGCCGCGCTGGAGATCCGCGAGCAGGCGCCGATCAAGCCCACCGATCGGGTGTTGCTCGTGGGGGCCGGCCGCTTGGGACAATTGATCGCCCAATCCTTGGCGCCTATCGGCTGCGACCTGCGCGTCCTGGCCCGACACCCCCGCCAAAAAGACCTGCTCTCTGCCCGCCGCATCCGCCTGATCGACGAAACGGACATCCGCCCTCGCGGCTGGGATGTGGTGATCGAAGCCACCGGCTCGCCGCAGGGGTTTGATGTGGCGCGTCGGGCCGTCCGGCCGCGGGGTGTGTTGGTAATGAAGTCCACCTACAAAGGCGACCTGACCGTCAACTTTTCGTCCATCGTCGTGGACGAGATCACCATCGTCGGCTCGCGCTGCGGCCCCTTTGGGCCGGCCCTGCGTCTGCTGGAGAGCGGCCAGGTAGATCCCACACCGCTGATCGAAGCGGTCTACCCGCTCAGCCAGGGGCTCCAAGCCATGGAACACGCCGCCCAGGCCGGCGTGCTGAAAGTCCTGATCCGACCATAGGCCTTTCCCCAGCCAGCACTTCCTCGGCACCGTTCTTCTTGCACATTCTAGCGCGTCCATGCACCCACCCGATCCCCCTCATCCCTACTTCCGCACCGATCTACTCACCGGCAGCCTAAACCTGCTGCAATTCTCCGAAGCCCTCTCGAACAACTTCGGCAACCATCGCTTAGCTCCGCTCTCCCTAGTTGCCCTAGACATCTGTGATTTGCGAGGGATCAACGCCCGTCGCGGGCACGACTTTGGCGATCAAGTGCTGCGTTGGATGACCTTCTGCATCAAGGACCTGATCTCGAAAGAAGTCTACCGCATCTCCGGCGACGACTTCATCGCTGTCCTGATCGGAGAAACCCACCAAGCCCACGTCCAAAAAGCCAGAGCTTTGTTCGATAAAATCAACCGAGATTCCGCCCAACTTGGCTTATCCGTTCCTCTAGCCCGCATCACCGTCTTTAACATCCCTGAAGGCGTCGTCTGCAACCCGGCATTGATTTAGAAAGCCATTAATGAGCATCACAAATTCTCGCACGGCGAGCCGTTCTTCGCGATCACAATGATTGACCACACGCTGGAACTATCGCCCGACACCGCCCAAGCGCTGATACAAATGGCCGATCGCATCACCGACCTGGCCTACATGCTCGATAAAACTTTTCACCTGGCCTACACCGATCCCATCAGCGGCGCACCCAACATGCTGGCCGTACAGTACAAACTGGAGCTGACCATCACCGAAGCCACTCGAACCAACCGGCCGATGAGCATCTTCCTGGCCGACGGCGACAATCTGCGGCGGTACAACGAGAGCGACTTCCTAGCCGGCGACCGAGCTATCCTTCACCTCTACCAAGCGCTGAAAGTAGCCCTGCGTTCTCAAGACTTCGTTGGACGTTGGCGAATGGGAGATGAGTTTTTGATCATCCTGCCCGATACCGATCTCTCCCAAGCAATTCTCCTGGCCGAACGCGTGCGCGCCGTGGTCCAACACAGCCTGCGCACCCTGCCCCAGCCGATTACCATCTCCGTGGGCGTGGCGACCTTTCCCGATCACGGCCGCTCGATCAGCGCCCTGTTATCTGGCGCCGAACGGTCCCTTAAACGAGCCAAGCAGAACGGCAAAAACCGCATTGCCCTGCCCGATCCATGAACAGCCTCTCGGCCCCACTCAACCTAACAGCCTACGCCACCCCTACCGCCTGCGTGGAACCGTTGGATAACGGCTGGCGCATGAGCCTGCCGGCCGCTCGCTCCTTGCGCTACCGCCTGGCCGAACTGCACGACTACACCCACCGACCGCGCCGCCGCTTTCCCTGGCGCCCGCCGTTTACTGTCCACCTCGAGGCTCGCGTCTCCGAGGCAAGATTGCCCGGCACGTGGGGCTTCGGCCTATGGAACAACCCATTTGGACTCGCCCTCGGATTCGGCGGCCATTTTCTTCTGCCGGCCCTGCCCAACGCCATCTGGTTCTTCTACGCCTCGCCAGAAAACTGGCTCTCCTTTCGGGGAAACGGCTCCCTCTCGACTCGATCCAACACCCCGAGCGTCTCCTCATCCAAGCAGAACGCTTCTTTCCTGAACCCCACACCGGATACGTCCTACCCAGGCAACGGCCTCTTGGCCCAGGTGTTTTCTGCGCCGCGCATCCCGTCCCTACTGCTCGCAGCCGCCGGCCTATTGACAAGCCCCATCCTCCTGTCCCTATTTGCTACACGCACCACGCGACGCTGGCTGCGACGAGCCGCCCGCTTGCTGATCGGTGAGGAGGCGGTGCGCCTGAGCATGGACCCGACCGATTGGCACAGCTACCGCATCGAGTGGAGTCGGAACCGCTCCGTGTTTTGGGTAGATGGGGTCCGGGTGTTGGAAACGCCAGTAAGCCCGCGTCCGCCGCTCGGGTTGATCCTGTGGATCGATAATCAGTTCGCCGTCTTCACTCCCCAAGGAGACATCGCTTCAGGCGTATTGCCCAATCCAGAGAGCCATCTGATGGTGCGCAACCTTCAGGTGCAGCAGGGATGAGCTAGCAGGCGTTCAGCTCCAATAGCGGGCAATTAGATCTGCTGTGAGGGGGAAGATGCGTAGTAGGCTATCGAGCAGCAAGCCCAAAATGAACAGGCCGCCGAACATGCGATTGTGGTAGAAGGCAAAGCCAGAAAACCAGGTGGGCCAGGCCGGCCACCCTGGCGGCGGCTCGGCTGGGCGCGGATGGTTCAGGGTGCGTAAGACCAACCAGGCGCGTCGCACAGCAAACAACACGATCAACGAGACCGGCGTGAAGTAGCGCACAATCACCAAATAGAGCGCCAGCGCATAGATGGCCACCACGGCCAGCTGCGTGATGCGGCGCGCCAAATGCTCGCCGGCCCGCACCGGAAAAGTGCCCACCCCTTTTTGCAGATCGTCCTCCCGCTTATCAATGTGCTTACCCACGTTGATGCTGGCCACGCTCAGCCCGAACGGGATGCCGGCCAAGATCACATAGATCAGATTGACCGGAGCAGGCTCGCCTGCGCCAGCAGCCAACACAAAATACACCCCGCCGACCAGAACTGGCCCCCAGATCAAAAAGATGGCCAATTCCCCTAACGCCCAATATTTGAGCGGCCAGGTGTAAAAGAGCAGAACCAGCGCACCAAACAGGAACAGGCCGATCACATAGGGGTTGAAATTGGTATAGAACAGGGCATAAATGCCGCCCAAGGTAGCCAACACACCGCTGACAACGAACCAACGCAACTGCTGCGCTTCGGTCCAGAACCCCTGAACCAGAGGATGGACGCCATATTGAGTGCGGAAGTAATTGTCCTTGTCCACGCCGCGACGGTAATCGGTGTAGTCATTGAGCAAGTTGTTTGTGCCATGGGCGATGAACAGGCTCAGAGTGACGATCAGAAAGGGGCCCCAAGCAAAGAAACCATCGCGCCAAGCCAATAATCCAGCGATCAGGCAAGAATAGATGGTGACCATGGTCACAGCCGAGCGCGTGGCAATCAACCACTTGGAAATCACATCCAGGGCCTCCCAGTCTTCCTTGCTCTCCATTTTGACAAGCTGCCACAACGCTGTTCGCCACATCGAAGGGTTCGGTTTGGCCATTCCACCTCCTTTGGGATCAGATGCTGCGTAGTCGGGCGCCGATCTCCTGCTCCAGGTGTTTCACGATGCGATTGCGAATGTCTGCTGCTTCTCGGTCGGTGAGCGTCCGGTCGGGCGCCTGATAGGTTAGATTATACGCTAGAGATTTCTTGCCGGCCCCAATCTGTTCGCCGCGATAGACGTCGAACAGACGCACGTCAGTCACCATCGGGCCGCCGGCCTGGCGGATCAGCGCCTCGACGCGCACCGCTGGGATGGTCTCATCTACGATCAGGGCGATGTCCTCATAGATCGGCGGGAATTCTGGGATGGGCCGGAAGCGATAGGACGGAGGAACGGCGCGCAGGGCCTCCACATCGAATTCGGCGACCAAGACCGGCGTCGGGCCAAGCTCGTATTTTTGCTTGACCAGGGGATGTAGCTCGCCAAAGACCCCGACAACCCTCTCGCCCACCTGCACGTAGGCGGCCTTGCCGGGATGCAGATAGGACACCGAAGCTGTAGGCACGTAGGAGACCTGCTCGCTCTCCAATGAGAGACCTTCCAAGAGCGACTCGATACAGCCTTTCAGATCGTAGAAATCTAGGGTGGGAGGTTGTTGGGGATCCCAGGAGGGAGGCGTGCGCAGGCCAGCCATCACAATCGCCAGTTTGGGGATCTCACGCGGCAGGTCGTTTTTCACGGGCTCAAAAACCGGGCCGATCTCGAACAATTCCAGGGTATGGGCCTGGGTGTTCTTCTCGGCTACGTCCAGCACCGAGGCGAGCAGGTTGCGGCGCAATACCCGACGCTCCGGGGTGATCGGGTTGGCAATCACGGCGTATTCATCATATTTCACCAGCCGGCCCTCTCGCTCCGGCGACGTCATGCGATAGGTCACCACTTCTTGTAGCCCCAGGCGTACCAGCAGGTCGCGCAACTGCTCCTGCCAAGCGAAGACCGGATTGCCCAGCTGCGGTGGGAGCGGATCGGCCAGACGGGTTTCGGGGATGCGATCAAAGCCATGGATGCGGGCGATCTCTTCCATGATGTCGGCTACGCCGACCGCGCCTTCGCCGATATCCAAGCGAAATGGGGGGGTATGGACACGAATGCGGTCCTGTTTGGGATCGCCGCTAGGGGCCGCCTCATGTTCACCACGGAACTCCAAGCGGCTCAACAAATCGACGATCTCCTGAGCAGTCAGCTCCAAACCGAGCAAGCGACGCACGTCCGCAGGAGTGATCTCCACCACCGAGGGCTTGGGAGGCAGCGGATAGTTATCCACCAAACCAGGGTCGACCTGACCGCCGGCCCATGCGGCCATGAGCTGTAAGCCGCGTCGCACACCGATCTCGGCCAAAGCCGGATGCAGGCCGCGCGAGAAGCGGAAGGAGGCTTCGGACAGCAGATTGTGTTCGCGCGCCGTGCGGCGGATGTTGATGAAATTCCAGGTAGCCCCTTCGAGCAGCACATTGCGCGTGGTGTCTTTCACTTCGGATTCGGCCCCTCCCATCACGCCGGCAATAGAGAGCGGGCCCTGCTCATCACACACCAAGACGTTGATCGGCGATAAGGTGCGCTCCTGTCCATCCAGGGTGACCAAGGTCTCGCCCGGGTGCGCCGCTCGGGTGATGATCTTGACCGGCTTGGCGCCGGCGCGGGCCTGCAACACGTCAAAATCGAAGGCATGGAGGGGTTCGCCCAGCTCCAGCATCACGTAATTGGTGGCGTCTACGATGTTGTTGATCGGGCGCATGCCAGCCAATTTCAAGCGGCGTTGCACCCAATATGGGCTGGGCTTGATCGCCACGTTGCGGATCAAGCCGAGCACAAAGCGCGGATTGAGGTGGGGATCGACGATCTCAATGGCGGCGAAATCGCCGGGGCGGTCGGGAAAGGTAGGGATCTCCGGTTGTTTGAGGGGCCGGCCGGTCACAGCCGCAAGTTCTCGCGCCAGCCCAAGCACATTGGCGTTGCGGGCCATGTTGGGATTGATCTTCACCTCCAGCACGACATCGCCCATGTAATCCGCCAAGGGCATACCGACTGGCGCATCCTCGTCGAGCACGATCACCCCCTCGTGGTCATCGCTGATCCCCAGCTCCTTCTCTGAGCAGACCATGGAGTAGGAATCTACGCCGCGAATGCGGGCGCGCTGGAGGGTTGTTGGCACAAATCCGATCGCATGACCGTCGTAAATGACCGCCCCTTCCTTGGCGTAGGCCACCTTGATCGACTTGGTCAACTTCCCCTGCCGTTTGTAGGGGAAGAGATTGGGCGCGCCGGTGAGCACCACATGTTGTTGTTGACCATCGAATAGGTCACACAACACCAGCCGATCGGCATTTGGATGGGGATAGACTTCGCGGATCTCAGCGACCACGATCTTCTCCCGATCCCACGCCAGACCGCTGGTCTTGAATTCGTGCTGCTCGCTCGGCTCAGGCATCGGCCAGCCGACATAGCGGATCTCTTCCACCTCCAAGCCGGCAAACGTCAGCCGGCGGGCAATCTCCTCCGCCGTCAAATCACGCACATCCACAAAATCGTACAGCCACGAAACAGGAAGTTTCATCGGTCACGCCTCCTAAAACTGCTCCAAGAATCGCAAATCGTTCCCCCAGAAGTAGCGGATATCGTCGATCTTATAGCGCAACATCAACTGGCGCTCTGGGCCCATGCCCCACGCAAACCCTGAGTAGCGCCTCGGGTCATATCCACCGTTTTGCAAGACGATCGGATGGACCATCCCGCAACCCAGGATCTCCAACCACCCCGAGCGCTTGCACACCGAGCACCCTTGACCGCCACACACAAAGCATTCCACGTCCATCTCCGCCGATGGCTCGGTGAAGGGAAAGTGATCGGGCCGAAAACGTGTGCGCACATCCTGGCCGAACATGCGGCGGGCGAAATCGGTGAGCGTGCCCTTCAAGTCGCTGAAGGTGATGCCCTCGCCTACTGCCAGGCCTTCCACTTGGTTGAATTGCATCTCTGAGCGAGCCGTCACCTGTTCATAGCGAAAGCACATCCCGGGCAAGGCGATGCGAATAGGCGGCGGGTTCTCCGGGTTTAGGGACGAGAAATAGCGCATGGCGTGAATCTGGCCAGGCGAGGTGTGGGTACGCAGCAAGACAGGATTCTCGCTACGCCCCTCGGTCTCAATATAAAACGAGTCCTGCATCTCGCGCGCAGGGTGATGGGGTGGAAAGTTTAAGAGCTGGAAGTTAAACTCATCGGTCTCTACTTCACGGGAGAGGAAAACCTGAAACCCCATCTCCTTGAGAATATCCAACACCAAGCGCAATTGCTGGGTAGAGGGGTGCAAGCGTCCCATGCGCGCTCGACGTCCGGGCAGGGTCACATCCACTCGCTCCTGCTCCAGCGAACGCGTCAGGGCGGCGGCCTGAATCGCCTCGCGACGGGCCTCAAACGCCGCCTCGAGCGCCGCCTTCACCCGATTGGCTTCCTGACCAACCGCCGGCCGCTCCTCCTTCGGTAACTTTCCTAGAGCGGCGAATACCTGCATCAACGGCGAATTCCGTCCCAAGTGGGTCGCCCTCCATACCTGCAAGGCCTCTTCGGTTTCCGCCGAATTGAGAGCCTCAAGAGCCACCTGTTGAAGAGCCTTTAACTGTTCCAGCATGCCTACCTCCAGCGACTTCAGGTCATTCATAGCCACAAACAAATCTCCCGTCCCCATGGGACGGGATGAGATTCCCGCGGTACCACCCAACTTAATCGCTTATGCGATTCCCTCTGCGCCGACCGATGATCGGCTCTCCGGATAACGTCGGAGGGACGGCCCGAACTACTGGCAGCGCCTGATTGAAGGGCTGCGTTCCCTCGGGCGGCTCGAGAGGGAACTTCAACCGGCTTCCACCGAGCGCAGGTTCCAGCCTCGCCATGCGCCTCTCTGGCGGCTTCCCCCGGCCTACTTTCCTCCGTCATCGCCTTTGGTTCAAACGTCTGTAGACGTTCTATGTGAGCTTGTTGGGATGAATTATCTGCAAAACCGAGAGGATGTCAAGGAGGGCGGCCTTGTTCAATAAGTACCCTTGACGCGCAAGGAGAGCCCGGTAGAGCCGGCATGGGAGGGGAGCAGCGATGGAATCAGCCGCCGATTCAAGGGTCAAACGGCCTTCTTGCGGCTCTTCTAGGGACAGTTCGAATCATCCAAAGAGACTTATTGAACAAGCCCTCATCCTCCTAATCAAAACCGCCTTGCTCGTTCTACAGCACCCAAGCATATCTCTTACCTCTCAAATCGGTAAACTTCCACCGTATCGTTTTCCTGAGACACTTGTCCTTCAAATCCAAACTCTTGGCTGTCCACCAGCACACGGACCGTGAAAGGTGTATAGAAGTCATCTCATAAATAGTGTCTGAGCAAAATGATGATGCAGCCAAGCTGCACGAAGCCGAAGCAGTTCACAAGATGACGCTCGTAGCGAACCACCAGCCGTCGGAAGTTGCTCAACCAGGCAAACAGGCGCTCGACCTTC
>OGCI01000314.1_pt1 | contig 60169 bp, 47 predicted proteins | sample 1570021 | NCBI WGS metagenome assembly OGCI01 (sample SAMN06264664, study PRJEB24512) | hot springs metagenome | isolation source: Hot spring water | place: South Africa: Tshipise | collected 2015-06-21
GCTCCTCAAAACACCGCTTCGGCCGATGCAACAGCTCACTCAATAGCGCCGGCTGCCATACGCAGCCCCTGCACATCGCGCAGCTCGATCTTGCGATAGCCCAACTCGACCAATCCCTCATCCTTGAAACTGCGCAGGATCGCGCTGATCGTCTCGCGATAGGTTCCCAGCATGTCGGCAAGAGACTGATGGCTGGTCCCGCGAATGAGACGGCCGCCATTTGCCAGCTCAAGCAGCAGGCTCGCCAGGCGCTCTGGCAGCCGTTTGTAGGCTACCTCCTCCATGCGGCTCTCCACCTGCGCCAGGCGCTGGCCGACCGTCTGCAACAAGCCCCAGCTGAGCACCGGATAACGGAAGGCCAACGCCTCGGCCTGGGGCGCCGGCACCATCCAGACAACACAATCGGTCAGTGCGACCGCCTTGACACTCCAGTCCACCGCACCCAGGAGCGCGCCCTCGCCGAAGACGGCACCCGGCCCCAATGTGGCAATCGCAAGCCGTCGGCCATTCGGCCCCTCGCGGATCAACTGGACGCGGCCCTTCATTAGGGTGAACAGGTTGCGACTCAAGACATCGGCCTCCGCCACAGTCTGACCCGCCCGAAACGAATGCGCCACGATTGCCCGGCGGAACTCCGCGTCATCTTCGCGCAGCTCGATCAACACCTCAGGTACCGACTTGTGTTTGCCCCAAAATGCCATGTGACCCTCCTCTATCCTTTGCTCACTGCGGCTTGCCTATCTCGGGTTTCTTTTGATTTCACTCAACATTATATATGAAATTCCGGACCAAGTCAATAGTTTGTCGAAAGCTCTAAGGAAATCTTAACCAAATCTTCCTTCCCGGCGAGAGCCGACCGGCTTTTCATGCCGCCGGCTCGACCGTATATCGGGCGCCCCACAGATGCCCAATACACGGCAAGAAAAACATTTACAAAACGGAGTATAGCACAATGCGAACGATTTGTCAATAGTTTGTTTATGCTTTGCCAAAAAACGGGCCGACCTGGAGCTGGTCGGCCCGCTGTGATGCGAGATCATGAAAGTCAGAATAATCCAACCATGGCCTTCGCCGAGCAGATGCTCATGTCGGGCACGACGTCGAGGCCCTTGCCGGTGAAACAGCTCAAGTCTTGGTGAGGGCGGCGATCAATTCTCGAGGTGAGGTGCCCAGATAGGCTTGAGAAAAACGCGCCCGCACATCCTCGCGCGTATTCAAGAGGCGACCGCCCAAGACCAGGCGCGGCTTTGGCTCGGGCAGGTGTTCAATCGCCTCGGCCACAGCCGTCAAGCCGTCGAGGCTTTCGGGCGTGGTCGCAGAGAGGCAGACCAGCTTCGGATGCAGGCGCTGGATCTCTTCGGCCAGATGCGCCGCAGGCACGTTCTGGCCAAGATGAATGACCCGCCAGCCATGCCGACGCAAGGCCAGCGCCACCAGCAAGATGCCGACGTCGTGCCATTCGCCGGGCGCCGAACCGGTGATCGCCAACGGCCCGTTCGCCGGCTGCGGATAGGCATGAAACAAAGCGGCCAGCCGATGGCGCAGAAATGTGGTCGCGAAGTGTTCCTGGACGACCGTGACTTCGCCCCGATGCCAGCGCTCGCCGATCTCCACCAGCACCGGCGCGACGATCTCCTCGGCGACATGCTCAACCGGATAGAGCGCGAAAGCCTCCGTCAAAACGGCTTCCGCTTCGGCCTCCCGGAAGGTCAACACAGCACCGAGAAGCTGGCGGTTGAGAGTCTGGGCATGCCGCGGGCCGCGCGCTGGCTCGGCACGAGCAGCCGGTTGAGACTCGGGCGTGGGCCCAAAGCCCGCCTGCTGCTGAAGCTCCAACAACGCGACCGCGCTGCTGATCGAGACGCCCGCGTCCACCTGGGCCTTCAGCCAGCGCAGGACGGCGATATCGCGCTCCGAATAGAGGCGATAACCGCCGCCACTCCGCCCCGGCGACAGGATGCCATAGCGGCGCTCCCACGCACGCAGCGTCGCCGACGTGATGCCGGTCTGCTGCACGACGGTTTTTATGGTATAGATCGGTTTGTCGTCGTACATAGTGGGATGACTCAGTTCAGCCATTATTACCCCTGTCACATTGCCGCCAGGCGGTCGGCGATCCGTTCGGCCGCGGCCACCAGCTCAGGCGCCTGATCGAACACGGCGCTGCCGCCCTGATCGGCGGCCACTGCTGTGAGCGAGAAAGGAAGGCTGCCGAGGAGAGGCAGGTCGGCCACATGCTGGCGCACGAAGGTTTCGTCTTCCGGTCCACGCACCTTGTTCGCCACCAGATAGAACCGCTTGATGCCGATCTCAGATGCCAGATGGCGGATCTGCTCGGCCGTGCCCAGGCTGCGCAGGCCGGGCTCGACAACGATGATGAAGGCATCCACCGCGCTCGCCGTCCCGCGGCCCAAATGCTCCACGCCGGCCTCCATGTCCAGGATCAGGGTCTGATTGCGGCGCAACAGCAAGTGGGTGACCAGCGCCTTGAGCAACGCGTTTTCCGGGCACAGACAGCCGGCGCCACCGGCACGCACCGTGCCCAGGCGCAACAGCCGCACGCCACGATGCCGCAGGCTGAAGGTGTCCGGAATATCATCCACCTTCGGATTGAGACGGAACACACCGCCGATGGTCCCCTTCTGCGCGCCCGTCCGCTCGTAGATCAGGTCCTCCATCTCGGCGATCGGTTTCAGCGCGGCGTCGAGGTGTGCTGGCAGGCCAAAAGCCAGCCCCAGATTCCCTGCCGGATCGGCATCAATGGCAATGACATCTTGCCCGCGCCGGGCATAGACATAGGACAACAATGCGGTCAACGTCGTCTTGCCGACGCCGCCCTTTCCGGTAATTGCGATTTTCGGCATGGCTCACCTCGAGACAGTGACATGGGTTCAAGAATACGAAGTAAAGCGGCCTGAGCCGCATACCTCAAAATACATTATACAAGGTTACCACAAAGTACGCACTGAGACAGGATGGCGGGTTACATTCTGAGCCAGCAAAATGAATCCCTCTGGGGCCGGCGGCTGCCCCAGTTTGACGGTTTGCTTCAAGGACGGTATGATCGGACAGAATGCGCAATCGCACCACCCGCAGCAGAGAGAAATCCGCCATGAAACGGGATACCGCGTCTGCTCCTGCCTGGTCTACCCTTGGCCTGCCCGATGTGCTGGCCCGATTGCGCGTGGATGCATCTCAGGGGCTGACGCTGACCGATGTCGAGGCCCGGCGCGAGCGTTATGGGCTCAATACACTGCCCGGCCCGGATTACTCGTCTCGCTTTGTACAAAAGCAATTGACCCATCCCCTGGCCCTGCTCTTGCTGGTTGCGGCGGCCGGCGCAGCGATCACGGGTGAACTCGCTGCAGTCGTGGCGCTGGGCGGCGTCCTGATCGCCAATGCCCTGCTCCTGCTCGCCCAGATGCACCGCGCGACCCCTACCGTTGCGGCCGCGCGGCGCCTCGCCGCGACCCGTATACGCGTCCGCCGCGAAGGCCAGGAAATGTCCATCCCGGCAGCCCAGCTCGTACCCGGTGATATCGTGTTCCTGGAGACCGGCGAAACGGTGCCGGCCGATGGCCGGCTCATCGAGGTGGCCAACCTGCACATCCGGGAAGATATCCTCACCGGCGAGCCGGAGCCGGCAGCGAAGATCACGGCCCCGGTTCCCGGCCCCGACGCGGCGCTCGATTACCGGCGCAACATGGCCTTCATGGGCACCACGGTCACGCACGGCCGGGGCCAAATGGTGGTGGTCGGGACCGGCATCAGCACGCAGTTGGGCCGCGTGGCACAGCTGACGCAGGAGACGGCGCCACCGACATCGCCACTGAGTCGCCAACTTCACCGTGTAAGCCGGGAAATGGCCCTGGTCGCCTGCCTGCTGATCGGAGTGGCAGCCGGTCTGGGCATCCTGCTGACGAGACCGCTGCACGCCACCACGACCCAGATGGCTCGGCTGGCTCTTGCGCTCGCACCGGCGAGCCTGCCCCTGGTCGCTACGGCGGCGTTGATCTTCGGCATTCGCCATATGAGAGCGCAACGCGCCCACATCCGTCGGCTGGACGCGGCCGCCACGCTCGCCGCGGTGACTGTGCTGGCCGCAGATCAGACCGGCGTGTTGACAGAAAACCATGTCGAGATCGTCGCCGTGGATCTGACGGGCCACCGGCTGGAGCTGCTCGCGAGCTATCATCGCGACGAGCCGGTGATCCTGCCGGATGAACCGACCATGGCCGCCGACGATCTGTCGGCGACGTTGCGCTTGCTCCTCGCCGGCTGTGCGCTGTGTACCGATGCCGCCCTGCGCGCCGATCCGAGTCGGCCCGGTCACTTCCACGCGGCCGGCGATCCCAAAGAAGGTGCCCAGGTCGTAGCCGCAGCTCGCGCCGGCCTGTGGCAAAGCGACCTGAGCACCCTCTGTGGTCGCGTCGAAAAGCTGATGCCTCACGGCGAACGCCAGCGGATGATGACCGTGCATCAGGCAGACAGAAATCGTTGCATCGGGACGCCGTTTGCCGCCCTTTTTGCCCATCGCCCTACCCTCTTGCCGATGCTCTGGCTCGTGCTCTGCAAAGGCCCGGTCGAACAGGTGGCTGCGCTCTGCGATCACGTCTGGATTGCCAACCGGCCGGAACCGCTGGACGAAACCTGGCGCGCACGGCTGACTGCGCTGCACGAGGAGCTGAGCGCTCCCGACCGCATCGTGCTGGCCCTGGCGTTTCAGATCATCGAGCCAGAACTGACCGACAACTTCGAGGTGTCTCCCCATCTCCCTGCGGATACAGACCTGGAGCGCCATTTTACACTGGTGGGGCTGATCGGCCTGGCCGATCCACCGCGCGCCGGCGCGGCGACGGCGCTGGCTGCCTGTCGGGCGGTAGACGTGCGGCCGGTGATGCTGTCTCGCGATCGGCCGGCGGCTGCGTCTCAGGCCGCCCGCGCGCTCGGTATCGGCGATGGCCGCATGGTGCGCGGAGCCGAGCTTGACCAGATGATGCCGGAAGCGCTGCAGGCCGCCGTCGCGGGAAGCGAGGTGTTCGCCGAAATCGCTCCCCGGCACAAACACACCATCGTCCAGGCCCTGCATCGCCGCGGTCAGATCGTGGCGATGACGGGCGCGGCCATAGATGATGTCCCGGCACTCATAGCGGCCGATGTCGGCATGGCGATGGGCGCGCAAGGCGCTGCTGTGACGCGAGATGCGGCCGCCGTGACGCTGCTCGACGACGACGTCACAACGCTTCCGGCGCTGGTCATCGAAGGCCGGCGTATCTGTGCCAACGTGGAGCGCTTCTTCCGGCTGGCGCTGGCCGGTAGCATCGGCAAAGCGTTCATCGCGCTGGCTGCGCCGTTGCTGGGGCTGCCCTTGCCGTTCACGCCGCTCCAGTTGCTCTACCTGAGCCTGGTCACAGACGGGGCGCTTGGCGCCGGCATCGCAGCAGGACGCATCCGCTCCGCCGCGGAAGAAGATGCGCCGTGCCGGTTCAGCTTCAGCCTGTTCGGCCGAGATGCGGGCCTGGGCCTGCTGGCGCGCGGCGCCCTGATCGGTGCCATCGGCCTGGCGCTCGGCATCATGGCCGGGATGCAGGCGATTCACGAGAGGCATTGGAATACCCTCCTTCTGACAGCCATCGTCGCGGGACAGGCGTTCCATGCCCTGGCGCTTCGACCCGAGGACAGCGCTTCGCCGATCATCGAACCATCTCGCAACCGGTCGCTGCTGATCGCCATTTGCATCGCGCTCGGCGTCCATCTGGCCGTGCTCTATCTCCCCGGCCTGAACCGCCTGTTGACGGTAACGCCGCTCGCGGCCGATGAACTGCTCATCGCCCTCGGCCTTGGCTCGGCGATGCTATGGGCCAGTGAGTTGCGTCGGTTGTTTGGCCGTTGGCTGTTGAGGCGGCCGATTTAGCGTCGTTTTTGGCGGCCGTTCGTCCTTGTGCTAGAATCGGTTTATTCATCATGCAGGGTTGAGCGATTGATCACGTTCTTGAAAGTCGGCTGGCGAGGTTTTGGCGCGGTTTTGCCCTGGCTGGAAATACTGGCCGCAGGCGTCGCCGCGCCGCTGTTGCTTTTTCCCACCGTGCGGCCCACGTGGACGGCCGCCGTGCTGGTCGGCCTGGTGGCAGTCTATCTGCTGCGGCTGGTCGTGCGTCGCGAACCGTGGCCTGTGACGCCGTTCAACGGGGCACTTTTCCTGTTCATGCTCATGCTTCCCGTGGCGGTCTGGGCCTCGGCGTTCCCCGATCTGAGCCTGCCCAAGCTCACCGGCCTGATCCTGGGGCTGGCCGCGTTTCGGGCGGTCGCCTTCTTCGTGCATGATCGCCGCCGTCTGTTCTGGGCGCTGGCGGCTTTCTTGATGGTGGGCCTGGGCATCTGGGCCGTCGGCTTCTTGGGCACAGGCTGGCCGGCGAAGTTTCCCGTGCTGGCGCCCCTGGTGCGGCGCCTGCCGCGTGCGCTGCTGGCGCTCCCCGGCTCGCCCGATGCAGGGATCAATGCCAATCAGCTGGCCGGCGCGCTGGTGCTCTACATTCCGATCGCCGTCAGCCTCACCGTGGGGTGGCTGCGAGAACGGCGCTTCGTGGCAGCTCTCGTCGCGCTCATCATCGGCGGCCTGTTCGCTGCGACGCTGGTGCTCACCCAATCGCGCAGCGGCTGGATCGGCGGAGTAGCCGGCATGATCGGCCTGAGCGTGCTTGCGGCCTGGAGCATGGGCAGAAAGTTCGGCCGCGTGCTCGCCCTGGCTTTGCTGAGCGCAGCCATCATTGCCGTCGTGGTGCTGGTCGCCATCCGGCCCGACATCCTGGGCAGCTTCCTCGGTACCGCGCGCGATCCCGAAGGCGAAATCTCGCTCGCCGGCCGCCCTGAAATCTGGTCGCGTGCGCTGTATGCCATACAAGATTTCTCTTTCACCGGCACCGGCCTGGGGACATTTCGGCGGGTAGTTCACCTGCTTTACCCGCTGTTCATGATCAGCCCCGACATTGACATCGCGCACGCGCACAACATCTTCCTGCAGGTGGCCCTCGACGTAGGCCTGCCCGGCCTGATCGCCTACCTGGCCTGCCTGTGGCTCGCCTGCGAGATCGCCTGGCGCAGCGCCAGGCAGGGTTCGGCTGCGCTGCGCGGCCTGGCGCTGGGGCTGCTGGCCGGGCTGATCGCGCTGCACATCTACGGCCTGACCGACGCGATTGCGCTGGGCGCCAAGCCGGGCCTCGCCTTCTGGCTGGCCCTGGGCCTCATCGCCGGCCTTGCAGGCCTGCATGACCCGGGCACGAGCTCCCGTGCGCAATCGGTATCGCCGCCTACTGTGGGCGAAACGCAGCCGTGCTAGAAGTATGGCGAAGGTGATCTCACGATACAGAAACGACTATGCAAACGAACGTCATCATTGACCCCGTTCCTCAGGAAACCGCTGCACCCTTCCCGGTGCGCGAGGGACGTCGCGCCCGGCTGGCGCAGGCCGAGCCGACCCCTGGCCGCCGACCCGAATGGCTGCGCGTCAAGCTGAGCCAGGGGCCGGAATACTGGCGGCTGAAATCGCTGATGCGCGCGCAGACATTGCACACGGTCTGCGAAGAAGCCTTCTGCCCGAACCTCGGCGAGTGCTGGAGCCGCGGCACGGCCACCTTCCTGCTGATGGGCGATATCTGCACCCGCTCGTGTCGTTTTTGCAACGTGAAGACCGGCAAGCCGTTGCCGCTGGACGAGGACGAGCCGCGCCGCGTGGCTGAATCGGTAGCTGCCATGAACTTGCGCCATGTGGTGCTCACCAGTGTGGACCGCGACGATCAGCCGGATGGCGGCGCTCACATTTTCGCCAACGCCATCCGCGAGATCCGGGCGCGGCAGCCGGGCTGCACGATCGAGGTGCTCATCCCCGACTTCAAAGCCGATCCGGCCGCGCTCAAACTGGTGATGGACGCGCGGCCCGAAATCCTCAACCACAACGTCGAAACAGTGCCCCGGCTTTCCCGCTGGGTGCGGCCACAGGCCCGCCACGAGCGCAGCCTGGCCGTCCTGCGCATGGCGAGAGACATGAATCCCGCCGGCCTGACCAAGTCGGGGATGATGGTCGGCCTGGGCGAAACCTGGGAGGAGATCCTCCAGGTGATGGACGACCTGCGCGCGGTAGATGTGGACATCCTGACGATCGGTCAGTATCTGCAGCCGAGCAAAAATCACCTGCCGATCCAGCGCTACTATCACCCCGACGAGTTCGTGACGCTGAAAGAAGAAGCGATGCGCCGTGGCTTTACATGGGTCGAATCCGCGCCGCTGGTGCGCTCGTCCTATCACGCAGACGGCCAGGCGCGGCTGTTTGACAAGGCGACAGAGTGACAGGGTGACAGGATGAAACAACCCGTTGCACGCCTGGCGCCTGGCGCCTGACGCTTCACGTCCTGGATGTCAGCCATGCAGATCCTCGCAGTAGACATCGGCACCGGCACGCAGGATATTTTCCTGTTCGACAGCGAGCGGACGCCGGAGAACTGCCTGAAACTGGTGATGCCCTCGCCGACTCTGTTGATCGGCGAGCAGATCAAACGGGCGACTGCAGCTGGCCTGCCCCTGCTCATCCACGGCGTGGTGATGGGCGGCGGCCCGGTGACCTGGGCGGTCGAGGCGCATCGGCGCGCAGGCCGGCGCGTCCTCGCGACGCCGGCCGCCGCGACCACCTTCAACGACGACCTGGATTGGGTGCAGCGAGAGATGGGCGTGGAGATCATCGCCGAAAGCACTGCCCGCGAGCTACTGACCCATCCCGAGTACGCGGCCATTCGCTTTCGCGACTTCGACTATACGGCCATCCGGCAGGCGTTCGCTGCGTTCGGCTATGACCTCCGGCCCAATGCGCTGGCGCTGGCCGTGTTCGACCACGGCGCAGCCCCGCCTGACGTGAGCGATCGCCAGTTTCGCATGGACTACCTGGTCGAACGCCTGCGCCAGAACGAACGGCTGAGCGCGTTTGCCTTCCGGGCGGCCGAGGTTCCGGCCATCATGACCCGTCTGAAGGCGCTGGCCGAGACGGCTGCTGAGCAGACTGGCTTGCCGGTGATTGTGATGGACACAGCGCCGGCAGCCATCCTGGGTGCGCGCGATGATCCGGTTGTGGCGCGCCACACGGACGGTATCGTCGTCAATGTGGGCAATTTTCACACTCTGGCCTTTCAGTTTCGACAGAACCGTTTCGTGCGCCTGTTCGAGCACCACACCGGCCTGCTGACGCCCGCCACCCTGGCCGGCTGGCTGCGCGCGTTGGCCGATGGCACGCTCACGCACCGCGCGGTCTTCGCTGACCACGGTCACGGTGCGCTGGTGCTCGACCACACACCGGCGCCGCTCGATTTCGTGGCCGTCGTCGGCCCGCGCCAGGCCATGCTGCGCGATGCCAACCTGCCTGTCTACCACGCGGTGCCGCATGGCGACCAGATGTTGGCGGGCTGTTTTGGTCTGCTGCGCGCCTGCGCCGACCTGGTTCCTGAGTGGGCGCCCGTCATCGTCCAGGCGCTGGCCGGCCAGACCGATCATAGCCTGTGGTAGTCCTGTGGCCACCAACGGCCGTTGGCCGAGGATAGACAATCTCTGATCTCAGATCCCTGGAGGTAATATGCCCGATCGCGACATCACCAAAGAAGTGTTGCGCATGTTTTCCTACGGCCTCTATGTAGTGTCCGCGCCGGGGCCCGATGGCCCGCGGGCGGCAACAGTGAGCTGGGTCACACAAGCATCGTTCGAGCCGCGCCTGATCGCGGTTGCCATGCGCAAAGGCACAACGATCTGCGAAGCGGTAGCCGCCAGCCGGCGTTTCGTCCTGCAGGTCGTGACCGAAGAGCAGGCCGATTTCGCGAAAGCGTTCTTCCGCGTCAACTCGGCGGGGCCAGATCAGATCAGCGGCTATCATCTGACGCCCACTGCCCACGGCCTGCCTCTGTTCGACGCGGCAGCCGCATGGCTGGAATGCGAGGTGCTGGAAGAGGCCAACGCCCAAGGCGATCACAGCCTCTTCATCTGCCGCATCCTGGACAGCGGCCTGCGCGAGCCATCGCGGCCCAGCCTGGCGCTGCGCGATACGCCGTGGCACTACGGCGGCTGAGCCAGCACGCGGAGGGTCGGCCATGACATCAGAACAGACGACGACAGACGTGCGCAACGCCGCGCTGCGCCTGCTGACAAACGGCCTGTACGTCCTGACGACCTGTGTCCACGATACGATCCACAGCGCCACAGTGAGCTGGGTCAGCCAGGTATCGGTGCAGCCGACCCTGGTGCTGGTCGCGTTGCGCCGCAACTCCCGGCTGGCGCAGGCAGTGCGCGAGGCGCATCGTTTTGCGCTCAACATCCTGGGCGCCGATCAGGAGGCATTGGCGGCCCAATTCTTCACCCACCATGTCGAGCCGGCAACCGCAACGCGCCTCGGCGATGCTGCATTTCGGCCCGGCTCAGGCCATTGTCCGCTGCTCACCGACGCGCTGGCCTGGCTGGAATGTCGGCTGGCCGCGGAGCTGACCTCGCCAGGCGATCATACGCTGGTGCTGGGCGAGGTCACGACTGCGGGCGTGCGCCGGTCGGGGCAGCCACTGGTGCTGGGGAACACACCGTGGGCCTATGGAGGCACACCAGAATGAACCTGAGCTATCGCGCCGAGGCTGAAGGTTTATTCTCACAGCTGGTGGCGTGGCGCCGCGACCTGCATCGCCATCCCGAGCTCAGCTTCCAGGAGGTGCGCACATCGGGCATCGTCGCCCGCACGCTGCTCGATCTGGGCTACGAGGTGCGCACGGGCGTGGCGCAGACGGGCGTGGTGGCGCTGCTACACGGTGGTCGGCCTGGCCCGACGGTCATGCTGCGCGCCGACATGGACGCGCTGCCCATCCAGGAGAGCAGTGAGGCGTCATATGCGTCGGCCCATCCCGGCGTGATGCACGCCTGCGGCCATGATGGGCACGTGGCCATGGGCCTGGGCGCGGCCACACTACTGGCCCGGCACGCCGCCGAGCTGGCGGGCAACATCCTGTTCGTCTTCCAGCCGGCCGAGGAGCGAGATGGCGGTGCGGCTGCGATGTTGGCATCCGGCGCGCTGCACGATCCCAAGCCGGATATCATCTTCGGGCTCCACCTGTGGAACACGCTCCCAGCCGGCCGGGTCATCGTACAGGCCGGGCCGTTCATGGCCGCGGCCGATGTGCTGCGCATCGTGGTGCGCGGTCGTGGCGGCCACGGCGGCCTGCCTCACGAGACGATAGACGCGATCGCTGTGACCGGTCAGGTGCTGACGGCGCTGCAGACAATCGTCAGCCGCAATGTGAATCCGCACGACACGGCAGTGCTCAGCATCGGCATGGTGCACGGCGGCACAGCCTTCAATGTCATCGCGGAAACGGTGGAGCTGTTGGGCACGCTGCGCACGTTCGAGCCGACTGTGCGCGAGACGGTTTTGGCCCGGCTGCGGGTGCTCCTGGACGGCGTCACAGCAGGCATGGGCGCCGAGGCTGAGCTGATCGTGGAGCCGCTCACCGGGCCGGTCATCAACGATCCGACCGCCAGTGAGACGGCCCGGCTGGCCGCGCTTCAGCTGGTCGGCAACGCGGCGGTCGGCCGGATCACGCCGCTGATGGTCTCGGAGGATTTCGCCGAGTACGGGAAGCTGGCGCCCTCCTGTTTCATACTGCTGGGTTCGGGCAATGCCGAACTGGGATTGGATGCACCTCATCACAGCCCACGTTTCGACTTCGACGAGCGGGTGCTGCCCACCGGCGCGGCTCTGCTGGCTGCGGTCGCCACGCGCTATCTGGTCGAAAAAGCAGGCACATGACGTTGGCCCTGCGAATAATGGCCCGCAGGTGGAGATTAATCTCGTCCTGCAACATTGCGAGCAACAAGGATGTCGTCACTACTGTCGCTCTACGCCACGTTCATGTTGATCAGTCTGTCGGGCGCGCTCTCGCCCGGCCCGCTGACCGCGCTGGCGATCAGCGAGGGCGCGCGTACGGGTCGCTGGGCCGGCGCGCGGCTGGCGGTCGGCCACGGCCTGGTGGAGATCCCGCTCGTCTTTGCCATCGCCTACGGCCTCGGCGAATGGCTGCGCCAACCGCTGGTCGGCGGGCTGATCGGCCTGCTGGGCGCAGCGATGTTGCTGTGGATGGGCTACGGGCTGACGATCGGCGCGTGGCGCGGCCGTTTGACCCTGGCTGCAGCTACGAACGGCGCGCCGCCGGCCGGATTGCGCTTCGGGCATGTGCCCGGCGGGGTGATCTTCACGCTCACAAATCCGTACTGGTCGCTCTGGTGGGCCACCCTGGGCGCGGCATATGTCGCGCGCGTCGTCACCCATGCGGCGACGCCTGTCGCGGTCGGCGGGCTGGCGTTGTCTCACTGGAGCGTTGACCTGGCCTGGCTGGGCGGCTTGAGCCTGGTGGTGGCCTCGGGCCGCCGGTTCATCGGCGACCGCGGCTATCGCATCCTGCTGCTGGTGTGCGGCGTCTTTCTGTTGGTGTTCGGCCTCTTCTTCGGCTGGAGCGGCCTGCGCATGGTGAGCGGAATCTGAGCGCGAATTTGGCCCGCCGTGGCGCCGCGAGTATAATGTGCTCAGACAACATCACAAAGAGGTGTGTTATGTCTTCCAAACCCAATCCTTTTGCCATCGCTCAGCAACAGCTCGACGATGCGGCCGCAATCCTCGGCCTTTCCCCTGCCATGCACGCGTTCCTGCGTGTGCCGATGCGTGAATACCATTTCAGCATCCCTGTCCAAATGGATGACGGCAGCTATCAGGTGTTCCAGGGCTTCCGTGTCCAGTACAACGATGCGCGCGGTCCGGCCAAAGGCGGCATTCGCTTTCACCCCGACGAGACGATTGACACAGTGCGCGCTCTGGCCGCCTGGATGACGTGGAAGACGGCCGTGGTGGATATCCCCCTGGGCGGCGGCAAAGGCGGCGTGATCTGCAGCCCCAAAAATATGTCGCGGGAAGAGCTGGAACGGCTCAGTCGCGGCTACATGCGCCGCCTGGCGCATCTGATCGGCCCCGAAAAAGATGTGCCGGCGCCAGATGTCAACACCACCCCGGAGATTATGGCGTGGATGCTGGACGAATACGAGACGATCACCGGCCGACATTTGCCCGGAGTGATCACGGGCAAACCGGTGCCGCTGTTTGGCTCGCTGGGACGGAGCGATGCGACCGCGCGCGGAGGCATCTACACCGTGCGCGAGGCAGCTAAAATGCTCGGCATCGAGCTGGAAGGGGCCCCGGTGGCGATCCAGGGCTTCGGCAACGTCGGCGGCTGGGCGGGCATTCTGTGCCATCAGATGGGCATGAAGGTGATCGCCGTCAGCGATGAGACCGGCGGCCTGTACAATCCCCACGGCTTGAACATCCCGGCGCTGGCGAAACATGTCCAGCAGCACCCAAAACGCTGGATCGAGGGCTATACCGAGCCCGGCGCGGAGCGCATCCCCAAAGAAGAGGGCGGCAAAGTCTTGGAGCTGCCGGTGACGGTGCTCTTCCCGGCCGCGCTGGAAAATGTGATCACGCAGGAGAATGCCGATCGCATCCAGGCGAAGATCGTGGCCGAGCTGGCGAACGGCCCGACCACGCCCGAAGCAGATCGTGTCCTGTACGAAAAAGGCATTTACGTCATCCCGGATTTCTTGTGCAACGCGGGCGGGGTCACGGTCAGCTATTTCGAGCAGGTGCAAAACGCCTACAACTTCTACTGGCCGGCAGAAGAGGTCGTCAAGCGACTGGACGAGCGCATGACCACAGCATTTCACGCCGTCCATGAGATGGCGCAGCGCCGCAAAGTGCACAATCGGCTGGCGGCCTACCTGGTCGCTGTGCAGCGCGTGGCCGAGGCGGTGGCGTTGCGGGGGTGGGTGAAGTAGGGAGACGGGGAAACAAGGAGACAGGGAAACAAGGAGACAAGGGGGCGATTCCTCTGGGAGCGTCTGCTGGGGTGGGCACGGAGGGGGTGGGCTTTTATGGCCGTCTCCCCCTCCGTATGATTATCGGCGGAGCAGGCACTCCAGTTCGGCGTCTGATGTGATGCGCGTACGCTGTACGCTGCGACGCCAACAAAGCACCTTCGGCAGGCCGAGCAGCCCGGCGAGCTGTCCGCGCAACCGCGCGCGCGCGGCGGCGCCACGCCAGGCGCGCAACGCATCCCACGTGATCCGGGCCTGTCCGGCGATGATCTGGCCAAGATGGCGACGGATCAGCGCGGCGGGCATGTCTTTGGCGATCACCCAGATGGTGTTGCGGCCCACATAGAAGCTCGCCAGCGTGCCGCCGCCGGTGGCGCTCAAATGGTGATAGAGGCGAGCGGCCGGCGCGAAAACCGCGCGCCAACCCAGCAGCTGCAAACGCCAGGCCAGATCTACATCCTCCAGATACATGAACAACCGCTCGTCGAAGCCGCCTGCCTGCTCCCATGCTGCTCGCCAGTAGGCCACGCCGCCGCCGCACCCCCCGAAAATAACCGGATCGGCATCGTACTGGCCCGTATCACGCTCCCATACGCCCCGGTTGCGCGGGATGCCGTCCACAGCCATCACGTCGCCCGCGTTGTGCAATGTGTCCCGCCGATCGAACAGCAGCATCTTGCTGGCGATGGCACCCGCCTGGGGATGGGCGACCGCGCATGCAACCAGCGCCTCAAGCCAGCCCGCCTCGACCTCGGTATCATTGTTGAGCATCACCAGCAGCTCGCCCGAAGCGACGCGCGCGCCAGCATTGCAGGCTGCGGCCAGACCGCTGTTGCGCGGCATCTGCACGACGATTACCTCCGGATAGTGCTGGCGCACAAACGCCACCGAGTCATCGCTGGAAGCGTCATCCACCAGGATGATCTCGGTCAACGCGTGATCATAGGTCTGGCGGCGCAACGCGTCCAGGCAGACGGCGAGGAAACGCCGGCCATTGTAGTTGGGAATGATGACGCTAACCTTCATAGCGAGCATAGCGAGCCCGGTGAGCCTGGCGAGTTTGACAGGCCTGCAGCCATGTAGTCGGCCAGCGCGTCTTGCCACGACCGCAGGACAATGCCCAGGCTGGCCGCCGCCGTGTTCGCCAGCACGGCGTGCAGCGGCGGCCGGGAGGGCCGCGGCCACTCCGCGCTGAGAATCGGCGTGATGGGCAGATCGGGCCGGCCGGCCAGGCGCATGATCTCTCGCGCGAACTCGTAGCGCGAGCAGAAGCCGGTATTGGTCAGGTGATAAATGCCGAAATGCCCGGTTGCAACCAGACGACCGATGGCTGCAGCCAGGTCGGCCGCGTAGGTGGGGTTGCCGAACTCATCGGCGGCCACGCGCAGCGCGGCCGTCTTTTCCGCCGCGGCCAGGATCTTGGTGACGAAATTGTTGCCGCCTGGGCCGAACAGCCAGGCGATCCGCACGATGTAGAAACGACCCGCCAACAGATCGCGCACGATTTGCTCGCCCGCGGCTTTGCTGCGCGCGTAGATGCTCATCGGGCTGAGCTGATCCCATTCGCGATAGAGGTCGCGCCGGGTACCGTCGAACACTTCGTTGGTGCTGATGTAGAGCATGGCCGCGCCGACCTGCTGCGCGGCCAGCGCCACATGCTGCGTGCCGACTGCGTTTACGCGAAAAGCCAGCTCCGGGTCTCGCTCGCAGCCGTCCACGTCGGTGTAAGCCGCCGCATGGAGCACCAGATCGGGGCGCCAGGCGGCCAAACGGCCGCTCATGGCCGGCTGGGTGATGTCCTCTTCGGGCAGGTCGAGCCCCCACAGCTCATGGCCGGCAAAGGCAGCCATGAGCTGCCGCCCCAATTGTCCTCTGGCGCCGGTGATCGCAATCCGCATGAAAGGGGCATCCTCCTCACGTCGTTGGTTCATTGGCCGAACAATTCCTGGAGCTGCTGGCGCACGGCGACCAATGCAGGATCATCCTCCTGACCGACCGACATCGTGGCCACCAATGGCACAAAGCGCACCTCGGCCAACAATTCCCGGCGCAGACCGCCAGGGGTTTTCTGAATCAACCACAGCAACTGATCCCAGGTCGTCTCGCCAACCGGAATGACCAGCCGGCCGCCCTCCGCTAGCTGCGCGACCAGGGCCGGCGGCACATCGGGCGCGGCCGCGGTGACGATGATGGCATCGAACGGCGCGTGTTCGGGCCATCCCAGCCGGCCGTCTCCCACCCGCACCTGAACCGGATAGCCCAGCGCGGCCAGCCGCTTCTGTGCGGCCTGGGCCAGCTCAGGCAGCGTCTCGATGCTCCAGACGTGCGGCGTGATCTGCGCCAGAATAGCGGCCTGGTAGCCGGAGCCGGTGCCGATCTCGAGCACACGGCTGGTAGGCCGCAGACGCAACGCCTGGGTCATGAGCGCTACAATGTAGGGCTGCGAGATCGTCTGCTCGAAGCCGATGGGCAATGGCATATCATCGTAGGCCTGATCCCGATAGTGCTCGGGCACGAACAGATGTCGTGGCACGGTCGCCATCGCGTGCAAGACGGCGCGATCGGTGATATCAGGCCAGGGCGGAGGCCAGTGGGCGGGGGGTCGCTGCGCTCCCATGGCACCTTCTTCCTGCGCCGAATGCGCCTGAATTCGTCTTCAAATCACGATATTCTATTCTAGCATCAGGCGTCTGCAGCCGCAAACATGAAACTATTCGTCGTTGTCGCGCAGTTTCTCATGCGGCAGCCCGGGTACCGGAATGCGAAATCGGCCGCGCGACAGGCGACTATTTTCGAAGCAGCGTGCTTCGTGCTATACTTGGTTTGCATTTACCCATTCGCACAGGAGCGCAACGATGACCTCCGATAAGCTGGCCTTCATTCAGGCCGAGATGGACAATCTCCGTGAGAGCAATCTGCTCATCACCATCCGCACGATGGGCTCGCCGGCCGACGCCTGGATGATCGTGGACGGCCGCCGCGTGCTCAACTTCTGCACCAACAATTACCTGGGGCTGGCCAATCATCCTCGCCTGAAAGAAGCGGCCAAAGCAGCCATTGATCGGTGGGGCGTCGGCCCGGCTGCGGTGCGCTCGATCGCCGGCACCCAGGCGCTGCACCTGGAGCTGGAACGTCGCCTGGCCGCGTTCAAAGGCGTGGAGGACGCGCTCTACGTGCAGAGTGGCTTCTGCGCCAACCAGGCCGCGATCCCGCCGCTGGTAGGCAAAGAGGACGTGATCTTCTCCGACCGGCTGAATCATGCCTCGATCATTGACGGCGCGCGACTCAGCGGCGCCAAGATCATCATCTACGAGCACTGCGATCCGGCCGACCTCGAAGCCAAAATCCGCGAACATTTGCCCGGCTATCGCCGCGGCCTGATGGTCACGGATGGCGTCTTCAGCATGGACGGCGATATCGCGCCGCTCGACAAACTGATGGAGGTCGCCGACCGCTACGGCGTGCTGACCATGGTGGACGACGCTCATGGCGAAGGTGTGTTGGGCCGGGGCGGCCGTGGCATTGTGGATCACTTCGGCCTGCACGGCAAGTTCGACGTGGAGATCGGCACGCTGAGCAAAGCGTTCGGCGTAGTGGGCGGCGTCATCGCCGGCAAGAAGACCATCGTGGACTACATCCGCCAGAAGGCTCGGCCCTTCCTCTTCTCCAGCGCGGTGACGCCAGCCGACACGGCCGCGTGCCTGGCTGCCGTAGATCTGCTGGAGGAATCCGAGGCGCTGGTGCGCAAATTGTGGGACAACGCGGCCTGCTTCCGGGCCGAGATGCAGCGGCTGGGCTTCGATACCGGCCGCTCGCAGACACCCATTGTGCCGGTGATGCTGGGCGATGCCGGCTTGGCCAAGCAATTCAGCCGGGAGCTCTTCGAGGCAGGCGTCTTCGCAATGTCCATCGGCTTCCCCACCGTGCCGCGCGGCCAGGCGCGCATCCGCGTGATGAACACCGCAGCGCACAGCCGGGATGACCTGGCCCAGGGCCTGGATGCTTTCGCCAAAGTAGGGAAGAAGCTCGGTGTGATCTAGCCCGCTCACCCCAACGTCCCAGGCACTCTGAAAGATGTCTGGCACGTGAGACCCAGACGTGCCAGGCACTCTGAAAGATGCCTGGCACGTGATATCGTTCCCGCTTCCCCCCCCCGATATCTCACGAGAGCAAATCTCTCACATTTCGCTAACACGCCGCCAACGCTGTGCTAACGCGGAAGCGGGAAACTGTAAATAAAACGCTGGGAGACTAACGAGAGATAGCCGCCAAACGTGCCCGGAACGTGGACACGGCTTTGTTTTCATCGGAGGCAATTATGCGTATAGATAGATTTACTCAGCGCGCTCAAGAGGCGATCATGGCCTCTCAGGAGCTGGCGCAAAACTATAATCACAGCCAGATCGAGCCGGAGCATTTGCTGCTGGCGCTGTTGCAGCAGGCCGACGGGGTGGTACCGGAGGTGTTGACCCAGATCGGCGTGCAGCCGGCGGCGGTGCAGGCGCAGCTCGAGGCCGATCTGGCGCGGCGGCCGAAGGCTTACGGTAGCAACGTCCAGCCGGGCCTCAGCGGCCAGCTGTCGCGCGTCCTGCAGGATGCCCATTTGGAGGCCAACAACATGCGGGACGACTACGTCAGCACCGAGCACCTACTGCTGGCGCTGCTGGGCGACAACGGCGGCGCCGCGGCGCGGCTGCTGGCCCGGCTCGGCATCACGCGCGATCGCATGCTGGCCGCGTTGACCGCGATCCGCGGCAGCCAGCGCGTCACCAGCCAGAACCCGGAGGCCACCTACAAGGCGCTGGAGAAATACGGCCGCGATATGACCCAACTGGCACGGCAGGGCAAACTCGACCCGGTCATCGGCCGCGACGAGGAGATCCGCCGCTGCATCCAGATCCTGAGCCGGCGCACCAAGAACAACCCCGTGCTCATCGGCGAGCCGGGCGTGGGCAAGACCGCGATCGTCGAGGGGCTGGCACAGCGCATCGTGCGCGGGGATGTGCCCGAAGGCCTGAAGGACAAGCGCGTCATCGCGCTGGACATGGGCGCGCTGGTCGCCGGCGCGAAGTATCGCGGCGAGTTCGAGGAGCGCCTGAAGGCGGTGCTCAAGGAGATCACCGATTCGGCCGGCCAGATCATCCTGTTCATTGACGAGCTGCACACCGTGGTCGGCGCGGGCGCGGCCGAGGGCGCCATGGACGCGTCCAACATGCTGAAGCCGATGCTGGCGCGTGGAGAGCTGCACGCCATCGGCGCGACCACGCTGGACGAGTATCGCAAGCACATCGAGAAGGACCCGGCGCTGGAGCGGCGCTTCCAGCCGGTGCTGGTGGATGAGCCGTCGGTGGAGGACACCATCTCGATCCTGCGCGGCCTGAAGGAGCGCTACGAGGTGCACCACAACGTGCGCATCACCGACGCGGCCGTCATCGCCGCGGCCACGTTGTCGCACCGCTACATCAGCGACCGCTTCCTGCCCGACAAGGCCATTGACCTGATTGACGAGGCGGCCAGCCGGCTGCGCATGGAGATCACCTCCGACCCGGCCGAGCTGGACGAGATCAAGCGCCGGATCATGCAGCTCGAGATCGAGCGCGAGGCGCTGAAGAAGGAGAGCGACCCCGCGTCGAAGGAGCGGCTGGCGGCGCTGGAGCGCGAGCTGGCCGACCTGCAGGAGGAGCGCTCCGCGCTGGAGGCCCGGCTGAGCCGCGAGCGCGCGGTCATCGAACGGGTGGCGAGCCTCAAGCAGCAGATCGAAGAGACGCGGCATGAGATCGAGACCGCCCAGCGTCGCTACGACTACAACCGCGCGGCCGAGCTGCAATACGGCAAGCTGGCTGGGTTGGAGCGTAGCCTCAAAGAAGCGGAGGCCGAACTGTCCGCCATGCAACAACGCGGCATGCTGCTGAAAGAAGAGGTGGGCGCCGAGGAAGTCGCCGAGGTCGTCTCGAGTTGGACGCACATCCCGGTGAGCAAGTTGCTGGAGGGGGAGATCCAGAAGCTGCTGAAAATGGAGGAACGGCTGCACGATCGGGTGGTGGGCCAGGACGAGGCGATCCGCGCCGTGTCCAGCGCGGTGCGCCGCGCGCGCGCCGGCCTGCAGGATCCCAACCGGCCCATCGGCAGCTTCATCTTCCTGGGCCCCACCGGCGTCGGCAAGACCGAGCTGGCCCGCGCGCTGGCCGAATTCCTGTTCGACGACGAACAGGCCATGATCCGCATTGACATGTCGGAGTACCAGGAGCGGCACACCGTCAGCCGGCTGATCGGCGCACCGCCCGGCTACGTGGGCTATGACGAAGGCGGCCAGCTCACCGAGGCGGTCCGCCGCAAGCCGTACAGCGTGGTGCTGTTCGACGAGATCGAGAAGGCGCACCGCGAGGTGTTCAACACGTTGCTACAGCTGCTGGATGACGGCCGGCTGACCGACGGCCAGGGCCGCACGGTGGACTTCAAGAACACCGTGGTGATCATGACGTCCAACATCGGCAGCCAGCACATCAACGACCCGGCGCTCAGCGACGCGCAGCGCCGGGAACGGGCACTGGCTGCGTTGCGCCAGGCGTTCCCGCCCGAATTTCTGAACCGGATTGACGAGATCATCGTCTTCCACAGCCTGACGCGAGCACACCTGAAGCAGATCGTGGACATCCAGCTGCGTCGGCTGGGCAAGATGCTGGCCGGTCAGAGCTTGAACCTGCAGCTGACCGACCGAACGCGCGACTTCCTGGCCGAGGTCGGCTGGGATCCGACCTACGGCGCGCGGCCGCTGAAGCGGGCCATCCAGCAGCATATCCAGGATCCGCTGGCGCTGGCGCTGCTGGAGGGGAAATTCGGCCGCGGGGATACGATCGTGGCGGATATCGAAGGCGGCCGGATCATGTTTGCGAAAGAGGTGGTGGCAGAGGTGGTGTAATCAGCGCCCGGACACCTGGAGCGCGCGCTCAGCTGTGCGCTCACAGCGTTTGCGCGCTGTGAGCGCACAGCAGATGTGCGATCTCGCCGAGCGAAGTGATGTGCCAGGCGTCGTCCTCGTGTCGATAGGTCACCCGGCTCAAGCTCCCGTTCGCCAACGTAAAGCGTCGTGGTGCAACCAGGCTGATGTCGAGCACGTGGCGCAGGAACATCCCCAACAGCGCGCCGTGCGAAACGACGATCAACCGGCCGCCGGGATGACGTCGGGCCAGCTCACGCAGGGCCGCGATCCCGCGCTGCTGCGCGGTGACCAGGCTCTCACCGCCGGGCGGCGCGTAGTCGGGTCGCTTCTCGGCCAGCAGCGCCGCCACCTCCCGGTGGCGCGTTTCGACCTCGTCGTATTTCAGCCCCTCCAGAATGCCGAAACTTTTCTCGCGCAGCCGCTCATCCGGGATCGGCTGCAACCCACACATAGCCGCGATCTCGAGCGCCGTGCGCCAGGCGCGCAGCAAGTCGCTGCTATAGAGCGCGTCGGCCGGCTCGGCGGCCAGACATGCCGCAATGGCACGCGCCTGAGCCAGGCCGCGCGCGGTCAGCGGACTGTCGGACTGGCCCTGGCGTCGGCCTTCCAGGTTCCACACGGTCTCGCCGTGGCGGACCAGGATAAAATGGGTCTCAGTCATGTCGCCTTGTTTATCGCCAGAAATGGTCTATCTTCCTGAATATGCGTTGCAGGATCAACGCGCTGAAAGCGCCCCATGCGCTCCTGACGGCCTCATCAATCCTGTCAAAAAACGCTATCGCCGTGCCGCAGGCGGTACCGCCGTGTCCACGAGGATCAACGGAAAAAAGGTGAGCCGCGGCCGATCGCGCGCCGTGACCGTCACCAGCGCCGAGACGCTCTGATTGCCGCCTGCGTCAAACGCCGAAACCTGCAACACATGCGGCCCACTCGCCTCGAGCGTCCAGGTCACGGTGAAAGGCGGGCCGGTCTGCAGCGCGAAGAGCCGGCCATCTCCCTGCCAGGCCACGAGCGTGACGCCGATATCATCGCTGACGGTTGCTGTCGCGGTGATCGTCTCTCCGACGAAGATCGTCTCAGCCGATAGCTCGATGCTCACGGTCGGCGAGATCACGTCGCCGCCCTCGCCGATCACCTTGCGCGGATTGTCTGCGACCGCGGCCAGATATGTGACCGCGGCGTGATTGCGCTGCGTCTCTCGCTCGATCACGCTGGCCGGCGGATAGAAGCCCGGCGGGTTGGAACGCGGATACATCTCAAAGGTGAAGGCGAAGATGCCGCGTTCGCCGTACAGCCAGTCCACGGCATCGCCAGATGTGATGTAGAGGTCGCTGGCCTGCTGCGGCGTGTAGCCGTTGGTCTGCGCCATGCGGCCGGCCAGGGCAACGAACGTCCGATGATCCTCGTCGGTCATGTCGGCAGGCACATCCTCATAGGTGTAACCGAACGGATAAAGGATCAGCTCGCTGTAGGTGTGAAAGGTGATCGCGGCCGTGATGTCGGGATGCGCCAGCACGAAATCGCGCACGACCTGCGTCTCCGGCTCCGAAAACGCGGCAGGCCCTCGATAGACTTCGCTGAAGGGCCACCCGCTCGACCCGCCGCAACAGCCCCAGTTATAGCTGTAGTTGCGGTTCAGGTCAACTCCGTAACTGCCATCTTCGTTCGGCCGACGGTTCTTGCGCCACCAGCGATAGTAACCCGCCTCGATGTCGTATTCGCTGCCGTCCGGGTTAACGTTCGGCATCACCCACAGCTCGCGCGTGTTCACCAGATTGGTCAGGGCCGGATCGGTGCCGTAGCCCGCAGTGAACAGCCGGATGATCTCCAGCGCCATCTCGACCGTCAGATGCTCGCGCGCATGGGTGAGGCTGAAGAAGAGCACGGCCGGCTCGGTCGGGTCGTCGGCGTCGGGGTCGTCGCTGATCTTCATCGCAAGGATCGCCCGCCCCTCCAGGCTGAACCCGACCGTGTAGACGCGCGTGATGTCAGGATGGGCCGCCGCCACCTGTCCCACCGCGGCGACCATCTCAGCGTAGTTGTGATAGGCGCTGTCCGCAGGCGGGAAATCGAGCGGCACAATGGCGAGCGGCGTCAGGCCCTGGCGATAGAACGCGAACGCCTGGTCGGCCTTCACGATGGTCGTGATCGTATCCGGGCCGATGGCATCAATCGCAATGCCCTGGCGCGCCAGCGCGGAACGCGCCTCGCGATCGGGCGCCGGCAAAGTCACCTGGTAGAGGGGCGGCGGCGGTGCCTGACCCCCCGCCGATGGAACGCTCACCAGGCAGAAGAGGCAAAACACGCTGACGATGCGGCCGATAATAAGAAACAGACCGGACATAACGGTCTCTGCGCTGAGCTCGTGGGTGCATCATCGGATTGCTGGTCAGTTGATGCGAGCTCCTGCCGGACATGATATCACCGGGTCGCGCAGAAGTCCAGGTGCCGCCTCATGGCGCGCGTGTTTCAAACGACGCACAGCCACACCAGGCCGGGCACCCGACAAGATGCCTGGCCCACCTCATCGCTGCAATTTGACGAAATTTTACAGATGGCTTATACTGACTGCAAAATTACACGCGCTATAAAATTACAGGCGGTAGATCATGACCCTCTCTCTGCGCGACGTCAAACGTTCGTTGACCGAACAAACGATCGTCGAGAAAGCCCTGGCGCTCTTCAAGGAGCGCGGCTTCGCCCAGGTTTCTGTGCGCCAGATCGCCAAAGCCGCCATGGTGAGCGAGAAAACGGTCTTCAACTACTTTCCCTACAAAGAACTGATCATCGTTGCCGGGATGCAGCCCAGGCTGGCCGCGTTCATGGACCAGATCCAGCAGCAAATTGATGCCATCGCCGACTCGGCCGAGATCCTGCGCAACTTCGGCCTTAACCTGGCCGAGATCTGCACCGAAGACCCCGAAGCAGCCGGCATCCTGATGGTCGAGTTGCTGACGCTCGATCCGATCCGGCAGGCGGCCGCGCTGCGCTACCTGCCCGACTTCTACGGCCCGATCCGCACAGTGATGACGCTGGCCCGTGCGCAGGGCCGGCTGCGCAGCGAGGTGAGCGTCGAATATGCCACCGATTTCTTCCTGAGCAGCGTGCTGAACGTCATTCGCACGCATCTGGCCGCCGGCCGCAGCGAACGCATCCGACCGATGCTGGCCGCCATGCTGGAGATCTTCATGCACGGCGCCTTCACCCTGGCTGCCGGCGATCCCCCAACCCATGTAGAGGGAAAAAACCTATGAACGTCCTGTTGCTCTATCCCGAATTTCCCGACACCTTCTGGAGCTTCAAACACGCCCTCAAATTCGTGCGCAAACGCGCCTCGATGCCGCCGCTGGGCCTGCTTACGGTGGCGGCCATGCTGCCACAGAGCTGGAACCTGCGCCTGATTGATCTCAACGTCACCCAGCTGACCGAGCGCGACCTGGCCTGGGCCGACTGCGCGTTCGTGAGCGCGATGGTCGTGCAGCGCAATGCCGCCCGGCAGGTGATCGCGCGCTGCAAGCAGGCCGGCCTCACCGTGGTGGCGGGCGGCCCGCTCTTCACCCTGGAGAGCGAGCAGTTCCCCGACGTAGACCACTTCGTCCTGAACGAGGCCGAGCTGACCCTGCCGACCTTCCTGGCCGACCTGGCCCAGGGCACGCCGCGCCGCATCTACACCGCCGAGGGCTACGCCGATATGACGCGCAGTCCAACGCCGCTGTGGCATCTGGCCGACCTCAAACGTTACGCCTCGATGGGGGTGCAGTTCTCCCGCGGCTGCCCGTTCAACTGCGACTTCTGCAACGTCACTGCGCTGCTGGGCCATCGGCCGCGCACCAAAACCACCGCCCAGATCCTGGCCGAACTGGACGGCCTCTACGCGCTCGGCTGGCGAGGCGGCGTCTTCTTCGTAGACGACAACCTGATCGGCAACAAGCGGTATCTGAAGGAAGAACTGTTGCCGGCGCTGATCGCGTGGCGCCGCGGCAAGACGGGCATGCCGTTCAACACCGAAGCGTCCATCAACCTGGCCGATGACGAAGAGCTGATGCAGCTGATGGTCGAGGCCGGCTTCACCACCGTCTTCATCGGCATCGAGACGCCCGACGACCAGAGCCTCGCCGAGTGCAACAAGAAGCAGAACCGAAATCGCGACCTGGTGGCCGACGTCAAACGGCTGCAAAAGGCCGGGCTCGAGGTGCAGGGCGGCTTCATCGTCGGCTTCGACAGCGACACGCCGACGATCTTTGCCCGCCAGATCGAGTTCATCCAGCGCAGCGGCATCGTCACCGCCATGGTCGGCATGCTCCAGGCGGTCCCCGGCACGAAGCTCTACGAGCGGCTGGCACGCGAAGGCCGGCTGACCGGCGCCGCCTCGGGCGACAACGTGGACGCAACCACCAACATCCTGCCGGTCATGTCACTGGAGACGCTGTACAACGGCTATCGGTCGGTACTCCGCCACCTGTACGCCCCTCGCCACTATTACGAGCGGGTGCGGACCTTCCTGCGGGAATATCGCCTGCCCAAAATCCAGGAGCCGATCACTTTTCAACACGTGCTGGCGCTCTTCCGTTCCATCGTGCAGCTGGGCATCGTCGGCCGCGAACGGCTGGAATACTGGCGGCTCTTCCTGTGGACCCTGTTCCGCCGGCCCCGCCACTTCCCGCTGGCGATCACTCTGGCCATCTACGGCCATCACTTCCGGCAGGTGTGCGACTTGCACGTTGGCTGATGCGGCCAATGTGATAAAAGTCATTGTTCTCGGTCTGGACTCCGGCTAGACTTACTGCGAGTTATTTGCAATAAACCCTGCCAGCCACGCGCAGCGCACCGAACAGGGCCTGCGCCATCCCTTCTATCCGGAGTCCACATGACCGCGTTTGTGATCAGCCTGCGCGAGGGGCTGGAGGCCGCCCTGATCGTGGGCATTTTGTTGGGCGCGCTCAAACAGCTGGGCCGGCCGCAACTCGGCCGTGCCGTCTGGCTGGGCGTGGCGAGCGCGCTGATCGTCAGCCTGCTGGGCGCTGCCGGCCTGATCGTGGCCGGCATCGAGCTGGAGGGCCGCGCCGAGGAGATCTTCGAGGGCGTGACACTGCTTCTGGCGGCAGCATTTCTCACCACGATGATCCTCTGGATGCATCGGCAGGCCGGGACATTGCGCGCGACATTGACCGCGCAAGCGAAGCAAGCCGCCGCCGCACCGCACCGATGGGCGCTGTTCGGCGTGGCATTTTTTGCAGTGGTGCGCGAAGGCCTGGAACTGACGTTGCTGCTCGTTGCCACATCGCTGCAAAGCTCTGCCCTCGCCGTGGCGCGCGGCGCGCTGCCCGGCCTGACGGTCGCTGTGCTGCTCGGCATCCTGATCCATCACGGCGTGCTGCGACTGAATCTGCGGCTCTTCTTCACCGTGACCAACCTGCTGCTGCTGTTGTTCGCCGCCGGCATGGTGGGGTTGGGCATCCATGAGCTGGTCGAGGCGGGTGTCCTGCCGGCGATCGTGGATCCGCTCTACGATATCAACGTGTTCTTCAGCGACCGATCGGTGACCGGCGAGCTCCTACGGGGGCTGTTCGGCTTCAACGGCAACCCGGCGCTGAGCGAGACCATCGCCTATCTGGGCTATCTGATCGGGATCGGGTGGCTGATCTTCGGCCCGGGCAGCCGGCGCAGGCCCGCGCAGCCGGCTGCTGCCGGGTGAGGCGGTTGATGTCGGCCGGACCGCTCACGGCAGAGGCCATCGTGCCAGGCCGAGGTTGACGAAGCCGTCCTCTGCCGTGCGCCGGTAAAGAATCACGGTCAGGCCATCGGGCCGGGCGCCGGCCGGAAGTGTGAACGGATACACGTCGAGGATCACCTCGCCCGGCAACCAACGACCGGTGGGATAGGCCCCGAAGACGGGATGCTGATGGTCGGTCTGGGCAATCTCCTGGCCGGCCTGGGTCAGGCGCACCGACACGGACCAATCTTCTGTCGGCCGGCTGCTTGCCTCCCAGGCCAGCCAGATCACCATCTCGCGAGTCGTCGGATGAAAGTCGGCTTTGCCGCCCGCCAGACGCAGCGCAGGATCGAAATCATGCATCCACGGCTGAAGTCCCGCCGGTCGCTCGCGCTGCGGCGTCATCGAGACGCGAATCAACGTCCGGCCCAGCGCGCTGTAGTGAGCGTCCGGCGTCACTTCCTGGGCGACCAGCGGCAACGCGGCCCGGGTGACGACGGCCGCGTCGCCGCGCGCCAGAAGATCGCGCACCTGCGCGCTGGTCACTGTGCGCAGATCGGGTCGCCGGCCCCAGATCACGGTCAGGTAGTCGAGCGCCGCCGCTTCGGGCCGCGTGCCCAGAATGGCTGCGCCGGCCGGCGGATCATCGGCCAGGATGGCCCAGCCGGGTGCCAGGCCGGTATCGTCGGGCCGGTTGGCTGCGTTGGCAGCCGGATAGGACAGGGCCGCGCGGTAGAGCACCAGGGCGCTGAGAGCAACCAGGATGAGCCGTGGCCAGACGGGCTGCAACCGGAGCAACGGCGAGTGCTGTGCCAGCCAGGTGGCTCCGGCGGCCATCCCCACGGCCAGCAACGCATACAGCGGCATGATCACCTGATACCAGTTGCCCAGCCGATCCACCCAGCACAGGGCCAGGTAGAGGGCGGCCGTAGCATACAACGCCAGCGCCGGCCGCCGGTCGAGCGTGGCCCAGCCGAACAGTCCGGCAAACAGGCCGGGCACGGTCAGCTCGCGCCAGATCAGCGATGGGAAGATGGCGGTCAAAAACGGCGTCCACGACCAGGTCAGCTCCGCACGGCCCTGACCGGTTGAAATGAAACTCCAAAACCACGCCCAGGTGCTGTCCCACTCGCCGGCCCCGCGCCACTCCGGATGCCGCGCGCCCACCATGTACACATACAGATAGCTGGTCAGCGGCAACAGCGCCAGTCCGAGCGCGGCCGCGATCAGCCGGGGGCGGCGCAGCAGCCCCGGCTCGCTGCGCAGAATCCACCAGAGGAGCGGCGGCAGGACGATCGGCAGCGTCACCTGATGGGCCAGCGCCACGCCGGCCAGAAACGCGACCGCCAGCAGATAAGCATCCCGCCGCGTGCGTTCCCAGCGCAACACGAGCCAGAACACGGCCAACGTCCACGCCACCGAGGACGCGTACTGCTCCGTCGTGACCGCGTAGTACCAGAAGAAATAGGTGACGCCGTAAAACGCGGTGACCAGGGCGGCGACCGGCCAATTGCCCCGGCCGTCTCGACGGGCCATGACCTCCAGGATCAGCGCGTAGAGCAGCCCCAGCGCCGTCAGCGCCCAAAAGGTCGAGTAGCTGGCCAGCAGCGAGATCGGATTGGCATCCGGGCCGAAGATCAGCCGGCCGATGCGGAACCAGAGCCAGCCTCCCATCGTGTAGAGAGGATAGCCGGGCGCGTTGCTGAAGCGGCCCTGCACCTGCGCGTACTGATGCGTGATCAGGTCGCCGCCTTCGAGCTCGCCCGGCCGCAGGCCGTTGTCGAGCGTGAGCAGATAGAGCAGCGCGAACGCCAGCAGCAGACCGATCCCGCCGCGATGTGCGGCATCGGTGAACCAGGACCCAACGGCCGCCGCCCGATCTTCGATCCAGGACAGGGAATGGATAGCGCGACGCATGCGCCGACTATAGCAGAGCAGCGCGCGGCTGTCAAAGCGAGACGAGGAAACATACGGGTCGCAAAGGCCCGGGGGTTTTGCGCCTCGTTGCCGAAGGCGGTATAATGCCAGGCCGAATCCAAATATCCCGGCTTTCGGGCATGCAGCGCGGCGCCTCTGTGCCGTCGGCAGCCGGGAAGGAGCACAAAAGCGTGTCTGGCACATCGTTTCTGGAGGACAAAAAACACCGGCGGCCACTCATCGGCATCCCGGCCGCCAGCCTGGAGCCGCCGCCGAATCCCGGCGCGCGCTATTTCCAATTCAGCGGCAACTATCCGGCTGCGCTGGCCGCATCGGGCGCGCTGCCGGTGATTATCCCGCTCGGCCTGCCCGAAGAGGCCATGCGAGAGATGTTCGAACGGCTAGACGGCCTGTTGCTGGCCGGCGGGGTAGATATCGCGCCGGAGGAGTATGGCGAAACGCCTCATCCGCAGCTCGGCCGGGTGGACCGACTGCGCGATGCCACCGAGCTAACGCTGGCGCGCTGGGCCCTGGCCGCCGACCTGCCCATCCTGGGCATTTGTCGGGGGATCCAGTCGCTCAACGTAGCAGCCGGCGGCACCCTCTACCAGGATCTCGCCGCGCAATATCCCGGCGCCTGCCGGCATACCTATCAGCCTGCCGAGTCACCGTGGGAGAAGCCAACGCATCAGGCCAGGCTGGCGGCCGGCAGCCGGCTGGCGGCCATCCTGGGCGTCCCAGAACTGGCCGTCAACAGCTTTCACCATCAGGCCGTGAAACAGCCTGCGCCGGGCTTCACGCCGGTCGCCTGGGCCGAAGACGGCGTGATCGAAGGCATTGAAGACGCGGCCCGACAATTCGTGATCGGCGTGCAATGGCACCCCGAGGGGATGTTTCAGACAGATCCGCTGGCGCGACGGCTGTTCGCCGCGTTCGTCGCCGCGACCAGGACAGATCGGTAGACCATGCGATCCGATGCACAGCCGCTGTGGGATGTCCTGGGCCTCGGCATCGTCGCCGTGGACGACCTGTACTACGTGGCCCACTTTCCCGAGCCGGATACCAAGCGGCCGCTGCTGGCCGAACGGCGACAGGGCGGCGGCCTGACGGGCACGGCCCTGGTGGCCGCGGCCCGATTGGGCGTCCGCGCGGCCTATTGCGGCGTGATGGGGCATGATGAGCTGGCCCTCTTCACCCTGGAGGAGCTGGCACGCGAGGGCGTGGATTGCTCGCCGGTGTTGCGCCGGCCAACCGCGCGGCCGATCCATGCCGTCATCGTCGTCGAGCAGGCGACCGGCCGCCGGACGATCCTCTACACGCACGAAGGTTTCGTCACCCCTGCGCCGGAGGAGATCAGCGAGGCGCTGATCGGCCGCTGCCGTGTCCTCCTGATGGATGGCTATGCGGGCGAGGGCGGCGTGCGCGCCGGCCAAATCGCCCGGCACCTGGGCATCCCCTTTGTCGCCGACATCGAACGCATGGAGGAGCCGACCAGCCGCGCGCTGTTCGACCTGGCCGATCACCTGATCGTCGGCGTCGAGACGGCCAGCCAGGCCACCGGCGCGCGCGATCCGGCCGTGGCCGCGGCGCGCCTGGCCCGATCGGGCCGGGCCTGCTGCGCCGTGACGGCCGGCGAGCAGGGCTGCTGGTACGCCGTGGCCGGCGGACCGGTGCGTCATTTTCCCGCCCTGCGCGTCCAGGTGGTGGACACGACCGGCTGCGGCGATGTCTTTCATGGCGCTTATGCTGCTGCGTTGGCGCGCGGGGCGACGGTCGAGCGCGCCATTCAGATCGCCACAGTCGCGGCCGGCCTCAAGGCCACGCGGCCTGGCGGTCGACCGGGCATTCCCGATTGGGCGACGGTCGAGGCCCACCTGGCCGCGCATCGGCCGGCATCGTAACATTGCGTCCACGTGCCCGGCATTTTGCACGATGCCCGGCGCGTTTGGCCGTCATTTCCAGAACAGGAGCATCCATGGGCCCACGCGTCGAATTTTTGATCCGTCGGCTGCGCGCAGAGGGCGATGCGCTGTTGACACAGCTGCACGCGCTCGCGGTGGAAGCCTGGGCGACGCCCGTCTATGCCGGCGCCACGACCTGGACGATTCACAGCGTGCTGGCACACCTGGTGAGCGCCGAGCACTACCTGCAACTGATGATCGCCGATATTGCGGCGGGCGGCCCGGGCGCGCCCGCCGACGTAGACGTAGACGCGATCAACGCGGCCGAAGTGGCGACGCTCACCCGGCTCAGCCCGGCCGAGCTGATCGAGCGCCTGGCCATGGCCCGCGAGCGAACCGTTGTGCTCGTCTCCACCTTCGACGAAGATACCCTCGATCGTCGCGGCCGCCATCCGGTGCTGGGCGAGATCACGCTCGATGACTTCGTCAAGCTGATCTATCGCCACGCCAAAATGCACATGCGCGATGTCCAGCACGCGCAGAATTCAAATTTGATGAGAACAGGGTGATGGAAGAGAAGCTAGAAAAACTGAAGCGTCTGCTCACCGACATGGGCAGCGTGGCTGTGGCCTACTCGGGCGGCGTGGACAGCTCGCTGCTGCTCAAGATCGCCCATGACTGCCTGGGCGATCGGGCGGCCGGCATCACCGCGGTGTCGCCCAGCGTGCCCGCGCACGAACTGGCGACCGCGCAGGAGGTCGCCCGGCACATCGGCGCCCGTCACTTCGTGATCGAATCGCACGAACTGGAAGATGAGCAATACCTGACAAACAGCCCACAGCGCTGCTATTTCTGCAAAAACGCCACCTACAGCGAGTTGATCCCCTTTGCCCAGGCGCACGGCTACCGATACGTGGTGGACGGCAACAACCTCGACGACCTGGGCGATCATCGGCCGGGCCAGCGGGCCGCGCGCGAGCGCGGGGTGCGCAGCCCGCTCCAGGAGGCCGGCTTCACCAAAACCGAGATCCGGACGCTGGCGCGACAGCTCGGATTGCCCAACTGGGACATGCCCTCGGCAGCTTGCCTTTCATCGCGCGTCCCCTACGGGACGCGCATCTCGGTGCCCATCCTCTCGCAGGTGGAGCGGGCCGAACTGGCGCTGCGCCGGCTGGGCCTGCGCCAGGTGCGGGTGCGCCATCACGATCAGGTGGCGCGCATCGAGGTGCTGCCGGAGGATTTTCCTACCGTGCTGGCGCACCGCGAAGTGCTGGTCAACGAATTCAAGACGCTGGGCTACACCTTCGTGGCGCTCGACCTGGCCGGCTTTCGTTCCGGCAGCATGAACGAGGTGCTGACACAACATGGACGTTGATCGCTTACGCGCGCTGCTGACAGAGGTCCATTCAGGTCGGCTGGATGTGGAGCAGGCGCTCGACCAGCTGCGCACCCTGCCCTATGCCGACCTGGGCTATGCCCGGCTCGACACCCATCGAGCACTGCGCCAGGGCCTGCCCGAGGTCGTCTTCTGCCAGGGCAAAACGGCCGAGCAGGTGGCCGGCATCCTGGAACGGCTCTGGCAAGACCACGATCGCGTGCTGGGCACGCGCGCCGCGGCCGAGCAGGCCGCGTTCGTACAAGCGCGGCTGCCCGCGGCCCGCTATAACCCGGTCTCGCGGCTGATTACCCTGGCGCGCACGTCCCTGCCCCCGCCGGCCGCGACGGCGCCCTACGTCATGGTGGTGACGGGCGGCACGGCCGACATGCCCGTCGCCGAAGAGGCCGCCCAGACTCTGGAATTCCTGGGCCGGCGCGTCGTGCGCGCCTACGATGTGGGCGTCGCCGGCATCCATCGCGTGCTCAGCCGCGCCGAACAGCTGGCCGACGCCGCAGTGGTGATCAGCGTGGCCGGCATGGAGGGCGCGCTGACCAGCGTCGTGGCCGGGCTGGTCAGCTGTCCGGTCATCGGTGTGCCGACGAGCGTGGGCTACGGCGCGCATTTCGGGGGCGTGGCGCCCCTGCTCACCATGCTTAACTCCTGCGCGCTCGGCGTGGCCGTGGTGAACATTGACAACGGCTTCGGCGCAGCCGTGTACGCGCACACGATTCTCAGACAAAACTGTCGGGGTGATGCCACATGAAGATCGCCTATTTTGACTGTATCGGCGGCGCCAGCGGCGATATGATCCTGGGTGCTCTGCTGGATGCCGGCCTGCCGCTGACGACCTTGCGTGAACGGCTGGCCGCGCTGCCGCTGCGCGATTTCACGCTCGACGCGCGGCGGGTATCCAAGAACGGCTTCAGCGCCACAAAAGTGGATGTCGTCGTCGCGGACGATGCGCCGGAGCGCCATCTGGCCGAGATCGCGGCCATCGTGGAGGCCGGCGACCTGGCGCCAGGCATCAAGGAGCGAGCGCTGGCCATCTTTCGACGCCTGGCCGAGGTGGAGGCGAACATCCACGGCACGAGCGTGGACCACGTGCATCTGCACGAGCTGGGCGGCGTGGACACCATTGTGGATGTGGTCGGCTGCCTGGTGGGACTCGACGCGCTGGGGATCCAGCGGGTCTACGCCTCGCCTCTGCCGTTGGGCCGCGGGTTCATCCGAGCCGCACACGGCCAGATCCCGCTGCCCGCGCCGGCCACGGTGGCCCTGCTGCGGGGCGCGGCGGTCGTGGGCACCGACATCGAAAAGGAGACGGTGACCCCCACCGGCGCCGCGCTGCTCACCGCGCTGGCGGCCAGCTTCGGGCCTATCCCGGCGATGACGTTGACCGCGGTGGGCTACGGCGCAGGCGGCCGCGACCTTCCCATCCCGAACGTCGTGCGCCTGCTGATCGGCGATGGGGTCGCGCCGACACATCTGGGCGTGGAATCGGTGGCCATCCTGGAGACCAACATTGACGATCTCAACCCGCAGATGTATGATTATGTCATGGCTCGGCTGTTCAAAGCGGGCGCGCTCGACGTGTTTCTGACGCCGATCCAGATGAAGAAGAACCGGCCCGGCACGCTGTTGCGCGTGATTTGTCGGCCAGATGACAGTGGGCCGCTCACCAATATCCTGCTCGCCGAAACGAGCACGCTGGGCGTGCGCCAGCAGATCATGGCGCGCGTGTCTCTGCGCCGCGAGGTGCGGACGGTGGAAACGCCCTACGGCCAGGTGCGCGTCAAGATTGCGACGCTGGGAGATGGGACGCGGCGTGCCGCGCCGGAATACGACGACTGCCGGCGGCTGGCCGAAGAAACGGGCGCGCCCCTGCGCGAGATCACTCGCGCCGCCGAACGCGCCGCCGACGACATGTAAAAAATCGTCACGCGCCAGGGCCTTGGCCCAACCGGCAAAATCAAGGCGCCTGGCGCGTGCCGAAACGGACTTTGGGACAGGAGATTTTCAGATGTGCTCCCCAGCGACGGAACAGCTCAGGCTGAGCTTCGATGATGAAGCGAATTGCAAGGCCACAGCCGCCGACAAAGCCATCGAACTCCCGACCGACCGGCCCGACTTCGACATCGAACGCCTGCCTAAAGAACTACAAGAACGCTTTCGCGCCCTGTATCAGAATAGCCAACAGACGAGCGACTTTCTCGCGCCCAACGAGATCTATCAGGGCGATGCACGCGATCTGTTGCCGCGCATCAGGCCGAATAGCATCGCCTTGAGCGTCTGGTCTCCTCCCTATTTCGTGGGCAAGGAATACGAAGCGCATCTCAGTTTCGCGGACTGGCAGCAATTGCTTGCCGACGTGATTCGTCTGCATTTTCCCATCATCATACCGGGCGGTTTCCTGGTGGTGAACATTGCCGATATCCTGACGTTCAAAGACCTTACCATGCCGCGCATTCAAGCCGAAGCGCCTTCCCGACGACGGTCGCAAGTCACCAAAGAAGACATCCTGCGGGTGATGGCCGAACACCCGGAGTTCAACCGGTATCAGATCGCCGCTGTACTCGGCTGCAGCGAGCAGACGGTTGATCGCCGACTTCACGGCAACAACATTCGGGGCGGCAAGCATGAGCCGCAGACTCGCGTCAAAATTGTGGGTGGTCTCGTCGAACAGTGGGCACTGGATGCCGGTTTTTATCCCTACGACCGCCGCATCTGGGTCAAGGATCCGGCCTGGGAGAACTCGCGTTGGCATAGCCTGTCATACAAAGCCGTAGATCAGTTCGAGTATCTGTATTTCTTCTGGAAACCCGGCATCACGCGTTACAACAGGCAGCGACTCTCGGCCGAGGAGTGGGCTGCTTGGGGATCGCTGGCCGTATGGAGTTTCCCCTCCGTGCGCGCGAACGACGATCATGAGGCAAAGTTTCCCATCGAACTGCCTGCGCGTGTCATTCGCCTGCTTACAGATCCGGGCGATGTGGTGCTGGATTGCTTCATGGGCAGCGGAACGACCGCCCTGGCTGCGCTGAACCTGGGACGTCAGTACATCGGCATCGAACTACAAGAAAAATACGTTGAATTAGCACGCCGACAGATCGCATCGAGGAGATAATCGGCCATGTCGCTCATCAACCCCTATGGTTTGGCCAATGATCTGGATCGTCTGGAGGAAATCGAAAAGGCTTCTTTGAGATTGGTCGTGCAGACTTTGTACGAATATCGGGATATCGCCGCAGATATCTTTCGCCTGGAAAGCGATCTGGTTGCTGACATCGCGGAAGACGTTTCGCGCGAGGCCCTGGATCGCCTGGGAATGTCGCGCATTGATCAGCGTCTGTTCGGCAAAGTGGACTACAAACGCGCTCGTTATCTCTTCCATCCCGAATACACGATTAAGCAAGCCCTGTTTGTGGACTCAAAAGCCGAAAAGATCAGCGACGAGAATTCGGCGACGCTGCAAACTTCACAACTCTCCCTAACGGTCCGTCAGATTCGCGCCGGTCGCCCCATTAACGAACCAGGCAAATTGCCGTCTGTTCTATCTATCAAAGATGAGCCCTATATCACCACCACTTTGTTTGTGAAATACAACTACGAGGATGAAGGCGTCCATCATCTCCTCAGGCACATCACGGTAGCCGCGCTGCCGAATGGCATGTTGCAGGAACGGTACAACCCTGATGTCAACGACACGATCTGGCTGGCCGGCCGGGACGCGCCCAGTCGCGGGGAAGAGTTTCGCGTTCGGTTGAGCTTCGCTCGTTTGCGACGAAAAGCGCCGTGGCGTGTGCAACGCATCCCGATGTCTCCCGAACCCTTCATCTGGAACGAGTAAACCATGTCCACACAACTTGCCATCGAGGGCGGCACGGCCGTCCGCACTGAGCCGTTCCCGGCCTGGCCCGTCTACGACGAGCGGGAGGAACGCAATCTGCTGGAGGTGCTGCATTCCGGTCGCTGGGGGATCGGCGGGACGAAGGTCGCCGAGTTCGTGCAGCGTTTTGCCGCGTATCAGGATGCCCGGTTCGGCGTCTGCGTGCCGAACGGCACCCTGGCGCTCCAGATGGCGCTGCACGCGCTGGGCATCGGCCCCGGCGACGAGGTGATCACGACGCCCTACACTTTCATCGCCACCGCCAGCGCGGCGCTCCAGCAGGGAGCAGTGCCCGTGTTCGTGGACATTGACCTCAACTCCTACAATCTGGACCCGACGCAAATCGAGGCGGCCATCACGCCGGCCACAAAGGCCATCGTGCCGGTTCATCTGGCCGGCCGGCCCGCGGACATGGATGCGATCATGGAGGTAGCCCGGCGACACGACCTGCGCGTGCTCGAAGACGCCTGTCAGGCGTGGGGCGCGGCATGGCGCGGCCGCCGAGTAGGCGCCATCGGCGACCTGGGCTGCTTCAGCTTTCAATCCAGCAAAAACGTCTCGGCCGGCGAGGGCGGCATCGTGATCACCAACGATGAGGCGCTTGCCGAGCTGTGCTGGTCACTGCACAACGTGGGCCGGGTGCGCGACGGTGCCTGGTATCAGCACGAGATCATCGGCGGCAACCTGCGCATGACTGAATGGCAGGCCGCGGTGTTGCTGGCCCAGCTCGAACGCCTGACCGAGCACGCCGCGCGGCGCGAGGCCAATGCGCGCTACCTGGCCGAGGCGCTGTCCGAGGTGCCTGGCGTGACGCCGCTCCCCTGGGATGATCGGATCACCGGCCACGCGCACCATCTGTTCATCTGCCGCTACGACCCTGCCGCGTTCGGCGGCCGCTCGCGCGCTGACTTCGTGGCCGCGCTGGTGGCCGAGGGGATCACCACCGCCAGCGTGGGCTATGCCACGCCGCTCCACCGCAACAACGCCATCCGCCGCAGCGTGGCCGCAAATCTAGCGCGCGTCGGCCGGAAACCGCCTCTGGCTGCGGATGGCCTGCCCGCGCTGCCGGCTTGCCCGCGGGCCGAATGGGCGACGCAGCACACTTTTTGGTTGGCGCAGAATACCCTGTTGGGAACGCAGGCCGACATGGACAGCATCGTCGCGGCCATATGCAAAATCCGGCGGGCGTGGGGATAGCAGCCGGCGCCGGGCCGTGTGGCCCGAAGCCCGAAAAGTCTTGATGGGCTTGATATCATCATCGGAGAAAAAGCCATGAAAATCGGCGCAGTGAGTCTGGGGTGGACCGGCAAGCCGTTGACGCAGGCCATGGCCGACATCGTCGCGTTCGGCGGCGACTGCATCGAGATCAACGGCCGGCCTGGGGTGCACGCCGGCCTGGTGCTGGATGACACGAGTGCGGCCCAGGTGCGCCGCTGGGCGGCCGAGGCCGGCCTGCAGATCAGCGCGGTGAGCGGCTACTGCGACTTCGCCCAGGCCGATCGCGCGGCGCGGCTGCAGGAGGTTGAACGCCTGCTGACGGCCTGTCGGGCTGCCCATGCGCTGGAGGTGACGGTGGTGCGCGCGTTCGCCGGCGATGCCAAACCCGGCCTGACCCTGGACACGGCCTGGCCATGGCTGGTGGAGGGGTTACAGGAAGCCGCGCGACGGGCGGCACCGCTGGGTGTGCGGCTGGCCGTGGAGAATCACGGTCGGCTGCTCAACGATGGGCCGGCGCTGGCCCGCCTGGTGACCGAGATCGCCGCGCCGAATGTCGGGATCACGCTGGACACCGGCAATTTCGCCTGGGCCGGCCACGATGCCGAACAGGTGCGCGTCGATTTCGAGGCAGTGCTGCCCCACGTGCTCAGCCTGCACGTGAAGGATGGCGTCTGGCGGCCGACCGGCGACGGCACCGGGAGAACCTTCGAGTTCGTGCTGGCCGGTCGCGGGCAACTGCCTCTGGCGGAATGGCTGGCCACGCTGCAGGCGCGCGGCTTCACCGGCGCGGCTTGCAGCGAATACGAGGGCGCCGGCGACTTTCGCGCAGGGACGCAGGCCAGCCTCGCCTATCTGATCGCGCAACGTCGTTGACATGGACGGCATTGCTGCGTTTCTCACCCAAAATATCGTCTACGTCTACTTCTTCTACGGGCTGGCGTTTTTTTCGCTCGGCCTGGTGGTGCTCCTCGAATCGGGCCGCGCCAGCGAATTCCGCTTCGTGCGCGCGCTGACGCCTCTGGCGCTGTTCGGCTTCCTCCACGGCGCGCACGAATGGTTCGAGATGTTCCATATCTTCGCCGCGCACGTCGGCGGCCAGACGACGGGCCTAGCCGCCGAAATCTTCCGGCTGGTCTTGCTTTCGGCTTCGTTCACCTGCCTCTTGACGTTTGGCATTCGCTTGCTGCCCGATGCCGAGGCGCATCCGCGTGCCAGCTATGGTCGGGTCGCCGCCATGGTCGGCGTCTGGCTGGCAACCGTTCTCATCGTTTACCTGCGCCGCCGCCCCACCCGCGAAGAGCTGATTGTGGCGGCCGATGTGCTGGCGCGCTACGTGTTGGGAATCACGGGCGCACTGCTGGCAGCCTGGTCGTTGCTGCGCGAGCGACACGATTTTCATCTGCGCGGCATGTCATCCTATGGCCGGGCGCTGCTCTGGGCGGCCCTGGCCTTCCTCGTCTACGGAACCGTCGGCCAGCTTTTCGGGCGGCCGAGCATCGTAGCGCCTTCGCACGTCATCAACACCGCGCTCTTCGTGCGGCTATTCGGCTTTCCGGTGCAGATATTGCGCGGCGCGGCTGCTGTGGCGATCACAATCATGTTGGGCAGCGCGCTGCGTGCCTTTGAAGCGGAAAGCCGGCTGCGCCTGGCACGGGCGAACAAGGCGCGCATCGAAGCGCAGGCCGCAGCCCTGGAGGCCCAGAGCCGCCGCACACAAGAGGTCGAGGCGCTCAACGCCCGGCTTCACGAGACAGCGCGCGAATTGACGGCCCTGGTGGAAATGTCCCGCACCCTCAGCGCCACGATCGAACTGAATCGAGTGATCCACTACGCCCTCTATCAGGTCGCCCATAGTTTCGAACGCGCGTGCTGTGCGGCTCTTTTCCTAAAGCAGGCGAACGGTGTGCCGGAACTGGCCCAGGTCTATTTCCATCCTCAAATCGTTCAGCCGGAGACGCCCCCGCCCTTCGAAGCCCTGGCCAGGCGAGCGATCGAAAGCGGTCAGGCTGTCGGCATGGATATGGCGGCGCAAACGCTGACGATCGAAGAATTGAACGCAGACGGCCGTGTGGTGATCGGCAAACCCACCGCGCGCTATCATGCCCTGGCCGTGCCGCTCCTCCTCCAGGATGCGCCGCGGGGCAGCCTGGTTGTAATGGTCGGCCAGGATGGCAAGCCCTTCACCGGCCAGGATCTGAACCTGTTGGCGGCCTTTGCCCGCCAGATCACGACTTCCATCGAGAACGCTCGGCTCTACCAGGTCGTTCAGGAACGCGAGACGCGCCTGGCCGAATTGTTCCGCCAGCTCGTGAGCGTGCAGGAAGGCGAACGCCAGCGCATTGCGCGCGAACTCCACGACGAGACCGGCCAGAAGCTCACCGCGCTGGCCATGGGGCTGGCCGCGCTCGAGGTCAATCTGGACGGCGGCGAGCTGGCATCGGCCCGCCAGCTGGCGCGTCATCTGCGCGAGATGAGCGATCAGGCCATCGTGGAGCTGCGACGCATCATGTCGGACTTGCGACCGGCGCTGCTAGACGACCTGGGGCTGACGCCCGCACTGCGCTCCCTGGTGCAGGAGTTCACCATGCACCATCCCGAGATCAAGATCTCGTTTACGGTGGATCGGCAAGCTCCGCGCCTGGCGTCGCAATATGAGACGGTGCTGTTTCGGGTGGCACAGGAGGCGCTCAACAACATCGCGCGACATGCGCACGCCACACAGGTGACGATCCGGCTCGAGCACCAGGCCGGCCGTGTGCGCCTCGAGGTCGGCGACAACGGCATCGGGTTTGATCCCAAAATGCCGCCCCGTCACCCCTCCGGCAGTGGCCTGGGCCTGGCAGGCATGCAAGAACGGGTCGCGCTCATCGGCGGCCTCTGGCAGGTGCAATCCGCACCAGGCCAGGGGACGCGGATCACGGTGGAGTTGCCGATTCCTGCGGAGTTGCACCATGAGTCCAATACGCATTCTGCTGGCTGATGATCACGCGGTGGTGCGCGCCGGGCTGCGCATGCTGCTCAGCGCAGACCCTGATTTGCAAATCGTCGGCGAGGCGGAGACCGGCGTGCAGGCGCTCCGGCTGACCGCCGAGCTGCAGCCAGACGTGGTTCTGATGGACATCTCGATGCCCGACATGAACGGCATCGTGGCCACGCGGCAGATCAAGGCCGCCCATCCGCACGTAGCAGTGCTGGCGCTCACCATGCACGAGGACGACCAGTACTTCTTCGAAATGCTGGGTGCGGGGGCGTCCGGCTATGTGCCGAAGCGTGCTGCGCCGAACGACCTGATTTCGGCGATTCACGCCGTGCAGGGCGGGGGTGTCTTCCTGTTTCCCTCGGTCGCCCGGGCCCTGGTGCAGGACTACCTGCAGCGCTTGCCGCACACCGGCGGCGAACGTCCAGGCCGGGGCCTTGACATGTTGACCGACCGCGAACGGGAAGTGCTGAGCCTGATCGCACAGGGGCGCAGCAATCAGGAGATCGCCGACCAGCTGGTGATCAGCATCAAGACCGTCAATCGGCATCGCGAGAACATCATGGCGAAACTGAACCTGCACAATCGGGTCGAATTGGTACGCTACGCCATCGAGAGAGGGCTGATAGACATCGAAGAGCATTGAGCGGTGGTGTCGAATCAAAATACCGGCAACGGGGGAGTATTTTTTGAAAATCATCCCTGGCGGGTGATATAATCGGCACAGATCTTGAGGAGTTTCCGAAAACTGGAGGCGTGAATGTCTGTTCGTGTTCGTTTTGGCGTGATAGTCGGCGGATTGATCATGCTGCTGGCTTTGGCCGCGTTGTTCGGCGCGTGCATGGGCCGACCGCCGGAGCCGACCCCGACTCCGACGCGCACCCCACGGTCGGTCGAGATGAAGGCACGGCCGCCGACTGCTACGTTCGCGCCCAGCCCTACGCTGCCGCCGACCGCTACGTCGCTGCCGACCGCCACGCCGCCGCCGACCTTCACTGCCACGCCCGCGGCCACGCCGACGCCGACCGTAGACACGAGCGTCATCGTTCCCGGCCGCGACCCGAACGTGTCGCCGTATACCGGCCTGCAACCGGCCGATCCAAAGATCCTGGAGCGTCGGCCGATGGCGATCAAAGTCGCCAACCAGGCAAGCGTCCATCCGCAATCCGGCCTGAACAAAGCGGACATTGTGGTGGAAAGCCTGGTGGAGTACAGCGAGACCCGTTACACCGTGCTGTACCACAGCCAGGATGCCGAGCGCGTCGGCTCGGTGCGCAGCGCCCGCCTGATTGACCTGGAACTGCCGGCCATCTTCGACGCTGCGCTGGCCTACTCCGGCGGCGTACAGCCGGTGATAGACAAGCTGGCGGCTTCGGACATCGGCAAGCAGGTGTTCGACGAGACGGCTGCCGGGGTGGGCTTCTTCCGCGATCCGACCATCGTGGTGCCGGATAACCTGTTTGCCAACACCATCAGGCTGTCCGAGGTGATCGCCAGGAGAGGGCTGAACCAGCGGCCGCAGCCGGCGGCCGGCTGGGTCTTCGCGCCGGTTGCGCCTCAGGGCGGTGCGACGGCCAGCAGCATCCTGATCCCGTATCCGCGCTTTCAGGTGCGCTGGACGTACGATAGCGCCACGGGCCGCTGGAAACGCGAGATGGGCGGCAAGTCGCACATTGACAAAACCACCGGTGAACAGCTCAGCGCGGCCAATGTCGTGGTGCTCATGGCGCCTCACGTCAAAACGTTGATCCTGGAGCATGGCACCGTGATGGAAGGCCAGGGCCAGGCCTGCCGCAACTGTTCGGTCGAGATCCAGCTCTGGGGCGAGGGACCGGCGAAGGTGCTGCGCGATGGCAAAATCTACGAAGGGAAGTGGATCCGGCCGGAGCGACATGCACCGTTCCGCATCGTAGACGCGACCGGCCAAAACATTCCGCTCAAACCGGGCAATAGCTGGTGGCAAGTGACGCCGCCCGACATGCAGCTCACGGTCACACCCTGAGCGGATTTTTCTGAGCGAAGCTTTATGTTTTTCTCATGTGACGTTAATGTAATCGTGGCAATATGAGGTCAGACTAAGGATGAGGGTAGGGGCAGCCCAAATCCGCGGTGAGATTCCTCCTCCATAAGGTTGAGCAACACAATTCCCCGGTGGGTGGGCCGGGGAATTGTGTTTTTAAGGCTCTGGCGTGTAGAGGCGCCGATAGGCCTCGAACTGGCTCAGCACCTGCTGCACGTAGAGGCGTGTCTCGCCGTAGTCAATCAATGCCACCATCAGGTCATCGTCCCCTTCAGCCAACGCGCGCCAGCGCCGCGCGTTGCCCGGGCCGCCGTTGTAGCCGGCCAGTGCTGCGGCCAGGCTGCCATCGAACTGCTTCAGCGCCCAGCTGAGATAGTAGGCACCGAATTCCACGTTGATGTACGGCCAGTAGGCCTGTTGTGGCTTGAAGTTGCGCCGGCCCTGCTGGCCGGCAATCCATTCGGCCGTGGCCGGCATGATCTGCATCAACCCCTGCGCGCCCGCTGACGAGGTGGCGGTAACCTCGAAACGGCTCTCCTGGCGAATCACCGCGGCCAGCAGCAACGGGTCCACGTTCCAGGCAAGGGCCTGCTGGCGGATCAGGCGGGCAAACGGCAACGGATAGACCAGCCGGCCGAGCGCCGGAGGTGCAGTCTCACGTTGGGCAGCCGGCGCGAGCGCGATCAGTTTTTCGGCGGCCGCGATGGACAATCCATGGGCGCCGGCATCGCGGAACGCCAGGGCCAGCGCCGCCAGTGCCCAGCCATCCCCGGCATGACGCTCCAGCACGCGACCCCAAGCCGTCAAGCCGGCTGTCCGCCGGCCCAGGTCGAGGAGCATTTGGCCACGACGCCAGTCCGGGTCTGCGGTCACATCGTTCGGCAGCGCTAGCGTCCCTTCGCCTGCCCAATCCCCCAGCCAGGCCGACAACGCGGCGCGTTCGGCTGCGCTCTCCTCTTCGACGGCCCACGCCGCAAGCGGACCGGCCGGCGCGAGCGTCGTCTGTCCGGCGCCGCTCAGCCAGGCTGCGGCGCGCAATCCGTAGTAGCTGCGCGGATCAGCCTGAACCGCCGCCTCCCACGAGCGTCGGGCCGCCTCGCGGTTGCCTGCGTTGGCCTGCGCTCGACCCAGCCAGAAGTAGGCCAATGGTTTGGTGAACGGCTCCAGCGGCGCTTCGGCCATCTCCCGCCATGTCTCGATGGCGGCCGTCCACTCACCACGGCGGAAATAGATCAAGCCGGCAGCCTGATAGGCGCGCCAGGCCTCATCGGCGGACGGATACTGACGGGCCAGGCTGCGATAGGCAGCCGCTGCGATCGTGAGATCGCCCAGTTCGGCCTGCCAGTTGGCCGCGCGCCAGAGTGCGGTGGGGGCCTGTGCCGCGGTGGGATGCTCTGTGGCGAACTGACGGCAGGCGCTGATGGCCGCCGCCAGGTCACCGGCCTGGGCACGGCCGGCCGCCTGCGCCAGCCAGGCATCGGCCCAGTGCCGGTTCTCGGGGTAGGCTGCGAGCAAATTGCCCAGCTCGGCCAGCCCCTGTTCCACCCGGCCCTGTTTCAGATAGCTCAGCCCGGCATAGTACCAGGCATCGCCTTTACGGCCGGTCGGATCGGTGGCGCGCAGGCGATCGAACGCGGCATTGGCGAGTGCGTAGCGGCCGTTGAAGTAATTGACCAGGCCGCGCTGATACTCGTCCACGGTGGCCCCGGCTTCGACCAGTGCAGCCATCGCCCGATGGGCGTAAGGGCTGGTGAGGTCGGCATCCACAGCTGCCTGCCAGCGACGCTGAGCCTCGTCGGGGGCGGCTTGTGCGAGCGCAGCGCCGGCCAGCCACTGCATCTCGGCCGCCCATGCGCCCGTGGTGATTCCGCCCCGCAAGATGTCGTACTGGGTGACGGCGGCCGCGTAATCCTTCTGCGCCAGGGCCAGGTCGGCCAGATTGCGACGAATGACAACGGTGTTGGCCCAATCGGGCGAGGTTTGCAGGGCCATGCTGAAGGCTTCGGTCGCGCGAGGCAGGTCGCCTGCGCTGCGTCGCGCCGCGGCGATCCGTTGCCAGGTCAGCGAGCTGAGCTCGGCCGCGAGGGGCAGGTAGGCGGCATAGCTCACTTCGGCTTCGGCCCAGCGGTTCAGGCTGCTCAGCGCCTCGCCGAGCAGGAAATAAGCCGGGGCGCGCTGTGGCACGGTGATCGGCGCCGAGGCCAGCAGCTGCGTCAACACGCTGGCAGCCTCTGTCGCGGCATCGTCACGCAGGTAGCATTGCGCCAGCCGGTAGCGCGCCTCGGCGACGTCGGCCGGGTCAGGATCTTCGCTCACCACGACCGCAAATTCGCGTCGCGCCGCATCGCAGTCGCCGATGGACTGCAGATATCGCCCCTCGACCAGTCGGGCCGAAGGCGCCGGAGTCGCGGTGGGCGTGGGCGTGGGCGACGATGTCGCGGTCGGGGAGGGAGTGAAGGTCAGGGTAGGCGTCGGGGTGGCAGCAGGGGTCGGCGTCGCCGGGTCTGGAGCCTGGGCTGCGGCCACGCGATCAGCGGTTGCAACGGATGGGCCCGGCATCGGTCCGGCCGGCGCGATGGGCGGCGCCACGGGCTCGGCGCGCGTGCCGCACGCGGCCAGGATCAAAGCCAGTACCAGAAAAACAAGGCATCGGCAAAACAAGGGACTTCCTCCGTTCCACGATCGGCCGTGCGCCGGTCATCACGGATATTGTATCACAATTTTCGAGACGTGAGAGAGTCACCGAGGTTCCAATGCGGAGGGGGGCCGCGCGAAATTCGATCGCGTACGGAGAAAGATCGGCCAGGTGGGCGGAGGGTCTTCCGCATGAGGGTCTCGCCGTCACTTGCGGCTGCGCACTGCGGGGGGCAGCGTGCGCACAGGGAACGGCGTGTGCCTGGCGGGGGGCGGCGTCCCAAACCCTGTCCCGAAAACCGGCCGGGTTGGCCTGGTCGCATAGGGGCCTGCCATCCACGGCAATAGCGCTGAATTATTGAACGATGACCCTGCCGCGAGATTTCGGAGCGCCTGTGGGATGTCCTGCAACCAGTCGTTCCGTTGTTGCGCGGTCATCAAGAAGTAGGCGAAGATGGCATCGCTCATGCCCCTGACACGGCGCCAGCGGCAGACGCCCCCGTGCCCCCGCTGCCGGGCAACGTGCCTGTAACCGGATTGCACTGCTGCAGCAGCCGGCTGATGCTTTTCCACGTCTCCTCGCCGCGGCGATAGCCTGCGGACCCGGCCGGCGCCAGGACCAGGAGCGCCTCCGCGACGTCCTGCGCCTGGCGCAACGTTTGGCGTTCTTCTGCGCCGATGGCGCACTCAATGAAACGGAAACTTGTGATACCCCGAGTTGGGTCCAAACGTGACGCTCTCAGGGCCGTTGCCGGTCAGCATGATCTCTAGATCAATCCTTTCCTGTTCGCCGGCAAACAATTCGCCACCTGCGAGCGCCTCAAAGACGGGTACGGGATCGAAGTCGAAGCGCACCACCCGCTGCTTCCCGTCAACTAGGGAAGCGGCATTAGCGCGTTCGAACGCCAACACCTGGTTCAGGTACGGGATCTCCAGGCGTTGCGCGGCGAGATAGCCAGCAAAAGCCTCTGCCTCGGCCGACGCGTATCCTTGCGGAGGAACTTGCGCCCAGCACTCCCCCATCAGGGCGCGAACGGCGTCCGTGCCGAGGGTCAGGAGGAGCAGCCGCATGGACATGGGCAACACCCGGACAAGCATGGAAGCACGGAACTCGCGAATCATTGCGGCGACCAGCAACACACCCTGGTCGCCGGCCAGCTCACGGCTCAGCGTTTCGGCGCCGGGCGTCCGGCCGATGACCAGGTTGCCTAGCGCGCGTTCCCACATCGCCGGAGAGGGGCCTTCGTCAAAAGATACCGGCATTGCCGTGCGACTGGATCGCACGGGCAGCGGCTCGTCCACGGCTGTACCGCGTAGTGACCAAAGCTCATGCAACCGTTCCATTTGGGCATAGATCACAGCCGCGCCTGCGGTTTCCACGAAGGAAGGGAAGATCTCGAAGATGATCGCTTTGAGATTGGGCAGACGCGAAACGATGATCCGCGAGGCTTCGAACAGCGGGTCGGGGATAGCTCCTGAGTGGGCATCTATCCAGAAGCCATCCAGCTCCATGCCGCCGGCCAGGTGAATTTCCCAGACCCGTTCCAGCGGGATCTCGGCCAGAAACTCGGCGACCGTCTGGCGGCCGTTCAGAGCGTTGGCGAAGATGTTGTGCAGATCGAGCAGCAGCCCACAGTCGGCGTTGCGCACTACAGAACCAACGAACTGGCCGTCTGGCATCTCGTCGGAGCGCCTGCGCAGGTAGTTCACACCCGTCTCGACGGCGATCGGCACGCCCAGCCCCATTTGCAAATCCCGAACCGATGTACAGGCAACTGCCACCCCTTCAGGGGTCTGGCGGGGCGGCAGGAAGAAGCCTGTACGAAACTCAGGTGTTGAGTTGAAGCTGAGATGATCGCTCGCCCACGGCGACTGTAGCTTCTCGATAGCTGCACGCAGCAGGGCCAACTGACCCGGATCGGGCCGGACTGTGCCCCCAACCGGAGTACCGACGCTATGCACCAGCTTCCGCATCGGATAATCCACCAGCCGCGCCAGGGTGCGCTCGTCGGGCCGGTAGGCTGCCGACTCTCCCGGCACTTCGACCCAGCTCGTCTGCGGCTCGAATTCGAGCACATCGAAGAGCTCGGGCCTGGCCTCCAGGAGGGGCTCGACCTCCGACGCGAAGGTGATACCCACTCCCAACTCAGGGAGATGTGAGTTGTCGTGCTGATAGGATAGCGACATGGTGTCCCTCACTGCGTGCAAGGTGATGCTCCACTTCAAGAGATCAATGGATCGTTGGTTCGCGCCACAAGTGGGAACTGCGCAAAACCAATGGCATCGAAGGATGCCAGCATTTCTTTTAGTTGTGGGTTTTCGGCAAGGTTTTCAGCAGGACTTTTTGCCCCGGGTTCCGCCGCAAAGAACTTGTCCATAACTTCTTTTCGGCCTACCATCAGGGCAACCCTGGCCGGTCGTACAAGCTCTTCTGCAAAAACGGTGTGGCCGGGCCGGATCCTACCGACGTTGATAACACCGCCATTGACTCCTTCGGCCAACACCAGGTCATCGTCAAGCCTGGTCAGTCGCTCCAGCTTGAACCCATTGCCGATAATCGTACCGCTGCCTCCGAAGTCTGCACTTTCCTTGACGAAGATCAACGGAAAGCCACTGCAGCACTCCGGGCAGCCCAAGTCACTGACAGTCCTCTTCAACGCTTCCAAAATGCTGACCACAGGATCCGGCGCCGAGGCCGAGAACCGAGATGAAAAGCGAGGATTGGTTGAAAGCGTTAGTTCGAAGTCCATGTTAGCCTCCTGTGCGTGTGTTAGTAAGGTTTGGAATCAAATGGGCCCTTCTACGAGGGCGGTTGCGAGCAACATGTCCCGCAGTCGCATCAGTTGCGAAAGCAGTTCCTCGATCTGTCCGGGCGTCACACCTTCATCGTTATCATGCGCGTTCCCCGCCTGCCGATGGCAGCAGTAGAGCGTAATAGCTGCGTGCATAGCGGTCATACGTACCTGTGCCTTGAATAGTTCTGTGTCTGACATTTCAGCCGTCTCCTTGTGCTGGAATTGAAGCGACCTTGTTGGCCGTCAACTACTTTTTGGGCAGCAAGCCCCAGTGGTGCTGTGTATCGTTCCTTCGCTCGTTCATTTCTCATGATCTCATAGCGTTGCTCCTTATCAAGACAAGTACCTGCCGGACAGGGCCTGATCGCCCTGCGCATCACCCCACCGGCGCCTTCAACCGTGTGATCGGGTACGGAGCGACGCTCATCTCGCTGGATCGAAACCGCGAGCACACGTTCAGCCGCATGGCCGCGCCGCCGTGGGGCAGACGGTAGAGGGTGAAGACCCCTTCCTGGCTCGGCTTGCCATCCAGCAGGGCGATCTGTTTGCGCTCGCGCAGGCTGTTGTAGTAGCCGATGAGCTGCTGCAGATATTCGCCTTCGCCGCCGGGCGCCTCGGGGATCCGGAAGTGCGCCACCAGTTGGCGCCGCTCGTTGAACACCAGCGTGCCGCCGAAATCCACCGGAATCGGCCCCCACTCCGGGATGAGCAGGGCTTCGATGGGATAGGTGTACTCGATGATGGTCTCCTTGATCGGCTGCGCGCCCCTGGAGGTGACGCCGGACTGATCCACGAAGTTGATGGTGGGGAAGTTCAGCCGCACCATGGTGTTCGAGGGGATGCCCAGGTCGTCGCGGTGGCGATAGATGAACTCGTACAACTCGCGCGGCTCCTGGGCCCGGTTCCATTTCAGGCTGAGGGCCGGCGCGGTCGTCAGCTCCTCCGGATCGGTGACGATGCCCCGCTCGGCAAAAACCTGCTTGATCACCTGCCGGTAGCCGTGCTCGTCTTCGGGGAACGCTTGCGCGTCTGCTGCGATCAACGCCTGGCCGTAAGTGCGGAAGAAGGCCGCAGTGGGCGGCATGTAGTTGATGGCGCGGAACGCGATGCGGCGCAGGTGCCGCGTGGCCTCGATCAGCGCCTCGGCGTCGGTCAGCGCCTCGTCCGTGCGGCGGCGGTTGATCTCGTAGAATGCCACCAGGATCTGGTACATGGTGGCAGTCAGCAGCACCGAAAAGTCGTGGATCTCGGTGCCCGCAGCCTCACCATAGGTGATGGGGTCGCCGGCGTAGCGCAGGAAGTAACGGCCCGGCCCATAGAGGCCGTAGCCGAACTCCTCGGCCATGAGCGAGGCGATGTTGGGCCGATTCAGGTCGCCGCCCGTCGCCTCCATCACGCGCGCCACCACCTCCGGGAAGGTCAGCGCTGAGAACATCGCGCACAGGTCGCCGAATGCCTCGTGGAACGCGCCCGTTTCCACCGGGGCGAAGCCGAAGTAGAAGGGTTTCAGGCCATCCAGCGCCGCGTGGCCCAGCTCGTGCGCCACGATATCGTGCGAGAGGGCGGTAAACACTTTGCCGACGCGGAACGCGATATCGAAGTAGAAGAACGCCAGCGCGCCCTCATCGCGCGAGTAGTAAGCGTTGCGGTCTTGCAGGTAGTGGGGATGGATGGCCAGCTGGGGGCCAAAAGCCCAATGCACCTGCCGGCCGATGGCGCTCTCGATCATCTCCAGGGTGCGGCGGGCAACGGCGAAGGCGTTGACCTGGTGCGTGCGCACGTCGTCCGGGCCCAGCAGCTCGAACGCGTTCTGATCCGGCAGGAAGCGCGCCGGCTGGTAGACTGCTCCCGCGCTGTGGTCCACGTCGTGGACGATGAACTGCGCGTCGCGCGGGCCGCTCTCCAGGTGGACGTTGGGAATGGCGATGGTCACCCGCTCCGGCGTGGACAGCGGGTCCTGTGCCCAGATCTGGACTTCAACGGGGTCTTGGCTCATGATTTGGTCAACTCCTTTCAATGCACTTGATTTATACAATTACGGCATAAATATATCACATTTACCGTTTAAAAAATCGTTTAATGGAAAACTTCACAAAAAATTCATATTACAAGCTGCGAAGGTTACTGTCCCGTGACATCGTTCCATCGCACATATCGGATCCGCTCATACTGCATCTCGGCCGCGCCTGTATAGTTGCGCGCGTACAGGATCCACCCGATGCCCTGGTCCAGCCAGGTGGTGTCCTGCACCGTGGCGACCTGCTGGCCGTTGATCGTCAGCAGGATGTCGGCGCCGCGGCGCTCGACCTGCATACGGTTGAACTGGCTGCCCGGCAGGATCGCGTCGGAAGAGGTCCACGGGATGAGGGGCACGCCGCCCTTCCAGTCGCCGTCGTCCACGCGGTACAGGCTGTAGCTGCGCGTGTCGGGGTTGATGCCGAACAGGTAGCCGCCGCCCTGGAGCAGGCTGCGCACGTCGAAGCCGATCCGGTAGTCGCCGTCGCCCGCGGTCTTGGCGATCTCGGCCGAGATCGCATAGTGCCGGGCGCCGTTGGTGCCGCAGCAGGCGACGATGGTATGGCTGATGTTGAAGCGCCGGATGATCAGGCCGTTGGTGGGGCTGCACTCGACGTCGTCGCGGTCGGATGGCCCGAGGGGGAACCACCCGCAGGTGGGGTTGAGCACCTGGCTGGGCGTGGCGGTCGGTGTCGGGGTAGGGGTGGGCGGGGGCGGGCCCATGATCACCGGCAGGAACGCGAACTTCGTCGCCTGCGGTGTCACGGTGTCGAAGGCGCGGCTCAGGTGGCCGGCGGTGGGCGTGCCAGCGGGTGCTGCGGTGGATACAGCCGCGACGCCCGTGGCCGGCTGGGCGAGAAGGACGCCGAACAGCAGGCTGACGGACACGAAGCCGGCAATCATAAACAACATGCCTTGTGAGCGCATGGTCCCCAAGTGCTCCTGTCACCCGCGCCCGCGCGCCGGCCGGCGGAAGTAGTAGTGCGTGCTGGCGCCGACCGGCCCGTCGTAGACCCCCTCCGCGGCGGGCCGCTCGATCACTTGCACCAGCCGCCAGCCGTCCGCGCCCAACTGCTTGAAGCCCCGGTAGTGGCTGTCGAGCAGCTCCGAGTGCGGGACGCCCTGGTCGTCCAGCCAGTCGAGATACCAGATGATGGCCGAGCCTGGCGTCCCCTCATCGGCCTCCTGGCTGACCATCAGACAGTGCCGTTGCGCATGGTCTTCGTTCATCGTGTCATCTCCTGAGAATGGGATTGGGTTAACCGGGATGTGAGGCTGGGGCGCGGGCGCGTCCGCCAGGAACGCCAGCAGCGCCGCCCACGCCCGGAAGTGCCGCGTCTCGCCGCTGAGCACGTGCGTGGCCTGCCCGCGCCAGCCCGCTCCGGCCCCCGGCTCGGGCCAGAGGCGGACGGTGAAGAGGTGGGAGTCCGGGCGGGCGGCGTTCATCGGGTCGCTATCTCATGATCGTCGGCAGGTAGACAAAGTTGTCATAAGATGGAGGCGGCCCCTGCGTGGCGGTCGGCGTTGGCGTGCGCGTGAGCGTCGGTGTGGGCGACGGGGTGGCTGTGGCGGTCGGCGTCACGGTCGTCACGGTGCAGGGCGGGTCAATCGCCAGCCGGACATCATCCAGCATGAACACGCTGGGGTCGGAGAGGGCGTCGTTGGCCACGCGGAAGCGCAGCGTGACCTGCTGGCCGGCGTAGGCGGTGAGCGGGACGCTGGCCTCGGTCCAGCCGGCGGTGTTGCCCGACTGGCACAGTGGATGTGTCTTGACGGTTGTCCCGTTGACCTGCACGGCCGCAGTGTCGAAGCTGCAGTCGGTCTCCGGCGAGGATGTGTAGACCCAGTACTTGAGCAACGTCGTGACGCCGGGCGGCACCAGCACCGACTGGGACAGCTGGCTCACTTCGCCGTTGGCCACACCCATGAGCGCCGCCCAACTGCCGCCGTGGGGCGGGCGGTAGGCGGACAGCTCGGCCGCCGGCCGGATCAGGTGCGGGAGTTTGGTTGAGCTCACGGTCCAGTCGCCGTTGGCGCCGGCCTCGAAGCCGCCGTTGCGCACCAGGTCGCTGTCGCGCAGCACCGACAGGGTCACGTTGACCGCTTGCGGGCTGCCGCCCGCGCCGGTCGCTGCAAAGGTGACCGCACCGGTGTAGGTCCCGGCCGCCAGGCCGGCCTGGTTGACCGTGACCGCCGGGCTGGCCGGCGCGGCGCCCGCAGTGGGGCTGACGCTGAGCCAGGGTTGGTTCTTGGTTGCGCTCCAGCTCAAGGTTCCGACGCCGGTGTTGGTGACGGCGAGGGGTTGGCTCGGCGGCGGCGCGGCGCAGGCGACCGCGGTGAAGGCCAGGCTCACGGGCGCGACGTTCAGGTAGGGGATGGCCGGCTGCCACTCGAACGCGCCGATGTCGCACGCGGGGCCTTGCGGCCGGGTGACCCCGCGTTGGTCGGTGGGGGGACAGTTGGCCGCGCTGCCGGCGTCAATGGCCGGGCTGCCGTCGAGCAGGGCGTGGGTCAGCGTAGGGCCGCCGTTGGCCGCCAGCGGGCCGAGCTTGGCGTTCACTTTGACCCGATCACCGGGGGCGGTGAAAATGCACGCACCGTCATCTGAAAGATTGTGGCCGAGGGAAGCATTTGCCGGCAGCGCGGCGCAGTTGTCGCCGTCGTTGGCCGCCAGCAGGACGTTGACCATTTCCAACACAATCGTGTCGGACCCGGTGCCCCAGTTGACGGAGCCGAAAGGACACTCGGCCGCCTCTACCTCATCTCGGTCGCGTGTTTCCACGTTGACCCGGATGCCGCCTGCACCCGTCGGCGCGACATTCGCGGCGATGGTTGTGTTGTCCAGCAGCATCTTGCCGCCGTAACCGTATTGGAAGATATTGCCATCTTTGGCGCCGCCCTGGCACAGCTTGTACACCGGCCCCCCGTGGCTGATGCCGGCGCTCTCGGCCGCCTGGTTGCCGCTGATGGTGCTGTTGCGAATCCTGACCGTCGGCCCGCCGCGGTACGCTTGAAGCAGCGAAATGCCCCCGCCCTTCTTGACCGCGCTGTTGCCGGCAATTAGGCTCTCCGAGATCTCCGACTCGGTCACGGCCAGGCCGCCGCCGTTGGCTGCGCGGTTGCCGGTGATCGTGCTGCTGATCACCTGGACGTTACCTGCCAGGCCGCCGCCGTCGCCGCCCGCAGTATTGTCCTTCACGAGGCCTTGGCTCACGATGAGGTTGCCGTAGATGTAAGCGCCACCGCCCTTGCCGGTCGCATTGTTGCCCTGCAGGGTCACTCCGGTTGCCGTGATCATGTCGTTGCCGATGAAGCCGCCACCGTCCCCGGCAGTCGCGGTGTTGCTCAAGAATTGCGTGTTGCGAATCGTATTCTGATAGGTGATCATGCCACCGCCGCCACCTGAGAGCCCGCCGCCGGTCTCGGCTGAGTTGCCGACGAAAATGCTCTCTGTGATGGTGTAAGGGGCAAGCCAGATCCACACGCCGCCGCCGGCCGCCTGACTGCAGGCTGCCGTATCCACCACCGCGCGGTTGTTGCGAATAGTTGTGTTTGTGATGAGAAGAGGGCTTTTACTGTAGTGGCTAATCCCCGCGCCAAACGGCGCGCCACAGCCGCTCGGTGTAATCGTGTGACGATGCGCGACGTTATCACTGATCGTGCTGTCCACGAAAGCGATGCTCCCGCTGCCATAGACCTCGATGCCGCCGCCCGATGGCGGATTGTCCTCACGAGCAACCTGATTTTGTACGAGTGTCGTGCGCGTCAACGTCACAGGGACGGCGGTATCAATGAACATGCCGCCCCCGCTTCCTGCACTGTTTTGGGAGAAGCTACTGTCCCGGATTGTGACTGCGGCTGCGGCGGGATTACCATTCCCTGCATTGCTATAGAGATTCAGCCCGCCTCCACTCCTTCCATCTGTGACCCTGTTGTACTCGATGGTGCTGCCGGCGATTTCCAGGCCGGCCTGAGTTTGTAGCAACAGCCCGCCACCGCCTGCCCCGCCGTAACCGCTCGTTGCCGTGTTGTGGCTGACCACGGTGTCAACGATTTTGGCCTGGCCGTTCACAGATGCATAGACGCCGCCACCCATTCCTGCCGTGTGCCCGGTGATGGTGCTGCCCTGCAAGATCAGCGACCCGGTCTCGGCGTATATACCGCCGCCAATTGTGTTTGTGCCGTTGGTGGTGTTATAGCTGATGGTGCTGGTTAGGACGGTAAGGGTGCCGGTTTGCTTCGAGAAGTAGATACCACCACCGCGGCCTCCGAGGGCTGTATTGCTCACCACAGTGCTGTCCGCCAGGACCACATCTGTATCATAGGCAGCAAGGCCGCCGCCCCAAAATCCAGCCTGGTTCCGGGAGATCGTGCTGGACCGCAGGGTCAGGCTACCCGAAGAGATGTTGATACCGCCGCCATAGCCGGAGCCCTGCCCCCCGCCAGCGGTGTTGAATGAAACCGCGCTGGATTGAAGCATTAGAGTACCGGAGCGGAAGTCAATACCGCCACCCCCTCCTGCCACAGAGGTGTTGCTCACCACTTCGGTGTGGTTCAGAGCGAGGTCGGCATAGGATGCCTCGATACCACCAGACCATGTGCCCTGGCCGCGCTGGATCGTGAGGCCCGCCAGCGTCACGGTGATCGGCGCGCCCTCTTGCCCGTTGATGCTCAAGATGCCGAACCCGGCTGACCCGCCATCAATCACGCTGAGGCCCGGCCCCGCGCCGTTGATCGTCGTCAACCCGGTCACATCGAGCGTGCCGAGCGTCAGCACGTAGGTCCCCGCCGGCACGGTGATGATGTCCGCGCCGGGGCTGTCGTTGGCCGCGCCGATCGCCTCGCGCAGCGAGCAGTCCGCGTCGCACGCGCCGTCGGCGGTATCCGCGGTCTTGGTGACCACGAAGGCGCCGGCCTGGGCGAATCCGGCTCCGCTCAGCAGCGCGATGAGCGCGGCGAGCAGGCCGGCGGCGACGAGCAGCGCCAGCGGGAGGCGGCGCCGGCCGCGGTCGGCCGGGCGGGCCGCGGTCGGCCCGGCTGCGAGATGGGTGAGGTCGGTTGGCATGAGGTCTTTCCTGATTTTTATTTGGTACAAGGATAGCACAAGTACCGTTTAAAAATCGTTTAATGGAAAACTTCACAAGGTATTCGTCTCGGGTGCGCTGTTCGCCCGTTTTGATGGTTTGTGCTACAATGAAGGCACGGGATAATTGGGAACGAGTGCTTCAGGAGTTGCCACTCATTCGGATCAAGGGTTTGATTTGAGGGACAGGGGAGAGATGTACATGAGCAGTCAACCGGGTGAGATGCAGTTGCACGATGTCACTGCTTGTGCTTTCGTCAAGGATTACGTTTTGAGTGTTCGATTTGATGATGGCTTGGAACGCAGCATTGATTTCGAGCCGATCCTGAGCGGCCCGCTCTTCGGCCCACTGCGCGATCCGAGGTTGTTTCGGCAGGTCAGGGTAGACGCCGATCTGGGCACGCTCGTCTGGGCGACAGGGGCGGATATTGACCCGAATGTCCTGCATGACTGGCCCCGGCATGTTGACGCCATCATCCAACGACGCCGGCAACGCTGGGCGGCCGACGATAGCCCGGAGGAGGGTCACCGGCAACCCGATCGTGTTGTGTACCAGGTTGCCGAAACGAATCCGGCGCCCTATGAGGCGGACCGGTTGTCGGACGAAGTAGATTAGCCGCGAATTCCCCTTGCCGGCTTCTGCGTGCCGGGCACTTCCGCAAAGTGCCCGGCACGTGAAACCCGCTCACCCCGCCAGCCACTTCAGCGCGTACCCCACCGCCTGCTCCGTCAACATCGCGGAACCCAAGATCCACGCGGCGCGGAAGCGTTCGTCGCCGAGCTGTTCGCGGATGTGCGCCAGCTGCCGGTCGTGATCGGCCTGGGCGTTGGGCGGCAGCGCCGCGGCGATGGCCTGGCGCAGGGCGTCGGCCGCGGCCATGAGCCGCGCGGCCGGGTCGGGCTGACCCTCGTCCGCCAGCAGGCCCGCGGCGTGATCCAGCACGTCGCTGAGGCCGTGCTGGCTGCCCAGCTCGTTGAACAGCGCCAGGCTTTCGGCGAAGAGGGCGTGCGCGGCCGGCCGATCCTCGCGCTCGCGGGCCAGCACCGCCAGGCTATCCAGCGTGTAGGCGGCGCCCCAGCGGTCCCCCAGCCGGCGCTGCATGGCCAGGCTTTCGTCGTTCAGGCCCCGCGCTTCCACGGCCCGGCCCTCCGACCAGGCGATGTCGGCCAGCAGGTGGAGCAGGTAGGCGATGCCCACCTCGTCGCCCAACCGCCGCCGCAGCGCCAGGCTGGCTTCGATGTGCTGGCGGCCGGTCGCGGGGTCGCCATGCTGCCAGGCTGCCAGCCCCAGGTTCGCCAGCGAGGTCGCCTCGCCTGCCCGGTCGCCGAGCTCGCAGCAGAGGGCCAGGCTCTCCCGATAGCAGGCCAGCGCCCGCTCGCAGTCCCCTTGCCCGTGGGCCACAGTCCCCAGCCCGCGCAGGATCATGGCGGTGACCGGCCGGTCGGCGAACGCTTGCGCCACAGTCAAAGCCTGTTCATAGCGCCATCGCGCCTCGGCGTAGTCCGCCTGATAATAGGCCAGCAGGGCAGCGGCGCGCAACGCGGCGAGCCGGCCCGGCGTCGGCGCCGCAGATGCGGCGGACAACAGCGACCCGGCCCAATAGCGGCCCTCTTTGAAATGCCCGCGCGTGGCCCAGAAACGGCTCATGTCGCCAACCATGCACAGGCCCATCTCGAGGCAAGTACGATCGGCCTGGCAATACGCCAGCGCCGCCCGCAAATTGTCGTGTTCCAACTCCAACCGATTGAACCAGCCGGCTTCCGAGACGTCGGGCTGAGGCCGCGCGCCATGCGCCGCCAATCCGGCATAGTGCGCGCAATGTCTGACCCTGAGCAGCGCGGTCTCGCCTGCCTCGCCCAGTTTGACCGCCGCATACTGTCTCAGGGCATCGTGGAGGCGAAAGCGGCGCGCAGCCGAGGCCGGTTCGACCTCCAACAGCGATTTGTCCTCCAGGCCGGCCAGGCGTTCCACCAGCCGCTCGGGTGCCAGGCCTGGGCCGACGCAGACCGCCGTCACAGCTTCCAGGTCGAAGCTGCCTGCGAACACGGCCAGGCGTCGAAACAGGACGCGTTCCTCCGGCGAAAGCAGACGATGGCTCCACTCCAGCGCGGCCTCCAGCGTTTGCCGGCGCATCGGCTCATCCGTTCCCTGGCGCGTGAGGAGCAGTAACGCCTCATCCAACCGGCTGACGATCTCATCGGGTGACAACGTCCGGATGCGCGAGGCGGCCAGCTCGATGGCAAGCGGCAGGCCGTTCAGCCGTCGGCAGATCTGCGCCACGGCCGCGACGTTGCTGGCCGTCAACACGAAGGATGGCAGGCTGATCTGGGCCCGTTCCACGAAAAGACGGACGCTCTCGCACGCATCCAGGCCGCGGAGCGGGAGCGCCGGGCCGGCGAGGCCCGCAAGTGGGTCCGGCGCAGAAGGAGCCGGGGGCGGGACGGCCAAAGGCGGCACGCGCCAGACGACCTCGTCGGCGATGCCCAACGAGCGCTGGCTGGTGACGAGGATGCACAGTTCGGCGGCGGCCTGGAGCAGTGCCTGCGCCAACAGCCCGACCGAGCCGGCGAGATGTTCGCAGTTGTCCAGCACGAGCAACAGGCGCCGGTTCGCCAACCGTTCGGCCAGCGCCTGCAGCGGCGTGCGCCCCGGTCGCTCGCGCGCGCCCAGCGCGGCCGCAATCGTCGGTGCCACCAACGCCTCATCGGCGACCGGGCCCAGGTCGGCCCACCACACGCCGTCGGGGAATTCGGCCCGCAGCGCGAAAGCAACGCCCAACGCCAGCCGCGTCTTGCCCACGCCGCCGGGCCCGGTCAACGTGACCAGGCGGTAGCCGGCCAACAGGCGACGCACCTGCGTCACATCATCGCCGCGGCCGATCAGGGGGGTCAGCTGCTGCGGCAGATTGTCCGTCGCCGCGCGGCCGGCGTCAGCCGGCGCCAACGCCGCGGCCGCTGCGACTTCGGCGGCCTGAGCCAGCGCCGCCTGATGGGCCGCCCGCGTTTCGTCGCCAGGAGCCGCGGCCAGCTCGCGGCGCAAAACCACCGCGCAGGCATTGAAAGCGCGCACGACGCCGGTGCGATTGCCGCTCAGCGCATGCAGCCGCATCAGCCGCCGATACGCGGCTTCGTCCAGGGGGTCGGCGCGGATGAGACGCCGGGCATAGACGATGGCCGCGGCAAAATCGTGCGCCTCTTCCAGGAGGCTTGCCAGCCGCTCGCAAGCCTGGCCGGCGGCCCGGCTCAGCCGCTCTCGAATCGGCGCGATCCAGTCGTCGTAGCAGTCGGGCAGCAGGTCGCCGGCGTACGTTTCCATGGCGACGCCCAGCGCGCGCTGTTCTGCACGGGGGTCGCCCGCTTCTCTGGCGGCCCGGGCATCCGCCAGTGTCGCCTCGAACTCAGCAACAACGAGCGCGATGGCGGCCGAGTCGGGCTGCCAGCGAATGGTGTGGCGGTCGAGCTGCAGCCAGGCCGCGCTTTCCGGCACCACATCGCGCAGGCGGTGGAGCAGGTTGCGCAGGTTGGAGCGCGCCTGCTCGTCCGAAGTGTCCGGCCAGAAGGCAAAGGCAAGCTGCTGGCGGGAGATCGCCATGTGTGGGTGCAGGAGCAGATAGGCGAGGAGATGCTGGAGGCGCGGCTGAGCCAGGCCGGCAATCGTCTGACCCTCTCTGGTAAACCGAAAGCCGCCAAAGAGATGGACCTTGAATGGGACGCTGGTGTCCATCCTGCTGATCTGCGGCATGCTTATCATCAGTATAGCACGAACAGGCCACAATCGTCAAAGCAACGGCGCGAAACACAGCGAGGCCTCGGCCGGCCGCACCTGAAAAGGGTGCAACCGGCCGAGGCCTCGCACGGGCCGGGAAATGGGAGCAATGAAGTATGACGAACGAGCCGGCCGGGGGGCCTACTTCCAGCTTCCCAACACCTTCATGTAGTTCGCACGCTCGAAAGCGGCCGGCTCGGCCACGTTCTGCTGACTGAGCGCGCCCTTCATCTGCGTCACCGACTCGTATTCGTGCGCCTCCATCCATTGCTGCAGACCATGCACAAGCTCGCCGATGGCGCCGATGCCCTGTTCCAGCAGCACGGAGGCGACGTTGGCGATGTCCGCGCCGGCCATGAGCGCCTTGACCACGTCTTCGGCGGTGTGGATGCCGGTGGTGAGCGCCAACGAGGCTTTGACGTGGCCATACAGGATCGCGATCCAGCGCAGCGGCAGTCGCATTTCATTGGAGTTGCTGAGCACCAGGCGTGGGGTCACGGTCAGCTCTTCGAGGTCGAAGTCGGGCTGATAAAAGCGATTAAAGAGCACCAGTGCATCGGCGCCTGCCCAGTCAAGCCGATAGGCCATGTTCGGCAGCGCGCTGAAAAACGGGCTGAGCTTCATCGCCACCGGGATCTTCACCTGGGCTTTAACTTCGCGCAGGATCTCCAGATAGGTATTCTCCACGCCATCGCTGGTCAGACTGGTGCGGGTCGGGATCAAATAGACGTTCAGCTCGAGCGCATCGGCGCCGGCCTCTTCGATCAATTTGGCATAGCGCGTCCAGCCGCCGGGGGTGACGCCATTCAAGCTGCCGATGATCGGGATGTCCACCGCCGCTTTCGCCTCGCGAATCAGCTCCAGATAGCCGTCTGGGCCGCGATTGAAATCGGCGGCCTGCGGGAAATAGGCGGTGGCCTCGGCCGACATGAAGACCGTCTGCTCGAGGAAGTTATGTTGGGCCAGTGCCTCCAGGTCAATCTGCTCTTCGAAGAGTGAATACATCGTGACTGCCGCCGAACCGGCATCTTCCAGCTGACGAATCGAACTGACGTGCCTGGACAGCGGCGACGCCGACGGCACAACGGGATTCTTCAGAGTCAAACCCATATAGGTTGTAGCAATATCTATCATCGCCTGTTCCTTTCAGGGGGTAGGTAGACAGGGAAACAAGGAAACAGGTAGACAAGGAAACAAGTCAACCTTGTCTACTTGTCTACCTGCCTACCTGTCTACTTGTCTACCTCCCTACCGGCATCGCGGCCAGCTGTTCATATTGGCGCCAGCGGTTCAGGACGTCTTCCTGGGCGAGCTTGAGCAGCATTTCGGCGCGCTCTTCATCGCGCTGGGCCAACGAGAAGTAGCGGCTTTCGTTGTAAACGTAATCCTTGAGTGGGATCTTCGGTGCCTTCGAGTCGAGCTGGAGCGGATTCTTGCCTTCGGCAACCAGAGCCGGATTGTAGCGATAGAGCGGCCACGCGCCCGAATCCACCGCCAGCTTCTGCTGGTTCAGGCCATGGATCAGGTTCAGGCCCTGCTGGATGCAATGGCTGTAGGCGATGATCAGGCTGGGGCCGGGGTACGCCTCGGCCTCCAGGAACGCGCGCACGGTCTGGTTATCGTTGGCGCCCATGGCCACCTGCGCCACATAGACCGATCCATAGGTCATGGCGATCATGCCCAGATCTTTCTTTGCCAGCGGCTTGCCGGCCGCCGCGAAGCGGGCCACGGCCGCGCGCGGGGTGGCTTTCGATGCCTGGCCGCCCGTGTTGGAATAAACCTGCGTGTCGAGCACGAGCACGTTCACATTGCGGCCCGACGCCAGCACGTGATCCAGGCCGCCGTAGCCGATGTCGTAGGCCCAGCCATCGCCACCGACAATCCACACACTGCGCTTGACCAGCATGTCGGCGATATCGTTCAGCTGCCGCGCCCACGGCTCGTTGATCTCGGCCAGTTTCTGCTTGAGCACGGCCACGCGCGCCCGCTGTTCGGC
>OGCI01000317.1_pt1 | contig 59956 bp, 51 predicted proteins | sample 1570021 | NCBI WGS metagenome assembly OGCI01 (sample SAMN06264664, study PRJEB24512) | hot springs metagenome | isolation source: Hot spring water | place: South Africa: Tshipise | collected 2015-06-21
ATACCCTCGATGGGCTGCAGACCGGAAACTGGCAGTACGCGCGGTCGAAGCGGACCGCTCGCTCGGCGAGGCGGTCGAGGTTCGGCGCCTTCGTGAGCGGGTGGCCATAGCACGGCAGCCGCCGGTTGAGATCGTCCGCGACCACGAACAGCACGTTCGTTGCGGCCCGCGCCAGCAGCGGGACAACACAGCCCGCCCATGCGGCTCGGCGAATCCACCTTCCCCAACGGCGAAGCATGTTGCCTCCATTCGTTCGCGACCAGCCGGATTTAACCTTGCTGGCCCAGGATTGTCGAGCGCGACCGGCACTAAGCACGCGCGTCGGACGACTCAGGGAGTTTGTCTGGCGCTCGCGTTTGTCGCGCACCGGCCCTGGTGAGAACCTGCTCCGCCTCCGATCACAGGATCTCGTGAGGGAAGCGGCCGGTTCGCGCCGCGGTCAGCCGACAAGAAGCTGACACCGGCCGCTGCGGGAGGCGAGCGGGCCTGCGGGGCTCGTCCAGCCGGCGCAATTCAATCAGGCACCGTACCAGGCAGCCGCCATCTTGCGAGCCTCCCGGAGGGCCGCGGAGAAGCCCATGAACTGGAATTCCTGTCGGGCCAGGCTCATGCCGTGGTCCCAGCCGGCCATCGGCCCTTCGTACCGGCCGCCGGAGGTCATGAGGATTAGGGCTCGCCGCCCGGCCATCAGGCCCCTGAATCCCTCCGGCCCGAGATCCCCACGTCACGCCTTTCAGCATCACTGCATCGAACCACGCCTTCACAGTGGCCGGCAGGGAGAAGTTGTACATCGGCGTCGCCAATACAACGTCGTCTGCGGCGGCAAGCTGCCGGGCCAGCCGGCGAAAGGGCTCGAGTGCGCGCGCTGGCTCGGGGCCGAGTACAGCCCCCGCGTGATGCCCCTCGAAGTAGGCGCGCACGCTGTCGGGCATGAAGAGCAGCGGCGGATCTCTCGTCAGGTCGATCTCTTCAATGGCCGCGGAACCTGTCGCGGCCCGAAACGCACCGTACAGCGTCCGGGTTGCCGACGCCTCGCCGCGGGGAAAGTAACAGACGGCCAGGACCTTTCGTTGGCTCATTCCTGGTTGTTCTCCTGTGCAACTGGGCAACTGACGGCGGAATCGGTCTGCGTCAACCCAATGGCTGGCATTTGTCCGGAGAACCGATCCATCGTCAAGCCCATCGGCATCCTCCCGCCTGCCCCGCCCAGAATGTGAGCCAAAATGGGGACAGGCACGATTTCGTTTTTGATGAAGAAGTGCTTGCGCCAATACGACCCCGGTGCGGACATTGGGGCGGATCCGGATGTCAAGAACCACATCGGCCCTGCCAGCGTCCGGCACTGGGCAGAAGGTACTCCCGTGCGCCGGCGCCGTCGCGGCCTTCGGCCATCGCACCTTCACGGCCGACTAGACGAAGGGGCGGATGAACGGCCCGCAGCCTCAGCACCTCTCCGCAGGAAGCGTCAAGCCGAGTTCCGTCAGCCGTCCCTCACGCCATGCCCGTCCACTTCAATCCCGCCGCGCGCCCGCAGGCCACGAAGCCGGCCTTCCCGCCAGCCGGGCGGCAGCGCCGGAAGCAGACGCAGGTCCCCAACGGTCCCCGACGCCTCGGGGAACCGCGACGGGACCAGCACCGCGCAGATCGCGGCGGTGATGCTGTTTCCAAGTCAAGAGGTTCCGAATCATCTCGTGGGCCTTGGCTCCTTCGCCCAACCGCGCCCAGAGGGCACATCGACATGCCCAGACCCACTCCCGGCGGCTGTCGCCGGTTGCGCCGCGGGCCTCGAGTGAGATACGAGCCGCACGCGCCCACTCCGGCGTCTCATCTTGCGAAATCCAGCTTTTCGGAAACCCCGCAAAAAGGTGGGAGATGTGACGATGGCGAGCGTCCGGCTTATCCCGGTCCACCACCCATTCCTACAACTGCCCCCATAGGCCGACCTGCGGTCCCAACGACCTCTCCCTTGCCTGCTTCAGGCGTCTGCGAAACTCCTCCTCCCCGAGGATTCGTGCCCTCCGGATCGTGAAGGTGAACAATTTCCAGACGATCTGCTGATCGTGCGCGACGCCGTCCTCCACTGGCCCGTGTTCCGGCGACCAGCCTTCATGACCACCACCGATCCCACCCAGAAGCTGCCCAGCGTCCAACCGGCACCGTGACGACCCTCGAGCGCAGGTAAACATGCAGCTCGTAGTGCGCCATAGCCACACCGTCGGCGCATCCCGACCCGGCCAGGCCCACGAGATGTTCCGATCCGACGTTGGACGTAAAGATGGATGCCCCGACCACCCACCAGCCTAAATTGCGGCCAGCTAAAAAATACCAGCTAAAAAATAGTCGTCCGTCGTATCCCGTCTCCGGCGGATCACCGCACACGCTAGGAAAAGAAGGATTCCAAAATAAACCCCTATTACCAGCCCGTCGATGTTGTTCGTCGTGTGGTTTTCTCCGATTGCGCCGTTGCGCGGCCTTCAGCCAAGCCGGACCGGCATCACCACATACAAGAACGGCTCGTCGCCTTTAATCACCGCGGGGCTCGTCTCGTCCGTCAGTTCGAGCGTGATCTCGTCCGAAACCAGGTATTTGAGCGGATCCATTAAATATGCCGGATTGAAAGAGATCACCATCTCGCGGCCCGAGTATTTCGCCGGCATCTGCTCCTGCGCCTCGCCGATGTCCGGGTCCGAAAGGGTCACTATCAAGCCGTCTTTCGAAAGGTTAACTTTGGCCGACGTTCCCCGCTGGCCCATCACCAGCGACACGCGGCGCAGAACATTCAGGAACAGCTCCCGGGACAACGTTGCGCCAATCTCCGATTTACCGGGAATCACCTGGCGATAGTTGGGATACTTCCCCTCGATCAGAGTGGTCATCACCGTCACGCTGCCCGCATCCAGCACCATCATCTTTGGGGTGGCGGATATCGTGGCGACGCCCTCCCCCTCCAAAATCGAGATGATCTCGTGTACCGCGCGACTCGGAACAACGAGGTTGAGGTTCTCCCGGGCGCCGTCCACCTCCTGCTCCACCAACGCCAGACGCCGCCCGTCGGTGGCCACGACGCTGAGCCGGTTATCCTGAAGCTCCAGGTAGACACCCGTCAACACCTCGCGGGAAACGTCGCTCGATGTCGCATACGCCGTCTTCTCGAGCATGGAGCGGAGGACCTTTTTCTCTATCGTCAGCGTTTTCGGGTTGGCGATCTTCGGAGGCTCCGGGAAATCTTCGGCCGAAATTCCGTTCAACCGGAACAACGCAGCGCCGCACGCTAAATGGACCGATCCAGCCGAACGCGTTGTGATCTCGACCTCAACTTCTGGAAGTTCGCGGGCGATTGCCAGCAACCGTTTCGCGTCCAGCGTGATGGCACCTTCCTCTTCCACGGTGGCGGCCAGCAAGGCCCGCACGGTAATGCTGAGGTCGCTGGCGGTTACGTACAGCGATTGCCCCCGCGCCTCTAGTAACAGGTTGGAGAGGATCGGGAGCGTGGAGCGTGTGGCCACGGCCGGAGCCACGCTCGACAGAGCGCCCACAAGGTCATCCTTCAGAACCTTCAGCTTCATGTCCGTCACTCCGGGTGGTCCTTTTGGGGAAGACTAACTATCACCACCGTTCCCGTCAGTATGCCTGTGGACAACGCGGCCGGCAAGACCCAGTCAAATCGATTCTCCGTGGAAAAGACCTGTGGGAGGTTGTGGAGGAGGTTGTGGAGGAACATGTGAACGGCCGCGCACGCAGTTCGTGTCCGGGTATGCACGACGCGTTGTTCTGCGGAGAACTGCGGGGCCGTCCACAGCCGGATGGCTGTAGTTGTGGACAACCGCGAACTATTTTTTGGGCGGGGTGACCTCGCGAATGACGGCGCCCAGGTCCTCGCTGAGAACGAGCACCGCAAGGCGCTCCGCGCGGGCGAGGGTCGGATCCTGGATAGACGCATAGTCGAAGCGCCCTCGCAGGTCCGTGTAGCCGTCTTTGTAAAACTTGACCTGTTTGTTGGGGAGGCGGGCGTAGACCTTTACGTAGGCGCCGGGGATGGGCGCCAGCGTGTCGGCGTGGGTGACGAGCAGCTGCCCGAAGGCTTCGATCAGGTGGACGCGAAGTGTGTTCGGGTAGTAGGCCTGCGTGCGGCGGAGGTTGTCGGCGACGGCTTCGACGATGAGGTTTTTCTTGAGGTCCTCGGGGAGATCTACGGTGATCGTCGTGCGTCCGGCCGGAAGGTCCACGGTCCTGGTGAAGGCAGGGCGAACGTAGACGAACGTGTCGGCGGTATCCTGGAGGAAGGGGTTGCGGGAGAAGAGAAATTCGATGTCGGTCGGGTAGAAGTTAAGAACGCAGGACTGGAGGTTGCGGTAGTCGATGCGGACGCGGCCGGCTTCGACGTGAATTTCGATCACGGGCTCCGTGGAGGCGAGCGCGTCCTGCTGGAGGGGGGCGCTGTCCACGGTGTCCGGACGGGCGGCGGGAGCGCCGCGAATCTCGTCGAGCTGAGCCAGCACCGCGGCGAACCTCGCGCGCCAGCGGGGGACCGGATGGTCGCGGTACGCCGCGGCGGTGGTCCGCGCGGTGGCGATGTCGCGCTGCCGGAGGGCGAGATGGCAGCGCAGGTAGTCGTACTGGATTTTCTCGGCGATGTTGTTTCGCTCGACGCGGCCGAACCATTTCAGGGCGTCCTCGACGCGGTCCTGGAGGGCCAGGTAGTAGGCAACGGCAAGGTGGTCCTCCGGGTTCAGCGAGGCCTTGTAGGCAAGCACGCGCAGGAACTCGTGGTACTGATGGCGGAATTCCGCATTGTGGATCCGGTGGCGTCCACCGACCGGGTGGGCGCGAGGCACGATCATCGGGTCGTATTCAAGGTGCTGGTAGGTGCGACGGCGGACTGGGTCGAGCGTGAGGAGCGGGCTATCGAGGACCGGGCCGCAGGCAGTGGCGAGGGGACTGTGGGCGAGGAAGGCGCGTATGCGCGGCGGGTCGTTGTGAAGAATCGCATAGGACCAGAGCGTGGGATCGAACGCCCGGCGGTCTTCGAGCAGCTCGATGGCCCGCACGTAAAAGTCCCTCTCGCGGCATCGCCAAGCGATCTCGGAAAGGGTGATGCGGTGAAGGTTGGCGTCGCGGAGGAAGGCCAGGACCTGGTCGGGAGTGCTGTTTTGGGAGATCCAGGCCCATGACGTGGTGTCCTGGCGTTCGGGACGGCTGACCACGCGAAAGAAGGTGGGGAGGGCGCGCGAGGTGGCAACGCCGCCCTGCGCAAGGGCCGCCGGATGGTGAGTGAACTCGCCCGTCTCGGGGAAGTAGAAATAGTATTCCATGGTGCGGGTTTCGTACGGCTCGAGCGCGAGGTGAACGCCGCGGGTGGGCAGGCCCGACTGGAGTGGAACGCTGCCCTGGGGGATCTGCAGGAGGACCTGGACGTACTGGCGGTTGCCGGTGGGATTGGTCAGGACGACTCGGGCTCCGTAGGGGACGCCTGGCTGGAAGTCGCCGGTGACGTACCTTTCGTAGCGCTCGTTGCCCTCATAGAGCCAGGGGTCGTCGGCGCGGAAGAAGTTTTGCGCGACGAGGACCGAGCCGGCCCGCTCGGCGGCGGCGGCCGGCGCGACCTGGCGGAGGAAGAGGAGCATGGGGCCGGCGGCCTCAATCGAGACCGATGGGGGTCGGGAGACGACCTTGTGCGGGGCGGCCTCGAACGGAAGATCGAGCGCGGCCACGGCGAAGATGATCTCCGTGAAGTTCCGATGCGCGGAGAGGAAGTTTGTGGAGAGGAACGACTCCGAACCTGCGTGCGCAGCGTAGTCGGCCCAGAATGGCGAGGGACGGACAAGAGTCGCGGTCTGCTGGGCGATGGGCAGCTTGTAGTAGTTGTTTTCGGCGAGTTCGCGGGGCATATCCGGGGCACGGAAGAAGGGTCGCGAAGCGGCACGCCGCTCGGAGATGTCAACGTCCGTGAGGAAGTCCCCGGCATCCTTGTCGGCGGGAGGCAAGGTGCCGTCGACATTCTGGCGCCGTTGTTTCGCAGCCCGATCCATTTTTTCCTGGTCTGGGGGTGGGGCGGCTAGGGCGTTGGCGGCCGCTTCGAATGCGGCCGCGGGGGAAGGTGCTGCTGCTGAACTGGGCGCCCCACCGCCGGCGCGGAGAGCGAGCGCCGAAACCTGGGGCGCAGCCGGCTCAGCCGTCGCGGCCAAGCCTCTGAGGGTCTCGCCGCCCTCCAATACCCCCGCCTGGAGCGCGGTGTCGAAGAGGCGATGGAATTCGACGACGTCGGTAGGGAGAAGGTCCGCTTGGTCGCGGATGTCGCGGACAATGGCCTCACGGCGGTCGGGCAGGCGCTGGGCGAGTAGGATCTTTTCGACGACGTTGAGCTGTCGGTATTCCCACGGCTCCAGCCAGATGTCGGGGTTCTCCCCGAGGAGCCAGCAGTCGAGGAATGTCTTGTCGCGTTTGTTGGCCAAGTAGGGGGCGACGACCTCCTTGAAGAAGACAGGGTCCTTGCGGAAGAGGAAGAAGTTGAGTTCGTGGCAGGCGAACTTGGAGTAGAGGTCCAGCTTTTCGGTCGCCGGCAGGGAGGCCCATCGCGGGATGAACGAGAAATCCCGCAAGGCTGGCTGATTGGTGGCGAGGGTGGAGAGGAGTTGCCATGCCCTCGCGACCGTGTCCACGATTTCCATGCGGGCCATCGAGGCGTCAGGGATTTCGAGGGTTCGGCCGGCGGCGAGGGCGACGGCGGTTTTGACCTCGGCGAACGGCCGGTTGGGGTCGAGCGGCGCCGCGAGCCGGAGGTTGCGGAGGGCGGGTTTGGGGTCGCCTAGCGCAGCGGTAGCGCGAACGGCGTGGCAGGGATCTAGGGCGACGGCGACCAGGAAAGCGGCGTGGCCGAGTTGTGCGCGGGGGATGACGATGCGTCCGTCGGCGTCGGGACGCAGGTTGGGCAGGACGGCGGAGGGCGTGGCGAGGAAGTCGAGCGTCGGGAAATCAGCGACCGGTACGGCGACTCCCAAGGCGGCCCCCTCGACGGCCGCGACGGCGCCATGGGCGGCCTGGCGGCCAACGTAGGCGGTGCCCGCCTGCAGGACTTCGCTCTCCGGCCGTGTCTCCCGGAGGACCCACGGGTTCAGGAGCAGGCCAGGCCGCTCGAGGATGACGGCGGGGTACTTCTGCGCCGTACGGCGGTCGAGGATGTAGCGGTACTCGTCGCCGACCTTGCGTCCGGATTCGTAGAACGTTTGAGGGAGAGTCCAGCGCTGCTCGACGAGGGAAGGCCAGCCCGCGGGGGCGAGGACATCAGCCGGGTCGGCGGGCGGCAGGTACCGGAGGCCATAGACGTGGACGCGCGCGAAGGGCCCGGCATGCCGCAGACGTACAACGACCGTGTCGGGGCCGGGTTCGATCGCGGCGATCTGGAGGGGTTCCAGCCGCGGCCGCTCGAGCGCGCGGCGAGAGGAGACGACGATGTGGTCTATGGGCTCACCTCGGGTGACGCGGACCGGGATCTCGACCCCACGAGAGCGGATCTGGAGAGAGTAGTCGCCCGGCTCGAGGTCACGGAGCTCCAGATCGCCGTCGGTCACGGACATCCGGTCGGCGCAGTCGCGGACGAAGACCCCACCACGCACCTCGAGGAGGGAGAAGTCGTGTTTGGGGTCTCGGATCGAGGGATCGGGCAGCGGCAGGCGCAGCGGGCGGCCGGCCGGGCCGTGCAGAGCCGACGGCCACCAGCAGTCGGAACGCAGGACCGTCCAGGTGCGTTCAACGCCCGGCGGGGCATGGGCGGCACGCCATTCGGCGGACTTCGGATTGGGCGGTCCGTCGGTCGGCCAGTCGACCGGCCGGGGCTCGGGCGTGAGGGAGAATCGGACGATGTCCGTCAGCGGGCCCAGCGCAACGCGGCCGTGTTCGTCGGTGCGAAGCTGGACGTGGATCGGCTGCTGGAAATCGCGATGGTAGAAGGCGCCGGCCACTGTGGCGCCGGCGACCGGTTCGCCGTTTTTGCCGCGGAGTTCGACCACGTAACCTTCAGGGGTCAGAAGGGCATGCAGACAGCGGGTGGCGAGCGTGGTGTGCATCTGGTTGACGCGCCACACCCCGGTCGCGGAGAGGTCGTCGTGGCGGCGGCGTGAGACGTTGCGCACACGCCCCTCGAGTCGCGCCGTCACGGCGACAATCTGCTCGGGCACGGCGAACTCAACAACGGTTTCCTCGCGGTCGGTCAGCGTCAGTCCGGGGTACTCCCGCTCCGTGGAGATGCCGCGGATGTCGGTCACCGTGAGGACGAGGCGCGGCTGCTCGAGGAGTTTAAGGTCGACCGGGTGGCCGTTGATCCGGAGGATGGGTCGCAACAGCAGGCGGGCCGTGGCCTCAGGAAGGAGGGACTCGCGGTCGAGATGCATGTTGGCAGCCAGCTCGTAGACCTCCGCCTCGTGTCGAATTTGGGTTAGCGAGGCGAACGAGCCGGCGCGGAGAATGACGTTTTCGGTCTTCGGCTCGGTGGTGAACGGAATGACGATGCGACCGTCCGGTCCGGCGGCGAACTCCCGTCCTCCAATCCAGGCGCGGGCATCCGGCAGGCGGCGGTTGGACTCGTCGAAGACCGTTAGCGCCTGGCCGGCGGCGGTCATGGACTGGACGGCGCCGAGGCGGCCCTTTTGCACGAGGGCGCGGCTGCTGCGGCCGTTGCCGATGAACTCGATCACCCATACGCCGCGACCGGTCAGGTTGGGGAACTCGAAGGTGCGCTGGATCCGCTGCTCCGCAGGTGCTTGGAGCCGGTGGCGTTGCTGGTCGGTGGGGACGAGCCCGTCGAGGTTGATGGCGAGGTTCAGTGAGCGCCCGGTGTCGCGGTAGTAGTTGAAGGTGTCGATCTCGTAGATGTTGATCTGGAGGTCCTCAACGTTCTTCACCCAGAGCGAGAGGCGAACGGGGTCCTCGGGGCGGAGAACATCCGGGTTGTGGGGAAGGAATTCGAGGTCCACACGCTCCCTCAGCGCCCGGTACTCGTCGGGGGTGAGAAGATTGGCCCATTGCGACGGTTCGCCGATGCCGTGGACGATTTTGGATTCGGCGAAGACCTTCTTCAGGTAATCGTCGCGTATCCACGTCTGAAACTCGGAGTAGTCGGCCGCGTCCCGCAGAAAATAAAGGAGGTAATCGCGCACGAGGGGCTCGTCCATGCTGATCGGGGGCAAGGCGATCAGCTTCGGATCGGCGGCTAGGTCGGCGAGATGCTCGGGACGTGCGACGGACTCCAGGAGCGGACGTGCGACGTAGGGCACCCGCCGCGGTAGTTTGAGGTACTCGATGAACCGCGCGCGGTTGCGGACGCCGACGCGCGTATCGTGCAAAAGTCGGTTATACAACACATTAGCCTTCAATGTGTTATGTGCATCATCCAGCTGGCTGACGAACGCCCATACGCGCTCGTAGTAGGCCTCGCGGGCGGGCGCCTCGGTGGCCAGATCGGTCTCGTTGTCCGGTACGAGCCGGGCCAGGTAGGCCGACACGAAGGCCGCTTCGTTCCGGAGGGCTGGGCGTTTCTGCGCGAGGTCGTCGAGTTGCGCGAGGGTGAGCTGACGGTGGATCGGGAGGTGCCCGAACGGCGGACTGTCTTGGACGGCGAGGTCCGCGAGGATCATGTCGACCAGTCCGGGGATGTCGGGCCGGGTTGCGCGACGGAGGAAGTCCCGGCGTTGCTCGGGTGTCAACTCTCGACCCGCGAGGCGGAAGAGGCCGACGTCGGAGAATGGTTCGAGGGATCGCGGCGAGTTTTTCAGGCGTTCGGCGGCGACGGTGTCGAACGCGATGCGGGCGGGATCGAGTCGGGTGGGCAGGTCCGCCCTCTGCTCCGGGGTGCGGCGCGTGTGGGAGAAGTTGAGCCGGAGCTGCTCGCGGAGGTACTTGAGGGTTGCCTGGGGGTCGCGGCCGTAATCGAGGAGGGCCTGGCGGTTGAGGAGCTCGCGCGCGGCCGGCACCACTTGGCCGTTCCGAGCGCGGGCCCAGGCGTCGAGCGTTCGTTGAAAGCGTTCGCGCTGGCCGGTGTTCTGCGCATGGAGGGCGGTGTAGAAGAAGAAGTCGTCGGTGCCGGGCACGAGTTCCCTGAGCGCGGCCTCGCGGTCGTCGGCGAGGCTGAAGGTCTCGATGTAGCCGATCTCCTGCGCGGCGGCGGCGACGGCTGTGAAGGGGAGGACGAGCAGCACGAGGTTTCTGTTCATCGCATCGGTCTCCCGGCCGTTGCGAGGGCAGGCGGCCCCGGCCCGGCCATCCGCTTGGTAATACGTCAGCGGGAGCTCCGATCTTCAGCCTAGCTCTGCGGTGCGGCAGGCCGCAACCTGCCCGCCAACGCGGACGACGGCGTGGAGGAGAGGACCGCCGTCAGCGGCGGGGCGTGACCTCCTGTTCCCACGCCGTGAGAAGGGTCGTCAGTCGGCGGACGTCGTCGGGGCGATCCGCGGCCGGATCCCGGCGTTCGGCGGGATCGGCCACCAGATCGAAGAGCCGTTCGATCCTTTGCGTGCCGCGCTGTTCGACCAGGTATTTCGGCCGGCCGTTGCGGACGGCGCGCCACGTGACATCGCCGCGGCGACCGCGCCGGAAGAGACGGCGTTCGAACGGAACGCGGCCCGAGCGGATCGTCGCGATGACATCGACGCCGTCCAGCGAGACAGAGCTTGTGGCGGTGGGCGCCAGGAGGGCCAGAATGGACGCAGTGAGATCCATCGTCGCCGCGACCTGATCGCTAGTTGAGCCCGCGGGCAGCCGGCCAGGCCAGCGCAGGAGACAGGGAGCGCGGATTCCTCCTTCCCAAAGCGTCCCCTTGTGGCCCGAAAATGGCCCGTTGCGCGCCCATTTCGGGCCGCCGTTGTCGGACGTGAAGATGACCAGCGTGTTGGAGGTCTGGCCGGTGCGATCCAGTTCCGCCAGCAGCCGGCCGACATTGTCGTCGAGCCGCCGGACCATCGCGGCGTAGGTCTCTGGCGTACCCCGATAGACTTCGGCCGTGGTCACGGGACTAGCGCGGCGGTCGTCCGGGCCCTGCATCGGCACGTGAGGAGCCGTGTACGGGACGTACAGGAACCTCGGCGGCGGGGCCGCACGCCAAGCCTCGAGGGCCTCGTCGGTGATCCAGTCGGTCAGGTATACGCCGGCGTTGGTGACCGGTTTGCCGTCGCGGTAGACGACGTGCAGGTCGATGTCCGGTTCGACGTGGTGGAAATAGTCGACACCTCCGCCCAGGATGGTGAACCACCGCTGAAAGCCGTGCCGGTCGGGCCAAAAATGCGGTTCGTATCCTAGGTGCCACTTGCCGGCCATCAGGATGGTGACGCCCGCGGCGGCCAGCCGATGTCCCAGCACGGAGTCCTCCGCTGGCAGGCCAAGCTGGTTGATGGTCCGCAGCCGGATCGCGTCGTTGTACCGGCCCACATTGCCGATGCCGATGGCGCACTCGAGGCCACCGGGACGCTGGGGATAGCGGCCGGTGAGGAGGGCCGTCCGCGTGGGAGTACACTCCGCGGCGCTCGCGTAAAACGAGGTCAGGCGTATCCCTTCTGTGGCTAGACGGTCGATCTGCGGGGTGGGCACCAGCCCCCCATAACAGCCGAGATCGCCAATGCCCAAATCGTCAGCGAGGATCAGCATCACGTCCGGCCGCTCGACGGCTTGGGCGGAGACAACGGCTGCCACGGCGACCAGGACGCGAAGAAGGGGGAAAGGCCCTCAATGCGGGGGCCGTCTGCGCGGCACGGGATGGGATATCGAGGAACATGAAGAGTTTGGATCGGCGCCTCTGCGGGCGAAGAAAAGCCCATTGGGGATCTCCAAGTAGTCCCAGTCTTCTAGGGGCGGGGAGACCGGATGTCAATATGGAATGCGGAAGACGACTGGATCGCGGAATGTCCCTCTAGATGGGAGAGAGACCCCGTACGGCGCGGGGTGGCGCACTTAATACAGTGCGCCGCCTGCCGTGCGGAGTGGCCGCATCCTGCGCTCAGGTACTGGGATGGGGATGCGCCATGCGTTGGCGCGGCGTTCGGGATGGCCGCGCCCTGCACGACGCCGGACTTCCCAAAGGAAAGCTGCCGGTCGCGGATGTCACCAGCAGGCGTCCTGCCGCGCGGTGCAGCGAACTACGCGCACCGTGGGAAAGGTGGACGGGACCGGACGTGGGCCGGGCCCGTCCCTTTCTGGGCGAACGGCTTCAGCCCTTCCGACGGGTTCTTCCTGCCCGCGCTGGCTTCGCAGCCGTCTTCGTCGCGGCCTCCTGGAGGGCCGCCTGCGCCGCCGCCAGCCTCGCGATGGGCACACGGTAGGGCGAGCAACTGACGTAGTTCAGCCCCACGCGATGGCAGAATGCCACCGAGGCCGGGTCGCCGCCCTGCTCGCCGCAGATGCCCACCTTCAGGTCGGGCCGGACCGACCGACCCTTCCGCACCGCCATCTCGATGAGCTGCCCAACGCCGTCCTGGTCGATCGTCTGGAACGGATCGGCCTTCAGGATCTTCTTGTCGAGGTAGTGCTGGAGGAAGCCGCCGATGTCGTCGCGGCTGAACCCGAAGCCCATCTGGGTGAGGTCATTGGTGCCGAAGCTGAAGAACTCCGCTTCCGCCGCCAGACGATCGGCCAGCAGCGCTGCGCGCGGCACCTCGATCATCGTGCCGACGAGGTGCGGGATACGCTTCAGCTTGTGGGCGCGGCAGACCTCCTCGTGAACGCGGGCGATCAGCGCCTTCTGGTGCTTGAGCTCGTTCGCGTCGCAGGTGACGGGGACCATGATCTCCGGCAGGCACTTCTTCCGCTCCGCCAACAGCTCGGCGGCGGCCTCGAAGATCGCCCGCACTTGCATTTCCGAGACCTCGGGGTAGGTGATGCCAAGGCGGACGCCGCGGTGGCCCATCATCGGGTTGTTCTCGTGCAGGGCGTCGCCGCGCTTGCGGACCTCCTCGACGGAGATGCCGATCGCGTGGGCCAGCTCGGCCTGCTTCTCAGGGCTCTGGGGGACGAACTCATGCAGCGGCGGGTCGAGCAACCGGATGGTCACCGGCAGGCCGGCCATGGCCTCCAGGGTCGCCTTAAGGTCGCGCTTCACGAAGGGGAAGAGCTCGTCCAGCGCCTTGCGCCGCTCCGCCTCGGTGGAGCTGAGGATCATCTTTCGCAGCAGGAAGAGCGGTTCGTCCGAGCCGGCGCCGTAGAACATGTGCTCGGTCCGGAACAGGCCGATACCCTCCGCTCCGAAGGCCCGCGCGGCGCGGGCGTCGTCCGGGGTGTCGGCGTTGGTGCGCACGCCGAGGGTGCGGAAGCGGTCCACGAGCTTCATGAAGGCTTGGAAGCGCGGGTTCTCCGTCGCGTCCACCATCGGCAAGCCGCCCTCGTAGACGAGACCACGGGTGCCGTTGAGGGTGATGGTGGTCCCCTCGGGGTAGTCGATCCCGCCGATCCTCATTTTACGGCCGGGCACATCCACATGGATCTCGCCGGCGCCGACAACGCAGCACTTGCCCCAGCCGCGCGCGACCAGCGCCGCATGGGAGGTCATGCCGCCGCGGGCGGTCAGAATGCCCTGGGCGGCGCGCATGCCCTCGATGTCCTCAGGATTGGTCTCCTCGCGGACGAGGATGACCTCCTTGCCCTCGGCCGCCCAGCGGACGGCGTCCTCGGCGGTGAACACGATTTGGCCGGCCGCTCCACCCGGCCCGGCCGGCAGCCCACGAGCGAGCACCTTCGCCGATTTCTCGGCGGCCGGATCCACGAACGGATGCAACAACTGGTCCAGGTGCGCCGGCTCGACTCTCTGGACGGCGGTGGCCGCGTCGATCAGGCGCTCCTTCAGCATGTCCATCGCCATGTTCAGCGCCGCTGTGCCGGTCCGCTTGCCGTTGCGGCACTGGAGCATGAACAACTTGCCCTCCTGGATCGTGAACTCGATGTCCTGCATGTCGCGGTAGTGCCGCTCGAGCGTCCGCCGAATTTGATCCAGCTGGCGATAAAGATGCGGCATCGCCTCCTCGAGGGAGGGCAGGTGGCGGTTCTGCTCGTTCTTCGTCGCTTTGTTCAGCGGATTCGGCGTGCGGATGCCCGCCACGACGTCCTCCCCCTGCGCGTTGACGAGCCACTCGCCGTAGAACAGGTTTTCTCCGGTCGCCGGGTTGCGGGTGAAGGCGACGCCGGTGGCGGAGCTGTCACCCATGTTGCCGAAGACCATCGCCTGGACGTTGACCGCCGTGCCCCAGTCGTCCGGAATGCCCTCGATGCGGCGGTAGGCGACCGCCCGCTTGCCGTTCCAGCTCTTGAAGACGGCCCCAATCCCGCCCCACAGCTGCTGCCACGGGTCATCGGGGAACTCGCGGCCGAGGACGTCGCGGACCCGCTGCTTGAACGCGTTGCAGAGACCCTTGAGGTCCTCCGCCGTCAGGTCGGTGTCCGCGTTGTACCCCTTCGCCTTCTTGAGCTGGTCGAGCATCTCGTCCAACTGTTTGCGGATGCCGCGGCCCTCCTCGACCTCGATCCCCTCGGCCTTCTCCATCACGACGTCGGCGTACATCATGATCAGCCGGCGGTAGGCGTCGTAGACGAACCGCTCGTTGCCGGTCTTCGAAATCAGTCCGGGGATCGTCCGGCTCGAGAGGCCGATGTTGAGCACCGTCTCCATCATCCCCGGCATCGAGCGGCGCGCGCCGGAACGACAGGACATCAGCAGCGGGTTCACCGGATCGCCAAACCGGCTACCCATCACCTTTTCGACCTTCGCCATCGCCGCTCGGATCTGCTCCTCCAGCCCCGGCGGAAACCGGCCGTTCAACCCGAAATAGTCCGTGCAACATTCGGTCGTGATCGTGAACCCCGGCGGGACCGGGAGTTTCAGGTGGCACATCTCCGCGAGGTTCGCCCCCTTCCCCCCAAGGAGATTCTTCATGTCGGCCCGCCCCTCGGCGGTGTTGTTGCCGAAGAAATACACGTACTTCTTAGCCTTGGCCATGCGTGGACTCCTTATCGTGTTGGCGTTTCGCCCGATGCGGGTTCCGCTCGCCGGTCCGGCCTTTCCGGCCGACCAGCCCGGACGAAAAAACCCCTTGACGGTACCGTCACCCCTCGTCCGCGTCAACCCGATCGGCGCCTTCCGAACCAGCTTGACCGCCGACGGCCCGTCGGCAAGGGTGGACGGCTGAACGAGGCGTCTTTTCGATGTCGATGACGCGACCGCCCTCCACCGCTCCCGCGCCGCCCCGCGCGGTGGCAATCGTCGGCCGGCCGAACGTCGGGAAATCGGCGCTGTTCAACCGGTTGGCCGGCCGGCGCATTGCGATCGTCCACGACGAGCCCGGCGTGACCCGCGACCGGATCGCGACGGAGGCGCGATGGGACGACCAGGTGTTTTCCCTCATCGACACCGGCGGCCTCGGTCTTCTCAGCCGGGCCCGGGCCGACGACGAACTGGCAGCCGCCATCGAGCGACAGGTCGAGGCCGCGATCGAGGAAGCCGCCGTAGTGGTCATGGTCGTCGACGTACGGACCGGCCCGGCGCCGCTCGACGAGGAGGTGGCCGACCGCCTCCGTCGCTCCGGCCGGCCGGTCGTACTCGCGGCCAACAAGGCCGACCGATCGGCGGACGACGCCGGCGCGTTCGAGTTCGAGCGGTTTGGGTTTCCCGTGATTCCCGTCTCGGCCGCACACGGCCGCGGCATGGACGAACTGATGGAGGAAGTGCTCGCGCGCCTGTCGCCTGCGTCGATCGCGGAAGACAACCTTCCTGCGCTGCGCATTGGCATCTTCGGCCGACCTAACGCGGGCAAATCCTCGTTCATCAACCGCCTGGTGGGGCGCGAACGCCTGGTCGTCTCATCCATCCCTGGGACCACCCGCGACTGCGTCGAGGTTCCGCTGGAGGTGGAGGGTGCCGCGGGCCGCCGGCGGTACCTGCTGGTGGACACCGCAGGCCTGCGCGCCTCCGGTCGGCTCGAGTCGGCGGTGGAGCGGTTCAGCCTGGCGCGCGTCGAATCGGCGATGCGGCGCGTGGACGTCGCGGTGCTGTTGTTCGACGGGCAGGTCGGACCGACGCGCCAGGATCAGCGTATCGCAAGGATGATCCTCGACGAGCACCGCGGGTGCGTGCTGGCTGTGAACAAGTGGGATCTGGCGGCCGGCGGCCTCGGCCCGGCGGCGGAACGGCGACGGCGGGCCGAGTACCGCGCGGCCCTCCGACGGGAGTTTCCGTTCCTCGATTTTGCCCCGCTGCTGTTCGTTTCGGCGCGAACGGGATCGGGCATGGACGAGGCGCCCCGCAGCTTTGAGCTGGTCGCGCGCAACGTCTCGGCCCGCCTGCCCACCGGCTTGCTCAACCGGCTCCTTCGCGAGGCATTCGAGCGCCAGTCGCCCCCATCGATCCGCGGTCGGCGGCTGAAGCTGTTGTATGCCACGCAGACGGGCGAACGGCCGTTGAGGGTGCGGTTGTTTGTCAACGATCCTGACCTGCTGACGCCGGCCTACGCGAACTACCTCGAAGGACGGCTGCGGGCGGCCCTCGGGCTGGAAGGAGCCCCCTTGGTTTTCCAGGCGGAGTCGCGCCCGCGTCGGGACGCCGCTACCCACGGCTGATTGCGGCCACCAACTAGAAAGACCGATCATGGCGAGGATCCTACCGCCGTTGGCCGCCCGTGCGGCGCTGGCCCTGCTGCGGGCCGCAACGGGTTGGCATCTGCTGCAGGAAGGAGTCAGCAAGCTTGCGGCCGGCGACTGGTCCGCTGCGGCCTACCTCGCCACCGCGCATGGCCTGCTGGGGCCGCTCTTTCGCGAGCTTTCCGCCCGGCCGGCATGGGAGAGGGCCAGCGCCTGGTCAATACGTGGGGGCCGACGATCATCGGCGTGGCCCTTGTTATCGGCCTCCGGACCCGTGTAGTGGCTGCGGCGGGCGCAGCCCTCGTGGCGCTCTATTACGCCGCGCGTCCCGCCATGATCGTCCTGCCGCCCGTCCCCGGCTTCGGTTCGGCGGGCGAGATGATCGTCGTCTTGGTCGAGGCAGCGCGCTGGCTGCGCTCGCGGCCTTGCCCGCCGGCTGGACGTTCGGCCTGAAGGGGATGCGGGACCGGCTGCGATGGCGTCGGCGCACCGAGGCCCCGACTCCCGACGGCGCCGCGCCTGGCGGCGCCGTCGCCGCCGTGAACACCGCCGCCGGACTCGATCGGCGCGAGCTGCTGGGCCATCTCCTCGGTCTGCCGCTGCTCGGCGCATGGGCGCTGGCTTGGCTGCGGCGGCGCGGCCGGCGCATCGCTTCGCCCAGGCTCGCGAGCTGAAGGGACGCCTGCCGACCGGCCGCATCGGGGGGCTCGAACTCAGCCGGGTCATCCTTGGAGGCAACTTGATCGGCGGATGGGCCCATGCCCGGGACCTCATCTACGTATCGAAACTGGTCAAGGCCTACCACCACGAGGGCAGGATCTACGAGACCTTCGCGCCGGCCGAGCAATGCGGCATCAACGCGATCCTGACCAACCCCGTCCTGTGCGGCGTGATCAACCGCTACTGGAAATACGCGGGCGGCCGAATTCGGTTCATTTCCGACTGCGGCGGCAACGACCTGCTCGAACGGATCCGGCTCTCGATCGATCAGGGCGCGGCCGCCTGCTACGTGCAGGGCGGAACCGCCGACCAGCTGGTGGAGCGGGAACGATTCGACACGCTGGCCCACGCCCTCGATCTGATCCGCGCGGCGGGCCTGCCGGCGGGCATCGGCGGTCATTACCTGAAGACCGTCGTCCGATGTGCCGAGTGTGGACTGAAACCCGATTTCTGGATGAAAACCCTGCACCGGCTCGACTACTGGAGCGCCCCCCCGGCGAGCCCGAGCACGACAACCGATTCTGCGACGACCCCGACGGCGTCATCGCCTGGATGGCGCAGCGCGAGGAGCCGTGGATCGCTTTCAAGGTCCTGGCCGCCGGCGCCATAGCGCCGGCGAAGAGGTTCCGCCATGCCTTCGAAGGCGGGGCCGATTTCATCTGCGTCGGCATGTACGATTTCCAGCTCGTCGAAAACGTCAACCTTGCGCTGGACGTTCTGGGAGATCTCCAGCGGCGGGTTCGTCCCTGGCGCGCATGAGCGGCCGGTGTCGGTTGATCATGCGGACGGGACGCCGTAGAGTGAGCCCAGGGAATCGCGAATGAAACCGCGCCCGGCATGGGCCGCGACGGTGCTGGTGCTCGCGATGGCCACGGCGGGGGCCGCGGTGAGCCCAGGCGATTCGCGCGAAGCGGTGCTGGCGGAGCTCGGCCTGCCGTCCGGACATATCCGCATCGGCGGGGAGGAACTGCTCTATTTCGAAGGCGCGACGGTCCGTCTTCGCAACGGTGTCGTCGTTGCCGCCGATGTACGTCCGCCCGAAGTGGTTCGGGCACGTCCTGGCGCCGGGAACGGAGCGCTCCAGCGGGCCCGGATGCCCGTTCCCGCGGCGGCCCTCCCCGACCCCAACGTCCGGCTGCGCGAGATGGTGGCGACGCCGGAGTTCCAATTGCTTTCGCCGGAGGAGCAAATTGCGGCGCTCGGCGATTTCGCCGCTCAAAATCCCGGTGCGAACATTCTCGGTTACGTACTGGCCGCCCGGCGCCGTCTCGACGAGCAAGAACGGCTGCGCCGCCGGATGCGCGAAATCGAGGAGGAGCTTAACCGCCTTGCCACCGAGGCCCGCCGCCGCCAGCGCGAGCCGATCTGGCCGGCGACTACGGTCGTCGGTGGCACGCTGATCCATCGCGTTCGTCCGTGGACGGTCGGTTGGATGGCGGAGGCGGAAGGACCGGGATGGTCGTGGCGCGTGCACGACTGCCGCCATCCTGCGGGCCGCTCCGCCGGCGCTCCGTTGGGGACCTCCGGCTGGCCCTATAATTTCGGCATGGGCACGGCTCCCGTCCGCGCCGGACCCCGCCAGCCGGGCATGGGCTGGTGATTCGTTCCTGGCTTGCGCCGTCGGGGCTCGCTTTCGACTCCGGTGCGCATAATTTGAACGACGTGAGCCGCGAGCAGATTTCCCAAGCGCGGACGCGTCTCTTCGGTGTGCCGGGCATCGCATGCGGCGGCCGCCGGTGACCACGACCACCGCGCGCCCCGCCGCGGATGCGGCGCGTGGGGCCGCTTTACTTTCGCGCCGCCGCGCCGTAAACTGGCCCGAAAAACAAACCAGAAGGAAGCAACGGAAGAAGGTTGTTCATGCATAGTGCGGCGAGAGGGGATGTCCGGAAAGAGTTTCAGCGGCACGACAGGGACACAGGGTCCTCGGAGGTGCAGGTCGCGCTGCTAACCGCACGGATCAACTCCCTAACGGAACATCTGAAGAAGTTCCGCAAGGACCATGCATCGCGCCGCGGGCTGATCTTGATGGTCAGCAAGCGCCGGCGGCTGCTGGAGTACCTCCGGCGGACCGACGAGTCCCGCTACCGGCGGGTCGTCGAGAAGCTCGGCCTGCGCCATTGAGGCGCTTCGGTGCCCTCTCCACGCCCGCATCCCTCGGCTGCCCCTTGTCGGGCGCGGCGGAGGGCTCCCCGTGTCTCCCCTCCTGTCGAGGGCCGGAAGGCGGGGTTCCGCCCCTGAACAACCGACGTTCCACGATCCATGAACTCCACCACATCCGTCCAGGTGCCCGTCGGCTCGGGCACGCTCACTCTTGAAACCGGCCTGCTGGCCCGCCAGGCGGCCGGGGCGGTCTCCGCCCGCATCGGCGACACCGTGGTCTTTTCCGCGGTCACCGCGACCTCGACCCCACGGGAGGGTGTTGATTACTTCCCGCTCCAGGTCGAGTACCGCGAGAAGTTCTACGCGGCCGGCAAGATGCCGGGCGGCTATTTCAAACGCGAGTCCCGGCCGACGGAGCGGGAGATCCTCGTGGCCCGCATGACGGACCGTCCGCTCCGGCCGCTGTTCCCCCGCGCCTACCGCTGCGACGTCCAGGTGAACAATACCCTGCTCTGCGCCGACGGCGAGAACGAGTCGGACGTGCTCAGCATCGTCGCCGCCAGCGCCGCGCTGACCATTTCCGACCTACCGTTTCTGGGGCCGATCGGGGCGGTGCGGGTCGGCCGCGTGGACGGTCGCTGGGTCCTCAATCCGGGCCACTCGACGCTGACCAACAGCGACCTGGACCTGGTCTACGCCGGAACGCGCGAGAAGTTCATCATGATGGAAGGCTCGGCGCGGGAGATCTCCGAGGCGGACTTCCTCGCGGCGATGAAGGTCGCCCACGCGGAGGTGGTCAAGATCTGCGACGCCCAGCTCGAACTGCGCCGCCGTCTCGGGCTGCCCGACAAGGTCGTGGACGACCCCCCGGCGGTGCCGCCCGAGCGGCTGAGCCGCGCCCTCGAGTGGGGCGGCGCCGCGATGGAAGCCGCGATGGAGATCACCAGCAAACTGGAGCGCCAACAGCGGGTCGCCGCCATCGCTGCCGATCTCCAGGCCCGTTTTGCCGAGGCCGAGCCGGACCTGACGCCGGCGCAGTTCAAAGAGTTGCTCGACGCACTCGAGATCGCCGTCGTGCGGCGGATGGCGACCGAGCTGGACCGCCGCATCGGCGGGCGGGGCTGGGACGAGATCCGGCCGGTCCACTGCCAGGTCGGCCTGCTGCCCCGGACCCACGGCTCGGGCCTCTTCGCGCGCGGCGAGACGCAGGCCCTGGCCACCGTCACCCTCGGGACCCACGACGACGCCCAGGACCTCGACGCGATCGCCGGCGGCCCTGAGGAGAAGCGCTTCCTGCTGCACTATAACTTTCCGCCCTACTCCGTCGGCGAGGTCGGCCGTCTCGGCGCCACTGGCCGCCGCGAGATCGGCCACGGGGCCCTCGCCGAGCGCAGCATCCGACCGCTGATGCCTCAGAACTACCCCTACACCGTTCGCGTCGTCGCGGAGATCATGGGTTCGAACGGCTCCTCCTCCATGGCCAGCGTCTGCGCCGGCACGCTTGCGCTGATGGATGCTGGCGTCCCGCTCGCCCGGCCCGTGGCCGGTATCTCGATCGGTTTGTTCACCGCCCCCGGCCGGCCCCCGCGCTTGGTGACGGACATCCTCGGTGCCGAGGACCATTGCGGCGATATGGACTTCAAGGTCGCCGGCACGCGCAACGGCATCACCGGCTTCCAGGTGGACCTGAAGCTGCTCGGGCTCGACTGGGACATCGTCGAGGCCGCCCTCGAAAAGGCCCGGGTGGGTCGTCTGCGCATCCTCGACGAGATGACCGCCGTTATCCCCGCCCCCCGCCCGGACCTCTCGCCGTACGCGCCGCGAGTGCAGGTTGTGAAAATCCCTGTGGACAAAATCGGCGCGCTGATCGGCCCCGGGGGCAAGAACATCCGGCGCATCACCGAGACCTATAAGGTTGAAATCGATGTGGAAGACGATGGTACGGTTCACGTGTACAGCGTGACCAAGGAAGGCATGAACGCCGCCCTTCGGGAAATCGGTTTGCTGACCGCCGAGGCCGAGGTCGGGAAGACCTACCAGGGCCGCGTGACGGGCATCAAGGATTTCGGCGCGTTCGTCGAGATCCTGCCGGGCCTCGAAGGCCTGGTCCATGTCAGCGAGCTGGCCAATTTCCGCGTCGGCAGCGTTGAGGACGTCTGCAAGGTCGGCGACCTGATGTGGGTGAAGTGCATCCACGTGGACGAGAACGGCAAGATCCGGCTGAGCCGGCGCGCGGCCCTGGCCGAGCGGGACGGGGAGACCGGCGCCGAGCTAGCTGCCCCCGACACCGATCCGGCCTCCCGCCCTGGCGGTTCCCACGGCGGTGGCCGCCCCGGCGGCGGCCGGCGGCGAGACGAGCGGCACGGTGGCGGCCGCCGGCCGGGCGGCGGTCCCCGCCGCTGACACATCCGTGAGCGTTACCGACGCCACCCGGGCCCGCGCTGCGAAGGTCCTGGCTGCGCTGCGCAGCGCCTACCCCGACGCCCGCTGCGAACTCGACCACTGGTCCACTCCGTTCGAGTTGGCCGTCGCCGCTATCCTGTCGGCCCAATGCACGGACGAGCGGGTCAACAGCCTCACCCCCGAACTGTTCCGGAAATACCGCACGCCCGCCGACTGGGCCGCCGCGCCGCGCGAGGAGATTGAGAACGACATCCGCCCGACCGGCTTCTTCCGGAACAAGGCCCGCAGCATTCAGAAGCTGGCCCGGGTTGTGGTCGAGCAGTTTGAAGGACGGCTACCCGCGGACTTCGACACCCTTGTCGAGCTGCCGGGCATCGGCCGCAAAACCGCCAACCTGCTGGTGGCCACGGCCTTCGGCGGGCAGGGCATCATTGTGGACACCCACTGCTCGCGTGTGTCCCGCCGGCTCGGATTCACGCGCCACGAAGATCCGGAAAAGATCGAGACGGACCTGCGGGAGACAGTCCCGCGGTCCGACTGGACGGTCTTCTCCCACGGCATGGTGATCCACGGCCGGCGGTGCTGCCGCGCCCGCAAGCCGGACTGCGCACATTGTCCGGTGGCCGCCCTCTGCCCCTCCGCGGGCCGGGTCTGATGCCTCGGTCGCTCAGCGCTCGAGACGGACGCGCCGCGCCGCGTGAAGCCGAATCGGCCCGAGCAATCCCGCCGGCCGCAGCGGATGTTCGCCGTGTTCAAACTTTATATCACCCGGCGCCGGAATAATGGCGGATCGCGTCATCCTGGGACGTCATCCATTCCATCAGCGTTTTCATCCGGATGAGTGGCGGCGCACCACGGCCGTCGACAAACTCCACCGTCCAAGGGGCCTTCAGTTCGCCCGGCTCCGGCGGCGGCGGGACCGTGACGACCGTCGAATGTCCGTCGGACCAGACAATTTCGAGTGCTCCGCCCTCCGTCGCCTCCAGCCAATGGGCACCGTACTCCGACAGGAGTCGTGCCGGGGCCCATGGGCCTGGGGCCGGATCGTCCGACGATGCCAGACGGCGTCCGGTTCGTCGCAACTCGACCGGTTGAGGAGCGCAGATGGGTCGCCGGAATACGACGAACACCGACTCCTCCGGCGCCGGTCTGGACGGAATGCTACCGCGGGAAGGCCGGCACGCGAGCCGGTCCGGCCGGGAATCGTTGGTCGACCGCCTCCGCCCCGTTGACCGGTGGCGCGCCGGATCCGGCCGGGGGAGGCGGCCTGAATCGGGCCAGCCGCGAGGGGATGGCGCGGGTGGGAAGGGCACCACACAACTCGAAGTGGCGGCGCAGTTCCTCGGGGGCGGCGGTCCATTCGGACTCGGAAAAAACGTACCAGATCTCGCCGGTCCTTTGCGCCGTTTTCGCGGCCGGTTCCCAGACGGCGCGCCGGCGGGCGTAATGAAAGGTCTCCGGGTGGGTCCAAAGGACCATGTCCGATCCGCACAACGCATCCGGCGGAACTTGCCGTTGGAGTTCTGCGGCGGCGGGGATCGAAGACCGCCGCGTTCGCCGCGCCACGTCGTAGGGGACAAAGGCGATCGCGCCCGCCACCAGGGCCACCGCCACCAGCGCTCCGCCGACGTCCACCACCCTTCGCGCCCGTGGCGCCAGTTCCCTGCGACGCGTCCAAACGGCGGCGGCCGCCGGGGCGAGCAGCGGAAGGCAGGGATAGCCGTAGCGCGGGTTGGTCGCGCCCGCCGCGGCGGTGGCCAGAGAGCCCCACAGAAAAACGCGCCCGCTCCAGCGGGCGGCCACGAACGCCGGGTCGTCCTCTTCAGTCGCCTTCCGGTGAGCCAGCCACGGCGCCAACGAAAACGGCAGCGCGTACACGAACACTCGCACGGGCATCGCGAGCACCTCCAGCCACTTCGGCAAGCCGTGGCCGCGGACCATGTTTAGCACCTCGATCGCGCCGGAGAGGTCCGGCGCCTCGCCCCGCGCGTGGAACCTGGCGGCGGCCGCGAGTGCCCACATGGCGAATAGCGCGGCGGCCGCGCCGAAACCGAGCGTCGCGTTCCGGCCGAATTCGCGCGGGTAGCCCTTGCGGCGCGCATGCGCCGCCGCCGCCGCCGCGGCCGCGCCCACCGCCGGCAGCCCCGCCGGCCCCTTGGCCAGCAGGGCGGCTCCGGCGGCGAGCGCCAGCAGCCACGCGCGAAGCCAGGCGCGCGCGGGCCGAAACGACAGGTCCAGCGTCAGCCATGCCGCCAACGCCGTGGCCAGGGTGTTCACGGCGTCGATGTCCGCTGATCGCGACTGCGACCAGAGCGGAACCATGGCCGCGCAGGCCAGACCTCCTGGCAGGGCCGCGGACGGACCGATCCAGCGTGCCGAGAATACGGCGGCCAGCAGCACCATCCCGGTGGCCGCGATCGCCGAGGGCGCCCTCCACACCCATTCGCCCGCCCGGCCGGCGATCGTCTCGGCGGCCGCAATCAGCCAATAGTGGAGTGGGGGTTTGCGCAGGTAGGGGCGTCCGTACAGCCGCGGCGCCAGCCACTCGCCCGATTCGATCATCTGGTGGGCGGTCAGGGCCCGGTGCCCCTCGGTGCCGGAGAGCGGGGCCTCGCCGAGACGGGCCCAAAACAACCAGACGCAAACAGCGGCGAGGACGAGGACGACGATCAGGGGATGGCTAGCGAGTGCCGGTCCGAAGCCGTCTTGGCAACCAATTGAAGGCGTCCCACCAGTTCCGGGCGGGCCATCGCGGGCACCCCCCCGGCCGCCAGCAGGTCCGGTAGCCGCTCCAAGGCCGCCTCCATGTAGGGCAGCAGTTTCCGATTCCGATGGGGCCGCATCCCGCACGATCGCATCTCCTGGACGGCGCGCCACGGTTCCACGCCCTCGAACAAAATTCGATAGAACGCTACGGCCGCGCCCGTGCGTTCCGATCCGGCGGCGCAGTGCACCAGGCAAGGCTCGCCCGACAAGACGGCCGTCCGCATGGCCGTTAACGCCGAGGCGTAATGTTCGATTCGTCCCGTGCCCCAGCCGTCCAGCGGCAGCCGGACGTGCCGGATCCCGAGGCGGGCCGCGGCGGCCAGTTCCGCCTCCTGCGCGGCATCCCCCTCGCGCCGTTCTGTGAAATCTATGATGAGCCGGATGTTATGGCGTTTCAACACCGACTCCACCAAGGCCTGGTGAAGCTGGCCGCTCCGGTAGAGTCGTCCCGGCACGACCTCCCGCCAGCGCTTCGGCCGGATCGAGTCGATATCCACCGCCGCAAGCGCAACCGCCGCCAGGGCCGTCACGCCAACCGTAGCGGCCAAGACCCGCCGGCTCATGCGTACCGGGCTCACGTCGGAAAGCGAACCGTCTCTAGATAAGGAAACAGTTGGGCGCGCGCGAAAAAAACGTGCAGGCCGGCCGGACAATATATCCCCACTGGCGATCGTCCATAGGGAACGACGGATCCACGAAGGCGGGCGGGAGGGCCCACATGGCATGGAAATGGATTTTGGGAACCGGGTGTCTGGCCGTGACCGCCTCGGCCGCGCCACCGAACATCGTGTTCTTCCTCGTAGACGACATGGGCTGGACCGACTGCGACGCCTACGGCTCGACCTACTATGAAACGTCAAACGTCGACCGTCTGGCCGCCGCCGGAATGCGGTTCACTCAGGCGTACGCCCAGCCGCTATGTTCGCCGACCCGCGCCTCCATTCTGACGGGACAATATCCCTCCCGCCACGGCGTGACCTCCGCCGGCGGGCACCTGCCGCCGCACCCGCCAGGGCACAAATTCCTTCCCGACAACGCTCCTCCGAATCGTTCGCTGCGGATGCCCGAGAGCAAGAACGACCTCGATCCGGAGCGGGTCACGCTGGCCGAGGCGTTGAAGGCGGCCGGCTACGTCACCGGCCGTTTCGGAAAGTGGCACCTCGGTTTGACGCCGCCGCACTGGCCGGACCGGCAGGGGTTCGACGTTGCGTTCCATGCACAGCCCAGCGCGAGCCCTCCCGGCGACTACTTCTCGCCCTATGGCGTTGCGCCCCCCGACGCGAAGCCGAACCGACGTACCGGCGTACGGTTCGTCGGGGCGATCACCGACGGCCCGTCCGGCGAGTACATCACCGACCGGTTGACGGACGAGGCGATCCACTTCATCGAGGCGAACCGCGACCGTCCATTCTTTCTGAACCTCTGGCATGACGGAGTGCATGGCCCCTGGGGCCACAAGGAGGCCTACACCCGCGCATTCGCGGAGAGGCGCGACCCCCGCTGCGTCCACGGCAACCCGATTGTGGCTTCGATGTTGAAGAGCATCGATGAAAGCCTGGGCCGGATCCTCGAGCGCCTTGATGCCCTTGGCCTAGCGAGCAACACCGTGGTGTTCTTTTTCTCCGACAACGGCGGCAACGTGCACAGCAACACGCCCGAGGACGGTCACCGGAAACGGCGGGGACCGGACGATCCGCAGCTGAAGGACTGGCTCCCGGTGGGCCGGCGACCTGCCGCCGACCAGCAACCATCCACTTCGCAGCGGCAAGGGCCGGCTCTACGAGGGCGGGGTCCGGGTGCCGCTGATCGTCCGCTGGCTTGGCCGTGTCCGCGCCGGCGCCGTCAGCGACGCGGTCGTCGGCTGCATCGATTTTTTCCGACGATTCTCGAATTGGTCGGCGTCGCTCCGCCGGCGGGCCAGCCGGTGGAAGGCGTCTCCTTCCTTCCGGCCCTGTGCGAGACCGGTCCGGTCCGAAGGGAGGCCTACTTCATCTGGTTTCCCCATCTGGTCCCCGGGGTGGCGGTGCGGCAGGGTGGCTGGAAGCTCATCCGGCGGTTCGAGCCAAACTCCGGGGAGTACGAAGGGCTGTACGAGCTGTTCAGCCTCCGCGACGACATCGGCGAGTCCGTCAACCTCGCCGGCCGTCATCCGGACAAGGTGCGGGAACTGGATGCGCTGATCGACCGCTTTGTCCGAGAAACTGGCGCGTTGTACCCGCAGCCGAACCCCGCGTATCGCCCTCCCGATCCCGCCCGGGGGCTGGTGCCACGCCAGTGCCGCGTTTCGGTCACCGGCGACGTGCTGCAGGTCGAGGCGGACAGGCCTGCCCCACGCCCGATCGTGCGGGCCAGGCGGTGGCGAGCATGACGCAGCTTGCACGCACGAATCCATCCCTGCGCCCCGCCGAAGGGCCGCCGCTGGCCCGACGGCAATCCCGGGCCGCGCTGAATGCGGCACTGCGGATCCATTCGTGATGTGTCGTGGAGGCTGGCCACATCGGTTTTCTCTGCCTGAGCCTCGGCGGTGAAAATGTTCCAAGGGTTGGACGGCGAAGGCCGCTTTGTTTCCAAGGCTTGGAACTCATGCGCCGGTTTTCCCGCTCCTCCCTTCACCGCCCCCACGGCGTGGGAGGATGAGACGGATGTGGGGCACGAACGGGATATGTCAGGCGCTGCTGTGGACGCTCGCGAAACACGATCCGCGGATTCGCCGGCACCTTCGCCTCCGGGTGAAACGAGCCCCGTCCTCCTCGATGGCCGGCAGCGTACATCCTCATTCAGTCTGAGGCGCCGGCCGACCGTTGAAAGGTGGTCCGCGCTCCGCCTGAGGGTGGGGCGTCGCAGGGTTTACTCCGAATGGCCGGGCCCCGCCGCGGGAGCGAAACCCAGGAGACGCTCCATCCGGGCGCCGCGCAGAGCGCCGTTGCCCAGACGCGTCGGATCATCCAGGCGAACGCGGTCTCCGCGTTCCCATTCCTCCACGATGCGCCGCGCCTCCGCGCGGTCCAGATGCCGCGTCAGCACCTCGCAGGGACAGGTCGAGCCGTCGGACGCGCACAGATGCGAGGCGATGCGGCCGGCGGTTGGCCGGACCGCCCCCACCAGCCGCCCGCGGAAAGCGTCCGGCTCATCGGGCGGCGGCGGCGAACGCCGGACTGCGAGGAACGAGTAGGCCACCGCGGACAGGTCGCGGTGCAAACGACGGTTCATCCATCGCAGGGAGAGCGGCGCGTTCCAGCGCCGCACGTCGTGGCACCATGCGTTCGGCCGGCCCAAGGCGAGGAGGGGGCACGGCCGCCGATGGGGACAGGGCGCGAGGAGACTCACGTCGTCACGGCCGAGCAGCCGGTCGCGCGCGCGCTCCAGACGCACGCTGGATGGCCGAGTCGCCGGTTCCACGACGACGAGCCAGCCGCCGTGCCGCACCATGCCGACGCAGCGATCCAGCCAACGGACGAACTCCTCCTCCGACGCGCCCTCGAATAGTTCGTTAACCACAAAGGCCGCCAGAACGAGATCGGCCGGTTTGTCCGGCCGCCAACTGCGGACGTCCGCGACCACGGTCTGGACGCGGACACGGCGTCCGCGGCCGGGGCGGCCCGCAAGGGTCGCCAGCTCGCCCAGCGCCGCGGCGTGTCGATCCACCGCGATCCACCGCAACGGGCGACGCACCCCTGCCTCCTGTAGCCAGTCGATCGCCGCGCGCCCGGCTGCTCCGGAGCCGGCGCCGAGGTCGGCCACCGTCACCGCGCCGTCATCCGGCAAAGGCGGCCCCCCGGCGATGGCGGCGCATTCGGCCAGGACGAACCGGATGCGGACGTAGGTCTGCGGGAAGAAAAACAATCCGTACGCGGCCCAGTGTATCGGGTCGGCCGCATATTGCTCGAATCCGGACCGCCGCTCGACGGTGAACAGGTCGGAGAGAGCCGCCACCCTCCGGGCGAGCCGGTCGCAGGCGGTTTCGGGCGAATCGCTGCCGGTCGCGTCCATGGCGCGGCGTAGCCAGGCCAGCTCGAGCGCCTCGGGATACACCGGCCGCGGCAGGTCCACGGGTCTCCTCCTCAGAACCGCAGCCGGGCGGCCAGCAGGCGCCGGCGCAGCTCCTCGACGACGCGGTCTTCGTCGGCCTCGTCGCGGGCCTCGAACGTGGCGGAGAAACGTAGGTAGGCGCCGACGTCGTCCCAAGGCACGGTCGAAACGGAGTGCTCGCGGATGAGGAACTGGGAGGCCTCCTCCGCGCTGCGGAACTCGAGGTCCCCTGCGCCGGCCGGCGCCCGGGTGTAGAGGAAAAACGTGCCGCCGGGCATGCGCGCGTCGAAACCGACCGAGCAAAGGACGTCCGCCAACTTAAGGAGGCGGCGATGGTAATGCGAGCGGATCGCCTCAGACAGCGACAAGTCGGCGATGCCGGCACAGGCGGCGACCTGGATGGCCTTGAACTGGCCGCTGTCGGTGTTGTCCTTGACCTCGGCGAAGGCCTGGACGGCGCGGCGCGGGCCGGCGACGAAGCCCAGCCGCCAGCCGGTCATGTTGTAGGACTTGCTCATCGAGTGCAGCTCGATCGCGCGCTCGCGGCCGCCGGGGCGGGCGAGGATGGACAGGCGCGGCCGGTCGTAGACCAGGGTCGCGTAGGCGGCGTCGTGGACGATGAGGAGGTTGTGGCGGTCGGCGAACTCGAGAAGGCGATCGAACAGGTCCTCCGTCGCCGCCGCCCCGGTCGGGTTGTTGGGGTAGTTGACGTAGAACAGTTTGGCGCGCGCCGCCGCGGCGGGCGGAATCCCGTCCAGGTCGGGATGAAAGCCATGGGACTCGCGCAACGGCACCGGGACGACCTCCGCGCCGAGGTAGCGGGCGTGGGTGGCCAGCACCGGGTAGCCGGGGACGGTGACGAGCACCACGTCCCCCGGGTCCACAAAACAGAGCGGAAGGATGGCCAACGCCGACTTGGAGCCGATGCTGTGGTTGATCTCGGTGTCTGGGTCCAGGCCGCGCACGCCGAAGAACCCTTCCAGGTACCGGGCGGCCGCTACGCGGAACTCGCGGATGCCATTGTCGGCGTATCCTCGGTTGGCGGGGTCGTCCACGGCCCGCTTCAGCGCCGCGCGCACGGCCTCGGGGGCCATCCGGTCCGGCTCGCCGACGCCGAAGTCGAGCAGTTCGACGTCCGGCCGACGGGCGCGGGCCTCGGCCTTCGCGCGCTTGATCCGTTCGAACTTGTAGATCTGGTTCGAGGCGCCGAACGCGGCGCCGCCGATCCGTTGCGCAAAACGGGACGGGAGGTCGAACATGACGACGGCTCCTGACCGCCCTCGCCGGGCGGGACGGACACAATAGCGTCCCCCGGGGTGGCGCGCGAGCCTGGCATCGGGCTGCGCATTGCGCCGCCGGGCCGGCCGTGGTAGTGAATACGGAGGCCCCATGAGCGTCCATTCCGGTGGGGCGTGCCCTGGGGAGATTCGACGATGAATCGATGGATCGGGTTGGCGGCCGTAGCGGTGATCGGCGTCGCGGGTGCCGGCTGCGCCGCGTTCCGCGCGAAGGTCAGCGAGGTCGACGTGCGCGAGACCCGCCACATGAGCAGCCGCTACGATTACAGCGACATGCGGCAGATCTCGCGCAACGTCGTCGCCGAAATGGAGTCGAAATTTCTGGCCGCGTTCCCGCAGCCGCCCGTAATGATGATCGCCGGCGTGCAGAACCGGACCAGCCAGTACGTGGACACCAAGAACCTGACCGACCGGGTCCGGACGATGTTGATCCAGGGGGGGAAGGCGAGGTTTGTCAACGAGGCGCGGCGGGAGGACCTGTTGAAGGAGCAGGGCTACACCGCGGCCAACGCGACGCCGGAGACTCAGGTGGCGATCGGCCGTCAGCTCGGCGCCAAGTTCATGATCAGCGGTTCGCTGACCGAGATGAAGGACGAGTCTCCCCGCCAGGTCCGCGTCTCGAAGACGAAGGTCAACTACTACAAGCTGACCTTCGAGGTCACCGACCTTGAGACGGCGGAGATCAAGTGGATCCACGAAGAGGAGTTCGCGCGCGAGGCGCGGTTGCCTCTGATCGGCTGGTGAACGGCGGCCGGGAGTCCGCCGGGCCGGCCTCTCTCGCGGCGTGATGCCAGGCGCCTTCCACCGCCTCTGTCCCGGCGGCTTGCTGGCGGCGGCCGCCCTGTCCGCGTCCGGCTGCGCCACGCATTCCTTCGAGGCGGCTCGCGCCAACTACCGTCTCGGACGCTACGACCGCGCCGAGGCGGCGTTGGCGGAGCGCGGGTCGCCGGGCGACGACCGGGACCGTGTGCTGTTCCTGATGGAGCGGGGCATGGTGCGGCAGGCGCAGGGACGCCACGCGGACAGCAGCCGCGACTGGATCGAGGCCGCCGACCTCATCGGTGCGCTCGAGACCTATAGCGTCAGCCGGGGCGCCGCCAGCCTTTTGGTCAACGACACCGTCCAGGCTTATCGCGGCGTGCCCTTCGAGTGGTCCCTGCTGCACGCGCTCACCGCCCTGAACCATTTTGCACTGGCCCAATGGGAGGAGGCCGCCGTCGAGGCCCGCCGGACGATCGAGGTGTTGGAGTTCGCCGCCCGGGAGGGGTTTCCCGCCGATGCGTTTTCCGCCTACGTCGCCGGGGTGGCGTTGGAATTGATCGACGATCCCTCCAACGCCGCGTTGATGTACCGTCGGGCCGCCTCGGCCGCGCCTCCCGGTGTGTGGATCGACGAGACCACCGGCCGGATCTCGCCCCGTGTACCGGGCGCCCCCCCGCCGTCCTTGTCCGCCGCAGGCGGCCATGGCGGTGGGGAGCTCATATGTTTCGTGCTATTGGGCCACCGATCGGAATGGTCTCCCGACGGGTCCATGCGGACGTTGGGACGGCCGGGTCCGGCGCGGATCCGTTTCGGGTCGGCCACGGCAGGCATCAGTTATCCATTGGCCAACTCGGCGGAGCTCTCGACGTTGACCGCGCGGCGGCTGGCCGCGATTCGGGCGGCCAAGACCGCGGCGAGGATCGCCGTAAAGGAGGCCGTGGCGCGAGCGGTGGACCAAAACACCAACGACTCCGGCCTGGGGTTTTTGGTGCGACTGTTGCTGATCGGGCTGCTGGAGCAGCCGGACCTGCGGCACTGGGGGACTTTGCCGCGGGAGTTTCACGTCGCGCGTGTGCCGTGGCCGGTGGGGGCGGAGCGGTTCGAGGTGGACCTGTGCACCCCCGGCGGGCATGTGATCCGGACGGTCGCACCGGCGGCGGCGTCGCGTCGGAGGTCGGTCCGCGTGGCGATCGTGACGGACCGCGCGCCGGCGTGGGCGCAGGGCGGCCGGCAGTGAGCGGCTGGGGAGCCCATCCGCGGAAGGAGGTTACGCTGCAGCGCCGCTTGGCGGCGCTGGGGATTTGCGAGTCCGACCTCGAGGAGCGGTTCCTTCGGGGTGGCGGGCCGGGCGGCCAGAAGATCAATAAGACATCGTCCTGCGTGGTGCTTCGGCACCGGTCGAGCGGGATCGAGGTGCGCTGCGGCCGAGAGCGTTCGCAGGCGATGAACCGCTTCCTCGCGCGGCGGGAGCTGTGCGACCGGCTGGAGGCGATGCGCAAGGGCGAGGCCGATCGGCGCCGCAGCGAGCAGGAAAGGATCCGCCGACAAAAGCGGCGGAGGTCGCGGCGCCAGCAGGCGCGACGGCTGGCCGAGAAGCGCGAGAGGTCCGAGACGAAGGCTGCGCGCGCCTGGCGGCCGGAGCCGGAGTGATTCCCTACCAGCGTGCCGGCCGCCAACGCAGATGCCGTCGCGAAGCCAGCCGTCGCGAGTCGGCGAAGACGCGCACCAGGGCGACGCCGGACAGAAACCCACCCACGTGGGCCCAGAACGCGACGCCGCCGGAGGCCGGCCCGCCACTCACAAGGCTACCGAGCAGTTGCAACAGAAACCAGTAGCCCAGCATCGCGATGGCCGGCAGCACCACCACGCGCGCCCAAAAACCGAAGAGAAACAGCGTCTCCACCGGATGCCACGGGAACAGCACGGCGTACGCACCCATCACGCCTCCGATCGCGCCGGAAGCGCCGACCATCGGCACTGGGCTCCACGGGTTCGACGCGATCTGGGCCGCCGCTGCCCCGAGGCCGCAGAGCAGGTAGAACGCGAGGAACCGGACCGGCCCCATGGCGTCCTCGACGTTGTCGCCGAAGATCCACAAGAACCACATATTGCCGAGGATGTGCAGCCATCCGCCGTGCAGGAACATCGAGGTCAGGAGCGTCCACCAGTTCGGCTCGGCTTCGAGCACGCAGAGGTACTGGCGGGAGATCGGAATGGCCGTGCCCGGCGGCAAGCGTTGGAGCAGCTCGGCGGGGATCAGACCCCACGTGCAGATCGAGCGGATCAGAGGCTCCGGCTCACCCCATCCCTGCACGAGCATCCAGACCGCCGCGTTGGCCGCCACCAGCGCCACGGTCATGACCGAGCGCCGGACGGTCGGGTTGATGTCGCGCAGCGGGAACATGCGACGCCGAGCCTATCGGGCGGGAGGGGGCGCGGCAAGGGGTTCCGGCGCCCCAAAATGGAGCGCGGCCCCGCCGTGTTGGCGGCGGCGCCGCGCCGGATTCGAGGCGGTCGTCAGACCGCGGGGATCTTGACCCACTTCGCGCCGAGCTTCGACGATTTCACGACGGCTTCGATAAAGAGCATGCCGCGCAACCCCTCGTCGACGCCGGGGAAGTCCAGCTCCAACTCCGACGGCTCACGCTTCTCCAGCCGCGCCTGCAGTGTCGCGGCGAAGTTGAGGTAGTGGTTGGCGAACGCCTCGATGAACGCCTCGGGGTGGCCGGAGGGCAGCCGCGTGGCCCGGCCGGCCGCGGGGCTCTTCTTGCCCACGTAGCCATTACCGCGCTTCCAGACCTCCTCCGGCGCGTCGATCTTACGCACGTAGAGGTAGTTCGGATGTTCCTGGTGCCACTCGAGGCTGGCGTTTTCGCCGTGCACCCAAATGGCGAGGTTGTTTTCCTCGCCGATCGAGACCTGGCTGGCGTGCAGCACGCCCTTCGCGCCGCCGCGGAAGCGGAGCAGCACGTTGCCGTCGTCGTCCAACCGGCGGCCCTCGACGAACGTCGTCAGATCCGCGCAGACGGCCGCGATCCGAAGACCCGTGATGTATTCGGCGAGGTTGGCCGCGTGCGTGCCAATGTCGCCCATGCAGCCGGCCGCGCCGCTCTGCTTCGGATCGGTGCGCCACGAGGCCTGCATCTGGCCTTCGCGCTCGATCGGACGGGCCAGCCACCCCTGCGGGTACTGCACGACGATCTTCCGGATCGCGCCCAGGTCGCCCTGCCGCACCATGTCGCGCGCCAGTTTCACCATCGGGTAGCCGACGTAGTTGTGCATAAGCCCAAAGACGCGGCGGGTCTTCTTCACGACCGCCCGCAGCGCCTTCGCCTCGGCGACGTTGATCGTCATGGGCTTCTCGCACATCACGTCGAAGCCGGCCTCGAGGAACGCCTTGGCGATCGGGAAGTGCCAGTTGTTCGGCGTCGTGATCGCGACGAAGTCGATCCGCTGATCCGCCGACAGCGCACGCTCGCCGGCGATCATCGCCTTGTAGTCTGGATACACCCGCTTCGGATCGAGGTTCAGCGCCCGGCCCTGCTGCAGGCTCTTTTCGGGATCGATGTCGAACGCGCCCGCGACCAGCTCGATCTGGCCGTCCAGCCGAGCCGCCTTCCGGTGCACCTCTCCGATGAAGGCACCGGGCCCGCCGCCCACCATGCCCATCCGTACCTTCCGTGCCATGATCATTCCTCCTGTCTGGCTGGGTTTGACCGTACTAACTCATAATATATTCGGCTGCCGAAAATGAAAAGGTTGTTCGTCGGCGTTGCTCTCGCCGGATTGGTGGCGGCTGCGGAACCGCCGGCCGCCCCCCGGCGGTGGGTTCCCTACTCCCCCGCGCTGGCCGAACTTGGGCGGGAACTGGGCCTGGAGAAGGCAGTCGTCGGCGTGACGCGCTGGACTCGCCGCCCGCCTGGCGACCGGACGCCGGTGGTCGGCGACGCGGTCTCCGTCGATCTCGAGGCCATGATGGCCGCACGGCCGGAGGTTGTGGTCCGTCAGGGCGGCGGAACGGACGGGTTCGACGCGCTGGGGCGGCTGGCCCCCCACATCCGCATCGAGACGATCCGGCTGGAACGGCTGGCCGACATCCCAGCGGCCGCGCGGCGGCTGCTGGAGGTGATCGGGGGCCCGGCGGACGCATCGGCGATCCGCGACTTCGAGCTCGTGCTCAAGGCAACGACGGCCGCTCCGGCCATCCGGCCCCGCACGCTGTTCCTCCTGGGCGGCGACCGGCCCCTGGCCGCCGGGCCGGACACGTACGTGGGAGACATGATCGAGCACGTCGGCGGAATCAACGCCGGCGCCGATCTCCCGGGCCGCGGGGCATGGCGAGCAGCGGACGTCGAAGGCGTGGCCACGGCGCGCCCGGACCTATTGGTGTGCCACGACGACGGGTTGGCGGCGGCCGAGCACGCCGCGCAATGGTGGCGCCGGCGTCTGGCGGGAATCGCAAAAGCCGCGCCGCAAACGATCGCGGTCAGCGAACCCGAGTGGCGGCTGCCCTCGCTAGGCGTGGCGCGCCTTCTGCCCCGCCTCCGTGAGGCCGTGCTCGCGGCGGCTGCGCCGACTAGAGCCCCAGATCCCGAAACGCGCGATCCGCGTCCGCCAGATGCCGGCGTAGGTCGAACACCGAGTCCAGCTCCGCCGGCGTCAGCTTCGCCATGACGTCGGGATCGGCCGCCAGCAGGTCGCGGAACTCGCGGCCCTCCTCCATCGCGCGCAGCGCGTTCCGCTGAACCCAGCGGTAGGCCTCTTCGCGGGCAACGCCGGCGTCGGTGAGCTTCAGCAGGACCTGCTGCGAGTGGATGATTCCGCGCAACGAGTTGAGGTTCCGCTCCATGGCCTGAGGGAACACCCGCAGGTTCGCGACGAAGTCCGCGAGTTTGGCCAACATGTAGTCGAGGGCGATGGTCGCATCTGGCAGCAGCACGCGTTCCGCCGACGAATGGGAGATGTCCCGCTCGTGCCAGAGGGGGACGTTCTCCATCGCCGCAACCGCGTAACCGCGGATCAGGCGCGCCATACCGGAGAGCCGCTCGGCGATGATCGGATTCTTTTTATGGGGCATCGCCGACGACCCTTTCTGTTCCCGGCCGAAAAACTCCTCCACCTCGTGCACCTCGGTGCGGTGCAGGTGGCGAAACTCCTGGGCCCACCGCTCGATCGAACAGGCAACGAGGGCGAGGTGGGCGACGTATTCGGCATGCCGGTCGCGCTGGACGATCTGGGTCGACAGGGGATCCGGGCGCAGCCCCAGCTTTTCGCAAACATATCGTTCCACGGAAGGATCGAGATGGGCGTGGGTGCCGACGGCGCCCGAGAGTTTCCCGACGCGGACGCATTCGCGGGCGCGCTCGAGCCGCTCCACCGCCCGTCCGAACTCGTCGTACATCAACGCCATCTTCAGGCCGAATGTGATCGGCTCGGCATGGACGCCGTGGGTCCGACCGATCATCGGGGTGTACTTGTGTTCGCGGGCCCGGGCAGCGGCGGCCTCGCGCACCTTCCGCGCGCCCGCGATCAGGAGGTCCGCGGCCTGCGTCATCTGCACCGCGAGCGTCGTGTCCAGCAGGTCGCTGCTGGTCAACCCTCGGTGGATGTGGCGTGCGGCGGGGCCGACGTATTCGGCGACGTTCTCCAGAAACGCGATCACGTCGTGGTTGACCCGGGCCTCGATCTCCTCGATGCGCCGGACGTCGAACGCGGCCCGCTGCCGGATGGTTTCCAAGTCGGCCGGCGGGATCAGACCGAGCTCGCACATTTTTTCGCAGGCCAAGATTTCGATCTTCAGCCAGATGGCGAACTTGTTTTCATCGGCCCAAATGGCCGCCATCTGGGGACGGGTGTAGCGCGGGATCATGGAGTTCGACCTCCTCTCAGTGTGGCGCCGCACGGGCGCGCGCCGCGGCTCATCGCCTCGGCGGGTTGGGTTCTGAAAACCGGCTCCCTAGACCGATTGTTCCGGGTGCCGGCGCGAGAAAAGGCGTACGAATCGGTTCGATGGCCGGGCGTCGTTCCGCCGGGGTTGCGGGAGCAAGCGTGGACGACGCGAAGGGCGAAAACGAAGGCGTCCGGCTTCCACCCCCCGACGCCGCCTCGGACGCCGCTGAAGGCGTCCAAGATCCCGGCGAGGACGGGCTCAGCGCCGGCGGAGGCCGGGGCAGGCCGGCGATCCGGGTTTGCGGCGATGGCGCGACGGACGATGGCAGCCCTGCATAACCGCCCCCGCGCGGTGACCAGTCGAACAGCGGCGGCGCGACCGACGGCGTGGGAGCGGGCGGATCGGGGCTCGCGCTCCAGGCGGGCGGGGCATCGGCCGACGGACGTGACGGCCCTCGCTCGCCGCCGGCCAGCGCCGCCGGGCCGGCGGCGGACCGCGAATCCGGTGCACCGCGGAGGGCGGCGGATCCCGTCTCCTCGGGACGTTCGATCCGTGGCTCGTGTTTCGTGACGGTGGTTAGGGGCGGTTGGGACGCCACCTCGGGGGGCTCCCGAGACTGCTGCGACGGCGAAGCGTTGGTCGAAAAGGTGCGCAGGCCGGCCATGCCCGATTCGGTCGGATGACCTCCGAACCCAAACATGCGGGACGAGGTGGTATCGCTGCGCAGGGTAGCCAGCAGGTCGCGGCCCAGGATCGCGGCGATCTGCTCGGCCTCCTCCTCCTCCTCGCGGAGCCGCGCCTCTTCCTCGTGTTTTTTTCGACGTTGCTCCTCCAGGACTCTGATGTCCGACGCCAGCCAACCCGGCTCCTCCTCCGTGTCCGTTTTTTCCTCGGGCTCGATGCCGCTGATCCGAGCCAGCTCACGAGCCAGTCGCTGCTCGGGCGAGAGCAGCCAATCTTCCTCCCTGGTTTCTGGCCGACGGGCCGGTCGCCCCGGCCGCGCTGGCGTCAACGGACGGGAGCCCGGATGCGGACGCGACAGATCGATCGCCGGAGAATCCGTGGCGGTGTCCGGTCCACCCGAGATGACCGGCGGCGCGGCCTCCGGCGCCGCCGGCAGGGCCACGGGCGCGGGGTCCACGATCACAACGGAATCGTAGCGGCGTCGTGTCCGTTTTTTAAACACGAGATCGTTGGTCGCTCCGGTATCGCCGGGCGCCGGACCCTCCGCTGTCAAAGCCGTCGAGGCCAACAGCGCCAACGCCGCCATAACCGCCCTCGCATTCATGCCGCCGACGTTGCGAGTGTACCCTCCGCCCCCTTTGATTACAAGCCGGAATTTGCTAGAGCAACGACGATGAGCGATTGGACCATCGCGGCGATTGCGACGGCGCCGGGCGAAGGCGGAGTGGCGATCGTACGGCTCTCCGGTCCGGAGGCCTTGCAGATGGCGGACGCGATGTTCCGGTGTGCGGGTCGCCGGCCATCCGAGCGCCCCAGCCACACCGTCGTGCACGGGCATGTGGTCGACGCACACGGTGTCGACCTTGACGAGGCGCTGTTGCTCATCATGCGCGCGCCGCACACATACACGGGAGAGGACGTCGTCGAGTTCCAGTGCCACGGCGGGTCGCGACCCGCTGCCATGATCCTGGCCAGGGCGGTCGAGGTCGGCGCGCGCCCGGCGCAGCCTGGCGAATTCACGCGCAGGGCGTTCCTCAACGGACGACTCGACCTCACGCAGGCCGAGGCCGTGTTGGATCTGGTCAAGGCCCAGACCGATCGGGCCGCCCTGGCGGCCCTTGCGCAGCTCGAGGGACGGCTTGGGCAAAGGATCGCGAAGATCTACGAAAAAATCCTTGACGCGGCCGCAATGCTTCAGGCCAGCCTCGATTTTCCCGAAGAGGATGACGTGCCCTCCGATGTCGCTGGAGCGGTCCGGGAAGTGTTCATGGAATGCCGCGAAGAGTGTCTTGGGCTGTTGAAATCGGCAAGGCGCGGCCGAATTCTCCGAAACGGCCTTCGCGTCGTCCTTTGCGGGCGGCCCAATTCCGGCAAGTCCACACTGTTTAACGTATTGGTGGGCAAGGAACGAGCCATCGTATCGCCCCACCCTGGCACAACCCGGGACAGCATCGAGGAATGGCTGAACTGGGACGGCATCCCTGTGTGCCTCGTCGACACTGCCGGCCTTCGCGAGTCGGACTGTGCGATCGAGCGGGAAGGAGTGCGAAGAGCGAAGGAATCCGGAAAAACAGCCGACGTAATTTTATATCTTATTGAGGGACAATCACTACCGAATATATCCGACGCTGATTTTCTTTCTGACTGTGACCCTTCCGCAACGCTGGTCTTGGCAACGAAGGGCGACTTGGGTTGTGCCCCAGGCTGGGAGGAACAGATCCCAAACTTCAGGATCCTCAAGGTATCTGCCTTCGATTCTGGGTGCGACGAACGCGTGGTGGAGGCTGTCTTGAGTCTCATTGGGCGTGGCGTGGCATTCGACACTGAATTTGCGGTCTCCGAGCGGCATTCATGGATGCTTAATTCGTGCGTTGAGGCGCTTGGGAATGCTATTTTGGCTCTGGATACCTGTGGCGAACAGGGTCCGAGCCTCGCCGCCTGCCATGCTGAGGCGGCTGCGGAGTCCGTCGGCAGAATTGTAGGAAGGGTCTACGACCAGGATCTCCTTGACTCAATTTTCTCGAGGTTCTGCATCGGAAAATGAACGCTTGTGACGTTGCGGTAATTGGGGGCGGCCACGCGGGTATCGAGGCCGCTCTCGCATCTGCCAGGCTCGGGGCTGCGACAATTCTGATCACCATCGCTCGCTCGACCATCGGAAGAATGTCGTGCAACCCATCTATAGGTGGTATGGCGAAGTCGCATATCGTGCACGAACTCGAGGCGCTCGGCGGCGAAATGGCCAGAGCCGCGGATGCCACCGCGATCCACTACAAGACCCTCAACACGAGGAAGGGGCCGGCTGTCAGGGCAACGAGATGCCAATGCGACAAGCGGCTCTATCCGAGGTACATGCAGTCGGTTCTGGCCTCGCAGGCGAATCTGAAAATCATCGAGGGAGAAGCAGTCGGTCTGGTATCTCCGCATGGAAGAATTCGCGGGGTCAGGCTGAGAGACAACCGCCTTGTGGAATGCCAATGCGTAGTCGTATGTGGTGGTACGTTTCTTAATTCGTCCGTCTATATCGGGAAACAATCCTTCCAATGCGGACGGGCCGGCGAGTCGGCGTCAGTCGGGCTATCCGACGACCTAGTCTCTCTCGGCCATGTCAGGGGCAGGCTGAAGACCGGAACCCCGCCCAGAATCCATCGTGACACAGTTGATTATACAAAGGTCGCGGTCCAGCCATCCGAGTTTCCTCCACCGTTCTTCTCGGAAATGGCGAGGGAAATATGGAAAGAGTTCCACGTGGAACACAAAGATTTCGCGGCCGCGCTGAGGTTCCACGTGGAACACTTGGTGGCGGATCTGATTCCGTGGCCGCCAGGCACTGCACCAATCCCGTGCTTTACTACACATACCACTGAGGAAACCGCTGCGATTGTGCGCGGCAACCTGGCCAATAGCTCGTTATATGGTGGGATGATCAAAGGGACTGGGGTCAGGTATTGCCCGTCCATAGAAGACAAATTCGTCAAGTTTCCAGACAAGGCATCCCATCATATTTTCCTAGAGCTAGAAAGTAGAAACGGAGTCAGGATATATCCGAACGGCACTTCGAATTCATTTCCGGCAGACGTACAGTTGGCGATGGTGCGAACCATTCCAGGATTGGGAAAAGCGGAGATCGTCAGGCCAGGCTATGCGATCGAGTACGATTTCTTCGATCCCAGGGACCTTAAACCAAGTCTCGAATCTAAGCTCGTCGACGGCCTTTTTCTTGCAGGTCAGGTTAATGGAACAACCGGATACGAAGAAGCTGCAGGGCAGGGATTCATAGCCGGAGTCAACGCCGCCAGAAAGATACGCGGAGAGGCTCCTCTCATTCTCAGAAGAGACCAAGCGTATATCGGGGTTCTGATCGACGATTTAGTGACGAAGGGCGTGGACGAGCCTTACCGCATGTTCACATCGAGGGCGGAGCACCGCCTTCTGCTTCGGCAGGACAATGCAGCATACCGTCTCATGGCGTCCGCCAGGGAAATTGGTCTGGTGCCGCAAAGCAGGCTGAGCCGGGTCGCTGAATCAGAACGCAGAATCGTCGCAGAAATATCGAGGCTCGCTCGGACAAAATCAGGGGATACTACCCTGTTTTCCATACTCTCGAGGCCCGGCGTTCGCTACCAGGACATATCCGGCATTGATGCTGGACTGACCGCGGAAGAAATGGAGCAGGTGGAATTGGAAGCGAAATATTCAGGATACATAGGGATAGAGTCCAAGAGAGCGGAACGGATGCGCGAAATGGAGTCGGTCCAGATCCCTGCGAATATAGCGTACGAGTCCATCCGAGCTCTCCGACGGGAATCGATCGAAAAGCTCAGCAGGATACGGCCTTCAACTTTGGGTATGGCCGCCAGGATACCTGGAGTCAGTCCGGCGGACGTGGCCATTCTTGAGGTTTTTATAAGACGTTTGTCATCAAATACTTAGCCCAAGTTCTGACATGATTTTCCTCATGTCGTTCGGGATCTCGGCCTCTAACTCGATGGGTTCACCGTTGACCGGATGAAGAAACTTCAGCCGGTGGGCATGCAACATCGGGCGGGCAATACCCAGCCGTTCGCCCTCCTGTCTCCGTGAGCCGTAAATTGGATCGCCTAGGATCGGATGGCCAATGTGGGTCATATGAACCCGGATTTGATGAGTTCGACCGGTGAGAATGAACACCCGGACGAGACTGGCCTCCTCGCGGCAGGAGACAACTTCGTAGCGCGTGACGGCGTACCGTCCGCGATGGGTTCGAGCGGTCATTTTCTGCCGGTGGGATGCGCTGCGGCCGATGAGCGTCTCGATCGTTCCGCTGGGCGGCTCCAGCCGGCCACGCACGATCGCCAAGTATTCCTTTTCGACCTGCCGGCCCTTGAATAGCTCCGTCATGCCCCGGTGCGCGCGTTCGGTTTTCGCCACCACCAGCAAGCCGCTGGTGCCCTTGTCGAGCCGGTGGACGATGCCTGGCCTGGATTCGCCGCCGATCCCGCGTACGTTGGGACGGTGATAGAGGAGCGCGTGAACCAGCGTCGCATCCTCATGTCCGGCGGCGGGATGAACGACCAGGCCCGCCGGCTTGTCGATCGCCATGAGTTCGGTGTCTTCGTAGATTATTTTGATGGGCAATGCAATGGGCGTCAGGCCCGGAGGGCGCGGCGAAGGCTCCTCCCACTCAATCAGGTCGCCGGCAGCTACCTCCGTCCGGCATTTCGACACTGAACGACCGTTCACGCGGACGTGGCCCGCCTCGATTAAAGCCTGCCAGCGGCTTCGCGAATGTTCTGGCGCAAGCCGGGCCAGCGCCGCGTCGAGGCGTCCGCCGGCATCATCCGTTGGTACGGTCCGCTGGCCCATGGCGGTGCGCACGCCCTTTCATCCAGAACGCCACCCCCGCGGCGAGCAAGGCGAGGCTGATCCACTGGGCCGTCGTCAGACCTGCCCACTGCTGCCTCGGGTCGCCGCGCAGAAACTCCAGCGCAAATCGCAGCAATCCGTAACCGGCCGCATAGGCGGCCAAGAGCGCGCCTTCGAAGGGCATCCGACCCCGCAGCCGGATCAGCAGGGCGTAGAGCGCCAGATTGCCCGCGCTCTCGAACAGTTGTACGGGCAACCGTCCCGCGAACCACGGGCCGGAGAGCGCCGGAAACGGCACGCCGTAGCAACAGCCGTTCAAAAAACACCCCACGCGCCCGAACGCATGGCCGAGCGGCAGACCGGTGAGGACGAAGTCCGCAAAGATTCTCCAGGGCACCCCGTGGCGCACCGCGTAGGCCCACAGCGCCAGTGCGCCGCCGGCCAACCCGCCGTAAAAAATCATTCCCCCGTGGTCGATCCGTGGGATCTCGCGCCAATTACCTGTGAACTGCGGCCAGTTGGCGATCACATACGCCAGGCGCGCGCCGATCAATCCGCCCACCGCTGCCCAAAAAACGATCGCCGAGGGCCAGTCGGCGGGCCGCCCCTCGCGGCGAGCTAGCCGTCCATAGTGGACATACGCCGCCCACAGCCCCGCCGCCACAAGGACGCCATACCAGTAGATCGGACGTCCGCAGACATGGAAACACACTCGGTCCACGAGACCATCGTAGGTGGAGCGCCCCTGGACCGCAATGTCGTGTCCGCCTTGCCCGGACCGGCCGGATTTGGGATGGTGGCGCCATGCAAACCTCATTCCGCTTCTCGGTGGTCGTGGCGCTTGCGATCGCCTCGGTGGCCCTGGCGTTGGACCTCGGCGACCGCGCCCCATCCCTCGACGGCGTAACCGTCTGGCTCAACGGAGACGCGGTGGATCCCTCCCGGCCAAGCAAGGGGACGCGGTACGTGGTCGAGCTCTGGGCCACCTGGTGTCCGCCGTGCCGCGCCACCGCGCCTCATCTGGCCGCCCTGCACAACGAATTCAAGGACCGCGGGGTGGTGATCATCGGCCTCACCGACGACGACGAAGCCAAGGTGCGGGCCTTCGTCGAGTCCGCGAAGTTGCCCTATCGGATCGCGATCGACTCAAAAAAAGCAACGGCCGGGACCTGGATGAAGGGCGTCGAGGGCATTCCGCACGCGTTCGTCGTGGATACGAACGGCGTGGTGGCATGGTCCGGCCACCCGATGGACGGCCTGCGGGAGGTGTTGAGTGATCTGCTGGCCAGTGTGTACGACCCCGCCCGGCGAAAGGCGCGCGAGGAGCTGCAAGAGCGGCTGGGCGCGGCCCTCCAGAATCAGGACCTCAAGGGCGCGCTGAAGATCGCCGACGAGATTCTGACCGCAGAGCCGCGCCGCATGGATGTCCATCAGCTTCGGATCGGCCTGCTGGCGCAGCTCGAGGACCACGAAGGCGCGAAGGCGCACCAGAGGAAACTGCTGGAGATCTTCGACGACTCCGCGAAGGACCTCAACGACCTGGCGTGGGCGCTGGCCGCGCCGTCGCCGTTGCCGGTGGAGATGCGTGACCTCGAGGTGGCCGTGCTCGCGGCGCGGCGGGCCATGGAATTGACGGACCAGAAGGATCCTGCGGTCCTCGACACGTGGGCGATGGCCCTACACGCCGTCGGTTTGACGGAATGGGCCCTCGAGGTTCAGGAGAGGGCGATGGCGATCGCGAAGGACGACGAGAGCCGCAGGATGCTGTCGGCAAACCGGGATTATTTTCTGGGCGCGATCCGCGCGAAAAAGATCGCGGCCAAAGCGCCGGCGCCGGCCATCGCGCCAAAGGCGGACCCCGCGCCGGCGCCGTCGGGAGATCCGTGATGTCGAGCTGGCTGGGCACGCTATTCCGGGTCGCCACGTTCGGAGAATCCCATGGGCGCGGCGTGGGATGCGTGGTGGATGGGTGTCCGCCAAGGCTGGGTTTGTCCGAGGCGGACATTCAGCCCCAGCTGGACCGCCGGCGTCCGGGCCAGAGCGAGCTAGCTACGCCTCGGGAGGAAGCCGACCGAGTCACGATCCTTACCGGGGTGGAGAACGGGGTCACGCTCGGCACGCCGATCGCGATGGTCGTGGCCAACCGTGACGCCCGTCCGGGCGATTACGCATGGGTGGCGCGCGCTCCGCGGCCTTCCCACGCCGATTTCACCTACCGCGCCAAATACGGCATCCATGCCTCCAGCGGCGGCGGCCGCTCCAGCGCGCGCGAGACGGTCGGCCGCGTCGCGGCCGGAGCGGTGGCGGACAAGTGGCTGCGCGAACGATTCGGCGTCGAGATCGTCGCCTGGGTCTCCGCGGTCGGCCCGGTGGAAGCGCCGATGCCGGACACGGACCGTATCCAGAGGGCCGATGTGGATCGCCACCCGACGCGCTGTCCGGATCCGGCGGCCGCGGAGGCGATGGCGGCGGCCGTCCGGGAGGTTCGCGAGCAGCGCGACTCACTCGGCGGGGTGATCGCCTGCGTGTGCCGGGGTGTGCCGCCCGGCTGGGGCGAGCCGGTGTTCGACAAACTGGAGGCCGTCCTGGCCCGCGCCATGTTGTCGCTGCCGGCGACGAAGGGCTTCGAAATCGGATCGGGATTTGCCGGCGCGCGGATGCGCGGCTCGGACCACAACGACCCCTTCGTATGGAAGGACGGCCGGCTGGGCACGGCGACCAACCATAGCGGAGGCGTGCAAGGCGGCATCTCGAACGGCGAGCCGATCCTGTTTCGCGTCGCCTTCAAACCTCCCGCGACCATCGGACGGCCGCAGACGACCGCGGATTACGACGGCGAGCCAGCGATCCTGGAGGCCGGCGGCCGCCACGATCCGTGCGTCGTGCCCCGCGCTGTGCCGATCGTCGAGGCCATGACGGCCCTCGTGCTGGCCGACGCGGCGCTGATCCAACTGGCCCGCGAAGGGGCCTCGCCGACGCCCTGACCCGCCGGCTATGCCCCCCCACTGCGGATCAGCGCCAGCACCTGGTCCCGCCGACGCTCCATCTCCTCCCTGGTCGCCGCCTCAAGGTTGAGGCGCACCAGCGGCTCGGTGTTCGACGCGCGGACGTTGAACCACCAGTCCGGATACTCGATCGTTAGGCCGTCCAGCCGGACCACGCGGCCGTCGGGAAACGCCGCCTCGAGCCGGCGGAACACCGCCTCGACATCCGCCACGCGGGAGTTGATTTCGCCGCTGGCCGAGTAACGCTGAAACGGACGGATCAGCTCCGAGAGCGGAACGTCGGCGGCGCTGACGAGGTTGGCCACGTGCACCACCGCCAGCGCGCTGCTCTCGGTGTAGAAGTTCTCGCGGAAATAGTAGTGGCCCGAGAGTTCGCCCGCGAAGGCGGCATCGAGTTCCCGCATCTGCGCCTTGATGAACGCGTGGCCGACGCGCGACATCATCGGCCGCCCGCCGCCGACCTCGATCGTCTCGCGGACCGCGCGGCTGCTGCGCAGATCGTAGAAGATCACTGCGCCGGGATGGCGTTCGAGCGTGGATTGGGCGATCAGGGCGGTGATCATGTCCATCGGGACGACCCGGCCCTGTTCGTCCACAAAACCGGCGCGATCGGCGTCGCCATCGAACGCCACGCCGAAATCGCACCGTTCCCGACGGACCGTCTCCTGAAGCGTCGCGAGGGTGCGCACGTCGAGCGGATTGGCCTCGTGGTTCGGAAACGCGCCGTCGGGCGTATCGAAGAGACGGACCTGCTCGAACAGCCCGTCGAACGCCTCGGCCTCCCAGATGCCCATCGCGTTGGCGAAGTCGAGCGCCACGCGCAGCGGCCGCCGGATCCGCGCGGCGGAGCGGACGAAGCGGCGGTAGTCCTCCCGGATGTCGAGCGGCCGGGTCCGTCCCGGCCGGCCGGTGGGCGGGTCGAAGGCTTCCGACGCTACGATTCGTTCGATCTCCGCAATGCCGGTCACCCCGCTGACCGGCACCGCTGCGGCGCGGCAGAGTTTGAAGCCGTTCCACTCGCGGGGATTGTGCGAGGCAGTGATCATGATGCTGCCGTCGGCCTTGCAGGCGCCGTTGGCGTGGTAGGACATCGGCGTGCTGCACAGGCCCAGATCGAGGACCTCCACGCCGTGTTCGATCAAGCCGGCGGTGAGGGCTGCGGCCAGCGGATCGGAGTGCGGCCGGATGTCCCGACCGAGCACGATCGTGCGCGGTTTGAGCCATGTCGCATAGGCCCGGCCGATGCGGTATGCGAGGTCGTCGGTCAGCGTTTCGTTGTAGATGCCCCGAATGTCGTAGGCCTTGAAGATGCCCGCCATCGCGCGTCTCCCGCTTGGTTTTGAACCGCGATAGGATAAGGTATTTGCGTGCGACGGTCACGCAACGCCGTCCCGCGCGCGTGCGCATGAGCCGACGACAACCACGGGATTTGTCCGGTCATCTGATCTGGTTCGACGCCGAGTTCACGACGCTGGATCTCGAGCGGGCGAGGCTGATGCAGGTGGCGGTGATGGTGACCGACTCCGGCTTGCGGCCAGTGGGGCCGCCAAAGCCGCTGGTGATGGACATCCGTTTGCCGCCGCGTTGCGTCGTCAGCCCGTGGGTACGCCGCCACCTGGCCGACCGGCTGAAAGCGGGCCGAGGGCCAGCCGCCGTTCCGGTGGAGACAGCCGACCGGCGGCTGGCCGCCGAGCTGCGCCGCCGCCTCGGACCGATCCCCGCCTCAATCGAGCGCCGGCCGGTATTGGCCGGCAACAGCATCCATACCGACCGGTGGCTTGTACGCAAATTCCTCCCGCGGTTCCATCGCTGCCTGCACTATCGGCAGCTCGACGTCAGCAGCCTGAAGTTCGAATGGCGTCGCCTTTGCCCCGAGTTCGATTTCGAGAAGGCCGACCGCGCCCTGCTTCGGCGGTACTGGTCGGAGGAATGGGAGTGGGGACACGGCCGCCATGACGCGGCGTTCGACATCGCGGCCTCCGCCGCCGAGCTGGCGTTCTATCGGGCCCGCCTGCTGCGGCGCCGTGTGGCGCCCCCCTCGCCGTGGAAAGGAGCCGACGCATGATCCATTGGTGGTTGTTGTGGGCGGCCGCCGCGGCGGCCGGCGCCGACGCACCGGCGCCGACCAACGCCCCGCCGCCGAACCTGGTGACCAACGCCGTGGAGTACTCCCGGCTGGAGTGGCGCGACGAGCGCTATTGCCTCGCGGGCCGTCCGTTCACGGGCGTCGCGGAACAGCGGGACAAGGCCGGCCGCCTCAAGGCCCGTTACAGCTACCTTGAAGGAGAGCTCCACGGCCGGATCGAGGAGTGGCATCCCAACGGACAGCCCAGCACGGAAACCTGGTTCGAGCGCAACCAGCGTCACGGCACCAACACCTACTGGGACGCCGACGGTCGTCTGTTGAAACGGCAGGGATGGGACCGCGACCGGTTGGTTTGGAGCACCGACCCGCACGACCTAGAACCGCCGCCATCAAGCTCGCCATGAGACCAGCCTACGGGACTTTCCGCGCCACCGAGCTGTTCTGCCCCCGCTGCCGTCAGGCGCGACCGGTGCGCGAACGCCTGTTACTGGTCCTGCCGGGGACCGACCTGTTGGACTACCGTTGCCAGGTGTGCGGCGAGTCCTGCGGCACCCGCGAGGTGCCGCAGCGGCCTCCGGTCCCGCCCTCCGACCGGGGGACGTCCGGGCTTGCTCCGTGAGAATCCTCGTCCTGGCGCCGCGCCTGCCGCACTCGAGGGTGTTAAGCGGCCACCGCATTGTGTACCAGCGCCTGCGACGACTGATCGACCGCGGCCACGAGATCGGCCTCGCGTGTTTCGCGCGGCCCGAGGAGCGCGCGGCGGCGGTCGAGTGGAGCGGCCGGCTGATCGAGCTGGAGATGCTGCCCCCGCCACGGCGACGGCCGTTTCCCTGGTGGAGAGGACCGGCGCCGTTCTGCGACTGGTCGTCGCCGGAGATGAGCCGGCGAGTCGGAGACATGGTCGAGCGCACCCGCTACCACGTCGCGCTGGCCGAGTTCTCGGTCATGGGCCGGTTTCTCCATCGCAATCCGTCACTCCCCGCGGTGCGCCGGGTGATCTCCGTGCACGAGTGCGAGACCGTCGCCGCCGGGCGCAACGCGGAGCTGCTCGGCTACACCTGGGCCGGCCTGCTCGAACGCCACCGGCGCGACCGGCTCGCGCGGATGGAATTCGACATCTACCGGTCCGCCGACCTGACCCTCGTCCTCACGCCGCAGGAGCGCTATCACCTGCTGCGCCACGCCCCCGACCTCCACACGGTAGTGGTCCCCAGTGGCGTGGATACCCTCCATTTCCGCCCCGCCGAGCGGCCGTGCCCCCACGACGGCATTGTCTTCACGGGCCATTTCATGCACGAACAAAACCGGGATGCCGTGCGGTGGTTTCTCGCGGAGGTATGGCCCCGCGTCCGGAAACACCGCCCAGACCTCCTTTTCTATGTGATCGGTCCCGAACCGCCGCCGGATATTCGCGACAGTTCCTGGCGTGACCCCCACATCGTCGTCACCGGCGAGGTGGACGACATCCGCCCCTACCTGTACCGCTCCGCGGTCTATGTCTGTCCCATCCGCAAAGGCTCCGGAATGCGCGGCCGTCTGCTGGAAGCGATGGCCTGTGGCGTGCCCGTCGTCGCGACCACCGCCGCCGTGGAGGGCATTCCGGTGCAGCCTGGAGCCACCTGCGTGCTGGCCGATGCGCCGGACATCATGGCCGAACAGATCGAGCTGCTGCTGGACGACGAGCCCCGGCGTCGGCAGCTGACCCAGCGGGCGCGGGAGATGGTGCGCACGCGATTCTCCTGGAACCACACGGTGGATGTGCTCGAGGACGTTCTCCGGGACCTCATCGGGCGGCGGACACCGCGCGCCGTTCCAACCGCGGCCGTACCGGCGCTCCAGCCTGGATAAGCGCTTCGACCGACGAAGTCCAAGCCGCCGTGCCGGCCGGAAGGACCTGCATTCTCAGCGCAACGGGCAAATCGCGCCGACCCTCTGGCGGCCACACGGACATCCAATTGGTGCCGTCGCAGGCCTCGATCCCAACCCATGCCGCCCCCTGCAACGTCACGTTGGTACGGGGCGGCAGCAGCGCACCCGGCCCCCGCAGCGGACGCCTCACGCGCGCCAAGTCCCATCCCCCCTCCGTGGAGAGCGCCACCCATGACACCTCTTCCACCTCATGGGGTTCGCCGGGAGCTGCCGGCGGGATCAGGGTGGCCATCCGAAGCGTCGGCGGCTCGCTGTAGTTGGGGCGTGCCAACTCGAGGGCGCGCCCCTCACAAGGATCGAAGGCCGCCGCCACGTCGTCGGCGAATTGGAGAAGGGCATCGGAAGGAACCGCCCGCCGGATATGCAGGCGACCGGCCACCGCCCGGTGAACCGATACCCCCACGGCCAGAATGACGGCGGCCAGAAGGGCGGTCAGCCCGATCGCCGCCACCGCCTCCACCAGGGTCCATCCCCGGCGGCGTACGGCGCACGTCATTTTGTTTGAAGTAGGGAATAGACAAACCAGCCGAGACCGGCCAGCGCCAGCAGGCCGACCACGGCGGTCAGAGCCACCCACAGCGCTTCATTCTGTTTGCGGCGCGGGCCGAACGGCGAAATGCTGCCGAAGGTGATCGGCGCCGTCGCCGGCTCGGTGCTGACGACGACCTCGGGCTGGGGCAGTTCCTCCCGACGGGCGGCGACCTCGGCGCCTTCCGCATCGAACAAAAACTCCACCGCCCCGACTTGCACCAGGTCTTTAGGGTACAGGTCTTCCTCCTTGATTTCTCGCCCGTTGACGCGGGTGCCGTTGGTCGAGCCAAGGTCGGTCAGCGTGTAACGGTTTCCCAAGCGGCTGATGACGCAATGTCGCCCCGACACCGTCGGATGATCCAAGACGATCATGTTGGTCGCGTTCCGGCCGATCGTGACCTTTTCCCGGTCTAGCTCGTAGTTTTTGCCCTTCACCTCGGGCGACATTCCGATCAGGACTGCCATGGCACGGCTCCCGCGACGCTGCGGCGTCTCGGAAGCCGAGGATGGGCTAGTGCGCCTGTATTGTCAACGCCGCGGCGGAGGTCGGCGAATGCGCTGGGCCGGCCTCCGCGGACGTGGGGATGCGCTTGGGCGCGTTCGTGCCCGGTCCGCGGGATTCGCTCGGTCGCTTGCAGCGCCCGCCGGTCGGCAACGTTCATCGTTCGTTCTTCCGGCGAACCGAAGATAGAAAAGCCTGATCCGAAACCGCAGGGGGATGGAATTTTTGGAAGGCCCCAAGCCGCCAACGCACTCCGCGCAGACGGGGATCGATGGTGTGGGGAAACGGCACCATGGATCGGGGGCTGGCGTGTATCCCCTCCGCCCTTGTGGTAGGTTCGCGGCGCGATGGCCACGCTCGTGGATTGTCACGTTCACCTCTACCCTTTCCACGACGTGGGCCGGCTGCTGGATCGGTTGTGGCGCAACGTCAACGTCGCAAGCGCTGATCGGCCGGAAACGCTGGTACTTGTGCTGACCGAAACCGCCGGCTGCGACGCGTTCGACGCTCTGGCCGGCGGCCGCCGGTCCGCGGGGGATTGGCGTGCGCAGCCGGGGGCCGACGGTCTTTCCCTCCGCTTCGATCGCGCCACGCCGGCGGCCGGCCCAATCTGGATGATCCGCGGACGCCAATGGAGCACCGCCGAACGAATCGAAGTTCACGCGGTCGGGTTTCACGAGAACGGCGGCGACGGCCTGCCGGCCGCCACGTTGATCCGACGCCTCACCGGACTTCGCGTCCCCGCCCTACTGCCTTGGGCGCCGGGCAAGTGGTTCGGCCGGCGTGGCCGATTGGTGCGTCGCCTGATGGACGAGTTCGGGCCGGAGCGACTCGCGCTATCGGACTCCACGCTGCGGCCGAGCGAATGGCCGACGCCCCGCCTGTTCCGCGAGGCGCGCCGCCGCGGTTTTCGGGTGGTCGGGGGCTCGGACCCGCTTGCGTTCCCCGGCGAGGAGCGCTGGGTGGCGACGTACGCGACCGCGGTGGCCGCGGACCTCGATCCCGCGGCGCCGGCAACGTCGGTGCAACGCGTGCTGATGGATCCCTGCGCCACGGTCGTCCTCCGGGGCACACGGCCTTGCGCGGCGGAGGTCGCGCTGCGAATTGCCCGCCACCTGTGCGCCAAAAAAAGGCGGTCCTTGCGGTCGTGATCTACCGCTCGGCGGGGGAAGGACGGTCCGATCAAGGAGGTGAGCTGGGCTCCCAGCGGTCGCGCCATGCAAGCGCGGCCGTGGGACAGGCCGCGACACATTCGGCCGCAACGCCGCCCAGTCCGGCCTCGAGACCGTCGGCGAACGCCGGTGCGATCCGTTCCTCGTAACCACGACGCTCGACGGACATCGTCGCGTCGCCGGCCCCGGCCGCAAGGCGAACGCAGATGGCGCATTTGATGCATTTGCCCGGCTCGTAGACGACCGCAGGATGGTCCCGTCGAATCTCGACGGTGAACCGCGACATGGCCCGGTATCGACCGGCATCGGCCTCATATTCGTCGGCGTACCGACGGAGCCGGCAGGTGGCAGCTTTGCGGCAGTCGCAGTCGAAACAGCGCGCTGCCTCGGCGGACACTTCCCCGTCGAGCGGTGCGCCGACGGCGGCCGCCGGCAGTTCAGGCCGGTCCGACGCGGCACCAACAGCCCACTGCGCCAGCTCGGCGGGCTCGATTCGGCCGATGCGGCTGTCGAACCGCGGCCGCGGCGCGGCCGCCGGCTCGCCCCGCAGCATCCGCGCGATCGCCCGCGCCGCAGTGCGGCCGTCGGCGATGGCGCGTACCGCTAGGCGGCTGGTTTGGACGGCATCGCCGGCCGCGTACACGTTCGACCGGGACGTTTGCCGGGTGGCCGGATCCACCACGATGCCGCGCTCCGTACCGCGCAGGCCCCAGGCCTCCGGCCGGCGGGCCGGAAGACGCCCGCAGGCGACCAGGACCGCGGCCGCGACGCCGGCCAGCGCATCGAAATCCGACGCCGTGACGATCTCGACTCCGCCATGGAATTCCAGGTCCGGCGGCAGCGCCGACGCAAGTTCGGCCTCCAACACGCCGCGCGGAAGGCGTTCCTTCGGGATGGCCGAGCGTAGCGCCCCGCTCGGCGAGGCGGCACGGTCATGGAGGACAGGCAGGACGCCGACCCGGCGGAGTTCGACCGCCGTGGCCAGTCCGGCCGGTCCGGCTCCGATGATGGCCACCCGCCACGGGCCCGCTGGCGGCCAGACGCGCGGAACAACCGCCCGCTCGCCCAGCCGCCGGTGCGTCTCGCGGATCGCAAGCGCACAGTCGTGTTGGGCACGACGGCAGCTTTTCTGGCATGGTGCCGGACAGATCCACCCCAGCGTTGCCGGGAGGATCAGGTCGTTCGCGGCCAACGCCGCGGCCCCCGGCCAGTCGGACCGCTCCGCATCGCGAAGCATTTCCGGTATCCGCAGGCCGGCGGGGCAAGCGCGGCGGCATGGGGCTTCGCAGTCGCCGACGTGTTCGCTGAACAGCAGTTCCAGAATGTCGCGGCGCGCCGCGCGGACCTCTGGGGAGGATGCGTCGATCTCCATGCCCTCCGCGGCAGGATGGGAACAGGCCGGCAACAGCCGGCCCGAGGGGATCTCGCGCACCGCGCAGACCATGCAGGAGGTGTAGTACGACAGGCCGGGGAGGGTGGCAGAGCGTGGGGATCTCGATGCCGAGCCGCGCCGCCGCGTCGAGAAGGGTCGAGCCTTCGGGCACCTCGACCCGCCGACCGTCGATGACCACGCCCACGCTCACGGGAGCCTTGTACCACGCGATCGGCCGGGGCGAAACGCGCCGAGGTCGGGCCGCTCGACGGCAATGGCCCGCGCGATGATATAGTCGGCGCATGGCCGCGGCCGACGAGATCGAGTTGAGCATCGTCCTGCCCTGCCTCAACGAGGAGGAGACCGTCGGCGCCTGCGTCGCCGTCGCCCGCCAAACGCTCGAGTCGGCGGGGATCGCGGGGGAGGTGATCGTCGCAGACAACGGCAGCGAGGACGGCTCGCGCGAGGCGGCCGCCGCCGCCGGCGCGCAGGTGGTGCGGGTGGCCGAACGCGGGTACGGGGCCGCGCTGATGGGCGGGATCGCCGGCGCGCGGGGCCGCTACATTCTGATGGCCGACGCGGACCTGAGCTACGATCTGGCCGAGGCCCCACGCTTTCTCGCGCGGCTGCGCGAAGGCTCGGAATTGGTTCAGGGCTGCCGACTGCCAGCCGGCGGAGGCCGGGTGTTGCCGGGCGCCATGCCGTGGCTGCACCGCCGCATCGGCAACCCCGGCCTTTCCTGGCTCGCCCGCTGCTGGTTCGGCTCGTCCATGCGAGACATTTACTGCGGCATGCGGGCGTTCCGGCGCGACCTCTACGACCGCCTCGCCCTCCGGTGCACCGGCATGGAGTTCGCGACCGAGATGATCCTCAAGGCGGCGCTCGCTGGCGCCCGCGTCTGCGAGCTGCCGATCACCCTCCATCCCGACGGACGGCGTACGCGGCGCCCCCATCTGAAGACGTTCCGCGACGGCTGGCGGACGCTGCGGTTGTTCCTGATCTGTTCCCCCCGTTGGCTGTTCGTCTATCCGGGGCTGGCGCTGATCGGCGCCGCGACGGCGCTGGCGGCGATCGTGTACGGCCGCGTCTCCGTCGGCGGGATCCAGCCCGACGCCCACACGCTGCTCATCGCAGGGCTTCTGGCGATCCTCGGCTATCAGGCGATCCTCTTTTCCGCGATGACGCGCCTGTTCGCGATCCAGGAGCACCTGTTGCCGCCCGATCCCGTGCTCGAACGGTGGTTGCGCTGGATCAACCTCGAACGCGGCCTGCTGCTGGGCGCGGCCGCGATCGTTGCCGGACTGACGATGATCGTGGCGGTCTTTCTGCGCTGGCGATCCGGCCAGTTCGGCCCGCTCGACTATTCCGAAACAATGCGGCTGGTCATTCCCGGCGTCGTGCTCGCGGCCCTCGGCGCCCAGACCATGTTTGGGGGGGCGTTTATCAGCGTGCTCGGAATGCGGCGCCGCTCCGTCCCATGAGTTCGGCCCCCTGGCTGGCCGTCGCCCTGCCCGTTTGGCGCGGCGTACGTTACCTGCCCGACGCCCTCGCCTCGCTGGATCAACCCGGGCTGGACGGTGTGGAGATCGTCGCGGTGGACGACGGTTCGGACGACGGCTCGGCCGATCTTCTCGAGGGCTGGCGCGGCCGGCTGCCGTTGCGCGTCGAGCGCCGCCCGCGTGGCGGCAACTGGGTGACCGCCACGATCGAAGCCATCCGCCTCAGTCGCGCCCCGTGGATCAGCCTGCTGCATCAGGACGACCGCTGGCGGCCGGGCCGGCTGGCCGCGCTTTCCGAGGTCCTGCGGCGCCATCCCGAGGCGGCGTTGATCGTCCACGCCGCGCGGTTCATCGACGACCGCGGCGCGGATCTGGGACCGTGGCGATGCTCGCTCCCCGTCGGCCGCCTGTTGTCCCCGGCCGATGTCCTGCCACGGCTACGCATCCAGAACGTCATCCCCCTGCCCGCCGCCTGTTTTCGCCGCGACGCCTTTGAGGAAGCCGGCGGCCTCGACCCGATGCTCTGGTACCTTGCCGATTGGGACTTGTGGCTGCGCCTCTCAGCCCGCGCCGGCCTCCTCTACCTCGATCGTCCGCTGTGCGACTTCCGCCTCCACCCCCAGTCGCAGACCGCCGTGCGGACGCGCGATGCGGCCGACGTGCTCGCGCAGTTCCGCCAGGTGCAACGCCGGGCCGCGGAGCTGGCCCGCCGTCTCGGCGTGGACGGTCCGGTGGCGGAGCGGCTCGACGCCCTGGCCTTGGCGGCCTATTCCCTCCTACTGGCGATCGCCCACGACCAACCGCGTCCCTGGGGCGCGCTCTGGCAAGCCGCCCTCCGGGCGGGACCGTGGGGCTGCTGGCGCTATGCGCGATGGTCGTGTCTGGTCGAGCGCGCGCTGCCGCGCTGGCGGCTCCGGCGGCGCATGCGCCGTGACGACGTGCGGCGATGACGGTCTCCGTGATCATTCCGACCCTGAATGCGGAGCCGTGGCTGCCGATGCTGTTCGACGCACTGGAGCGCCAGCGGCCCCGGCCGCCGAACGAGATCCTCGTCGTCGATTCGATGTCCGCCGATCGCACCCGAGAGCTGGCCGCCGCATGGCCGCGCGCGCGGGTTCTCATGATCGAACGGTTCACGCACGGCGGGGCCCGCAACCTCGGTGTCCGCGCCGCGACCTCGGAGCTGGTGGTGCTGATCACGCAGGACGCGCTGCCGGCCGACGAACGCTGGCTCGACCGGTTGATCGCCCCGTTCGTCGATCCGTCCGTCGCGGCGGTCTGTTCGCGTCAGATCCCGCGCAAGGACGCCGACGAAATCGAGCGGTTCTACCTCGCCCGGTCCTTCCCGCCGGGACCGCCCGAGGTCCGCCGTCTGGCGCCCGGCCGGCGCCCGGGGCCGGCCGACATTTTTTTCTCCAACGTCAGCGCGGCCTATCGGCGCGAGGTGCTGTTGCGTCATCCGTTCGACGAGCGGCTGATCATGTGCGAGGACCAGCAGGCGGCGCGCGACCTGTTGCTGGCCGGCCACGCGATCGTCTACGAGCCTGCGTCGGTCGTGATCCACTCCCACCGCTACACGGCCGCGCAGACGTTCCGGCGCTACTTCGACAGCGCCGTCGCAATGCGGCAGCTGTTCGGGGACGGGGCGCTGGGCGGAACGGCTCGGACGCGGCTGCGCTTCCTGGCAGAGGAGGCCGCGCATATGCTCCGGCGGCCGGCGGCCTGGCCGCGCTACGTCGTCCACCAGCTCGTTAGGTCGACAGCGACCCTTCTGGGCCACCACGCGCCGTGCTTGCCGCGCCGGTGGGTGCGCCGGTGGAGCATGCACCGGGGCCATTGGGAACCAATCGGAGAATCCGGATGAGCGCGATCGGACGGTGGGTCTGGGCGACGGTCTTAGGCGGCCTGGTCTGGTCGCTGATTCCATGGCGGCGGGAGGGGCCGCTGGCGGCGGTACGGTGGGCGGCGGCGCTGGGGACCGTGGCGGCGGCCGCTGGATGGCTGGCCGCGGCGGCGGCGCATGCCGTCGCGCTCCTGCGCGGCGCCGGCGCGGCCGCCGGGGTCGCGCGTGGGTTGCGTGCGGTCGTGACGGTGGGCGTGCCGGTGGTTCTGACCGTCGGCGCTGTGGCGGCGTGGCGGCGCAACGGGAGGCCGGCGCCGGCGTTTCGGCCGACGCCGGAACAGTTGGCCTGCGCGGCGCGGCTGGAGTCGTCGGTGCAACGGCTGGCCGGTGACATCGGGGAACGGCACGCATGGGGCCGGCCCGAGGCCCTCGAGGCGGCCGCCAGGTGGATCGAGGACCAATTCCGCGCCGCCGGCCTCGAGCCATGGCGCGAGGTGTTCGAGTTTCCCTTCGAGGGCGCCCTCCTGCGGGCGGCGAACGTGGTGGCGGAGATTTCGGGGCGCAAGGGGCCCGGGGAGATCGTTCTCGTCGGCGCCCACTACGACACCGCCCCGGGCACGCCCGGCGCCAACGACAACGCCAGCGGCGTCGCCGTGCTGCTGGAGCTGGCGGCGCGGCTGGCCGGATCGGCGCCGTCGCGCACGATCCGACTGGCGGCGTTTGCGAACGAGGAGCCGCCCTTCTTCCTCACCCGCCATATGGGCAGCGAGGTCCACGCCGAAGGCCTTGTTCGCCGCGGCGAGCGCGTCGCGCTGATGATCAGCCTCGAGACGATGGGCTGGTTTTCGGAGGCGCCGCGCTCCCAGACCTATCCGAGTCCGCTGCTGTACTTCGTTTATCCGCACCGGGGCGATTTTATCGCGCTGGTCGGCACGCCGCGGGCCGCGGGGGCGCTCGGCCGGGCGGCACGGCGCATGGCCGCCGCCTGCAATGTCCCGGCCCGCTGGGCAGCGCTGCCGCCGCTGGTGCCAGGCGTGGCGTGGTCGGACCACTGGCCCTTCGCGCGGCGCAGCATCCCGGCCTTCATGGTGACCGACACCGCGCCGTTCCGCTATCCGTGGTACCACCATCCGGACGACCTGCCGCCGCGCCTGCGGTACGACCGGTTGGCGGCGGTGGCGGACGGCGTCGAGGCCATGGTGCGCGCGGAGGCGGGGGCCGGCGGGATTGAGGTCGGCGGACGATCCCCGTAGCTTCGCGGAAACGACGCGCGCCCGAACGGGTCGCGGGGAGGAACGGCAGGATGCGAGGTGCCTGGACGAATGCGGCGGCCTGGATCGGCCGGCCGGTGGCAGCCGCCCTTCTTCTCGTGGCATGGGCGTACACCTCGGCGCGTGCCGGCTCGATCGCGGAGGCGGTCCGGCCGTTCATCGAGCGGGGCGAGGTGGCCGGCGCCGTGACCCTTGTCGCCGACCGCGACCGCGTCCTCCACCTCGAGGCGCACGGACTGGCAGACCTGGAACGCGGCGCGCCGATGCGCTCGAACACGCTGTTCTGGATCGCCTCCATGACCAAGCCGGTGACCGCCGCGCTGCTGTGGACGTTCGAGGAACGCTGGTCTCTCGACGATCCCCTCGACCGCCACCTGCCGGAGTTTGCGGGTCTGCCGTCGCGCGACGGTGCTCGCGAAATGCCGCTCCTCCGGCACCTGATGACGCACACGTCCGGGCTGGAGACAGTCCCGTCCGACGATCCCTGCGCGACGCTGGCCGACCTTGTTGCGGCCTCGGCGCGGCGGCCCCTGCGCTTCGCGCCGGGATCGAAGTGAGTATTCGAACGGCGGCATCAACGCGCTTGGACGGATCGCGGAGACGCTCGGCGGACGTCCGTTCGCGGAGTTGTTGCGCGAGCGGTTGCTGGATCCGCTCGGCATGGCCGACACCACGTTCTGGCCGCGGGAGGAACAGTTGCAGCGGCTGGCGGCCTCCTACGCCCGCGACACCGACGGGCGGTTGAATCCGACGACGATCTACTTTCTGCGGGGCGCCCTAGACGACCCGCGCCGTACACCGTTTCCGGCCGGCGGGTTGTTCTTCACCGCGCCGGACTACGCGCGGTTCATGCAGATGCTGCTGCGCGGCGGTGAATGGGGGGCCGCCGGATCCTGTCCCGGCGCGCGGCGGAGGACATGACTCGCCTGCAGACCGGAGAGCTACCCACAGGGTTCGTCGAGGGGATGGGCTTTGGGCTAGCCTGTGGGGTGGTGCGCAAGCCGGGTGGCGTGACGGCGGCGCTGTCGGCCGGCTCGTTCGGCCACGGCGGCGCCTTCGGCACGCAGGCATGGGCCGACCCTGTTCGCGGCAGGATCTACATCCTCATGATCCAGCGAGCCGGGTTGCCCAACGCTGACCGCTCGGAAATCCGCCGCGCATTTCAGGAGGCGGCCGCCGCGGAGTTCCCCTGAACGGGCCCATCCGCGCCGGTCAGCGCGCCGGCGTCAGCGCCTCCCGAACGCGCCGGCGAAGGTCGCCGTCCGGCATCAGCGACTCCGCGCGCTTCAACAGCCGGGCCTCTTCTGCCGTCAACGTGCGTTTCGGGTCAGGTGTTTCCCCGAGCACGGCGCGGGCGACGGCCGTTGCCGCCTCCGACGCGACATCGGCGTCCCCCAACGCGGCTTCGATGAGGCGCAAGGCCGTCGGGTGGCGAAGTCCGGCGGCGGCGGAGATCAAATCGCGCCGAATGTCCGGCGGCGCTCCCATGCCCATCGCGCGCTCGAGCCAGCGGGCCCGTTCCGCCGCGGCCGCGCCGGATTCGCGGGCCAGCCGGGCCACGCCCCGCAGGCAGAGGCCTCGGACGACCCCGTCGGCCGACGGCGCCGCCGCAAGATCCAGCAGCGCCAAAATGGCCGACTCGTCGGGCCAGGCAGCGAGGGCGCGGACGGCGTCGAGCCGCAGCGGATGCGTCACTTCCTTCGCCAGCGCCGTAGTTTTCAAGCGGCCCCGTCCCCCCCAGCATCGGCCACAGCGGAAGCAGGCGCTTCCAACCCTTGGAATCTGCGCGGGCCCAGAGTTCCAAGGCTTGGAGGGCGCGTTCGGCCTGCGGCAGGTCGGCGGCCAGCGCGGCAACCGTTTTGCGGCCGGCCTCCGCGACCGGCTCGGTGTCGCGAAGGATCGCGTCGAGCACCGGCCGCAGGTCCGCCGGTTCGCCCGCGGAGGCCAGCGCCGTTACGGCGGCGACGCGGTTTTTTCGTTCGTGTCGGAGCGGACCGCTTCGAGGAGCATCCGGCGCACCGCCCCGCCGCGGTGGCCGGCGAGAGCGCGGATCAGATGCGAGCGCAGTCTGGCGGAGGCAGTGGGCCAGACCCGTGTCACCGCCGCCAGCACAGCATCGGTCGGGGTCCGTCCCAGGGCTGCGGTTAGGTTGCGGGCGGCGGTGGCGTCGTCCGCGCGGCCGAGTGCCTCCACCGACCCGACGGCCCGCCGGGACGGCTCGAGCCGGTCGACGAGGGCGGCCGCGGCGATCAGCACGGCGGCGTTGGTGTCGGCCAGGGCCGGCTCGATCAGGTCGGCCGTGTCGGGGCCCGGGTGGTCGGCGAGGGCGCGAAGAATGGCCTCGCGAAGCTCGACCGGACCAGCCGCGTACATCCGGCGGACGTGTTCGCGCTCCGTGGGGAAGGCCACGAGAACGCGGAGCGCGCCCCGCCCCTCCGCGCCGATCCCGGCCGCCATGTCACGCAACCGAGCTGGTGCGCCGAGCTCAAACGTCGCCGTAGCCGCTGCCAGCCGTTCATGGGCCGGCCGGTCGGAGGCGCAGATGGCTTCCAGTGCCGCCAACGCCTCGTGTTTGCCGCTGCGCTCCGCGAGACGGCGCGCGTGGAGGATCGCTAGGGAAACGGGCGCATGGGTGGAGTGAAAG
>OGCI01000318.1_pt1 | contig 59919 bp, 50 predicted proteins | sample 1570021 | NCBI WGS metagenome assembly OGCI01 (sample SAMN06264664, study PRJEB24512) | hot springs metagenome | isolation source: Hot spring water | place: South Africa: Tshipise | collected 2015-06-21
GCGCTGCGCATCCATAGCATCAGCCACCAGGTCGCCCATCTCGTCCGACAGGCCGTTGGCGAAGACAAGCACTTCGTCGGTCTCTGTGCGCTGCCAGGGCCGCGACGTGTCGGCATATTCGCCGTAGCCCTGCTCGGTGACGAATTCGTTGCCCGCCGCATCGCGCAGCCGCCAGCGGTAGTAGACACCCACCCAGGGCGGCACCGCCGTAGACTGCGTCGGCTCCCAAACAGCGGTGATCAGGCCGGTATCGGGATCGATCTCACCTGTCGCGCGGCGCACGCTGAGCGGTTGCTTTTCGCGCACGGTGGGGCGGTGCATCCATTCCACGCGCGCGCTGACGATCTCCCCACCGCTGCTCGACACCCGCAGCATGAAGGCGAAGCCATTGGGGTAGCGGCTCTCGAAGTCCATCTGCTCGATCGTCCACTCGGCGGTATTGGCTCCGGCCTGCGCAGCGAGGACAGGCGCGGGCGCAACGGCGTCATCAGCGCGGGCAGGCGCGGTAAGCTGACCAATTCCCACCAACGCCAGGGCGACTATCATCAAGGGAAGAGTTACGGCCAGGACACGTCGTTTCATGGGGAATGGCTCCGTGTTGAGTCTTGAGTCAGGAATTGAGAATGATGAGCGATGAGTCAGAGCAGGGCAACGCTGATGACTCCTCACTCAGAATCCCTTATCAGAACATAGCGCAAGGCGCGGACATGCGGCAAGCGTGCCAGGTGCGTGCAAAATGTGACGGGCAATTTGCGGCAGTCTGCTGCCCCTCACCCCTAAATTCCCTCTCCCTCGCGACTGCGTCGCGGGGCGAGGGGACTTATTGTCCGCTCCCGTTCTCCCGCGCTGCGGGCGAATGACCTTGCCCCGCCTTTGCTCACAATGCGTTAGTCTGATTGTAGCGCATTTTCCCCACCGATCGGCTGCGCGCGCGTGCCGCAGGCGAACGCCCAGGCCAGGAAGCGATCCACGTCGTACTGGATCAGCGGCCCGCTCAGCCCCAGCGGCAACGGGCCAACGCCATGCCGTCCCCAGGGAATGCGCAGCAGCACCACCGTCGCGCCCGCCGCACGCAGTCGGTTCGCCAATAGTTCGGCATGAGCGGGCGGCACGGTGCGGTCGCGCTGCCCCTGGATGATCAGCGTCGGCGGTACGTCCGCGCGCACATAGCTGACTGGCGCGGCCTCCTCGTAAACGGCGGGGATGTCGGCGGGCAGGCCGCCGAGCAGCAACGCCGGCGCTCCGTCCGGCACAGGCGGCCACAGGCGCAGGTCTGCCGGAGGGGCGCAGACCACTACCACCTGCACGCGCTCGTCCGACGGCAAGCCCGCCTTGCCCAGGCAACTGGGCGGGAAACGCGCGTCGTTGGGCGTGTAAGCCGCCAGCAGCGCCAGATGAGCGCCCGCCTCCTGGCCCAGGATCGCCACGCGACCGGCATCCGCCCCAAAGGACAGCGCGTTCGCCCTGATCCAGCGCAGAGCACACTTAACGTCGCTCAACGGCGCGGGCCACGGCCCGCCGCGATATTGCGCGTCGAAGACCACATAGCCTTGCGACGCCAACCAGCGATAGCGCAGCCCGGCCACCGCCCCGCCCTTGTCACCGCCGAACCAGGCCCCGCCGTGCAGGGCCAGGATCGCCGGACACAGGGTAGAGGCATGTGCTGGCGCGTAGACATCCAGGCGCAGCGGATAGCCGTCCGGTGCGGCGAAGAGCACATCGCGCGTCACCTGGACGCGCGGCCAGACCATCCAGCGCAATGGCCCGATCAGGTCGGTGCGGTGCCGCTGGACAAAGGCGCGGTGCTTTTCGGCGGGGATGCGCTGTTGCCAGCCAGGGCCTAACCCCTCGCGCATGGCCTCGGCCATCTGCCGGGCGACGGCGTCGCGCAGCAGCCACGGGCGCAGCCGCAACGCCAGGCCAGTCGCGCCCAGCACCATCGCTCGCCAGCTTCGCGCCCGTATCCCGTGCCAGAAGCCCAGCCAACCCGCGATCAGCCCCAGCAGGGGGTCTTCAGTGGCGAGGGTCTGCGCCAGCGCCAGATGACGGCGCGAATGCGGCGAGATAGTCGGCCAGATGCTCAACAGCCCGGCCAGCGCGGCCAGGGTAGCCCAGACGAGCGCCTTCAGTCGTCGCATGATCGTCCTCCTGGTGCGGAGACTTCGCTCATCCTCATTATACCCCCGCCCAGGTGTGACATCGGGCGACGACCTCCCAATCGCAGTTCGTCCGATTCTCACGCTTGGCAGGGAAGCGGAAAGCCTGTAAAATGCAGTTAACCGTAGGGGCTATGATAAGTTCTCTAATTACCCTCACAGGGTTAAATAGTCCAAGCGGAACATCCCACGAGTAGAGTTTCGAGTGATGATCACAACCATCCGTTCTCACCTGAAGGGGCATTTGCTCACGGCAGAGATCTTCATCTTTGCCGTCGTGGTGCTGACGCTGGTGGCAGCCGACGTGCTGTACCCGTCCACCGAAGTTTTTCTGGTCGCGCTGGTGCTGCTGGCCATCATCAACAGCAAAGCACGCGCCTTCGCCATTGACTTCGCGCCGTTCATCGTGCTGATCTTTTCTTACGACTCGCTGCGCAACTTCGCCGACGACCTGACCGGCGCAGACATTCACGTCCGCGATCTGATCATCTGGGAACGCGCGCTTTTCGGCGGGAGGTTGCCGGCGCATTGGATTCAGCAGAATCTGTGGGATTTGCCCATCACCCCTTTACTCGATGTGCTGACCAACACCCTTTATCTTTCGCACTTCATGACGCCGCTGGTCATGTCGGCGCTGCTGAGGCGGCGCAGCCCCAACGAATACTGGGCGTTTGCGCTGGGGTTGGTGACGCTGTCCTATGCGGGCTTCATCACCTACATCCTCTTCCCCGCCGCGCCGCCCTGGTGGGCCACCCATCGCGGCTACCTGCGCACCATGCCGATCACGCTGGATCACTTCGTGGTGCCTGCGGATGTCGTCAGCGCTGGCCCCAATCCGGTAGCGGCCATGCCCTCCCTGCACACCGCCTACCCGGTCTATATCGCGCTGGTGGCCATCGCCACCTGGGGCAAACGCGGCTTGGTGGCCATCCTGCTGCCGCTTGGCGTGGCTTTCTCCACCTTCTATCTGGGGCATCACTGGGTCATTGACGCGCTGGTAGGCGCTGGCTACGCGGCCTTCTTCTTTGCGACCGTCTTCCTCTACCTGCGGCGCAACGAGCTATCGCTGGTCTGGCTGACCCGCGTCAAGCAGGTGCTGGTGCCGCACACGTGAGACAGTCGCGAGCGCTACATCTGAAGTGAGGAATCACAAGCCTGGAGCGTCCCCTGCTCCAGGCTTGTCATTTCTGGCTCCGGTGCGCTTTGTCCCTGCCGGATTCTGACTTCGCTTCCCAGACTCAGCCCCTGATCAAGCGGGGAATGTCGCGCAGTTTGGGCATGTGCCCCATCAACAGCATGTTCACCCGGAACATCCGCCCGGCCAGCCACACTGCCCCTGCCACAGCCAGCACCTGCAGGACAATGCCGAGCACAAGCTGAAAGGTCGGCACAGTAACGACGGCCTGCCGCATGACCATGGCCAGCGGCGCAGTGAGAGGGATCAGCGAGAGCACGACCGCCAGCGTGCCGTTCGGCTCTTCGGTGAAGATGGTCAGGAAGAAGAAGGGAATAGCCGCCGGCAGGGTGACGATGGTCACGAAGTTCTGCGCCTCGCGCAGCGACGTGCTCATGGCTCCGATGGCCGCCATCAGGCCACCGAAGAACAGAAAGCCCAGCAGGAAATATACTGCCAGCGTGATGAGCGCCCTGAGGTTGACTTCGATATCCCCCAGCGCCTCGAACACATCCCCAAGCTGACTGCCGATGAAGAGCAAAGTTCCCGTCAGCGTGACCACCTGCAACAACGCGAGCAGACCCGCCGCCAGGACTTTGCCCAGCAGCAGGGCCGTCGGGCGCACGGTCGTCAGCATGACCTCGACGATGCGCGATTCTTTCTCCGCCACGGCGCTGGTCATCACGTAGCCCCCGCCCCAGAAGACGGAGAACATGAGCAGCAGCCCGAAGGCATAGACCAGCAAGAATTCCTGATCTTCACGGCTCTCCTCGACCGCGCCTGTCTCGTTCAGACGGTGGTCTACTACCACCGCAGGCGTGCGCAGGCGCAGATAGAGCGACTCGTAATCGGGCGCGTCCACGCTCACCAGCAGGCTGCGTATCAGGTAATCCTCCATCAACTGCCCAGTATCAGCAGCCTGCAGGTTCAGCCCCCTGGTATAGACCGACACCTCGCCGCTTTCTACGAAGTCCGCTTCGATGACATACAGCACGTCTATATCGCCCGCTTCCAGCGCCGCCTTACCTTCTTCTTCACTGTCGTAGTGCGTGAACAGCTCGCGCAGACAGTAGGGCGAACTGATGCGCTTGATCACCGCGCTGCGGGTGCGATCCATCGTCTCGTCGAAGTTCAGCAGCGCCAGTTCCTGCGCCGAAGGCTCGCACTTGACCGGCGGATAGCTCTCTGGAGCGGGGAACAATCCCTGTGGCGTCAGGTCTACATAGCCGATGGCCTGGCTGCCCTCGTTCACTTCGGCAATAGTGGCAGTGTCCTCCTCGTCTGCCGAAAGATGCTGATACAGGCGATAGCCGTAGAAAGCCAGCAGCGCCAGGATGGGGATGCCGAAAGTGATGAACAGATAGCTCTTGCGGACAAACATGTGCCGCACTTCGTGACGGAAGACAACAATCCAGTGCTTCATCGGCGGAACAACCCCTTTCTGCGACCCGTGATGGCGATCGGCGCATCCGCCGGAGCGGTAGTCAGCGTAACGCTACCCTGGCGCAGCGCCCGCCACAGCGTGCGCGGAGTGAGCGGCTTGCCGTACATCAACATGCCCAGCCGGAAAACCTGCACCACCAGCCACATCACGGCCAGCACCGCGACGACCTGCAGCGCCAGGCTCAGCGCGATCTGCCAGGCAGGGACGCCCCCCAGCAACCCCAGGCGCAGCGTCAGGCCGACCGCCGCCGTGAGCGGGAAGAAAGAGAAGAACACCGGCAACGCGCCATCCGGATTGTTGAAGAACGTTCCCACGAACATGATCGGCAGCACGCTGAGAAATGTGAAGAATCCGGCGATCTGACGGCTCTCGGCTTCAGCAGTGACCGCCGCGCCGATGCCCAGCATGGTCGCCGCGAAGAGCACGAAATTGATCAGGAACAAGACACCGATCAACAGCAGATGCGTCGGGTCGAACTCCACCCCGCTGAAGAATGCGCGCGCATCCTGGTAAATCTGACGGATCACCAGGGCCGCCGCGGCCCACAGCAGCACCTGGGTCAGCGACAGCGCACCCAGGCCCAGCAGCTTGCCCCACAGCAACTCCGCCGGGCGCGCGCTGGTGGCCAGAATCTCCATCAGGCGGTTTTCCTTCTCTTCCACGACGCCGCTCATCAGAAACTGCGCGGTGGTGCTGGTGCTCATGAAGTAGATCATCACCAACAAAAAGGGCAGGATGAAGCGCCCCAGGATAGCCGCTTCGCTGAGTTCTTCGCCGGTCTCTTCGTCGCGGATGACGAATTCCAGCGCACCCAGCCGCTTGACCGGCACTGGCAACGTATCGGGCGCGCGGCTGGCAATCTGCGCTCGCATGAAGTTTTCGATGCCGGATCGCAGCGCTTCGGGCATGTTGCGCCGCATATACACGTCAATGCGCCCGGAGAACAGATAGTTCTGCGGGATGACAAAATAGGCGTCGAGTTCTCCGTTCTGCAACTGCTGCCGGGCAAACTCTTCCAGCCCGTCGAAATACTCCCCGATCAGCTTGCCGCGGCTGGTCTCTACCGGCATTGGCACAGTAGGATCGCTGATGGGGAAGTAGCCTGCCGGGTTGGCTACGGCGGGGTTGATGATCATCGCCCGATCAATGTAGCCGACGCGCTGGAAGTTGTCCAGGCTGGTTTCGCGCTCGGCGGTGATCCAGACGACCACAACCATGGCCAGCAAGGTGATCAACGGAACGCCGAACGCGGTGAACAGAAAGCTGGGTCGCCGGAAGTTATAGACGTACTCGCGGCGTGTCACCAGCCAGACTTTGCGACTGAGCATGGCTCACCCCCCAAATGACCCGTTGGCGCGCACCCCGCCGACCACCTCGATGAAAATTTCGTTGAGGCTGGGCACGGCCAGTTCGAAACGCTGAATCCGGTAGGCCGGGCTGGTCGCCAGAGCTGCCATCACATTATCGGGCGTGACATCTTCGGCCAGGCGCAGCAACACATCGCGCCCGTTTTCGCCCGCCTCCACCACCACCACACCGGGCAGTGCCGCCCAGTCGCCTTCCCCTTCGACGATGACGGCGTTCTTGGCGAAGCGCTGCCGCACCTCGTGCACATCCCCATACAGCACCGCGTGCCCCCGATTGATCATCAACAGGCGGTTGGCCATTTCCTCGATCTGATGCATCTGGTGCGTGGACATGATGATCGTCACGCCCTCGCGGTTCATCTCATAGAGCAGGTCCTTGACCATCTCCGTATTGACCGGGTCCAGACCGGAGAACGGTTCGTCAATGATGATCAGGTCGGGGCGATGCAGGATGGTGGCGATCACCTGCACTTTCTGCTGCATCCCTTTGCTGAGTTCTTTGACTTTGCTGCGGGCGTTCTCGGCCAGGCCGACGTGTTCGAGCAGGCTCAGGGCGCGGGCGCGCGCCTCAGCGCCAGATAGCCCTTTGAGCTGCCCCAGATAGACCAGCATGTCCAGCACGCGGACGTTGTGGTACAACCCGCGCTCTTCCGGCAGGTAGCCGATGCGCGCTTTGGTCGCCTCGGTGATCGGGCCGCCTAGCACCTCGATGTGACCTGCATCTGGCTTGAGAATGTCCAGAATCATGCGGATAGTGGTGGTCTTGCCCGCTCCGTTGGGGCCGAGCATGGCAAAGATTTCACCGCGCCGCACCTCGAAAGACAGGTTATCTACAGCGGTGAAATCGCCATATTTCTTGGTCACACCGCGAACGGCGATCGCCAGGTCTGTTTGCGAGGCATTCATCCAGATACTCCTTGCTCACTTCATAGACAGGGGAGCCTTGTCCGGTTGAGGTCTACTTGATTATACGCAGGGCCAGCCCTCAGCGTAACGGGTATTTTGTCACATACAGGGCCTGTCAGGTGATTTTCAGCCACCTGTCAGTTTGCGGGTTGTCCCTCAGGGGAAAGAACTACACGGTAGAGCTGTACTCCGGTGCTGACATAGACCGGCACCAGGTATGGCGCACGCGCCGGATCGAAGCGGCCCAGGGCACGCTCGTCTGGGCCAACATATATGTAGTCCACGCCGAAAGTCTGTAACAAATGGAGTCGCGCAGCATCCGAAGCATCAGCGTCGAAGAAGCGACTGACGTCCGCCAGCCGCTCGGCCATTTCCGCCGTGAGCGACCAGTGCCCCACGAAACTGCGCACCGGCGCGCGCGCTGGCAGCCAGTTGCCGCTGTAGAAGAAGGAAAGCACCACCTCATCGAGGGTGGCGTGCGCACACAACCAGTCTGTGGCTCCGCGCTCGTCGGCATGAGCGTAGACGAACTGATCGTCCTGGCGCTGGATTGCGTAGCGTGTGAGGGTGATCAGCGTATGCACCGGGCTGGCTGTGACCAGCACCAGCAAAATAATCAGGGCCAGGCCAACGCTGTACTCCGTCAGCCTGCGCCGCAGGCGGGGTGCAATCCCGCGCGACCAACCCGCCGCTGCCAGGACGGTCACCGGCACGTGCCAGCCTTCCATGAAGCGGCGCTGAAAGTTGACGGGCACATAGACGAGCACCAGCACGACCGCGAACCACAGCACTATCCCACGCCAAGCAGCCCCCCGTTGCCGCAGAGCGTACCAGGCTCCGGCAAAGGCCAGCACCCAGACCGGCCCATATAGATTGAACAGACCCCATACAGGGGGCGTGTAGGTATCGCCCTGCTCCAGCCAGCTCGCCAACGCCAGATCGCGGTAACTGAGTATAGTGAGCAAGCCCGCCAGCAGCGCCGGAGGTGTGAAGATCACTGCCAGCCACCCCACTGCCCGCCAGGGTATACGGCGCGTATCCGCGATCTGCCACAGCACTTCGCCGCCCAGCACCAGCCCCACGACAGCCAGTTGGTGCGCGTGAATCAACGCTGTACCCAGTCCAGCCACGCTCGCCAGCGCGGCCAGCGGCCAGCGCCCCCCCGCCAGCAGACGCTCTCCGGCGACAATCATGACCATCATCAAAACCATGTTGAGCGTGAAATGCCCGTTGCTCAGCAGCGCCAGGAAGCTGATAGCGTCGGTAACCCACAAATCGGGCGTCAGATGGACGTGCGTCGTCTCCGACAGGGTAGGCACCAGGGTGACTATCCAGCCTGTGCCACCGGTGAAGAGCAACAGAAACAGCGCCAGGGCGCGTTCGCCCCTGGAGGCCAGCAGGCGCGCAGCGAAATGATAGGCCGACCAGGCGAACAGACCGCCGCAGCCCAATCGCGCCAGGTGAAAAACCAGCGGCAGCGAAAGCGAAGTCAGGCGGGCCAGGTGCCCCAGCACCAGATAGTACGAGAAAAGGGGCAGCGGACGACTGGGGCTGGCGGTGTAAGGCAACTGATAGAGCCAGCGCCCTTCATAGCCTTGCTGCATGTTGGCCAGATAGGAGTTGGCGTCGAAGGGATTGATGCTCACACCCGTCGCCCTTACGCCCTCAGGCGCTGCCCAGAGCGGAACTACATACGGGAGCGTGCCCATCAACAGGAAGAGAATCAGCGCGCCCCACCCCCACAGCGGGGTCTGCTTCACCAGGCTACGCAGCGTGTGCATCACCACAGTCACTGGCCTTCACGCCAGATCGCGGGCATCCAGACCATACTGGCCCCTCAGTATAGCCGGACCCGCCCGGCGCACAACACCGGAGCACAGGGCAGGGAAGGCACTCAGGCGGGGAACAAGCCTTCCCAGTCGCGCAGCAGAGCGCGCAGGCGGGTTCCATAGGGCGTCGCGGCATAACGTTCGGCTTCGATCCGCCATTCCTGGAGGGCCTGCGCGTAGCGCCGGAAGGCGGGCGGTGGCTCGCCCCGCAGCTCATGCCGCATGGCGATCAGGGCCAGGGCATAGCGATCTCCCAGATGAGAGATCGCGTGCGTCGTAGGGGGTAGCGCGTCGAGCGCCGCGCCCGCCGTCTCTTGCTGCTGCGCCAGAAACAACCCCCAGGCAACCAGCGTCTGCGCGAAGAGCGGGTTTTCAGCAGCGGGGATATGAGCGCGTAAGCTCTCGGCAGCCTCGGCGAAAGCACCGCGCGCGATGAGGGCGCTGAAAAGGGTGATGTACGCCAGATCGCACAGCCAACGAGCTGTGCTGTCGCCCTGCACACCGACACCCTGCGCCTGCAAAGTTGATAGCGCCTCGCGCGCGAAGGACTCGGCCCGCGCCCCCTGCGCCTGAGCCGTATAGGCGCTGGCGAGCACCAGAGCATTTTCCACCGACCGGTCGCCTGTCTGGCGCAGGGCGCGGGCGCGCGCCAGCACCTGCGCGGCGTGCCCCGCCTGAATCAGCAGGATGCTATCGGCCAGGTAGCGCGTATCTGGCCCCTGCCGCGATCCGCGCAACAGCCAGACCGTGAGGCCCAGCGTAAGCGGCACCATCACCGCCATAAACGCTCCAACGAGCACAATGATCTGTCGATCCTGCCGTGGGTCGAGCGAGGTTAGCGTCAGGCCCAAGGCCAGGCCGATCAGCACCAGCAGCGCGAACCACAGTGCCCGTATCCAGGAAGAAGACATGTTCTTTGTGTGACCTCCTGCGCCCATCTCTGGCCAGACTCTAGCCCGTTCAGCCCTGGAGACCCAAACATAACTGCAGAAAAACGAACCGGGCGCTCCGCCCTCGCGCTGCGCCCGGTGATACACGTCTCGTTCGCCCGACGATCAGGCCCAGGTGATCAGGTTGGTCATGATCGGGTCAGTCAGGTCATCATGACGCGGCAACACGCGCACCGAGATACCCCGTTGACCGGTCGTGGAATAGTGCAGTGTGGCGTAGAACTCATGTACGTTGCCCGACTTAGGGGGATTCTCCGGGCAGCAGTGCTGCATGTCCATCGTCTCGCCGACCACGATCTCGCCCCGACTGTCCAGCGAACCATAGTAGAGCTGCACAGTGACATCTTCGGGTTTGAGCGCGCCCAGGTCTACGAAAGCGCGCACGGAAATCTCGTCGCGGACCGTCAGTTGTTGCGGCTCGACTAGCACCCGCTCGACGCGCACCGTATGCCAGTTGGCGCGGACACGGGCCAGCCAGTTGGCGAAGGCGCGCCCGCGCGTCAGGTCGGGCTGGCTGAGCGCCACGAAACGCTGATGGCTGGGCAGATAGTATTCCTCCGCATATTCGCGCACCATGCGGTAGGTATTGAAGACGGGAGCCAGTTTTTGCATACTGGCCTTGATGCGCCGAATCCACTCACGGGGCAGGCCGTCGCGGGCGCGGGTGTAGAAGGCCGGGATGATGTCCTTCTCCAGCAGGTTGTAGAGCGCCTGCGCTTCGATGAAATCCTGCAAGTCCCATTCCTGCTGCGGGTATTCCTCGCCCGCGCCAATGGCCCAGCCGACCGATGGGTCGTAGGCTTCGGCCCACCAGCCATCGAGGATGCTGGCGTTCAACCCGCCGTTGTAGATCACCTTCATGCCGCTGGTGCCGCTGGCCTCGTTGGGGCGGCGCGGCGTGTTCAACCACACATCCACCCCTTGCACCAGGTAGCGGGCGACATTGATGTCGTAGTTCTCCAGGAAAACCAGGGCATGGCGGAACTCCGGTTGTTCTGCCGTCTTGATGATCTCTTTGATCAGCTCTTTGCCCAGGTGATCGTGTGGATGCGCCTTGCCGGCGAAGATGAACTGCACCGGGCGGTCGGGATCGTTGACGATGCGCGCCAGGCGCTCTTTGTCGCGGAAGAGCAGTGTCGCGCGCTTGTAGGTGGCAAAACGACGGGCGAAACCAATCGTTAGCGCATCCGGATTGAGCACCTCGCTGGCCGCCTCAACCTCGGACTGCGGCGCACCACGCCCCCGAAGTTGCTCTACCAGGCGGCGACGGGCGAACGATACCAGGCGTTCGCGGCGACGCTCGTGCGTGCGCCACAATTCAGCATCTGGGATGCGCTCGACATCCACCCAGTAGGCAGGGTTGTCGGGTTCTTTGCGCCAGGCTGGATCGAGGTAGCGATCGAACAGGCTGATCATCTCGCCGCTGATCCAGCTTTCGATGTGAATGCCGTTGGTGATCGACCCGATGGGCACTTCATCTTCTGGCACCTGGGGGAACAGCCACTGCCACATGGTGCGGCTGACCGCCCCATGAAGCTGACTGACGCCGTTGGCGTGCATCGAGACCTTCAGCGCCAGCACGGGCAGGCTGAACACGTCGAAGCCGCCCATATGCTCGCGTCCCAGGTCGTGGAACTGCTCGCGCGTCAGCCCCAGTTCTTGCCACAGATAGGCGAAGTGTTCGTCAATCAGGTCATAGCCGAAGCGCTCCAGCCCTGCCGGGACGGGCGTATGGGTAGTGTAGACGTTGCCGGTGGCGCAGACATTGGCCGCTTCCCAGAAGGTCATCCCTGGATTTTCCTTCATCATGATGCGGATGCGCTCCAGGGCCAGGAAAGCGCTGTGCCCCTCGTTCATATGACAGACCGTCGGGCGCATGTTGAGCGTTTCCAGCAACTGAATGCCGCCGATGCCCAGCACGATCTCCTGACGGATGCGCGTGCGCCGATCGCCGCCGTAGAGCCGGTCGGTCAGGTCGCGGATGTCTTCGGGGTTGTCCGGGTGATTGGTGTCCAGCAGATAGAGCGGCACCCGTCCCACCTGCACTTTCCAGACCTGAATCTTGGCCTGATGCTGCGCGATGGGAATCTCGATGATCAGCGGCGTGCCGTCGTCTTTGAGCACCTGTTGCACGGGCAGATTGGCGTAGTCGTTGAGGGGGTAGGACTGCTGCTGATAGCCGTCGGCGTTGAGATATTGATGGAAGTAGCCTTCCTGGTAGAGCAGCCCCACGCCCACCAGCGGCAACCCCAGGTCGGAGGCGCTCTTGAGATGATCGCCAGAGAGCACCCCCAGGCCGCCCGAATAATTGCGCAGGCATTCGGTCAGGCCGTACTCCATGGAGAAGTAGGCGATGAACGGTTTTTCGAACTCGCCGAAGTGACGGCGGTACCAGGTGCGCGCATCGGGAGCCATGTAGGCGTCGAAGGCGGCACAGACGCGGTCGAGATGCGCCAGAAAGGCTTCATCTTCGGCAGCCGCCTGCAACACGTCCTGGTTGATGCGCCCCAACATGAGCACCGGATTGTTGCCGGTCTCTGCCCACAGATCGCGGTCAAGCCGCCGGAAGAGGGCGATGGTCTCGTGATCCCACGTCCAGCGCAGGTTATAGGCCAGCTCGCGCAGCCGTTCGAGGCTGGGCGGCAGGCTGGGTTTCACGTCGACTCTGGCGACGGGTTTTACCATGGGGATATCTCCTGCTATACCGTTCGATGTGAGCCTCGGTAGACCCGTTGTAGAACGGGCATGACAGACGACAGGGTGTAGGATAGCAGGCGCGGCCCGATTTGCCAACGTGACGGGGAGGGCCGTAGCCTGATAGGGGGGCAAAAACCGGTCTCACCAAGGCACTCAAATCCAGGGGGCGGGTTCCCTGCCCGCGCCATCGCCCCTCACTGGCCCGTTATCATCCCTCATCGGGGCGCGGGCGTAACGGCTGCGCACGTCCGGCGAGGCTCCCGTCGTGGGCTGGGCGTGTGCGCGCGCCGGGCTGCGTGGTATCGGCGGACGAAGTCGGCGGTTCCACCGGAATCAGCGGCACCACGGCGGGCATGTCTGGCAAGGGGACGGCGGGCGTTGCGGGGCGTTCCAGCGGCAGGGCCATGGTGAAAGTGCTGCCCTCGCCCAGGGCGGTCGCCACGCTCAGGTAACCGCCGTGCGCCTCGGCTACCGCCCGTGCCACGAACAACCCCTGCCCCAGCCCGCGCGGGTCAATGACGCGCCCATCGGGGGTGCGCGCCTCGCCCCGATAGAAGCGCTCGAAGATATGCGGCAGGTCGCGCGGAGAAATGCCCACGCCCGTATCGGATACCTCCACCAGGGCGTAGCCGTCGCGGATGCGCCCCACCTGCACCAGGATTTCGCCCCCTGGCTCCGTGTATTTGATGGCGTTGTCAATCAGGTGCCCGATGGCCCACTGCAGACGGCGGTCGTCGCCCAGCAGCCTGAGGCGACGGGCGTTGGCAACCGCGAACGAGAGCTTGAGTTCGGCCTTTTCGATGCGCGAGCGCAACCCCAGAATGACCTTGATCACCAGGGCGGGCAGATCAACATCCTGTTCGCGCACGGCGAAGCTCCCCGCACCGATCTCCGAAATGTCCAGCAACTCGACGATCATGCGGTCGAGGATGGCCGCATTGCGGCTGATCGCCTCCAGGAATTTGCGGTTGGGCGGGCGGTCCTCCGGCATGGCCAGCAGCACTTCGCTCATGCCCTTGATGGCTGTCAGCGGCGTGCGCAATTCGTGGCTCATGTGCGTGACGAACTGATCCTTCAGCCGGTCGGAGATGGCGTCGCGCGTCACGTCGCGCAGCATGAGCACCGTGCCCAGGCGTTCGCCCTTTTCGTCGCGCACCACCGCGATCTGCGCCCCGATCACGCGGTTGTTGACTTCCACGCGCTGCGGCTCGCCCAGGGTGATCTCGCCCTCGGCAGGCACGCGGTAGCGCGAGTCCTGGAACATCCGCCCCAGGTCGCTATCCCAGAAGACCCGCATCGAGCCGAGCAACTCGTGCGCCGCTTTGTTCATCAGCACCACGCGGCCCTCGTTGTCCTGCATGATCACGCCTTCGCTGATCATGGCCAGCACGCCGGTCAACTGCGCGATGCTGGTAGCCTGTTCGGCGCTCAGTTTTTCTAGCTGATTGATGCGCAGCAGCGAGTGCTGCAAGGCTGCGTCCCGCTCGCGTTTCTTGCGGCGCAGCGTGCCATAGAGCCGCTCGAACAGACGACCGGTGTTGGTGCCAAGGGCGTCTACCGACTGCACCATGTCGGCCACTGGACGGGCGGAATCGCCAGGTGCGGGCTTGGGCGCTGTGGGCATGTCAACTCTCCGGGCCGGGAGCGGCTGTGTTGGGACCTTGGCTAGGCAACGGGGCAGAGGTAGTGCCCGGCTGACTTTGCTTGGTGGCTGCCAGCCGGTCGAGCATCGCCTTGAGTTCCATCAGGTCGGGCAGGGGCTTGTTGATGATGGTATCTACCCCATCGCGGTCGAGCATGGCTTGCCGCTCGGACGCGCTGAGGCTGAAGGCGGTCATCAGGACGATGGGGATTTTGCGGAAATGCTCGATAGAACGCATCCGGCGGGCGATTTCGTTCCCCCGTGGGCCGGGCATCCGGATGTCCAGCAGCGCCAGTTCGGGCAGGTCGCCGGCGTGATTGCCAGACTCGATGGCATCCAGCCAGGCGAACGTCTGCTTGCCATCGCGGAACTCGATGGCGCTGTGCCCCCAGGCCATGAACAACATCTTGACGTAGTTGCGAATATCGTCATCGTCCTCGACAACCAGCCAGGGTTTCACGCCTGATTCCTCCCCACATGCAGCATGATTTCCCCTTGTCCCTAAGTCTACCGCGTTTTTTGTGCGCGGAACACCCGACCGACGGGTGTTTTCACGGTTTTTTGGGGAAGCGCCCGCCTGAACAGGCTGAAACACGCCAGCAAAGGCGACTTCGGAAGCCGCTCCCGACTTCCGAAGTCGCTCGTTGCTCTCTATGAGGCTGGGTTTCTCACTCAGCCGGCGTCAGCGTCCACGTTTCCACCGTGTGCGCCGTCACCGCCTCCGCGCTGAAGTGATGCGCGTGATACTGCCCGCTCGCCCACAGCGGAATCATGTCGGCATAGTGTTTGCTCTGCGGACTGCCGCTCTGCCCCGTCGTATGGATCAGGCGCGAGTTGTCCCAGTCGCTCAGGTCGAGGATCATGCGCAAGCTGGGCAGGCTGTGCACCGTGAAGTCGCCCGACCCCACATCCCAACTCGTCGCGTTGACGATCGCCGGGCCGCCGCTGACCGGCGTCTCGCGGTTGAAGACAGCCTGCAAGATCGGCAACATCTGATCCAGACGCGGGTCGAGACCTTCGGGCAGTTGGCCGATGGGCGCATTGCGGAAGCGCGCTACGTGCAGGTCGCCCCAGCGCCAGGCTGTCCGGTCGGCCCCGTAGTTGCTCTCCAGCCAGTCGAGCGCCTCGCTCAGCGCCCTGGCCGCCAGCGCCGCCGGATCGCTCACACCCAGGTCGGCGTTGGCCCACACCGGATGAGCGGGCTGATCGAGCATCAGTGACAGACGACGGATGTTGAACGACTCGTCGAAGAACGGCACTTCGTCGAAGACCAGCGGGACAAAACTGTTCCAGAAGACGTTGAACAGGGCCGCCTGCGGGCTATCGGCGGCGTTCTGCAAATCCCACTCCGCCAGCCAGGCGACGGCCTCGGCCAGCCGCTCATCGTCCCAGGTCAGCCCGGCCAGCCAGGGCACGGTCAGCGCCGCCGCCGAGTTGTAGCTATCGAACTGAATCGCCGCGATCGTGTCCGGCGTGTGTTGCGGTTCGGCCTGCAGGAGCGTCTCGATGCGCGCCGCGCGGTAGCCGTAATCCCAGTCCACTGTGATCGTGTAGGGGAAGTCCTCCGGCGCGATCACCGCATTGTTGGCCGTGACAATATAGCCGGCGGCGGGGTTGAACAGGCGCGGGTTTTCGCGCGGGTCTACGTACCCCTGCCACTCGAACTCCGCCGACGTGCCCGGCACAGGCCGCGAGCCATCGTGCCCTTCGGCGCGGATGGGGATGCGCCCGGAGGTGATGTAGCCGATGTTACCCTCCACATCGGCATAGACGAAGTTCTGCGCCGCCAGGTCGAAGTACGTCACCGCCTCCTGAAATTCGTCCCAGTTGCGGGCGGCATTGATGCCCATAAAAGCCTGGAAGTTGCGGCTGGGGTCGGCGGCAGCCCAGCGCAGGGCGACCGGCTGATCCAGCCCCAGCAGGTCGGTGACCACCGGCCCGAAGCGCGTCATCAGCACCTCTACAGTCACTGGCTCGCCGTCCCAGAGCCGAATGGTCTCGGTGATGACTTCCATATCCACCCATTCGCCCTCATAGCGATACTGGCGCGGGTTGTCGGGGTTGAGTTCCAGCAGGTAGAGGTCTTGTACATCGGTGCCCACGTTGGTCACGCCCCAGGCGATGTCGCGGTTGTGCCCGATGATGACAAAAGGCGTGCCCGCGAAACTGAACCCGCTGACATCGAACGGGCAGGCATCGGTGATCTCCACGCAGTGCAGCCCGACCTCATACCAGATGGACGGCATTTGAATGCCCAGGTGCGGATCGTCGGCGAGCAAGGGTTTGCCGCTGGCGGTGCGACTGCCAGCCACCACCCAGTTGTTCGACCCCAGGCCCGCGTCGCGTAGCGCCGCGATGTTCTCCAGCCCTGGCAGGCGATCCAGCGGATCGGCGCTCTCGATCTGACGCGACTGCGCAGGCACGGGTGCCCAGCCCGGCTCCAGGATCAGCGGCTGTCCGGCATAGTCGTAACCGGGAGCCAGCACGTCGAGCGCCTCCTCGCCCGCCTGCTGGATCAGGCGATAACGCAACGCCTCGGCGCTCATGTTGCCGCTGAGACCCAGTGCTATCACCTGCAACCAGGTGGCGCTATGGAGCGGCTCCCAAGGTTCGATGTCTGTCACCGGCGGCGCGCCGAAGCCTTCGCGCAACTGATTGAGGATGGTGTATTCCATCGCCACATCGCCAGGCGCTTTGCCCGCCAGCCAGGCGTTGACGCCGTCAGCATACGCCTGCAACAGAGCCAGTACCTCGGCAGGCATGTGATCCAGATCATTTTGGGCGTTGCGGGCCAACCCCAGCGTGCGCAGGTAAGCATCGGTACTCACCAATGACGAACCGGCGATCTCCGCCAGCCGCCCGCTCCCCTGAGCACGGAACCACTCCATCTGCCACCAGCGATCGGCGGCGTGTACGAACCCCTGGGCCATGACCAGGTCGTGCAGGGTGGTGGCATAGATGTGTGGCACGCCCATCTCGTCCCAACGGACAGTCACTTCGCCATCCAGCCCCGGCAGGCTCAGGGTTTGCCCTTCCTGCCGGTAGACTGCCTGGTTTGCTGGCGGTTGCGACACCCCCGCCAACGCCGTCAGTGGGGTTGCCAACAGCATCAACAGCCCCAACACTGCCCAAAAGCGCTTGATACCGCTCATGTTTTTCACCCCTCCAGAAGGTTATTCAGGCTGGCACAAATATGTCATCCCGATTATAAACGAAGAGTGGTTCCCCGTGACGGGTCGATCCGCCTAAAGGATGCTTGGGTGCATGCAAAGGTTGTCAGCGACTTTGCCCCACCCGATGACGCTCATCCCCCAGCCCCTTCTCCCGCGCTGCGGGGGAGCACTCGCACGAGAGACGGTAAGTCCCCTCGCTCCGCGACGCAGTCGCGAGGGAGAGGGGATTCAGGGGTATCGCCTGTTACATTTTGCACGCACCCGGATGCTTTGCGCCGCGGTTGACCTGGCCGTATAATGGCCGCAAAGGCCGTCCGCCGGGAGGGAAGTCCCATGAGCGCTAACGAACGGGCTTCTTTGGTTGCCTCACGCGAGTTGCCCGACCTGGATGAAGTGTACCTGCTGCGCGCGCGCATCCTGGGCGTGCTGATCCGCGATGCCCGCGAGGCGGCGGGCCTGAGCGAAGAAGCGTGCGCGGCAGTGGTGGGCGTCACGCCGGAGACACTGCGCGCCTGGGAGCTGGGTCAGACCATGCCCGCCCTGCCCGACCTGGAGCTGTTGGCCTACCATCTGCACGTGCCGATCAGCCATTTCTGGGCCACCGAGCCAGCGCTGGAAACTGAACGCCGCCCGGCAGTGGATCGCGCGGCTTATCGCCTGCTGCGCGACCGGCTGATCGGGGCCTTGCTGCGCGCCGCCCGCCAAGAGCGCGGCCTGAGCCTGGAGGCGCTGGCCGCCGAAGCGGGCATTGCACCGGACGTGCTCGTCGCCTACGAACTGGGGCAGCGCTCGATTCCGGTGCCGGTGCTGTCGTCGCTGGCGGCGGTATGTCATGTCCCGCTCTCGTACTTCGTCGAGAGCAGCAACCGTGTGGGACACTTCCTGGAGCAGCAGGAAAATCTGCGGCGCGTCGCCGAACTGCCCGACGACGTGCTGCGCTTCATCAGCTCCCCCAGCAACCAGCCTTATCTCGACCTGGTGATGAAGCTCGCCGCGCTGGATAGCGACCGCCTGCGCGCCGTCGCTGAAGCGATCCTCGACATCACGCTGTGACCCTTCCCGACTCGGCCTGTCGCGCGGTACAATCGCTGCCCATGCACACTCATTCCCACACGCCTCCCCGTTGGATCGCGCCAGCCATGCTGGCCGTGCTGCTGCTCGCCGCCTACCTGCGCCTGCACGACCTCAACGCGCAGGGCATGTGGGGCGACGAGGGCTGGTCTATCTGGCTGGCGCGCGGCGACACCCTCCGCGACCTGACCATGACCATGGTCTTCGATCATCACGGGCCGGTCTACTCGGCGTTGCTGCGCAGCTGGGAATTGCTGGCGGGCGAGACAGTGCTGGCCCTGCGCTGGATCACCGCGCTGTTTTCGCTGGCGAGCATCGCCCTGCTCTATGCCCTGGGGCGCGAGTTGTTCAATCCGGCGGCGGGCGTGACGGCGGCGCTGGCCTTCGCGCTGATGGACAAGCATGTCGTGCTGACCCAGGAAGTGCGCGACTACCCCATGGTGTTCTTCACCATGATCGCCATCGCGCTGTTCTACGCCCGCTGGCGACGCGCTCCGCGCGGAGGCAACGCTTTCTGGTTCGTCGCCGCATCTGTCTTCGGCCTCTACCTGCATTACTACTGCTACATGGTCAACCTGGCCATCCTCATCCATGCCGCGCTGACATTGCGCGGACGGGCGCGCTGGCGGCATTTCCTGGCGCTCAATGGCTTGATTGCGCTGGCCTTCGCCCCCTGGCTGCCGGTGGTGGTGCATCAGTTCGTCAACACGCCGGTGGACAGCGAAGTGCTCACCATTCACGGGATGCCCCTCAACCGCGCCACGCTGGACTATCTGGCGAGCGAGTCGTTCGGCAAACCGGTTGCGCTCTATGGGCTGTTGATGATCGTTGGGGCCTGGGGGCCGCTGAGCGAGCGGCTGCCGGGCGCGTTGGGGCGCATCCCGCGCGATCGTCGCCTGGCGGGTGCACTGTTGGCGCTGCTCTGGTTCGCCCTGCCCATCCTGATCACTGTCTCGCTGCACAGCCGCTACCCGCTGCTGACCGATCGCAATATCTCGGTGATCATGCCCGCCATCGCGCTGCTGGTGGGCGCGGGTCTCACCGCCTTCGAGCCGTTCGGCGCGGGCTTCCTGGTCGCGCTGGTCATCGCCAACGGTCTACTGACCACCAGCTCATACTTCGACAAGCCGCCCTGGCGCGAGATGGCCGCCGACATCAGCGCCCGTTACCCCGGTCAGAGTGAGCCGGTCTTGCTAGACGTGGAGGGAGCGCACGCGGCATTGTGGTATCACCTGTCGCTGGAGCTGCCGGTGAACGTGGATCGCGTGCTCAACCTGTTGCCCGCCGAGGCCGAGGGCACCGATCTGGCCGTGTCGCTCTACGACCTGCGCAAGCGTTACGGCGGGCAGTTCATCCCGCGCCTGCAACGCATCCTGGCCGAGACAGACGGCCTGTGGCTGGCCTATTGGGGCGACGAGGCCAAGAAGCACGATGTCTTCGATGCGCTGGCGTTAGCGGGCTTCGTGCGCACAGGCACGCTGGAATACGAGCATCACGGCTACCCCATCTATGCCTACCGCTACGACCGCCTGGCCTCGTTCGGCACGCCGCTGGCTACCTTCGGGACGGACGCGCCAATCACGCTGCGCCGTGCGGTCTGGCCGCAGACGGGGCGACCTGGCGAACGGGTGCACTCCCTGCTATGGTGGAGCGCTGCCGCGCCGCCGCCCGCTGACTATACGGTGTCGGTCTTTCTGCTGGACAGCGCCGGGGTGCTGCGCACGCAGCACGACGGCTTCCCCGCCGACGGCGCGCGCCCTACCAGCGGCTGGACTGCGGACGAACTGATCTTCGACGCGCACACCTTCCGCCTGCCGCGCGACCTGCCCCCTGGCACGTATACTCTGGGCGTCAAGCTCTACACCTGGTGGGACGGCGCGATCCTGCGCACCGCCGACGGCACGGAATACGCCGTGCTGGGGACGATCACCGTGCGTCAGTAAATATCACCGCCAGGACGCAGGCGAACCGAGGCGGATGTCTGAAGCCGTGCTCTGGGGTGAACTTTGTGAAATGCCCCCCTCAAACTGAGTGCGAGCAAAGGTTCTAAGTGGTCTGCTCGGTGCGGAGGCGTTTACCTCACCCCCGCTCGGCGCTGGCGCGAGGCTGGGGGTGAGGTAAAGCGGCAAGCGGTTTGATACAATCTCCCTGCCCGCATGTCCCCCTGGCTGGCACAAGCCGCCGAATGCGTGTACAAAAGACGCAGCCAAGCTCATTTGATATGCGACAAGAGGGAGAAGTACCCCATGCCTACCGCTGACGAATTGAAAGACAAAGGCGTTGCCGAATACCTGCGCGGCGACTACGAGCTGGCCGCCGAGACCTTCCGCCAGGCCATCGCCCAGTATCAGAGCGACGGTGTTGCCGACATGGTGGCCGAGATGCAGGTCAACCTGGGGCTGACGTTGCACTCCCTGGGTCAGCACGATGAAGCGCTACAGCAGATGGCTCAGGGGCACGCTGTGTTCGTGCAGATGGGCGATCGGCGCCGCACGGCGCAGGCGCTGGGCAACATGGCCCGTGTCTACGCAGGGCAGGGGAACAGCGAACAGGCGCTCACCAACTACCGCGAAGCGGCGGCTATCTTCCAGGAACTGGGCGACGAAGAAAACTACGGGCAGACTGTGCTGGCCATCGCCGACCTGGAATTGCGTAGCGGGCAGATCATGAAGGCCGCGGCCACCTATGAAGTGGGGCTGGAATACATCAAGCACCCCAACGCCCGCCAGAAGCTGATGAAAAAGCTATTGAGCCTGCGCAATCGCTTCGGCGGAGGGGGACTGCCACCGCGCCAGGACTCCGACTCCAGCCAGGGATGAACGCGCCCGATCCGGCCCTGCCAGAGTGGCCGCCGGACGAAGCGATCCTGACTCCGCCTGCCGCACGAACACGCCCGCACGCTCCCTCCTGGTGGCGGGCGGCAGTCTACGCCTCCCTGGCAGCATCGCAGATCGCCCTGATCGGCGGGCTGGTGATGGGGTGGTTGTGGTACGAGTGGCAGCGCGAAATCGCCCTCGATGCTACCCTCTACAGCCCGCCGCTGGGCGTTCACCTGTCTTATCCGCACGCCTGGCATCTGACGACCGGTCGCCTGGCCCTGCTCTCTGCCGACGCCGCCCCGACGGTGTTGTTATCTGATCAGGCTGTGCGGGCCGGTGGCCCTTATGGAGCGGCGCGCCTGGTCATTGCCTGGCAGCGCATTGACCCTGTGACCGTCTTCCGCGTGCCGCGTGGCTGCTGGGGGCACCTCTACGCCGGGCCGGAGAGCACCTTCCGCTGTATGGAGCGGCAGGGCTGGCTCACGCCTGCGTATAGCGTGTTCGACACAGCGTACTTCTGGGGAGTCAGTCTGGCGGGGACATTGCCGCCGACGCGCGCCTCGTACCCCCTGATCCTGCTTGCCAATGGCGAGCGCGAATGGCTGGCAGCGATCATCGTGCACTGGAATGGTTTCGCCAATGCGCGGGCCATGCTCAGACGGCTGGCGCTGGCCGTTCACCCCTGAAGAAAGTTTTCGTGCAATTTCGTGACAATTTCTGACAGCATCTTAACTGAAGACCGGTCCCCACATGTTACACTGAGGGCAAGGGAAGGCATGTACCAGCCGGTGGTGTTATGATGAACAGCCATCAGGTTGCCTGTACTGTCGGGCCATACGAATTGCTCGACCGCCTGGGCAGCGGGGGCGCGGGACATGTCTACCGCGCCCGCATACCTGGTGATGGCCCGGCGGCACTGGCGATCAAAGTCATCCCTCTGCAATCTCCGCAGCGCTCCGCACAGCGTCAGCGCTTCTTGCGGGAGGCCCAGACAGCGACGCGCCTGCGCCATCCGCATATCCTCCCTGTCTACGATTATGGCGAAAGCAACGGGCAGCTCTACCTGGTGATGAAGCTGGTCGAAGGTGGCACGCTGGCCGACCGCATCGCTCAGGGACCGTTGCCGCCTGGTGATGTGGTGGCGATCCTCACGCAGATCGCCGGCGCGCTCGACTACGCACACGCCCGCGGCGTGATTCACCGCGACATCAAACCGCAGAATATCTTGTTCGACAGCGCCGGCGACGCCTATCTGTCCGATTTCGGCATTGCACAGCCAAACCTGCGCGTAGGCACTCATGATGCCACGGGTTTCTTCGGCACGGCGGCCTATGCCTCACCGGAACAGTGCCGGGGCGAAGAACTCACTTCGGCCTCCGACCTCTACGCGCTGGGCGTAGTGACCTTCGAAATGCTCACCGGCACGCTGCCCTTCCAGGGGGCGACCCCGTTGGCGATCATGCGCCAGCATCTGCACCATCCCCCGCCCGATCCCTGCGCGTTGCTGCCGACACTGCCCGCCGCCGCCGGAGAAGTCGTGCGCCAGGCGATGTCCAAGCGTCCGTCGGCGCGCTACAGGTCAGCAGTATCCTTCAGCGGCGCGTTCAGCCGCGCCCTCTGCAGCGCTCTGACTCCGCTTCCTCCCCTACCCGCGCAAGATGTCCCCGCTCTCCCTGCGACTGACACCAGACCCACTCGCCCCGCGCCACCCGATAGGCCCGGCCAGGCGCATGCCCGCCCGCGCTGGCAGGCGCGCGCCCTGGGGGTAGCGTTGGCTTTGCTGGCGCTGGCGGCAATCGTGGCTCTGGCAATCGCGGCCTGGCGTTAACGGAAAGCGTCTCCGGTCACTCAAACTGAGTGCGAGCAAAGGTTCTCAGCGATTTGCCCGGTGCGGAGGCGTTGACCTCACCCCCGCTCGGCGCTTGCGCGAGGCTGGGGGTGAGGTCAACCACAGCGCAGCAAACGGCCCGTCACAGTTTGTGCGCACCTCTCAAATTTGGCCACCGGTTTATTTGCAGAATCGGCAGCTCCGGTCTACCGTAGTCGGTGGGCAATGCCCTTGTACTTGCTACTACAGGATGGTGACGATGTCCCGACGCCTGCGTTGTGCGCGTTATGCGGTCGAGACGGTGCTGGTGCTGGCGCTAATCGGTTCGACGCTCTATCAACTGGCCGTCTACCTGGCCAACCGGCGCTTCTGGCGGCAGGCGCTTCCGCCCCCGCCCGATCAGACGCCGTCGGTGAGCGCAATCGTGCCTCTGCGCGGCAAGACGCTCGACACGCTGGCCTTGCTGCATGTGTTGGTCACTACTGCCCCCTGCGAGCGCTACGAGGTGATCCTCGTCCTGGAAGACGAGCACGACCCGGCCTATGCCATTGCGCAGCAGGTCGCGCAGAGCTATCCGGAACGGGTACGGGTGGTGCTCAGCGGCTCGCCAGGGCCATATGCGGGTAAGCTGCACAGCCTCAACGCGGGCTACCTGTCTGCGCGGGGAGAGTTGATCGCCTTCGTGGACGCGCAGGTGCAGGTCAGCGCGGCGCTGTGGTTTGCGGCGCTGGCCGCCCTGCAAGACCCGGCGGTGGGCGCGGTCTTCGCGCCGCCGCTGGTCGCCGAACCCGAACATCGGCCCGCCAGCGGGTTGGGTACGGGCGGTGAGATGCTCACTGCCCTACACGTCAATCACGCGCAGAGCGCGCCCATCCCTTTTGCGGCACTCAGCAACCGTCTGAATGCGCTGGCCAACGGTTTCATGGTGGCACGGCGTCGGGCGCTGGAAGAAGCGGGCGGGTTGTTGCACCTGCTCAGCGAAGGGTCGGATGGCATCAGCCTGGGGCGGGCGCTGCGCGAAGCGGGCTACCGGCTGGCGGCGATCCCTGTGCCCGCGCTGATCGTGCCGGAGCCGGAGACCTTCAATCAGGCGCTGAGCCGTCTGCGGCGACACCTGATCGTCAGCCGCGCCTATAGTCGCCCGGCCTTCATCGCCTGGCCCTTCACCAACCCGCAGACGGTGGGGCTGTTGCTGAGCTTCATCACCGAGCGCGAGGGGCGTTGGTGGGGCCGCCGCACCTGGTGGGTGTTCGTGGCGTTGTGCACTGTCCTCGCCTACGAACTGGATCGGGTGCGCTTTGGGCGCGGCTTCACCTGGCTGGCCTACGCACAGCTTTTCATGCTCGACACTTTCATCGCGCCCACCCTGTGGATGCGCGCCTTGCTGCAGAGCACCTTTAGCTGGCGCGGACGGACCTACCGCATCGCCCGCGGCGGCAAGGTGACGCCGCTGGACTGAGCAGCTAACAATCTATCCGTAAATTCCTGTCGTGCAGCAAGCAGCGCCCCTACAGAACCGAATTTACGGAGATACCTGAAATGCACCCCCTTTGAGAAATGCGCGCAAACTGTGACAGGCCGTTTGCTGGGCTGTGGTTTACCTCACCCCTAGCCTCGCTTCGCTCAGCTTGCTCCCTCCCCGACGCGGGGGGCAGCGGGGCGCGCCAGCGCCGAGCGGGGGTGAGGCAAACGCCTCCGCACCGGGCAAATCGCTGAGAACCTTTGCTCGCACTCAGTTTGAGGGGTGCGTTTCACAACAGTTCACCCAAGAGCAAGGGATAGATACTAAAGCCGAGAGCTTTCAGCCGTCAGCGATCAGCCGTCAGCGACCGGGAACCTGTCCGTTTGTGCCCAGACGCTCCCCTTCGCCCGCAGCGCAGGCGAAGGGGTCGGAGAGTGAGGGAGAGATAACGCGCTCTAGCGCAGTTCGCGGTGCGTGTCGTCGCAATAGGGCGCGTCTTTGGTATGCTTGCAGCGACACAGCCGCACGCGCTTGCGCTCCGTCACCGTGAATTCCAGCGGGGAAAAGCCGGTTGTCTGCCGGTGCGATCCGTCGCAGAATGGCTGATTCTGCGAACGCCCACAGCGACACCACCAGTATGTCCCTGGTTCCAGTTCCAGGACAGCGGGTGATTTCGCAGCAATGACCGGTTCAGCCATACGATCAATCCCTCCTAATGACAAAAAGCCAGACCTTGCGCTCTGCGCCGCCCCAATCGGCGCGGTCCAGCTCAACCCGACCCGTTGCTCACCCGGAAGCGCGCTCCGCGGTCGGCGCTGCTGGCTCGGTGACCAAGCCGCCGCCGCGCACCGTCGCGCCGACCACCAGCGCGGCGCTGATCAGCACCAGATTCTTGATGATGTACTGCCCCTCCAGCGTCAGTTCGAAGGGAAATGAGCGCCACACCGCGTCGGGATTCAGCACCAGCGGAGAAGCCGCCCCGCCCATTTGCAACATCATCAGCAGGATGGTGAGGCGCAGAAAACGCCCGGTGATGAACCCCAGCCCGATGACCATCTCCCAAATGCCCAGAAAGGGGATGAACACGTCCGAGGGCAGGAAGGTGATCGAGTCGCGGATCAGGTTGGTAGCCGGGCTGGCATCTGGAAAGAGCTTGAGCGCCCCGAACCAGAAAAAGACGACGCCGATCGAGATGCGCAGCAATACGATACCGGTGCGAGCCATCCAGCGCGTGATCAGACGATCGGCCCGGTCGAAGCGGGTGTACGCCAGGTCATACCAGACCGGTTGTTTCTGTCCTGTTTTCATCGGCCACCTCCTTTGTGCCTTGCCGTCTTTGTCCAGGGCAAATTATAGGAAACAGCCCCGCCTTCTGCCCACCTCCTGCCTGGTCGCAAGGCGATCAGCGACAGCGCCTGCGCAGCGCCTCGATCACGCCGTCCTCTCCGTGCGGCACGAAGACCTCGCAGCCCAGGCAACGCCAGCCGCCGCGCACCGGCACCCAGTCCACCGCCCCGCAGCGCGAACAGCGCCACACTTCTTCCAGCAGGCGCGCACCAGCGGGCGCACTGTGACCCAGCTTGCGGGCGTAGACGATACTGTAGTCCAGTTGCCAGGGCAGCAGTTCCACGTCGCACAGGCACAGTTCGTCCTGGAGCAACCGTATGAACTCCGGGTGCGAAAAAGTGTGGCCGGGCATCAGGCGGGCGTCCAGCCCTTGGCGGTTGGTCAGCACCAACAACCCACCCGGACGGGTCACGCGGATCAGCTCGCGCAAGACGGCCCGCGCGTCCATCATGAACTCCAGCGCTTCCAGGCAGGTCACCAGGTCGAAGGTTGCATCGGGGAAAGGGAGCGCTTCGGCGGGGTGATGCATCAGGCGCACCCGCTCGCCGAAAGGGACGAGTTTGGCTGCTGCCTGCGCCAGCATCCGCCGGCTGAGGTCGAGCGCGACGATCTGCCCCTGGAAACCCGGCTGTTCCAGCAGGGCCAGCGGCAGGCGACCGGTGCCCGTTGCCACATCGAGCACCAGCGGCGCGCGCGTATCCAGGCGCTGCAAGATGGGTTGCGCCAGGAAGAGGTCTTCGGTGAGCGGATCGTACTGCTTGATGCGGTCATAGCGCCCGGCGTAGAGGTCGTAGAGCCAGATGACCATCCGCCGTCCCAGGTACACCCCCTCCGTCTTGATCAGCAGATACCACAGGGCAACGGCCAGCAGGGTCGCTCCCGTCAGGACGATCGCCGCAACAGACCAAATCATAGGGTGTTCCTGCTCACTGCGCCCGCACCGACGCCGCCTCGCTGGTCAATAGCTGGCCGTTGGGCATGGTTGCGCGCGCCTGCACTGTGCCCACAACTCCGGCAGGCACCGTCCAGGTCATCGTCGCACCGTCGGCAGGGGTAGCGTCGCTGCCGATAGTCTGCACCCTGCCCGCGCTCGCTGTGAACAGGAAGTCCACCCGCACCGCCCCTCCCGGCGCGTCGCGCCAGGTGATGGTCACTGCCGCCCCCGCCCGCAAACTGATGACGCCGCCCGCAGTGCCCAGCGTAGGGGAAAAGCTCAGCGTGTTGTATTGGGTACCGCCGGGCGGCACGAAGTTCGGGTCGTAGCGGACGGTGAACGGCGCGCTGCTGACGCGCCCCACGTCACTTTCGGCGACGGCCTGGAAGGTATACGTCCCCGGCGCAGGGAAGGTGTAATCCACAAACGCGCCATCCCAGGGATCGGCGTCCTGGCCGATGTACGCCGCCGCCCCGCCCCCTGGCCCTGTGACGAAGAAGCTCACCGTATCGGCAGTCGGCACCTCGCCCACGTTCAGGCGCACCGTCCGGTAATAGGTGATCGGCTGTCCCGTGCTGTCGCGCCAATGCTGATCGGCGGTGAGCGCCTGCCCAAAGACCGGCGCACCAGGGGCCGGCGTGACCGGCGTCGGGGTGATGGGCGTCGGCGTCAAAGTGGCCGGAAGCTGCGGCACGTACAGTTGCTGGCCAGCGTAAATCAGGTTGGAATCGGTCAGGCAGTTGGCAGCGACCAATTGGGCGATGGTGGTGTTCGCCCGCTGCGCAATGCTACCCAGCGTATCCCCTGCAACGACGGTATACACCGGCCAGGCCGTGTAGCGCACACAGGCCGTCGCCGTGGGCGGCAGAGGCGTCGGCGTGAAAAAAGGCGTCGGCGTGAAGACCGGCAGCGGCGTATAGAACGGCGTGAACGGCGACGGTGTGGGCGAAGGAAGCTGCTCGCTCCCCCAACTGAGGTTGCAGGCCAGCGCCGCCCCCGCCAGAGCCATCGCTGGAATAATCAGAAATCGGCGCAAGGGACGCATGACCGCTTCTCTCCAATCCGGAGTTACAACGACCCCCATGCCCCGATTATAGCACCGCGTAGGGGGCAGGGAATCGGAGCGGAGAGCCTGGGTGCATCTCGCAAAGGTCCACGGTCGGTTGATAGTGCATCAGACCTGTTCGGGCTTGTCGGGTCTTGTGAACTCAACTGAATTTGCTCGCGCTCAGTTTGAGGGGTACGTTTCACAACAGTTCACCCCAGAGCACGGCTTCAGCAACCCGCCTCAGTTCGCGAGTGCGAGCGAACTCAACTGAAATACACCCGAGAGCCTGCGCTAGCCCCCGCCTTCAAACTCCAGACGCGCAACATGTCCCCTTGCCGCACCCGCTGCGCTTCTCTTACAATCTCCACCAGACCTGCGATCGGAGAGAATGGCCAGATGGATCATTTCAGCTACCAGACCGCGCTGACCGGCACGGTTTGCTACCGGGTACCGCAGCCGGGCTTGCTGCGCATCGCTGGCGAAGGGCGGCTCGACTTTGTTCAACGCCAGACCACTAACGACGTGCGCCTGCTGGCACCGGGCCGCACGCTGCTAACCGTGCTCACCTCGCCCACGGCGCGCATTCTCGACGTGTGGCGGCTATTGCTCAGCCCGGACGATGAAGCCCTGGACGCGATCACCCTGCCCGCGCGCGGATCGATCACCGCGCAGTATCTGGCGCGGCGCATTTTCTTCATGGATCGCGTGACGGTGAGCGACCTCAGCGCGGAAAGCGCCCAACTGTGGATCAGCGGGCCGACCGCCCCGCATACTCTGCGCCAGGTGGGATTTGAGACACTCCCCGCGCCAGATGAGGTGGTATCCCTGAATCTGCCTGGCGAGCCGGGGCGTCTGCTGGCGCAGGATGGGGCATTGGGACAGGGCTATCTGGCCCTGGGCGGGCAGAATGGCCTGGAGTTGCTGGTGCAACGGCTGACTGAGGCGGGCGCGGCGACGCTCGATCCCGACACCGTGGAGGTGTTGCGTATCGAGGCGGGAATCCCCGGCCCGGCCCGCGAGCTGACCGACACTTATACCCCCCTGGAAGCCAACCTGGATCGCGCCATTCACGGGGCCAAAGGCTGCTACACCGGCCAGGAAGTCATCGCCCGGCAGATCACCTATGACAAGATTGCCCGTCGTCTGGTGGGCCTGCGCCTGGACGCGCCCGTTAGCGTAGGTGCAACGGTGCTGGTGGAGGAGCGTAGCGCGGGCGCAGTGACTTCGGCGGCGATCTCGCCGCGCTTCGGGCCGATCGCGCTGGCTGTGTTACGAAGACCGCACTTCGCACCGGGAACGCCCGTCCGGGTGACGGATGCGGCTGGCGAAGCGAACGGGATCGTCGTGACGCTGCCGTTCCCCGTCACCCTCTGATCCGCGCCGCCGGGCAAAAAAGCCAGGCCCTGCCTGGCTTCTGTCTTCGCGCGTGAGACAGCAGCAATCGCCGCTTAGTGACAGCTACACCCGCCACCGTAGCCGCTCGCCTCTGCCCCGCCCTCTTCGGTGCGGAAGGAATGGCCGCAGCCGCAGGTTGAGACGGCGTTGGGGTTGTGAATGGCGAAACCGCCGCCCATCAGGCTATCCACATAGTCAATCTCCGATCCGGCCATATACATCAGACTGGTGGGATCGATCACCAGGCGCACGCCGTCGCTTTCAACCACGCGATCCTGAGGATAGATGTTCTCCTCAAAGGCCATCCCATACGACAGGCCGGAGCAGCCGCCCCCCTGGACAAAGACGCGCAGGGCATAGCCCTCAAGCTGGCGCTCGGCCATCAACTCGCGCACCTTGCTCGCGGCAACAGGGGTAATGGTCAACACCGCCGGTTCTGCTTCGGCAGCGGGCTGGTGTACATCGGTCTGCGAAACGTTGGCCATGGTCTGCTCCTCAATATCCTGCTATACCCCAAACTGAGCGATTGCAGAGAGTGTAACAACGATCGTTGAAAGAGTCAATTTTGATGAAAAGTGTTTAAGAAATATATGTTACTACCTCTTTCATGCTTATTGTACGACGCTGATCACCACCCCCTGATGATCGCTGGGCAGCGACCAGGTGCGCGCTTCCACCCCCGCCGAGCGAAAGGCCCGCTGTATGGCCTCTTCGATGCTCTCGTGATTGTAGCTGGCGAAGGCCAGCAACGCCGGCCCCGCGCCGCACAGCGTCACCGCCACCGCGCCAGCATCTTCGGCGGCGCTGACAACAGCGTGATAGCCGGGAATCTGCTCGCGGCGATAGGGTTCGTGCAGGCGGTCACCGATGGCCTGGCGAGCCAGCTTAAAGTCTCCCTGGCGCAGTGCCTCGATGAGCAGGGCCACATGCCCCACATTGCTGATGGCGTCGCTCAGCGTCACGCGGGCGGGCAGGTCGGGGCGCAGGCGCGGCTGAAAATTCGGCAGCCGCGGCACGGCCACCACCACGCGCAGCGGTGTGATCTCTACTGTGCGGTAGACCGGCCCATGTGGGCCAGCACTGTAGACACCCAACCCTCCCGCAATGGCCGCTACCACTGCCGCGCCGTCTCCGCTCAATTGCACGGCCATGCGGACCAGCGCTTCCTGGTTGAAGGGGCCACCGAGCAGATTGTTCGCTCCCACCAGCCCGCCGACGATCAGCGCCGCGCGCGCGCTCAACCCCACGCCAAAAGGGATGCGATTGTCACAGCGCACGTTGAGTCCGGCGGGGGCCTGTTCCAATTCCTGGAAGACGCGAATCGCCGCGCGCACCGCCGGGTTGTGCACGTCCAGCGAGAGCGCTTCCTGCCCCTCACCGGAGACGCGCACGTCTAGCCGGTCGTCGGAGCGCAGACTCATCTCGATCACATTGCGCAGGTTGAGCGCTAGGCCCAGCACTTCCAGGCCAGGGCCAAGGTTAGTGCTGACGGCAGGGATAGAGACATTGACCTTATACATACATACACGCGCACACGGTCGGTGCGCCTCCAGGGAATGCAGCCGTACAGTCCGGCAGCCGCGCGTATCCCCTATGGTAGTGGCGTAGCACGGGCTGCGCAAGCATTCCCCCACTCACTGGGGGACACTCCCGCGGACGCACCGTGCTAAACTTGACTCAGATCAGCCTGGTAGAGGGGCACTGTCATGCCTTGCGCCGATCCGGATATAATCAAACTGAGCGATCACTGCCAGTAGCTTCCTGGCCCGGGAGGAGAAAACAAACCGTGTGGAAAAAACTAATCGTGGGCCTCGTCGCGCTAAGCCTGGCGCTGCCGTTCCAGGGACTGGCGGCCCAGGGCGGAGAATTGCGCGTCTGGCATACGCTGGATCGTGAGAGCGCCGGTATAGTGGCCGACGCGGTCGCCGAATTTGGTGCAAGCCGGGGCGTGCCCGCCAGCGCCGAGATGGTCGAGGCGTCCTTCCTGTTGCAGACGCTGCTCGATCTGCAAAAGCGCGGCAACCCGCCGCCCGACCTGATCTTCACCAGTCACGACATGGCTGAGCCACTGCTGATGAACAACCTCATCGTGCCAACGCCCAGCGGTGGGGAGCTATTTCTGTTCGGTCTGCTCGAAGCCTTGCCCGGCCTGCTCGAAGACACCTGCCGCGACGAACCCGTGGAGCGCTGCCTGTGGGGCGGGCTGTCGTCCGCCTTGCCGTTGCAGCGCCCCGACGACAAGGCCATTGAACAGACAGTCGCCTGGATATGCGACTCCGCGCCAGCTCTGCCGGGCTGCAAAGGCGGCGAATTGCCCGCCGGGCCGATCGTATGGAGCTTCCAGATCACGCTGCTCAACTGGCAATGGCTGGCCGAACGCGGCCTCGAACCGCCGCAGCTTTTCGATGACGTGCTGGCATTGCGCAGTCAGTTCGGGCTGCAAGTCGTGCGGGCCGAACGCGACTTCCTGCCGAATCCAGACAACGTCGCGCCGGACGCCATTGTGGTCTTCCCGTCTACTGTGCTGGTAGAGCGCCCGCAGGAGGCGCTGGAGAGCCTGGGCGCTTTTTTCCAGGCCGACTACGCGCCCGTCTTCTCGGTGGGTCTGCACAGCCTGTACCGCATCGCTGGTAGCCAACAGCCAGACCTGGCCGCGGAATTCGCCAACACGACTGCTCGCAATACGCCCCTCAAGATGGCGTTGCTGGAGAGCGCCGGCCTGCTACCCGCCCTTGCGCCCGCTGATCTGCGCCAGTGGGGCCTCGACCGCCCCGAAACGCAGGCCGTGTTGGGTGCGCTGGTGGTCCTGACCAGCTATGCGCAGACTGTCTATTGAGCCTGACCGCTTCTCCGGCGGCGAGGCGTCGGCTGCCGCGTCTGATTCTTTGCTGGCCCAGGCGCAGACTTGCGTCGAGGATTTTTACCGGCGCATGTTCCGCACCTGGCCCGGCGCGATCACCCGCCAGGGGCCAGGGTATACGCTCAGCTTCAGCGGCGACCCCGCCCTGACGGGGGCCAACCATCTGTGGCCGTACACGCCCACCGGTCTGAGCGACGCTGCTCTGTGCGAAGCCGAAGCGTTTTTCCGCGTCTACCGTGCCCTGTGGAGCGTGGTCTTGATCGAGCCGCTGTTCGCCGCCGCGGGCGACTGGCTGCGGCAACGCGGCTACACACTGCGTTGGGATGCGCCGTTGCTCGCCTGGGATGGCCCCCTGCCCCCCGCGCCGAGCACAGAGCGGGCAGCAGTCGTGCGCGCCAGCACGGCGCATCATCTGGCCGATGTGCGCCAGGTGATGGAAGAAGCGTTCCTGTCTGGAAGCGAAGTCAGCCGACGGGTGGCCCGCGAAGAGCACCTCGCCGACCCGGACGTGGCGCACTACCTGGTCTACGCCGGGCCAGACGCCGTTGCCTGCGCCACCGTAGTGCGGCACAATGACATGGGCGGCGTGTGGAATGTGGGCACGCGGCGGGGTTTTCGTCGGCGGGGCTATGCCACGCTGCTGATGCAAATAATACTGCACGATCTGGCAGCCTGGGGATGTACCTGTAGCATCCTGATGGCCTCGCCCAGCGGCGAGCCGCTCTACCTGAAGCTGGGTTATCGTCCAATCGGGCGCATCTGCTACATGGGGCCGCCCGACGACCTGACGCGCTGGTGGGGGTTCGCCTGATCCGACACAGCACGCTACACTCAACGCCCCATAGCGGGCTATACCCTGCATTCGAGGACAGAAGTATGGCTGTCGAGATACTCAAACTGACCCTGGGGCCGCTGCAAACCAATTGCTATGTCCTGGGTGATCCTGCCGGCGGAGCGGCGATCGTGATCGATCCCGCCGACTCCGCCCCGCTCATTCAGCAGACAGCGACCGAGCGCGGCTGGACGATACAGCTCATCCTGGCCACCCATGCGCACTTCGACCATGTGCTGGCCAGCGCCGAACTCAAAGCGTTGACGGGCGCGCCCTTCCGCCTGCACGCCCGCGATCTCCCCTTGCTGCACGACATGCCGGGGCGCGTCTGGCAATGGCTGGGGTTGGAGGTGCCCCCGGCTGCCGAACCCGACTCGTTCGTCACGGAAGGTGAAATCATCACGGCGGGAGCGATTGCGCTGGAAGTGCTGTTCACACCGGGGCACGCGCCGGGGCATGTCAGCTATGTGCTACGCAGCGAGCGCACCGTCTTCAGCGGCGATTGCCTGTTCTATGGCAGCATCGGGCGCACCGACCTGCCCGGTGCCGATCATGCTACGCTGCTGCGCTCCATCGCCGACAAGTTGCTGCCGCTCGGCGACGACTTCACCGTCGCGCCGGGGCACATGCGCAACACCACCATCGGTTACGAACGGCTGCACAACCCGTTCCTGGCCGAATACCTGGCCCGCTGAGCCGCAGAGGATGTCCATGATCCGGCGACGCTGGCGCTTCATCTGGCGCTACCTGCGCGGAGATGTTCCCTGGGATTCGGGGATCGTGCCGCCCGAAATCGTCGCCTGGGTAGAAACGGCGGAACGCGCCGGGCAGTCGCCAGGGCGGGCGCTCGATCTGGGCTGCGGCACGGGCACTACCTCGATCTATCTGGCCGGGCGCGGCTGGCAGGTGGTCGGGGTGGACTTCGCACCCAACGCCATCTGGCGGGCGCGGCACAGGGCACGTCGGGCCGGGGTGAGCAACCGCGTCACCTTTCTGGCCGCCGACGTGTCGCATCCGGCTTTCCTGCGCGACGCCCTGCCGTTCGATCTGTTGATTGATGTCGGCTGCCTGCACGGCCTGACGCCTGAGCAGCGGCAACGTTACGCGGCGCATCTGGCCCGCCTGAGCAAACCGGGCGCGACCTACCTGCTCTATGCCTTCATGCCCCGCATGGGGCGCAATGGGCGGGCGATGGGCATTGACCGGGCAGGCGTCGAGACGCTTTTCGGCGCGGCCTTCGCCGTGATGGAGTATATGCCCGGCCAGGAAGTCACCACGCCGGTGCCCAGTGCATGGTACACCCTGCGTCGGCGGGACTGGCTCTCGTGATGCGCGCCCTGGTGCTTTTCCTGGATGGCGTTGGCCTGGGCGACGATGACCCCGCCGCCAACCCCTTCGCCGCCGCGCACACCCCCACCCTAGACGCGCTGGCGGGCGGTCAGCGCTGGCTGCGGAACGCGCGGCGTCATGACAATGGGCGCGCTCTGTTCATCCCCACCGATCCGCGCCTGGGCGTGCCCGGTCGCCCGCAGAGCGCCACCGGCCAGGCGACCATCCTCACCGGGTGCAACGTGCCCGCCGCCCTGGGCGAACATTACGGCCCCCGCCCCAACGCCGTCATCCGCGCCTTGCTCGACGCCGACAACCTCTTCAAGCGGGTCATCGCGGGGGGCGGTTCGGCGGCACTGATCACCGCCTTTCCGCCACGCTTTTTCGCAGCGCTGGCCCGCGGCAAGCGGTTGCCGTCGGCCATTCAGCACGCGGCGCTATCGGCGGGGGTGCGTCTACCCACCGAAGACGACATCTACGCGGGCACAGCCATGAGTCCAGACTGGACAGGCGAAGGCTGGCGCAGCGACCTGGGCTATACCGATACGCCGCTCTACACGCCGCAACAGGCTGGGGCGCTGCTGGCACACCTGGCCCGTCGGCATACCCTCACCTTTTTCGAGCACTGGGTCTCCGACGTGATCGGTCACAAGGGGCCGCTGGAGCGCGGCGTGGCACTGCTGGAACTGTTCGACGCGGTCATGGCTGGCCTGCTGAGCGCCTGGGACGACGACGCGGGCGTGATCGTGATCACCAGCGATCATGGCAACCTGGAAGACCTGCGCACGCGCAAACATACCGAAAACGACGTGCCCACTGTGATCATCGGCGCAGCACGACACATTGTCGCCGACGGCCTGCACGACCTGACCGGCATCACCCCGGGTCTGACGCGCCTGCTAACCGAACCGCGCAACTTCCTCTGATCCGTCGCCTCGATCGGCGGTATACTGAAAACAGTGGACGATCAAGAGCGCCTGGCCCGGCCAGTAGGGAAACCAGCATGGAAACAACGCTGAGCATCAACCTGATCGCCGTCAACCCGCAGGTGCGCAGCGGGCGACCTTACCTGATTGGCACGACGATTACGGTAGCAGATGTCGCCATTGCCAAGGTGTTCCACCGCCTTGAGCCCGAAGAGATTGCCGAAAACTACCGTCTGACGTTGCCTCAGGTCTATGCAGCCCTGGCCTACTATTACGAACACAAGGCAGAAATTGACGCCAGCATTCAGGAACGCCGGAAACTTGCGGCTGAGATGAAGAAGAAACGGCTTGGCAGCCGCCATAAGCCTCTATTTGGATGAGAATCTGACGCCTAAGATCGCCTTCCAGTTGAGACAAAAAGGTATTGACATAGTGGCTGTGGTGGACGATCAACGGAGCGCCTGGCCGGTGGAGAGAAAACCATGGAAGACCCCTACACCCCCCAGGAAAAACATCTGTTGCTGAGCCTGGCCCGCGAAACGTTGCAGCGCGTCACCAACGGACAGCAACCGCCCACAGTAGACCTGGCAGCGCTGCCGCCCGCCCTGGCCAACGAACGCGCTTGCTTCGTCACCCTGCGGCGGCGGGGCAACGGCATGTTGCGCGGTTGCACGGGCACCCTGGTCGCCCGCCATCCTCTGGTCGAAGAAGTGGTGAACATGACCATTCAGACCGCCTTTTACGATCCCCGCTTCCCGCCGGTGCAGCCGTATGAGGTGCCAGAGCTGCAGATCGAGATCAGCGTGCTGACGCCGCCACAGTTGCTTGCCTTCCGCAACCCGGACGAGCTGCTACGCAAGCTACGCCCCGGCGTAGACGGCGTGACGTTGCGGCTCGGCCATCGTCGCGCCACCTTTCTGCCCCAGGTATGGGAGAACTACCCTGATCCGCAGGTCTTCCTGAGCCTGCTTTCGCAGAAGATGGGCGCTGCGCCCGATGCCTGGCGCGACCCACGCATTCAGGTAGAGACCTACCAGGCCATCGTCTTCGAAGAGGAGGACTGATCCCCACCTGTTCCCCCACGACTGACCCATGTTCCGCGGATGACCCTTGCCCCTGCTCCGCGGTCTGTTACAATCGCGCCACTGTCCCACGCTGGACACATTCGCTGTACCATTTGGAGATTCTCATGCACAAAGGTTTGCTTCTGCTGGCCCTGCTTGTTGCCGGGTTGGTTCTGGTCGCGTGTGGCGACGAACCGCCGCCCACGCAAATCTACATCGTCGTTTCCCCGACGCCGCAAGCGTCGGAGACAGCGCCGGCGACCCCTGCGTCGCCTACCCCGGCCACGCCGTCACCGGTGCCCAGCGCCACGGCTGGGCCATCGGTCACGCCCGCCCCGGCCCAACCTACCCCGACGCCGCAACCGGCGGGTTTCCCCACCAATACGGTGTCCGAAGTGCAGCTTGCCGAGCAGGTCTTCGAGCATGGGCGCATGTTCTGGATTCGCCACACGCGGCAAATCTGGGTGATGGTCAACGTGCCGCCTGACAACGAATACGGCGGCGACTGGTTCTGCTATAACGACACTTTCCAGGAAGGCGAGCCGGAGATTGACCAGAAGCTTGTCCCGCCAGAGGGAATGTATCAACCCCGGCGCGGTTTCGGCAAGCTGTGGCGCAACCGCACCGAACTAAAAGAGGCGCTCGGCTGGGCCATCACACCAGAATTCGAGCTGACCAGCGCCTACGTCTACATCGCGGGCGGCTATATGCAGGGCGGGCAATACGTCCCCGCCCCCGGCGAACACCGCCTGACCACGCTCTACAACGAGAATATCTCGTTCTTCGAGCAGGACATACGCGGCGACTGTCTGGGCGGCACCTGGCGCAAGGCTCCCGCGCAGTAGTCACCCTGCAGGGCATCATCAGGGCGGGTCGTTCCCGGCCCGCCCTTTCGCTTCTCTGACAATCCCCCGACAGTTTGCCACGCCCCCTTTCGCGTTGCGCCAGTCTGTACTATGGTATGGGCAGACGACAGGCCGATCGGCTCACCTGCCTGGGCTGATTCGCCCTGATCGCCAGCGACCGCTACCCATCTCCGCGAGGTATCCCATGCGCGAATGGCATCTCACGCCCGGCGATCCTATGGCTCCGCGCATTGCGGCGGATGCGCGCGCCGGACGTACCAACTATCACGACGACCAGGTCTGGCAGTTGCAGTTGGGCGGCCCGCAGGAACCAGCGCTCAGCCTGGAGACGCGCTATGGAGGACGGGTAGGGCTGGCGCGGCTGGTGCCCGTGTGGCGCGTGGAAGGGCGACAGTTCTATGAAACGCAGGCCTATCATGCGCCACCCGCCCTGACCGCCTTCGCGCCGGACTACCTGCGGGTGCGCGCTGGCCTGACACCCACCCTGGCCCTGACCGCCGAATTCTGGGTGATGGAATCGCGGGCGGTCGGCGGGCGCTTTGCCGTGCACAATACAGGCCCACAACCGCTCACAGTGCGCCTCGACCTGACGGCGCAGGTCGCGCGCGAAGAGAAATCGCTGCCCATGCTGTACCTGACGCTGGAGACCGGCGTCGTAGCGCTGCAACTGGGTCGCCTGCCACACCTGCAACCAATCCTCCTGCTGGAGGAAGCCCGCGAGACCGGTGCGAGCGCTCAGCTCAGCCGGATGCAAACGGTCGCGCCGGGCGAGAGCGTCGCCTTTCGCTGGGTGCTGGCGTCGCTACCCGATCGCAACGATAGTCTGGCGCTGGCCCATCGCTGGCTGCACGTCGAGCCATGGGACGGGCACCTGGCCGCCATCGCCGCGCGCGCGCAGGCTGCCCCGCAGGTTGAGACCGGACACGCCGACTGGGACCTGGCCCTGGCCTGGAGCCAACAACTGGTGCTGCGCAGTTTCTTCGCCGCGACCGGTCACCTGCCGCACCCCTCCTTCGTGCTCACGCGCAAGCCCGGCCAGGGCTACGCAGCGACTGGTGTGCATAGCGGCGGCTTCGGCTACACCTGGGGCGGACAAACTATCCCCGACGCGCTGGCGATTGTCGGGACGGTGGCGTTGGCCGCGCCGGAACTAGCTAAGGGCCTGGTGTACAACTTCCTGGCCGTGCAGCGCGACGACGGCTGGATAGACGCCCGCCCCGGCCTGGACGGACAACGTGCCCAGGTGATCGCCCCGCCGCTGCTGGCGACGCTGGCCTACGCCGTCTATCACTTCACCCAGGACAAAGCCTTTCTGGCCGGGTGCCTGGACGGGCTGACGCGCTTCTTCGAACGTTGGTTCGCGCCCGACCTGGACGCCGACGGCGACGGCGTGCCCGAATGGCAACATCCGGATCAGGGCGCGTTTGCAGCAGGGCCAGCGCTGGCGCGAGGCGCGCGCTGGGCACAGGGTGTGGATATTCAAACGCTGGAAGCGCCCGACCTGCTGACCTATTTGATTCGCGAAGCGCGCGCGCTGCTGGGCATCTGCAAGCTGCTGGAGCGCGAAGACGTGGCGCGGGCGATCAAGTCCCGCTACGAGGCACTGGTCGCCACGCTGGAGACGTTTTGGGACGAGGCACGCGGCTGCTACACCTACCGCGACCGCGACGCGCACACCTGCCCAACGGGTGAAGCCGTGTTCACTGGCCATGGCGAAGCGGCTCTGAGCGAGCGGGTGACGCTGGCGCAGCCCAGCCGCCTGATCGTGCGGGCCAGCGGCGGGCTGAGCCGCAAACCGGCGCTCTCGTGCACGATCGAGGGCGAAGACCTGGCCGGTCAGCCAGCCCGCGAGGAGCTACCCGCCGCTGCGTTCGACTGGTACCGCGGCGCGGGCATGGCCACCACGCGCACCGTCTGGCGGGCGGTGACGGCGCTGCGCTTCAACGGGCTGAGCCGCGTCTTCAAGGTCGAGGCGCGGGCCGTTGACCTGACTCCGCACGATGTGGCGCTCTTCATGCCGCTGTGGAGCGGCGCTCTGGACGAGGCGCGCGTCGCCCGGCTGATCGCACACCTGACCGAGCCGGACGCCTACTGGCGACCCTACGGCGTGCCCGGCTGCCCGGCGAATGGCCCACACTACGCCACCGACCTGCTGCAGGGATGCGGCGGAGTCTGGCCCGCGTGGAACGCGCGCATCGGCTGGGCGCTGATCGAGCGCGGCTACCGCCAGGAATCGGCGGAACTGTTCCGGCGCGTGCTCACCGCACAGAGTCGCAGCCTGGCAGGCGAGCAGACTTTCCGCGCGCTCTACAACGCCGAGACAGGCGAGGGCCTGGGCGACAGCGACATCGTCACCGGCGCGGTTTCGTGGGGCTGGTTCGCGCGGCTGTTCGGCGCATTTGCGCTCGACGCGCAGCGGGTGGCCATCACCGAACCGTTCGCCTTCGACGGCGAGACGATGACCTGGACCCAACACGGCGTGCGCATCACGCGGAGCGCGGCACGCACCGAGATCGCCTTCCCCAGCGGAGAGACGGTGACGCTGCCGCCGGACGCCGGGGCACAGATCGTGCGCGATCCGGCGTTCGGCAGGCCAGGTAATCGCATCAAAACCAGCCCGCAGAACCAGGGGCAGAAGTAAGCTCAGGTGTGATCTGCAGGTTGACCTCACCCCCGCTCGGCGCTGGCGCGCCTCCAAGCCGAGCGAAGCGAGGCTGGGGGTGAGGTAAAGCGGCAGGCGGTTTGATGCAATCCCTCTGGGTCGGCAGGCCAGTTGGGCCATTCGCCGCTCAAACTGAGGTACAATAGGGGGCAAGAGCCTGGAAAAGCGGAGGAACGCCGACAATGGCCGTCACAACGCAGCCCATGACCGCCGAACAGTTCGAGCGCCTGGCCCTGCAGCCGGAGAATGCCGAGCGTCGCCTGGAATTCGTAGGGGGGGAAATCGTCGAGGTGGTGTCGAATAACTATTCGTCCATGGTGGCAGCGCGCATCTTGATCAAACTGGGCACCTTTCTGGAAAACGCACACCTGGAGGGTTATGTGACCGGCGCAGACGGCGGTTACTGCGTGGGCGACGAGCGCTACATCCCAGACGTGGCCTTCGTCAGCAAGAGCCGTCAGCCCGCCCCCTCCCGCGACGCCTATAACGCCATCGCCCCCGACCTGGCGGTCGAAGTCCTCTCCCCCTCCGATCAGCCGGACGTGCTGCGCCTCAAGCTCGCCAACTACCTGGCCGCTGGAACGGTCGTGTGGGTCGTCAACCCCGACAACAACACCGTCGAGGTCTATACCCCTGGTCAGCGCGCCTACCGCCTCGGCCCCGCCGACACCCTCACCGGCAGCGACCTCCTGCCCGGCTTCGCCCTGCCCGTCAAAGACGTTTTCCCAGAGTAGACAAAACAGGGGGCTTGTGGCCCCCTGATACTGTCAGCGACTCCGGCGGGCGGCGCGCCTCAGTCCTCGCAGAAGGTGCGCAGCGTCTCCAGGTAGTATTCGGGGATGCCGATGTCGAAACGCCGCCCCTGCACGATCACGCCCAGAAAGCCATCTTCCCGGCGCAGACGATCCAGCGCAGACGTGAGTTGGAACTCGCCGCGCTCGCGTACATTGTGCTCGATGTGTTCCTCCAGATAATCGAAAATCTGCGGCTTGATCACATACTGACCGAAGACGGTCAGGTATTCCCCTTCTGGCAGACCGGGCGTGCGCAGACACTCGCGGGCATAGTCCACTGTGGGCTTTTCGGAGAATTCGGTGATGCTGAGCACCGTCCCTTCCTCGACCCAGATGCCAGTTGCCGTGCCGAAGTTGGCGATCTGATCCTCCGGCGTGCGGCGCAGGCCAAGCACGCTGATGCCGCGCTGATTGAATACGTCAATCAGTTGCTGCGCACACGAACGATCGGTGTCCGAGCGGTAGAGATGATCGCCGAGCATCAGCAGAAATGGCTCGTCGCCGATGGCTTCGCGGGCCGTGTAGACAGCGTGACCAAACCCCTGTTGCGTATGCTGCACGACGAACCGGACCCGCTGCCCGATCTCTAGCAGGCGGCGTGAATAGTCCTGGAAGTGCCGGGGCAGTTTGTTGTAGTTCTCGATGGAGACCTGTTCCTTGAAGAAGAACTCGAATTCGCGCAGGTCGCCCGGCTGCACGATGATGATGACTTCTTCGATGCCAGCGTTGAGCGCTTCCTCGACGATCAGCAGGATGGCGGGCTTGGCGATGCCATCGCGATCCACAATGGGGAACAGTTCCTTCTTGGCCGCCTTGGATGCCGGAAACAGGCGCGTGCCGAAGCCCGCTGCCGGAATCACCGCCTTGCGCACCTGCGGGCCGGGGGTAAGGGTCAGCTTCAGACAGGGCATCCCCAGGTCGCGCTCGATGATCTCGATGATCGCCTGCTGATCGGCCTCGCTGCGAGCGATGAACTGCGCCGTGCCGTCTCCTTGCGACCCGACGCCCTTACCGCCCCAGATGTGCGGCTTGAGCGGTTCGTAGGTCAGCACGCGGTGCAGCACCGGCGCGGTCAGCTCCTCCGGGCAGGCGGGGGTAGCATAGCGGTCGAAAAATTGCTGTGCCTCCACCATCAACGCGCCCAACTTTTCACCATCGCCAGCTTTCAGCGCTTCGACCGCCTGATGCACGATGCGCTTGTTGATGGGGCCGAGCAGCTTTTGCACACCCTGTTCGATCGCGTTGTCAGCGAAGGGATAGGCGCGGTTGAGGCGGGCCAGAATCTCCATAGTGTCTTTCTGGGCCTGCAGATCAACCAGGACAAAATACAGTTCGCGCCCGGCCCGCAATTCCTCGGTATCCAGGCGCTCCCCGTCGAAAGCCATCAGCACAGGGCGGTTGCCGAACGCGCAGCCCTGATCCATGCGTCCACAGCGCGACGGCGTGGTGATCTCGCCCTGATAGGCGATCTCCATCTCACCGCGCGTGGTCAGCTTGAGATCGTAGACACGGTTGAAGGCGCGCGCTGTCAGCACGCAGATGGCCGCGCTGGACGACAACCCCTTTTTGACCGGCAGATCGGTCTTGTAGTTGTCAATGATCAGGCCGCGCACGTGATAGTTGGTGAGCATCTGATAGGCCACGCCCGCGATGTAGCTCCAGAAGCCGCCGCGCTGCGCTTCTTCCAACAGCGCTTTGGGTTCCATGGCAATCTCATACGGGCCATGACGCACTCCGTCGGGGGTGGTACTGCTGAGGATCAGCGCCGTCGGGTGCGGCTCCACATTGGCGTAGATGCCCTGGTTGGTGCCCGCGATGAGCGCATAGCCCTTCTCGATCTCGGCGTTGATGCGCCGGTAACCGCCCGCCCAATCCGAATGCTCTCCAAACAAACATACGCGACCAGGGACAAAGATTTTCACTGCTCAGGCTCCCTACTTCGGCCAGACCATGTCCAGAATGCGCCGCGATTGTACTCAATTGGGCGGGGAACTTCCAGAACGTCGCGGCGGGGTTGCGCCAAGGTTGTCAGCGATTTGCTCGGCGCGGAGATGTTGACCTCACCCCCGCTCGGCGCTCGCGCGCCTCGCCGAACGAAGCGAGGCTGGGGGTGAGGTAAACCTCAGCCCAGCAAACGGCCTGTCACACGTTATACGCGCCCGCGGCAGGAAGCCCCACTGGTGTCAGTCATCACCATCTGTTTATGGGCTGCCATGGCATAAAGATTGCCCCAGGTCCTGTTGACAGTTGTCCCTGGCAAACGGGTAACCCGAACACCAGCAACGCGCGCCCGGCCAATAGATCGATTCTTGACAAAACGCTAACAATTCATCAAGTCTATCTTAATCCACCGGCAGTTGAATAAGGGTAGAGGTTTCATAAGTTCATCCGGCATCATCTCTTCAGTGGAGGGGGTAGCCATGAAGCACAAAGGACTCACAGGACGCTGGCTGCGCTGGCAACGAGGCCAGGCCATGGCGGAGTACTGGGTGACCATTCCGGCAGGCATCATCATCATGCTCGCTGCGGCGGGTGTGGTGCAGCTCATCACCAATGGGCTGACACAGACAGTCGAAGGGCTGGAGTACACGGGCAGTGTCGAGTGCACCGTGACCACGCCCGACGAAGTGACCGGCCCGGTCTACGCCAATCTGTCCGGCCACACCATTGAGTTGGTCATGAACGTTTACGACGAAGAGACCGATACCACGCAGATCGCCTACCAGGTGACATCGGGCGGCGCGCACGACATCAGCCACTGGATGCTGGGTTTGCCGCCGGGAGTGGCCAAGCACATCCTCTGGACAAGCGAACCCTGGGTTGATCACACCACCAAGGCCGACCCGACGACCGGCATGTTCGGCATCAAGTTCGATACTGGCTATGACAGCAGCGACAGTGACAGCGGCGGTGATGGCGCTGAGCCTCCCAAGGACAAAGATAAGCCCGGCAAGAAGAAGTCCGATGTGGGCATTGTGTTGACCGGTTACAGCGCTCGCGCAGCCGACTCGCGGCTGGTCGTCATTCACCTGGCCGGATACTTCGAGTGGGATATCACTGACCTGGGCGTGAAGGCTTCGACCGACGTCTTCATGGGCACCATCACCGCCCCCGCGCGGCGGGTGGACCCGCCATCGGCGGACGACTGTTAGCACAGAATGGTCGCGCAGACCAGCGGTAGAACATCCAGGGGCGTTGTCACACGCCCTTGGAGTCGTTTCTGAGACTGGAACTACCGCAGCCTTTGTGAATATCTCATTAATTTCTTCGGCCACACCGACCCATTCCCCTGGGGGGAGGTAGACACGGTGCCCCGCCATGGTAATATTCACAAAAGGCCAGCGGTTTAGCGTTCGAAGCATGCGCGCTGATCAGGGGTCTCTGGAACGCAACCGCCGCTTACGGGTGAAAAATGGCCGAGTTATCGCGTGAGCCTTCGTCTCTGTGGAGAGCATGGGTTATCTCGCCGCCTGCGGATTTTGTTTCTGCTATGTCTAAGACAGGGATCATGACCGAACAACTTTCTCCGGAGGAGCTGGAGCGGCTGTCGCGTGAGATCAGCCGGGCCGACTTGCAGAAGCTGGCAGAACGGGGCCTGTTGGGAACACGAACTACCTCAGCCGCGGAGCCAAAGAAACCCCGACCAGAATCAACGCCCGCCGGAGCCAACGGCGCTCCGCTGCAGGACAGGCGCGTCGAGACTGTGTATACTGCCTTCGGCGAGATACAGGAACTGCGCCTGGAGCTAGACCTGGCAGAAGTAGCCAAAGAAGAAGAAGCGCCCAAGCGCCGTTTCCGTGTGCGTGACATTCCCACCTACATCACCATTGGCGGGCTATCGCTGGCGCTGATCATCGAACGTTCCTACCTGTATCTACGACGCACCAAGCGCGACTTCGATCGCCTGCCAGTGTTCGTGCGTGCTGTCTATTACCTGGCGGCGATGGCAGTGGTGTTGTTGCTGGTGGGCTTCATCCTCGGCACGCAGATCACACACCTGCTCGGCGGCGGCTACAACCCGCCCACCCTGCAGGAGTCGGCAGCCGCACCGTACGGGGTCAATCAGCGCATGCTGCCGCTCAGCGACGCTCAGCCAGCGCAACTCCTGCCAGAGACGTTGGGCGAATTCCCGCGCTCCAATGAGATCATCTCGGCCAACAATACCTCCAGCCCCACCAATCAGTGCTTGCTGGGGTTGGGCTATGCAAAAGATGTGCTCAACCCGCCGACCTGCGCGCGCAGCTATGGCATGCTTGGCACTGCGTCAGCGCGTTACTACGACGGGCGCATGAAAATAGACGTGGCTATCGCCCGCTTCTCCAACGAGCAGCAGGCGCACGGCACGATGGTCGAGCTGCTCATTCACGCCCGCAAGTATGGCCGCGTGGGGGATTTCGCCGTTTCCGGCCTGACGCCCAATAGCTACTTCTATAGCAATGTGCGGGGGTGGCTTTCGTTCACCTGGTCACACGGGCCGTGGATTTTTTCGATCTCGACGGTGAAGCTGGACACCCTGGAGGAGGCGATCAAGGCGTTCCCCTACTGAGCTTCCAGATGGCGAATTGCGGATTGCGAATCCTGCAAGCGCACCTTCCAAATCCGCGTCTCGAAATTCGCCTTCCGCAATCGTCTGGGTTTTTTATCCCGCCGCCTGGGTGGTGCAAGGTTTATCGCACCGCGAAGCCTGGGCGGCGGTATTCTTTCAGAGACCGCTCAAGCGGACGCCGCCCGCAGTGTCCAGCGCCAGACCAGGGCGATGACCGCCTCGCGCAGGGCCAGGGTGAACGTCACCGCCAGCACAGCCCACCCCAGCGATAGCTCGGCCAGATAGGCGGGGATAGGGCCGAGCAGCGCCAGGGTGATCAGGCGCTCCTGCAGAGTCGCTGCTGGCACGGGTTGCAGCGCCAGCACGACCGCCGCCAGGCCCGCATCCAGCAGCCAGAACGCGAAGGCAGCGGCGTTGGCCCCTGGCACGGCCACGCGCACCGTACGCGCGCCAGCGCTGACGGCCAGGGCCGCCGTTGCCATCAGCGTGAACTGCTGTGCGCGGTCGAGCAGATAGAGGATGCTGCCAGCGCTCATCACCAGCAGGCCCACGCCACACATGCCGTAGGGTGAGAGGTCGCTAAGGAAAGGCCAGTGAGTATGTTCGATCAGGCTGAGGCTGAGCAGCGCGGCGACCAGAGCCGCGAGCAGGATCGCGCCGCGAGCGAGCAGGATCACCACGCGCAGCGACCACAACGCGCCGCGCGCCTTGCTAAGCACCAGCGTGGCCGTGTCAAAGGGAGTGGTGCGCAGAGTATCCCAGGTGGCCCTTTCGCGTTCGCGGACGATAGTGGGGCCGAGCGCCAGCCCCAGTAGCACCGACCAGGTCATCACCGAAGCCAGGATCATCGTCAGTAGCAATAGTCCGCCAACCAGGCAGCGCGTTGCCAGGGGCAGAGGGGCACGCAGCAAAATCAGCAGTTGCACCAGGGCCACCACCGTCAGCGCCGGTACCGCGTCTTGATTCATCAGACGTAGGGCGACGCGCCAGGGCGGCAGATAGGTCGCCTCGCGCACGAAGACCGGCACTGCCCCGTCCGGCTCTCGGAAGGGATTCAGGCAGCGAAATAATTCCCAGGAACGCATCCGCGTTGTTGTCCAGCGGCTGAGTCTCACTGATCGTCTTATTGATTTATACGACAAAACGCTTTCGTCTGCTGACCCTCTCGACAACGCCCCTCACTTTCCCATATACTGAAAGAAAGCCTGTGCGCAGGGGTTCGTAGCCTGACCAGGCGCTGGCGGGGAAGTCTCATAGCGGAATCACTGTGCTCAGGGGGCTGTAGGACATCAGACCCCGCCAGCGGTTCCGCTATGTGTTTTGATCAGGAGCGCAGGTGTGCAGGAGGTGCGAGATGGCCGTGATCACTATTTCCCGTCAGGTGGGGAGCGGAGGCGACGAGATCGCCGCGCGAATCTGCGAGCGTCTCGGCTACCGCTATTTCGACAAGCAGGCCATGATAGAGGCTGCCGCCGGGGCGGGCCTGTGCGAAGCTGAGGTGGTGGACTTCTCCGAAGAGCGCTACAAGGTGCAGGATTTTCTTTCGCGCATTCTGCGCAGCCGCCCGCGCGCGGTACGGCAGGTACTCATCCGCGAGGAAATGCATGGCCCCGTAGACACGCTCACCGCCCGCGAACTCGACGAAGAGCGCTGCGTCGAGCTGGTGCGGCTGGCTGTGCGCCATGCCTACGAACAGGGCGACATGGTCATCGTCGGGCGGGCGGGTCAGGCGATCCTGCGCGGGCTGCCGGGGGTGCTGCACGTGCGCGTCATCGCGCCGATCGAGGATCGCATCCGCCGTCTGCGGGAGCAGGGCATCAGCGGCATCAGCGAGATCAAGCTGACCATCGCCGAGCGCGACCGGGCCAGCGCCGCCTATCTCAAGCGTTTCTTCGGCGTCTCCTGGGACGATCCGGCGCTCTATCACCTGGTGCTCAACACGGGCCTGCTCGATTACGACCTGGCCGCCGAAATCGTTGTGCACGCCGCGCAACACTTACCCCTGGCTGCCAACGTCTGAGAATGAGCGAGGCGGGGATTGTCCGCAAGAAATCCCCGCCCCCCTACTCAGTTGGCGCTGACGCGGCGTTTGTGCACAGCAGCTATTTCGGTGCGGCGAGCGATGCGGTACAATGCGGAGTGATTGGTAGCCCGCGTTCCGTATGCGGCTCGGCGAGGAAAAGGGCATGGCTGTTGTCACCATTTCGCGTCAGATCGGCAGCGGGGGCGAGCAGATCGCCCGCCAGGTGTGCGAATTGCTCCATTACCGCTACTTCGACAAGCAGTTGATCCTCGAAGCGGCGAGCGAAGTCGGTCTGGCTCGCGATCATGTGCTGGACTATTCCGAAGACCATTACGAGCTACAGAATGTCCTGGCCCGCCTGTTCCGCCCTGGGCCGCGTCCGGTCAAACGGGTGTCGGTGCGCACCGAAGATTCTTCCGGGCGAGTGCAGCTCACCGCCGAGACTATAGACGAAGCGCAGTACGTGGAGCTGATCAAAGCTGCTATCCGCACGGCAGCCGCGCAGGGCGACATCGTCATTGTGGGGCGTGGTGGTCAGGCCGTTCTGCAGGACATGCCGGATGTGTTGCACGTGCGCATCATCGCCCCCGACGGCACGCGCATTGCCCGCCTGCAACAGCAGGAAGGGCTAAGCATCGAAGCGGCGCAACAGAAGATCGCCCGCCAGGATCGGGCCACCGCCGAATATCTGGGACGTTTCTTCGGCATTCGCTGGGACGACTCGACTCTCTACCATCTCATCATCAACACGGGCAAAATCAGCCTGGAGGGGGCGGCCCAACTCATCGTGGACGCCCTGGTGCAGTTGCGCGCCCATCCCATGCCCTGATGTAGCACGCCCTCACTCCCCTCACCCTGGACCCTGGCTCTGCCTCTGAGTGCAATTCAGGGGCGGTCCGCTGCCCCTCACCCCTAGCCTCGCGCCAGCGCCGAGCGGGGGTGAGGTCAACACCTCCGCACCGAGCAAAGTCGCTGACAACCCTTGCTCGCATAAATTCATCAACACATATTGATGTTTCCCTTCGCGCACGGTATAGTCCTGGTGCTGATACTGGGTGATACACGTTTGCGCAAGGAGACGACCTCATGGCACCTCGAACGCACTTCCCAGCCCCTGCCCTGCTCCGCCTGGCGGCGGGCGCGCTCTGGGCAATATTGCTGGGCCTGCTGTTGATGGCCTGCGGCGGGGATAAGAAAGATGACTCCGCTCAGCAGTCCACCGCCACCCCAACTATTGGCGCGACCGGCCTGCAGGTGGGCGATGCGGCCCCCGACTTCAGCCTGCCCGCCGCTGGCGGAGGCACAGTTGCCCTGGCCGACTACAAGGGCCGACAGCCCGTATTGCTGTTCTTCCACATGGCCGATGGTTGACCGCCCTGCCTGCAACAGATCGTTGATCTGGAACAGGACCCCGACTGGCAAGCCTTGAATGTGGCTATTGTCAGCATTGCCCTCGACCCCGCCGATCGCCAGGCCGCCGTAAAGCAGGAATACGGCATTCAAGCCCCTATGTTGATAGACGCCGATGCGAAGGTCTCCGCTGCTTACGATGTCCTGAAGTGGGCCATCGCCACGGGCGAGCCGGGGCACACCTTTATCCTGGTGGATCGTGACGGTCGGGTAGCCTGGATACGCGATTACGGCGCGCCCGACCTGCCCGAACGCACCATGTACGTCCCGCCGGAGGAACTCATCCAGCAGGTGAGAGACAGCCTGGCCGGGTAGGGCCGCCGGGCTGTCTGGTAGCTGCTGTGAGATGTCCGACGACGGCGATGCCTGGCTTACCCTACGTCCGCCAAGCGCACAGGCTACGGCTGACACGCTATTGGGGGGCGGCCCATTGAGTCATATTCGAACTTGCCTTACACTGAGAGTGACACACGCGAAAGCCTCTGGGAGTGAGCAAGGGAGAAGAAAATGTCTCAGTACCGTTTGGTGAGCCTCGTCATCGTCGTCGCACTGCTGGGGGTGAGCCTGGGCCTGGCGGCTACAGCCTCCGCGCAGGCTCCGACGGCCACCGTCAATACCGGCGCACTGCACATCCGTAGCGGCCCTGGCATCAGCTACGCTGTGGTGTTCTCGGTCTATCGGGGCACGGTTTTGACTCTGCTGGCGCGCAATGCCGATGCCTCGTGGGTCAAGATACGGCTGGACAACGGCATCGAAGGCTGGGTCAACAGCAATTACATCGCCACCGCCTATCCGCTGCGCAACCTGCCGCTGGAAGGCGGATCGGGCGGGCCGGTGGGCATCACCGCCACCGTGACCTCGTATGCGCTGAACGTGCGCAGCGGTCCCGGCATCGGCTATGCCCGCCTGACATCCATCCCGCGCGGCACGCTGATGACCCTGCTGGCGCGCACCGCCGACTCCTCCTGGGTCAAGGTGCTGCTGGCCAATGGCGTGCAGGGCTGGGTGAACACGGGTTACATTGCCCCGTCCGCGCCGATCACTTCGCTGCCGGTCGAAGGGGTCGTTGTGCCGCCGCCGCAGCCGCCGCCCCCCACCTATCGCACCCATGTGGTGCAACCGGGCGAGAATCTTTTCCGCATCGCCCTGCGCTATGGGGTGAACATGTGGGACATCGCCCGGCTGAACAACATCCTCAACCTGCGCCTGATCTACGCCGGACAGGTGCTGCTGATCCCGTGACGGGACAGCGCTTCAGCCGCCCCTCGCCGGGAGATTTCCTGGTGAGGGCTTTTTTGTTGCCCCCCGCCAGGCACAGGCGTGCTATACTGCGGGCGTTGTGCCTCTTGAACTCATGGGTAAACGGACATGTCTCACGCGCTCATGTTGGCGCTGGCGGCGCTGTTGGTTGGGGTGGTCAAGGGCGGGTTGGGGCCGATGCCAGGGGCGTTGCTGGTGCCCCTGCTCAGCACAACCATGCCGGTAGCTCAGGCGGTTGGCGCTACGCTCCCTATGCTGATAGCCGGTGACTGGTTCGCGCTGCCCGTCTACTGGCGCAAATGGGACGGGCAGGCATTGCGCCTGATGTTGCCAGCAGCGGTGATCGGCGTGGGGATGGGCGTGGCCCTGCTGACAACGTTGCCCGACGACGCGCTGCGGCGTGTGCTGGGCGCATTTACGCTGATCGTCGCCCTCTATAAGCTGGGCAGCGATACCCTGAGCGCCATGGCCTATCGCCCGCGGATCTGGCACGGCTGGCTGGCCGGATGGGGATCGGGGTTTGGCTCGGCGCTGGCCAACGTCGGCGCACCGCCCATCACCGCCTATTTGTTGCTGCGCCGCACCGCTCCGACAACCTTCATCGGCACGACGGTGATCTTCTTCCTGATCGTCAACTTGCTCAAGCTGCCCATCTTCGTCATCACCGAGGTGCTCGATGGCCCGACACTGGTGCACACCCTTTGGACGCTCCCTCTGATCCCGCTGGGGGTCTGGCTGGGCAAGGAGTTGTTGCGCTATCTTCCACCGCGCAAGTTCGAATGGTTGATGCTGGGGTTGCTGTTCTGGACGGGTATCTCGTTGTCGTTGGGGTGAAGCGAGAGTCTTGATTCCGGGTCAGCAGAGCGAAAGCGCCCGCTGATCTTCAGCGCCCTCGACCTGACACCCCAGACCCCAAACCCCAAACTCAATACCCCCGCAGATAGCCCAATGCCTCGTCGTGCTCGCCGTCCATGACGATCTCCAGGTAGCGCCCGCCTGTTTCGGCGGGCACGTCAATGACGCGGATCACGCAGGCCAGGTTGGCATCTTCCGGCAACAGGTCGGGCAACATGTTGCGGGCATTGTTGAAGAAACCCCAGTTGTAAACGTTGCCCGGCTCGTGCGGGAAGAGCGCCAGGGGGAAAATTTGCGCTTCCACCAAATCCTGGAAGAAGTGCGTGCCGTAGGCCATCTCCGGCGCGACGTTGTTGTCTGAGTGGGCGACTTCGATCAGGGCGCGGCTGTTGTAGATATCGGCATAGGACACCTTCACGCCCAGGTTGATGTCGGACGTGCCCCACCGCCCCGGCCCCATCAGCACGAACTGTTCGTCGCGCAGCCGCTCGTTGAGCCGCCCGACCACGCGCCCCACCTGCAGGCGCTTTTCCACGCTGGTGATCTGCTGATAGCACAACGGGTCTACATAGACGATGTAGCGCACGCGCTCGACCACCCCCTGCGGAACCTGCCGATGCGCAGAGAAGAGCACATCGCCGTCGGGCACGTTCTGCGGCGCGCGCACATTGGAACCGGCGCGTTGCTCGCTGAGCGGGCGGCATTGCAACAGCGAGATGCGATAGCGCGGGCGCGGCCAGACCTGCGTGACCTCGATGGCGAATTCGATGTCTACGGGGTGCTCGTAGCGGCTTTCCAGGAACTTGAGCAGGTTGCGCATGGTGGTCGTGAAGGCCGTATCGCGCGCCAGCCCGTCGAAGGTGAAGACCAGGCGCGACGAATCCAGGTTGCCGGGCCTGGAGATGAACGGCTGCAGAGTCTGTCCGTCGTCCAGCGCGGCGACCAGCCGCAGAGCCGGGAAGTTGCCATCAATGACCCGGGTGATGGGCAGCGTCTCGAAGCGGTTCTCTTCCAGATTGAGCACGTCAATCAGGTGTTGCGAGTAGTGACGCAATTGCTCGATGCGCGTTTCGGGGCGCAGATGCGGATGCGAGAGCGCGATCATACGGGCGTAGTCGTTGTCGGTGCGCTCAACGGCGCGCGTCCCCAGCCCGCATACCAGGCGCAGCAGGCCATCTTCGCGGCGAATCTTGGCGTTCCAGCGGAAGGGGTTGCGGCTGAAGCCCACGCCCGCGATCATGGGGAAGTAGTATGGCCCGAAGCGTTGCCCTTCGACCTTCTGGATCAAGATGGCCATGCGCTCGTCGAAGTCCACCAGGCCCATGCGCTGCCGGTAGATCAGCGCGTCTGGGCTGAGCGTGCTGGCGTAAATCTTGAGAATAGCCTCTTTGGCTGCGCGGAAGTTCTCTTCGGGCGTGCCGTGATTGGGCAGGAAGATGCTGTCGTACTTGCCAGCGAACGAGGTAGCGAAGCTATCTTCCAGCAGGCTCGACGAGCGGAAGATCAGCGGCGTCGGGCCGATGTGATCGAGCAAGGCGCGCAGTTCCTGGCTGACATGCGGGGGCAATTCGGCCTGCCGGTAGCGCTCGTAGATCAGCGGGTAATCGTTGACGATCTCCTCCCGCGACTTGTATTTCTGGTTCATGATGGCGTGGAAATCGTTGTAGCCGTGCACCTCGTAGAACACGTCCGCGCCGACGTAATATGAGTCCGGAATGGTGATCGTGGACGGATCGATCCCCGCCTCGGCTCCGGCGTGTTGCAGCAACTTCCAGGCCAGCAACATCCCCGCCGCCTTGCCGCCGATCTTGCCGCGCCCAATGCGCCGCGCGCGGATGTCCTTGAGGTCTTCGATGGTGAAGACTTCCTTGGCCAGCCGCACGAACGCCAGATGATCGCTGATCATGCCCTTGATGAGCACCACGATGATCTCGCGCAGATGGTGCTGTACTTTGGCCCGCTCTTCAGGGGGCAGGCGCTCGTAGCGCTCGCCTTCGGAGAAGAGCAGTTCCCAGGGGGCGATCTCCGGGTTGAAGGTCAGGCGCACCTCGCGATCCGGTTCGCGCTGATGCAGCACGTCGGCCAGGATGCGCTCGAATAGCTCGTAGGGCAGGTTATAGGCAAAGTAGAAGTCGGTGAGGTGCGCGCGGATGTAGCGCACCCGCTTGTCCCAGTCGGCAGCGGACTCCTGAAAGAGGGGGTCGGTGAGGCCCTCGCGCCGCTGCGACTCGATCGCTTTCTGGTGCACCTCGCGCTCGAAATCTTCCTCGCTGATGATGCCGCGGCTGAACAGTTCCTCGCGCATCCGCTGGCGAATCTTGCGGCTGAGCACCGGATATTGCGAGATGACCAGGTACAGTTGCAGCACCTTGGGCATCTGCTGACTGTCGGTGAAGGAAAAGCTTTCTTCGACCATGGCCCCTGTCCGCTCCCTGGCAACTCACCTGCGCTTCACTTTTAACAGGTGTGGGGCGAAAAGGCAAGGGGAGAGCAGGGTAATCGCATCAAAAACCAGCCAGCAGAATCATGGGCAGAAGGAAGCTCAGGTGTGATCTTCTGGTTGACCTCACCCCCGCTCGGCGCTCGCGCGAGGCTGGGGGTGAGGTAAAGCAGCAAGCGGTTTGATGCAATCCCCCTGAGGGGACACAAAAGGGGCCATGCCGCTACTGCGCCTGCCGGGCGGCCTCATAGGCGGCGATCTCGTCTTCCAGCGCCGGAGGGAAAAGTGTCTGCCGGAACAGAGCGATCATCACCAGCCCCAGCAACACGCCCACCCATAGCTGAAACACGCCGATGAGGAAAGTCGCTGTGCCCGCGTCTGCTTTGGGCAGGGCCAGCAGCCCGACCAGCATGGGGCCAATGGCCAGTTCGCGCCCCCCCGCGCCGCCCGGCAGCGTGGAGATCGAGGCGACGATCACCGAGAAGCCCAGGATGAAGGTCGCCTGGGCCAGCAGCGTCCACGACGGTTCGATCCCCAGGCCGGTCAGCAGCAGGAAGAAGCCCAGGCTGTCGGCGCTGTAGACGATCAGGCCGACGCCGGTCATGGGTAGCAGGTGCCGCAGCTTGATCAGATCGTAGCTGGACTCATAGAGGTTGCGCAGCGCCCCATGTACGCGGCGCACGCCGGGCCAGTGCGCCGTCAGGTCGAGCGCCCACTCGGCCAGCGGACGAATCTGGATCAGCACCATGCCCGCGCCCAGCGCCAGCGACACGCCGATCAACACTGCCCGCACATACTCCAGCGACACATCGCCGCCCTCGACGGCGTCGCCGGCAGCGATCATGGCGACAGTCGTCAGCGGGATCACCGCCAGCCCGTCTACCAGTCGCTCCAGGAAGACGACCGGCACGCCGCGCGAGAAGTCCATGCCGCTCAGTTGCTTGAGCACCAGTGCCTTGAGCACTTCGCCCAGCTTGCCGGGGCTGACGGACATGGCCAATCCCGCCAGCCACAACACGATGCTGTCCCGTTCGCGGATGACAGGCGCGGCGGGGTTGGGCGGGGGCGGTTGGGGCAGGCCGCGCACCGTGCGCACGCCGATCACGCCCAGAAAGTAGCGCCATTCGTAGTAACGCAGCGCCCAGTTGAGGCATTTGAGCAGCAACACCGGGGCGAACAGCCACAGCGGGAAATCGCCCAGCTTACCGGCGAGCGCGTCCGCGCCGGTGATGGCGACCACGGCGATCAGCACCACGCTGATGAAGAGCAGTCCGGCCAGAATCTGGTTACGATAGCGGCGCATGGGTGCCTGTTCTCACAAGGTCGTTCAGGAGCGTGGCACTTCGGTCGGCTGAGCGCTGCTCACTGGCACGGGGGCAGGAATGGGCGCAGCCAGGGCCGTTTTGGCGACAATGCCCAGGGCCAGTTCGGCAGCCACCCACAAAAAGCGGTGAATGGCCGCATAGAGCAGGGCGTCTCCGGCAGGCAGGACGGGGGCTAGCAGCGCGGTCATGGCCGCCTCGCGCACGCCGATCCCGCCCGGCGCGAACACCGCCACATAGCCGATCACCCAGCTTATGCAGAACGCGCCGATGGCCAGCCCTCCCGCGCGGAGACCGTCCAGCGACGGCAGCAGCGCCCACAGGCTCGCCCCAACCAGCGCCCAGATCAGCGCCTGGAAACCGAGTGTCCCCAGGCTGCCGCGCCAGTTTCGCCCGCCGCTGAAGCGCAGCCGGATCAGCCACAACACCGCCCACCACACCGCGATCAGGCCCCCCAGAGCTACGGCCAACCGCCAGCCGTCCGCGTAATAGATCAGCAGGCTGATCGCGCCAGCCATGAAGGCGGAGAAGACCAGCCACAGGTTCTCGACGATCATCGCCTGCGTGACAGCGCGCAGGGGCAGCCCATCGGCATGATAGTAGCCCGCCCGACCGACGAAATGCCAGATGCCGCCAGGCAGGTACTTGGCGAGTTGGCTCAGCGCGTTGATGGTGAACATGCGCCGGTAAGCGATCGTATGACCGGCCAGGGCTACCGAGCGCTGCGAAAGGATCACCAGCAGCAGCTTGGAGGCGATCAGCAAGATCACCGCCAGGCCCAGGCGCGGCAGCGCGATCGCGCGCAGTTGGGGGCCGACTTCGTCCCAGTGTGTCCACAGGTAGCGCGCGACCGCACCCGCCACCAGGACGAGCCACAGCCATTTGACCAGGCGAATCAGCGAAGCAGTCACGCGAGCACTGCATCCAGACTGCTGAACTGCGCCGCAGCCGACTCTTTCACTGCGCCGATGCGCGCGGCGACCTGCGCGCGCAGGGTGTCGCGCTCGGCCAGCGCCGCGCGGGCCAGCGCCAGGGCGTCGGCATGCGGATCGGCGAAATCTACAGCGAAGCGTTCCAGGCCGAACTCAGCCAGCACCTCGGCGTACTTGTGACTCCAGCCGATGACTACGGGCAGCACGCCCAGCGTCAGCGCCGAGACCATGGCGTGAAAGCGCGAGGTGATCAACACGTCGCACTGCGTGAACAGGCGACGGCTGCCCGCCGTGTTCAGGTCATAGTCCACTATATCCACGCGCTCGCCCAGCGCGCCTGGCAGGTCGGCAGCCAGCCGATCGCGCAGGATGGCAATGGCGGCCAGGTCGTTGTTGGCGAACGAGGGCGATCCCTGGCGCGTGGCATTGGGCACGACGACAAAATGCAGTTCCGGCCCGCCCAGTTCGCGGATGATCTGCATGAACAGGCCAGCGTAGTCACGCCCCGCTTTGGCCGAGGCTGTGTGTACCAGCGAGCTGGGCACCAGCCCGACGATCGTCTTGCCTGCGGCGCGCAGTTCCGCCAGACGAGCGGCCAGCGCGTCTACCTGCGCCTCGTTTTCGCTGGTCAGGCTGTATTCCGGCTGATAGAGAAAGGCGATGTCGGCGGCCAGACTGCATTTCTCGGCGGGCAGGCGCAGGTCGCGCAGGTGTTCGGCGGTGACTGCGCCGCGCGCGTAGATGTGACGGCAGCGCGGCAGGAAGAGCCGCGCGCTCAGGCGCGTCAGCGGGTTCTTGAACGGGCCGAGCGCCTGCGCCAGCTTGATCACCGGCACGCCCAGCAACATGGCGGGCCAGATCAGCAGGATGTTGAAGGGCAAGTACTTCTCGCGCCCGTCGGCGAAGGAGATGCCGCTGATGTCCAGCAGCACGTCGCAGCGACGCAAAGCGCGGGCCGGGTGCGGCAACAGACGATCCGGCCAGCGCAGGCGCAGCAGCCCGGCCAGCCAGATCAACACGGCAAAGGGGAAGGTGCGCAACACCAGGTCGCGCGGGCGCGCGCCGATGACGGTGATGCGCGGATCGCGCACCAGGGCACGGTCGCGCTTGGGAAAATAGGAAAAGATCACGATGTGCGCGTCGGGACGGCGGGCGCGCACCTGCCCGATGGTGGTCACGAGCATGGCTTCTGCGCCCCGGTTACCCCATAGCGTCGCGCCAGTGATGGCGACAGTACGTTCATCGTTCACGCTAGAGGCTCTCCAGTCCTTTGAAGAAGTACAGGTAGAGGCGAATGATCGGGCGCGGCGTGTGCAGGATCAGCCAGCGGCCCGGACGGGTGCGCGAGGCGCGCTCGTTGAGCAGCGCGATGAAAGCGATGACGTAGTCCACCGGTCGCACGGGCGCGTCGGTGCGATCTTTGATGCGCAGCCGGAACAAACGGCCCACCCGCGCGCGGACGGTCACGTTGTAATGGAAGGGCGCGGTGCGCGCCTGCCCGTTGACCGCTTCCTCGATCGGTTCTTCGCCGCCCATCAGCACGCTCGCCGCCAGCGCCGCCTCGACCAGCGCCTGCCCGGCGGCAGTGCGTGTGATCAACGCCGTATGTTTGATGGGGTGCGCCTTCATGCGCGGCGACCAGATATCGCCGGCGGAGATGTCGCAGTGATAGCCGAAGTGATCGAAGCAATGATGACATTTGGGCTGCGCGAAGAAGTACAGGTTGCGGTAGTCGGAGAAGGTTTCGAATGGCAGGATCACCTGGCTGCCGTCGGCGAAGGTCGCTTCCAGGTTGCCGCGCCAGTGACCGGTGCGCCAGCGGTAACTGGTCAGCGGGCCATGTCCTTTGCCCAACCGCCGGACGATGGCATCGGTGAGCACGGGTTCAGAATTGTGCCCGCAGAAGAGAGTAATCACCAGCGCGATCTTGCGATCCAGGTCGGGGACTTTGGCGCGCGTGCGCTGCAGGATAGTCGCATCGCAGGGCAAAGCGACGACTGCCACCCGCCCGTTGAACTCTTGCAGCAGCGGCAGCGCATCGTTGGTGAAGTAAACCGCCGCGTACTTGCTGCCCTGGGCAGCGATGATCTCTTCGCGGGTGCGGGCGATGGTGAACTCCGGGCGGGGATGCCCGTTGCGGATGACCGTCCGGCAGACGAGCGCCCCGTCAATCTGCCCGCTTTCCAGCAGGTAGACCAGCAGCGCCGAAACACTGCCGCCGGAGGCGGCAGTGGCGCGCAACGTCTCGTCGCCCGCATAGGTGAAATAGCACTTCAAATAGTCTCCCACATAGCGCCGCACTTGATCGGCGGAGAAGTCTTTGTGCCAGATGGCATCGCGCAGACGCTTTAGCGCAGCTTTCACGATTTTTCCTCGCTTCTAAGTGATTGGTCAACCAGCACAGGATTGGCGGAAGAGGATGGTGCTGGCTCGCCCTGCTGGTTGCTGCCTCGCCATACGACGCGCGTGATGCGCAGCGGGTCTTCCTGACGCTGCACAACCGAGACAACCAGCTCCGCCAGCAGGCCAATCGTCCCCAACTGCACGCCCATCAACATCAGCAGCACGCCCAGCGTGAGCAGCGGGCGTTGACTGAGGGGACGCATCCCCTGCAACCATTCGATGGACAGATAGGCGTTGATGATGAAGCCACTCAGCAGCAGGATCAGCCCTGCTCCACCGAAGAGGTGCAGCGGGCGGTAGCGGAAGTTGTTGAGGAAGAGCACGGTCAGCAGGTCCAGCCCGCCGCGTAGCAGACGCCCCAGCCCATACTTGGAGCGCCCGAAGCGCCGTCTGTGGTGCACCACAGAAATCTCGGTGACGCGGAAGCCGTGGTAATGGGCCAGAATAGGGATATAGCGGTGCAGGTCGCCGTAGAGGTGCAGTTCGCGCACGCATTCGGCGCGGTAAGCCTTCAGCCCGCAGTTCATGTCGTGCAGGCGCAGGCCGGTTATCCAGGCCGTGACATGGTTGGCAATCCACGACGGGACGCGCTTGGAAAGCGGGTCTTGCCGCTGCTTCTTCCAGCCGCTCACCACATCGTAGCCTTCGTCGAGTTTGGCCAGCAGGTTGGGAATCTCGTTCGGGTCGTCCTGCAGGTCGGCGTCCATGGTGACGACGACCGCGCCCTGTGCCAGGGCGAAGCCGGTGTTCAGCGCCAGACTCTTGCCACTATTACGGCGCTGTTCGGCAACCACGACGCGCGGGTCGGTCTCGGCCAGTCGGCGCAGCACATCGCGCGTGCCGTCGGTGCTACCGTCGTCCACATAGATCACTTCCCAGCGCAGGCCGAGCGGCTCGACCGCCGCGCAGAGGCGTTCGTGTAGCAGCGGCAGGCTCTCGGCCTCGTTGTAGGCGGGCACGACGACAGACAGATCGAGGGCGTATTCGGGCAGGCGCTCCATGTCCCCTGGAAATCTCCCTGGCACAGGCAATACAAACCGCGCGTGATTGTAGCAAGCCGGGCGCACCGCGCCAATGAGAAAAAACACATGCCGGAGCGTGCGCCCCGGCATGTCGTCACTCAGTCCAGAGGAGGCAACTCACTGAGCCGCGGCGCAAATGGCGTAGGCGGTCAGAGTGTAGGGGACGTTGCCGAGCGCGCGCACGCGCCAACCCGTCGTGCCCACTGGCATGTTGGTGTAGATCGAGACGGTGGGGTCGGAGACGCTGCCGCCGCCGCCGATGACCTGTTTACCGTCCGGGCAGCGCAGCGTCAGCACGCCCAGGCTGGTGAACGTCCCCTCGCGCGTGACGATCTCGTAGCCTTTCAGGCCGCCCGGTTCACCTTGTGGGCCAGGTTCGCCCTGCGGGCCGGGCGGGCCAGCGGGGCCAGGTTCACCCTGCGGGCCAGGCTCACCAGCAGGGCCAGGCTCACCCTGTGGGCCTTGTGGACCGGCAGGGCCGGGCGGGCCAGCGGGGCCGGGTTCACCCTGCGGGCCAGCGGGGCCTTGCAGGTCTTGGGTGAGATCGAAGTCGCCGTCGCAGTCAGAATCAACCTGCAGGACAGTGCCCTCGAAGCTGAGCGCGGGGGTGCAGCCAGGTTCGCCAGCGGGGCCAGGTTCGCCCTGCGGCCCCTGGGGGCCGGGCGGGCCAGCGGGGCCGGGTTCACCCTGCGGGCCTTGCAGGTCTTGGGTAAGCTCGAAGTCCCCGTCGCAGTCGGCGTCAATCATCAGCACGCTACCCTGGAACTTCAGAGCGGGGCTGCACCCTGGTTCACCCTGTGGGCCAGGCTCACCGGCAGGGCCAGGTTTGCCCTGCGGCCCCTGGGGGCCGGGCGGGCCAGCGGGGCCGGGTTCACCCTGCGGGCCTTGCAGGTCTTGGGTGAGGTCAATTGTGCCGTCGCAGTCGGAATCAATTTGCAGGACAGTGCCCTCGAAGCTCAACACAGGTGAGCAACCAGGCTCACCCGCGGGGCCAGGTTCGCCTTGCGGGCCAGCAGGGCCTTGCAGGTCTTGGGTGAGGTCAATTGTGCCGTCGCAGTCGGAATCAATTTGCAGGACAGTGCCCTCGAAACTCAGCGCGGGCGTGCAACCAGGCTCACCCGCGGGGCCAGG